>Ga0209705_10000261_pt1 | contig 27521 bp, 25 predicted proteins | sample PPLLaktember2015_5_FD_187262 | JGI IMG/M metagenome (GOLD analysis project Ga0209705, IMG submission 187262) | Freshwater sediment microbial communities from Prairie Pothole Lake near Jamestown, North Dakota, USA - PPLs Lake P8 Core (1) Depth... | ecosystem: Environmental > Aquatic > Freshwater... | reverse complement strand
GGCGTACAACCCGGATGTTGACTTGAACGGCGACAACAAGGTCAACACGCTTGACCTGAGCCGGTTCAAGCAGCTCTACGGCAAGCCCATCGGCCCGTCGTGCTGCGGAATCTGAACGATTTTTATCAACAAGTGATTATCACAAGCAACAAGCGGAGGAGCATCATGAAAAACATAGTACGCAGCACCGTTCTTTCCCTGGGTCTCGTTCTGGCCATGCTGGGTCAGGCGCGGGCGGATGGACTTTACTTTTCCTCGCTCGGCGGCCCCGTCACGGTGGGATCGACGTTCAGCATCAATCTGCTGGGCAATTTCACGGAGCTGGCCGGGGGAGTCGTTGACCTCGGTTACAACGACAACTTGATCCAGATCGACCTGGTGACGGTGGATGCCTCCTGGAACTTTCTCACGTGCAGCGAAGATCCGTCGAGATGCGGCAGCCAAACCGTCACCGGGACGAACAGTGTCTGGTCCAGCATCGGGTTTGATACGCTTGGTCTCCCCATGAGCGGCAATGCCATCAGCATCGCCACGATCAGCTTGACCGCTCTGGCTGCCGGCAACCCGGAACTCCATGTCCTCGGCAGCTCGGAAACCTTCGATTCGATCCAACTGCTTACCCCGACCCTTGGTACGGCGGGCATCACGGTAGCTGCCCCGGCCGCGGTGCCAGTGCCTCCGGCGGTATGGCTGTTTGCCTCGGGACTCCTCGGCCTGGTGGGCGTGGCGCGGAGAAAAGGGTAAGCAGCACCTGAAAACAAGAACGACGGAGTGAGGCCATGACAATCATCCGAATCCATCCAGCCATCGCGGCGCTGACGGCCAGCTTGTGTCTCGGCGTGTCCACGGCGCAGGCGGAGGTCTTCGTGCAGTGCCCCGGTGACACCAACGGGGACGCCGTCATCGACACGCCGGACCCGAATCATCCGAACGCGGTCTGCAAGCACCTGACCGGCGGCGACGGGTTCGTCACCATGGCGGATGGCCGCCCCCTGTACATGTTCGGATTTTCTGATGTTACCGGGCTGGCGCCGACGGCCGTCATGTCCGCTGGCGATCTCGCGGCCAACTTCCCCGCGCCGACCCTGTCGTTCAAGGAGGGCGATGAGGTGTATCTCACACTGACCAACGTCGGCATGGCCATGCGCCCCGACCTGTTCGACCCGCATTCGGTCCACTTCCACGGCTTTCCGCAGGCCGCGCCCGTATACGACGGCGTGCCCGACAGCAGCATCTCCATCAACATGGGGGCGAGCCTTTCCTACTACTACAACATCGTCGAGCCGGGCACGTACATGTACCACTGCCACGTGGAAGCGACCGAGCACATGCAGATGGGCATGCTCGGCAACCTCTATGTGCATCCGCGCCAGAACGGGACGGCCTACACCTATCAGGGCAAGGCCTACACGACGTTCGTGTACAACGACGGCGACGGTTCTACGGGCTATGACGTCGAGTACCCGATCCAGATCGGATCCTTCGATCACAATTTTCATGACGCCAGCCAGGCGGTACAGCCGCTGCCGTTTGCCGACATGCGCGACACCTATCCCATGCTGAACGGCCGCGGTTATCCGGACACGATCAACCCCAATGCCTTGCCGGCGCCGGCCGACAATGGCGGCAAGGTCTCGCAGCCGGTCAGTTCGCTCATCACCGCCACCGCGGGTCAGAAAATCCTGCTGCGCATCTCCAATCTCAACGTGACGCGCTTCCACACGTTGTCGCTGCTCGGCCTGCCGATGAAGGTCGTGGGTTCCGGCGCGCGTCTGTTGCGCGGCCCGGACGGCAAGGACCTGTACTACGCCACCGGCTCCGTCACGCTCGGCGGCGGCGAGTCCGTGGACGTGCTGGTGGACACCACCGGCGCCGCCCCCGGACGGTATTTCCTGTATACCTCCAACCTCCAGCTTCTCAGCAACAACGTCGAGGACTTTGGCGGGATGATGACGGAAATCGTCATTAACTGATGCGCAGACAAGAACCACGCGGGAGAAAAGAATGAAACGCTTGCACATGAAAATCATGCCGCGCCTGGTAGCCGCGCTGTGGCTGCTGATTGGCCTGACGTCCGGCAACGCCTGGGCCGTCATCGATGGCCTCACGGGGGCAAACTTCACGCTCACGGCGAAGGCCGGTTACATCGCCACGCCCGACGGCAACAGCGTGCTCATGTGGGGTTACGCCAACGGCGCTGGGCTCATGCAATATCCCGGACCGACCCTGATCGTCAACCAGGGTGCGAGCGTCACCATCACGCTCAATAACACCCTCGCGGTACCGGTATCCATCGTGTTTCCCGGCCAGCAGGGCGTGACCACCAGCGGCGGCACGCCTGGCGTGCTCACGGCCGAGGCCGCGCCCGGCGGTTCCGTCACCTACACCTTTACCGCCGCGCGCGCCGGCACTTATCTCTACCACAGTGGCACGCGGCCGGACCTGCAGACCGAGATGGGCCTGGTGGGCGCGCTGATCGTGCGGCCGACCGCTGCCGATCCGCTGCATCAGGCGTACGAACACGCGAACACGCATTTTGATCGTGAATACCTTTTTCTGCTCACGGAAATGGACAAGACCGTGCACGAGCAGGTCGAGTTCGGCCAGATGAACAGCGTGGACATGACCAAATATCACCCGACGCTCTGGTTCATCAACGGCCGCAACGGTCCGGACACGCTCGCCGAAGCCAGCGTGCCGTGGATGCCGCACCAGCCCTACAACACGCTCCCGCGCATGCATCCGGGCGAGAAGCTGCTGATGCGCGTCATCGGTGCGGGCCGCGATCTGCACCCGTTCCACCATCACGGCAATCACGCGCTGTTGATCGCGCGTGACGGGCGGTTGCTCGAAAGCACGCCCGGCGCCGGCCCCGACCTGGCGTCCGCCGATTTCACCGTCAAGGTGGTGCCCGGCGAAACCTACGATGCGATTTTTGAATGGACCGGCAAGGGCCTGGGCTGGGACATCTATGGCACCGGACCGGACTACGCGCACAACTGTACCGATGGCAATGGGGACAGTTTTGACGACGCCACTTCGGAGTACTGCCCCGATCATGGCAAACCGCTGCCGACGTCGTTGCCCAACCAGCTCGACCTCACCTTTGGCGGCATGTGGACCGGCAGTCCCTACCTCGGCCTGATGGGCGCGTTGCCGCCGGGGCAGGGTGGTATGAACCCGAGCGCGGGCTTCACCTACATGTGGCACTCGCACACGGAAAAAGAACTGACGAACGACGATCTTTTTCCGGGCGGCATGATGTCCATGCTGATTATCGAAGCGCCCGGCGTGCCGATTCCCTGAGCGACACAGGATAACGACCATGAACAAATCCATGAAAAAAATCACAAGACAAATCCTGGCGCTGGCGGCCCTGTCGGTTGCCATCGGAGACGCCATGGCCGCCACGTATTACCTGCGCGCCGAGCAGTTCACCCAGGCCATGCCCGATGGCGCGATGGTGACGATGTGGGGCTTTGCGCAGGATGACGACGGCAATTTCGCCACCATCGAGCACGCGGCCACGGTTCCGGGGCCGGTGCTGACCGTACCGCCGGGCGACGACACGCTCACGATTCAGCTCTACAACAATCTGCCGCAGCTCAACGGCGCGGATGTGCCGGTTTCAATCGTGATTCCGGGACAGAATGGCACCGCGCTGGCGCCCGAGAGAAATCCGGACGGGCGCGTGCGTTCCTTCACGCACGAAACGGCGCGCACTACCACGGGCACCTATACCTGGACCGGACTCAAGCCCGGCACTTATCTCTATCAGAGCGGCACGCATCCGGCGCTGCAGGTGCAGATGGGGCTTTATGGTGCCATGAAGAAAGACTCCGCTGCCGGGCAGGCCTATCCGGGCGTGTCCTACAACCGCGATCTCGTCCTGTTGTTCAGTGAGGTGGACTCGGCGCTGCATCAGGCGGTGGCGACGGACAACTACGGTCCCGGCAAGGGCGTGACGAGCACTATCAACTACCGCGCCAATTACTTCCTGATCAACGGCCGCGGGTATCCGTCCATTCCGGACGCCATCCTCGGCAATGGCGCGGCCGGTCAGCGCGTGTTGCTGCGTTTACTGAACGCGGGATACGAGTCGCATGCACCGGTGCTGCAAGACATGTACATGAGCCTGGTCGCGGAAGACGGCAATCTCCTGCCGTACGCGCGCGAGCAATATTCCGCGCATCTGCCGGCCGGCAAAACCATGGACGCGGTCATTGACGCGCCCACCACGGGCGGGCGGTTTTCGCTGTATGACCGGCGCCTCAGCCTGTCCAACAACCTGTCGTCGCCGGGCGGCATGCTGATGTATCTCGGCATCGACACCGACGGCGACACCATCCCCGACTACCGCGACAACTGCACCCTGGCCGCCAACGCCAACCAGCGCGACACCAACGGGGATGGCTACGGCAACCTCTGCGACGCCGATTTCAACGGCAGCGGCACGGTCAACACGCTCGACCTCAACATCCTGAAGGCCGCCTACGGTACGGCGGTGGGCAATCCGCTCTACAACCCGGATGTTGATCTGAACGGCGACAACAAGGTCAACACGCTTGACCTGAGCCGGTTCAAGCAGCTCTACGGCAAGCCCATCGGCCCGTCGTGCTGCGGACAATGATTATCGGAATCCGATCGGCAGAAATGTCTTTTTACATAAGTGGAGTAGCGTTACCATGAGCTTCAAGATTAAAACCCTGGTTCTTTCCCTCGGAATTGCCCTGACTGGCTGGATACAGGCCTCTCAGGCCAGCTCGCTGTATTTCTCCGGTCCCTATCTCGTCGACCCGCTTAACGTGCTTAGCCCGGTCAACGTGGGCGACACCTTTAAGATCGACATCCTGGGCGATTTCTCGGCCGAGGAGCCGCTGGCCGGCGGCATCATCGATCTCAAATACAACGGCGACAAACTCCAGATCGACTCGGTGACCATAGGCCCCGTTTGGGATTTTTATCCCCGCTCCGGCAGCCAGACCGCTACCGGCACGAACAGCAACTGGAAAGGTATCGGCTTTGACGTCTGGGACAGCCCCTATCAAAGCGGCAATGGCATCCTGATCGCTACCGTGAACCTGACGGCGCTGGGAGACGGCAAGCCCAAGTTGGAGTTTCTTGGCTCCACTGAAGTATTTGATACCACTATGTTGCTGGCCCCCACGCTGATCGCTACCGAGATCACGGTGGCCGCCCCGGCCGCGGTGCCCGTGCCCCCGGCGGTGTGGCTGTTTGCCACCGGCCTGCTGGGTCTGGTGGGCGTGGCGCGGAGAAAAGGGTAACGCAACCTGACAGTGGAAAATGACAGCATGTATATGAAAGCAGGGAATAAGTTGTTGGCGGGCGTAACGTTGTGCTTCGGCATGGCGTGCACTGCGGAGGCGGCAACCTACAATGTGGGTTTGCTGGATGTGACACCCTATGTTTCCGCCATATCAGTGGGGGTTGGCAGTTTCACGGATCGGTTTGATTTTGCCGTCGGCACTCCGAGTATCGAGTCTGCCTCTGTCACCAACATCCCGCTCATGCTCTACAGCACCAATATCCTGAATATCAGCGGCCTGTCGCTCGGTGTTTTCGATTCCGGCAACAATCTATTGTCGAGTGGCAACCAGTTGTCGTGGCCCGTGCAACCCGGTTCTTACTATGCCCAGGTGACGGGAACGGGCACGGGAATCTCAGGTGGCGCCTATACCATCGCGCTCGCTGCAACGCCCGTGCCGCTGCCGCCGGCGCTGTGGCTGCTGGCGTCGGGCCTGACCGGGTTGGCAGCATTGATTCGCCGCCGCGGAATCTGAAGCCCCCAGCGGGCCAAGTGGTTGATCATGTCCGGGATAAGCACAAAAGCGCGTTATAGGCTCACCCCATCGGCCCCTCAGCGGATTAACCGCCAACCTGAGGAATGAGACATGCTCTATTTGCTTGGTTGGTTTCTGACCGGCTTGTTGATGGGCAGTATATTCGGTCAGATCTGCGTGGTCATGTGCAGCGACTGGCCCTATTTCCAATATGGCACACCAGGTAAATAAATGGTGACGGACGGTGAACATGACCAACAACACTCTTCTCCAGACATTTTTTGTTGCGCTTCTGTCTTCCTGTGCGCTTGCTCTGAGTGGCTGCGCCACTTCACCGCGGCATGAAGCCGATCAGGAAGCGATCGCCGAGAAGTGGGGCATCCAGATCGAATCGATCCGCCTCTCCGCGGCAAATTACATGGTTGACCTGCGTTACCGCGTGCTCGATGCGGAGAAGGCCTCGCGCGTCATTACCCCGCAGGTTCATCCCTATCTGGTCGATCAGGCGAGCGGAGCGAAATTCACGGTCCCATCGCCGCCGCGCATCGGTCCGCTGCGCCAGACGCGCAGCCCCCAGGTCACCGGCAGGAGCTATTTCATCTTCTTCGCCAACCCCGGTCAGTACATCAAGCCGGGCAATAAAGTCACCGTGGTTCTGAACGACGTGAGGATCGAAAACCTGGCGGTTCAGTAAGCGGTGATTCGGTAAATGGCGGGTGTGATATGAGCGTGCGGGCGTACCTTTCCACCGTGGCGGCCGCCACGGTGCTTATGGCGGCGGACATCGTCCATGCCGGAATGGAAGCCGTTACGCCCGAGTTGCAGTCCGTCCTGCAGGCGGCCGCCCCGCAGGAAGAAATTCCGGTCATCATCAGCTTCGCCGACAGGGTCGATCCCGCCCGGTTCAACGATCCGGACAGGCGCCAGCGCCGTGCCAGAATGCTGGCCGCCCTCAAGGAAAAATCCGACAAGGCCCACAAGCCGCTCAAGGCGTTTCTGGAGCGCCGGCGCGCCCGGCACATGCGGGTATTGTGGCTGAAAAATGCGCTGGCGGCGCACGTGCCTGCCGATTCGATTCCGGAGATTGCGCACTGGCCTGGCGTCTCGCGCATTCAGACCGATGGGGTGCTGCAGGCGCCGCCGGTGACGTACGACAGCAGCGTCACGCCGGAGTGGAACCTGCAGATGGTGCGCGCCCCGGATTTGTGGTCGCTCGGTTTTACCGGCCAAGGCGTGGTGGTCGCCAACATGGACACGGGCGTGGACGCGAATCACCCCGATCTTGCCGTCCAATGGCGCGGCGGGAACAACAGCTGGTTCGATCCCAACGGCCAGCACTCGACGCCGTACGATCGCAGCGGCCACGGCACCCAGACCATGGGCGTCATGGTCGGGCGCAACGGCGGCGGCACCGCGATCGGCGTGGCGCCCAATGCGCAATGGATCGCGGTAAAAATCTTCAACGACGCCGGCAGCGCGACCTACAGCGGAATTCACAGCGGGTTTCAGTGGCTGCTCGACCCCGACGGCAATCCGGCCACCGACGATGCGCCGGATGTGGTGAATAACTCCTGGTCGCTCGTGAATGTTTATCAGTGCAACCTCGAGTTCGAGGATGACATCGGCGCGCTGCGCGCCGCCGGCATCGCCGTTGTGTTTGCCGCCGGCAATTCCGGTTCCTTCGGCGCTTTTTCAACGGAGAGTCCGGCGAACAATCCAAGCGGTTATGGCGTGGGTGCGGTGGACAGCGCGCAGTATGTGGCCGGCTTCAGCGGTCGCGGCCCCTCGGCCTGCGATGGATTCACCGACCCCGATGTCGTCGCGCCGGGTGTGTCTATTTACACCTCGGATCTATCGCTGAACGGCCTTCCGCTCTACGCCACCGTCTCCGGAACATCTTTCGCCGCGCCGCATGTGGCGGGAACCATGGCGCTGCTGCTGAGCGCTTATCCCGCCCTGACCGTGGCGGAACTGGAGTCAACACTCAGGCAGTCGGCGGCGGACTTGGGCGGTGCCGGCGCCGATAACGATTACGGGCATGGCCTGATTAATGCCCGATGGGCCTATAACTTCCTCACGACCCAGAATACCGACACCGACGCCGACGGCATCCCCGACTATCGCGATAACTGCACGCTGGTCGCCAACACCAACCAGCACGATACCGATGGGGACGGCTTTGGCAATATATGCGATGGGGATCTGAACAATGACATGAGGGTGAATACGCCTGATCTGAGCATGTTCAAGGCGGCCTATGGCACGGTTACGGGTAATCCTGCCTATAACCCGAACGCCGATTTTAACGGCGATGGCAGGATAAACACGCCGGATTTGAGCATTTTCAAGCTGCTTTACGGCAAGCCCCCTGGTCCGTCATGTTGCGGGGGGTAGGGGAATACCCTATATCCATAGGGGCCGGGACTGTATGATTATATGGTGAATAGGTTGTTGACCGCACCTCCTCAGTGCATCCCGTAGGAGAAAACCTGCCCCCAGGGATGGTATCAAGGAAGTTCTTGCCAGCTGTAGGTCCAGGACGATGGTGGCTGATGGGTGACCGGGGCTTGTCTCCGGTCGCTGTGCGGAACACGTAAATCAAGAAACAAAAGCAAGGGCCGGTTCGTCATGGGCATATGGCGACCGGCACAAGAGGCGCGATGGCGGGGGACAATGGCATCGAATAATCCCGAACCGGGCAAACCCGGACAGCAGGGCAGGACGATTGCGATCAAACCCTACGGCAAGGTCGGGGATTTCTCCGTGTTGGCGGCGGCCATGTCCGAAATCGGGCAGTGCGTACTGTCGCCCAGCGGTTATGAGACGGTGGCCAACAACGCCTGCGCGCTCATCGCCTCGGTGCTCGGTATGCCGGTCACCATGGTGCTGCGGCTGCTGCCCGAGGCCGATTCGCTGCTGCTGCAGGGGGGCACGGGCTGGAAGAGCGGCATGGTGGGGCATACGGTTTTCAACGCCGACAAAAACTCGCTGGTCGGTTTCACCTTGTCATCCGTCGAACCGGTATTAATCGAAAATCTCCGGCTGGACTCCCGCTTCGCCGTGCCGGAGCCGCTGCTGGGCCAGGGCCTGGTCAGCGGCATCAGCGCCAAGATCCCGTGCCAGCACCAATCTTTCGGCATCGTCGCGGCTTTCAGCACCGAACCGCGCACATTCAGCCAGGACGACGTCCTGTGCATGCGGGTGATGGCCAGCATGCTGTCCATGTCCATCGGCTGTCAACGCACGGGCGAAGTCCGCCAGGAAGACCGGGAAAAGATCGCGCTCGCCAAACAGGAGTGGGAGGTGACGGTGGATTCGTTGCCGCACTTCGTCTGCCTGCTCGACGACCGGAAACGCATCGTGCGCGCCAACCGCTCCGTCGAATGCTGGGTCTCCGGCGAGGTGGCCGATGTGCGGGGCCGCACGGTGCACGAGTTGCTGCACCCGCAATGCCGGGACCCCGGCTGTTACCTGGCGACACTGTGCGCCGATGCCTGGCAGGAGATCGAGTTCGGCTACACGGTGGAGCACGAGATCGAGGACCGGGTTCTCCAGCGCCATCTTGGGATCCAGATCCGTCCGATTTCGCTGACATCCGGGAATGGCATGAAGAAGCGCGTAAGCCATGCCGTAATGGTGCTGCACGATATCACCGACATCAAGCGTGCCGAGGAAGTATTGCGCAACAGCAATGACGAACTTGAGCGGCGCATCACCGAGCGGACGTCGGCGCTGGTGCAAGCGAACGAACAGCTGAAGCGTGAAATCGAGGAACGACGCCGGATCGAGGAGGCGCTGCGCCATTCCGAGAACGAGATGCGGCTGATGTCGGCACAGATCCTGACGGCGCAGGAGATGGAGCGGAAACGTATCGCCTCGGAACTGCACGACGGTATTGGCCAGTCTCTGAGCGCCATCAAATTCTGCGTGGAAAGCACGATCGGCCTGTGGACGCCGCGGTGCAGCGAGCAGGATGTGCGCATTCTGGAAAGCATGATTCCCAAGATCCAGAACACCATTGAAGAGGTGCGCAAGATTTCCATGAATTTGCGCCCGTCCACCCTGGATGATCTCGGCATCCTGGCCACCATCGCTTGGTTCAGCCGTGAGTTCCGCACCATCTACAGCGGCATCCAGCTCGACACGATGGTCACGATCCAGGAAAGCGATGTCTCCGCGGTGCTCAAGACGGCCATCTTCCGCGTCCTGCAGGAAGCGCTCAACAATATCGTGCAGCATGCCCGGGCCGACCGCGTGCGGGTGCATCTGAGCCGGGTCGACTCGACAATCGAGCTGCTGATCCAGGACAACGGCATGGGCTTCGACCCCGAGACGCGCTTCCGGCGCCAGGAGTCAGACCGGGGGTTCGGAATCACCGGCATGCGTGAACGCACCGAATTCTCCGGCGGCGTTTTCTCGATCAAATCCGCAAGCGCCACCGGCACCATCATCCGGGCCGTCTGGCCGATTCCGGATTGAGCGGGGAGGGACCATGCATCGCCGCCGTCTTTCCGCCCGTACCCTGATGGCCAGCGCCATGGCGGGATTTACCCTGCTCGAGTTGCTCGTGGTCATGGTGATCATCGGGTTGCTCGCGGGCTATGTGGGGCCGAGATATTTTTCGCAGATCGGCAAGTCCGAGTCCAAGGCCGCCCGCGCGCAGATCGATGCGCTGGAAAAGGCGCTGGACCAGTACCGGCTCGACACCGGGTACTATCCTTCCACGGAGCAGGGCCTGGCCGCGCTTAACGCGCGTCCGTCCAACGAGCCGAAATGGGACGGCCCTTACCTCAAGAAAAACGTGCCGCCCGATCCCTGGGGCCAGGCATATCAATATCGGCAGCCGGGACAGCATGGCGAGTTCGATCTTTTTTCCTACGGCAAGGATGGGCAACCCGGCGGCAATGACGAGGCCGCCGACTTGACGAGCTGGTAAAGCGCCATGAACTATCAGGTCAAGGCACTGCGCGACACCGACGGCGTCATGATCCTGTCGCTCGAGGCGCAGGACGAGGCGGATGCCCGCCGCCAGGCGGAAAACCTGGGTTATCGCGTGCTCGCCCTGCGGCCGCGGCAGGCCTGGCCCGGACGCCTCGCCGATCGCGGCGGATTTTCGCTCGCGCTGTTCAGCCAGGAATTGCTGGCGCTGCTTTCCGCCGGCCTGACGCTGATGGAGTCGGTCGAGACGCTGGCGGAAAAGGAGCACCGTCCCGCCGTGAAACAGGTGCTCGACCGGATCATCGGCCAGCTGTATCAGGGCCGCACGCTGTCCTCGGCGCTGGAGCAGTTCCCGGCGCATTTCCCGATACTGTACGTCGCCACGGTGCGCGCGTGTGAGATGACCGGCGGCCTCGCGGAGGCGCTGTCGCGTTATGTGGCCTACCAGGCGCGCATGGACCAGTTGCGAAAAAAACTCGTCAGCGCCTCGATCTATCCGGTCGTGCTGCTCGTGGCCGGCGGGTTGGTCACGCTGTTTCTGCTGGTGTACGTGATTCCGAAATTCAGCCGCATCTACGAGGATGTCGGCGGGGACCTGCCTTTCCTTTCCCGCCTGCTGATGGAATGGGGACGCCTGCTCGAAAATCACGGCATGGAAGTGCTCGCGGGATTTCTGCTTGCCGCGGCGGGCGCGGGATATCTGTTCACGCGCCCGGCGACCTGGCAGTGGATTTCCCGGAAGCTCTGGGGCATCCCGGCCGTGCGCGAGCGGTTACGGGTATATCAGCTTGCGCGGTTTTATCGCACCGTCGGCATGCTGTTGCGCGGAGGCACCCCTATTGTCACGGCGCTCAATATGGCGACCGGCATGCTTCCGGAGTGGATTCAGGCAAGGCTGCGCCAGGCAACCAACGACATCCGCGAAGGCCGTACGATTTCACAGGCGATGGAGACCCATGACCTGACCACGCCGGTGGCCTTGCGCATGCTCCGCGTCGGGGAGCGCAGCGGCAGGATGGATGAAATGATGGAGCGCATCGCCGGTTTTTACGATGAGGAAATGGGGCGCTGGGTGGACTGGCTGACCAAGCTGATCGAGCCGCTGCTCATGGCGGTCATCGGGCTCGTCATCGGCGCCATCGTGGTGCTGATGTACTTCCCCATTTTCGAGCTGGCCGGGAGTCTTCAATGAACCTCGCCGAAACCATTCCGAGCGATATCCAGCACGCCCTTTCGATGGAAATGGTGCGGGAGGCGCGCGCGCAGGCGGAGCGTACGCGGCGCCGGGTGGTCGAGGTGCTTGAGGAAAAACTTGCGCTGGCGCCCGCCGAGTTCGTGGCAGTGCTTTCCCGTTCCTTCCATTATCCCGTGGCCACGGCCGCCGACTGGCGGGAATCCTCGCCCGCCTTCGATGCTGTCCCGTACCCGGAGGCGCTGGCGCAGGAGTGCGTCGCCTTGCGCGGCTCCGATGGGCGGCTGCTGGTCGTACTGAGCGATCCGTTTGCACCGGCGCTTCAGGCTTGGGCCGACGAACACATCGGCGAACCGTTTTCCTGGCGCCTGGCGCACCGCGGTGAAATCGCCGCGTATCTGGCGCGCCATGAGGAAACCTTGCGCGCGATGGACAACCTGCTGCCTGCCGGTGCGCAGGCCGGGGCCGACGGCCAGCCCGTGGAAAACCTTTCCATCAAGACCATCAGTGAAGACACCAGCCCCGTCGTCAAGCTGGTGCATTCCACGATTTACGATGCACTCAAGTCGGAAGTGAGCGACATCCACCTTGAATCCGGCTCCGCGGGACTGGTGATCAAGAACCGCATCGATGGCGTGCTGACCACCGTGGGCACGGTGGAAGGGCGGGCCCCGGCCGAGCAGGTGATCTCCCGCATCAAGGTGATGTCGGAACTCGATATTGCGGAGCGACGCATTCCCCAGGACGGCCGTTTCAAGGTGGCGATCCGCGGACGCGAAGTAGACTTCCGCGTTTCGATCATGCCAAGCATTCATGGCGAGGATGCCGTGCTGCGTATTCTCGACAAACAGGCGATCACCGATCAGATGAAAGGGCTGCGGCTGGATTGCCTGGGCCTGGATGCGAAAACGGTTGATGCGATCCGTCACCTATCGCATGAGCCGTACGGCATGGTGCTGGCGACCGGCCCAACCGGCAGCGGCAAGACCACCACGCTGTACGCCGCGATCACGGAGATCAACCATGGTCAGGACAAGATCGTCACGATCGAGGACCCGGTCGAGTACCAGTTGCCTGGTGTGTTGCAGATCCCGGTGAACGAAAAGAAGGGACTCACTTTCGCGCGCGGGCTGCGCTCCATCCTGCGCCACGATCCGGACAAGATCATGGTCGGCGAGATACGCGACCCCGAAACCGCGCAGATCGCGGTGCAATCGGCATTGACCGGGCACCTCGTGTTCACCACGGTACACGCCAATAATGTCTTCGATGTGATCGGCCGCTTTATGCACATGGGCGTGGACCCATACAGCTTCGTGTCCGCGCTGAATGGCATCGTGGCCCAGAGGCTCGTGCGCGTGATCTGTCTCGAGTGCAGCGCGCCGCATGCACCCGACCCGCTGCTCCTTGCCGATTCCGGCATTGCCCGCGACGAGGCGGCGGCGTTCCAGTTTCGCCAGGGCCGTGGCTGCGGGAACTGCCGCGGCACGGGTTACAAGGGCCGCAAGGCGATTGCCGAAATTCTTTTGCTCAACGACGAGATCCGGGAGCTTATTATTGCGCGCGAACCGGTGCGCCGCCTCAAGGAGGCCGCCCGGCGTCATGGCACCCGGCTGCTGCGCGAGGCCGCGCTCAATCTCGTTCGCCAGGGTGAAACCACTTTGCAGGAGATCAACCGTGTCACCTTTGTGGCGTGACCAGGTCCGTATTTTTCTGAGCCCGCAGCGCGCGCTGCTGCTGCGCCTGAAGCGCGGCCTGCATCCGCGCGTTGTTGCGAAGGCGTCGCTGTCCTGCGCGCCGCAGCCGGGCGAGCCGCCGTGGCAGGCGTCCCTCCGCGCGCTGGAGCCCGCGCTCGCGAAGCCGGAATGGCGCGGAGCGAACGCCGTCGCCGTTCTTTCCGGCCATTTCATGCGCCATGTGCTCGTGCCGTGGAGCGATGCGCTGGGCAACGAGTGCGAACAGATCGAGTATGCGCGCCACTGTTTTGCGAAGGTGTACGGCAGGAACGCGGAAGCGTGGGACTTACGTTTGAGTCTGGAGACGCCGGGCGAGACGCACGTCGCCGCCGCCGTGGACCGGTCGTTGATTGAGGCATTGCCAACGCTGTGCCGCCAGAACCAGCTGCGACTTGTCTCGATCCAGCCGTATCTGATGGCGGTATTCAATGCCTGGCGCGAGCGTTTTCGCGACGGATCAAGGTGGCTGGTGCTGATCGAGCACGACAGGTTGTGCGTGGCACTGCTGGAGGCGGGCCGTTGGCGCTGGCTGCGCCATCAACGCATGGACAATGAAACACTGGCGGATATCGGGGTATGGCTTGCGCGCGAGCAGTATCTGGCCGGCGCGCCGGAAACCGCCCGCAGCGTCCTGCTGTACGCACCCGAGGCGGGACATCTCGCGGCCCGGACCGGCGCATGGTCCATCGAGCGCCTGACGGTGCCGGCCTGTCCCGGATTTTCACCGGTGGATGATGCGCCATACTCGATGGCGATGAACGGATAAGCGACATGCCGATGCTGTTTCTCGACTATCACCGAACCATTCCCGTCCCGACGCGAGGCGGATTCATTCTGCTTCTGGCGGGCATCGCGCTGGTGGTTCAGTTCATCGTCTATCACCGCGGTCAGGTCGGGGAAATGGACCGCCTTCGCGAAAGCCTGGGCCAGGCAAGCCAAGTGGCTTCCACCGCCGGTGCAAGCGTGACGGTGACCGGCGATGCGCGGCGGCTGGACGCGGAAATCCGTCAGGCCAACGCCGTGCTGCGGCACCTGACACTTCCCTGGGAGGGGCTGTTCCGGGTGGTCGAGTCGGCGAGCCAGCAGCACAGTAAGCAGATCGCCCTGCTTTCGATCCAGCCGGATGCGGAGAAGCGCCAGGTCAGAATCAGCGGCGAAGCAAAGGGTCTGGACGTGCTGCTCGATTATGTCCGTCGGCTTTCGAAGAGCGATTCGGTGGCGAATGTCTATCTGTTGAGTCATCAGGTTCAGTCACAGGATCGCGAAAGACCGGTCAGTTTTTCCCTGATCGCCGAGTGGAATACAAGTCAATGAATGTATCGCTCCTCGATAAATGGTTAACCCGGCTCCCAGGCTACGGCCTGGGCGCATTGCCGCGTGCGGCGGCGCTGAACCGCCTGCGGTGGACGGCGAATCTCTGGCTCAAGCGGATGAGCTGGCCGGGTGTGCTGGGGATGAGCCTGATCGCCTTTGGTTTCGCTTTTTACTTTTCATCCATCGTTCCCACCCAATCACAGCTTGAACGGATACGCCAGGAAACGGCGACCCTGCATGAGCGCATCCAGCGCGCGGCGAACACCTTTACTGACCATCCGCGCAGCCCCGGGGAGCAACTGGGCGCCTTCTACGGATTTTTCCCAGCGGCCCACAGCGCGCCGCAGTGGCTGGACAGGATCTATCGCGCTGCGAAGACCCACGGCATTGCGCTGGAACAGGGCGACTATCATCTGGCCGCGGAAAGGGAGGGAAGGCTGCTGCACTACCAGGTAACGCTTCCCGTGAAGGGCCCCTATCTCCAGGTGCGCAAGTTCATTGCCGCGGTTCTGGCGGAAGTCCCCGTGATCTCGCTCGATCAGGTCAGTTTTGAAAAGCAGAAAATCGGCGAACCGTCGGTGGCGGCGAAAATCCGTTTCACGCTTTATCTGAGGCAAGACGCATGAAGCTGTCCGCGAATCAGCGCCGGGCGCTTCTGGGCGTCGCGCTGACCGCCACGCTGATGGCGGTGGTGTCGGCCAACCAGCTGGAACGCGAAACCAGGCCCGCCAAATCGCCGGCGGTATCTCCCGTCGAGACGGCGTCGAAACCGGAAGCGGGGATTCCGCTGGAGAAACTCAGGCGCCCGGCGGAACGCGCCAACGCTGTCGATGTGTTCGTCAGCAAATCCTGGTATGTGCCGCCGCCCCCGGCCAAGGCGTTGCCGCCGCCCCCGCCGTTGGCGCCGCCCTTGCCATTCACCTACATGGGCAAGTTGCTCGACGCGCCCGATCGCGTGGTGGTTTTTCTTGTCCGCGGCGACAGGGTCTATACCGTCTCGCCCGGCGACGTGATTGACGATACCTACAGGGTGGAGGCGCTCGCGGGTGGTCAACTGACCCTGACATATCTGCCGCTCGACATCAAACAGACGCTCAACATCGGTAACGATTCATGAAAAAGAAGGCAGTTCGTTTTTCATTCAGGACGCTATTGCGGGTAGCGATGATGTCCCTGTTGCTTGCCGGCTGCGCCGCCCAGCGCGCCCATCGCGAGGGCTTGCAGAACATGGACATGGGCCAGTGGGAGCAGGGCCTGGCCAAGCTCGATGAGGCGACCCAAAAGGATCCGCAGAATCCGGTCTATCGCGCGGATTATCTGACCCATCGCGACCATGCGATCAACCGGCTGCTGGCCGCCGCGGACGGCGCCCGTGCGGCGGCAAAGCCCGATGAGGCCGAGGCGCTGTACAGGCGTGTGCTGGGGCTCGATCGCGAAAACGCGCGGGCGCTGGCCGGCTTGAGGGATACGGAACGCAACCAGCGCCATGCCGCCATCCTCGAGGAAGCGCGGGAGCTGATGAAAAAGGAGGATGCGGAGGGCACGCAGGCGAAGCTGCGCGCCATATTTTCCGAAAATCCGAATCATGCCGAGGCCAGGGCGCTGGTGCGCGCGATCGACGAAAAACTGGTCAAGGACGCGATGTCGGCGCCGCGGTTGGCCACGCGCCACAAAAAGCCGGTGACGCTCCAGTTTCGTGACGCCAACATCAAAATGGTGTTTGAAGCATTGTCGCGCACGAGCGGGGTGAATTTCATTCTCGACAAGGATGTCCGCGGCGATGTGAAGACGACGATCTTCGTCCAGCAGGTGTCGGTGGATGATGCCATTGATCTGATCCTTTCCCAGAATCAGCTCGCCAAAAAGGTGCTGAGTGAGAACACCGTGTTCGTCTATCCCAATAATCCCGCGAAACAGAAGGAATATCAGGATCAGATCATCAAGTCGTTCTATCTCACGAACGCCGATGCCAAGCAGGCCATGAACCTGTTGAAAACGATGTTGAACACGAAAGTCATCTTCATTGACGAGAAATCCAACATGCTGGTGATGCGCGAGTCTCCCGAGGCGGTGCGCATGGCCGAGAAGCTCCTCGCCTCGCTCGATTTGCCCGATCCGGAGGTCATGATGGAAGTGGAGGTGCTTGAGATCAAGCGCTCAAAACTCACCGAGCTTGGCATCAAATACCCCGGCCAGTGGACCTTGAGCGCCTCGGGCGCGACGTCGGGCACGCTCACGCTCAAGGACCTGCAGGACCTCAATTCGTCGCGCATACTGTCGGGTCCGGTCAATCTTACCGTCGATCTCAAGAAGGAGGCGGGCGAGACCAACGTCCTTGCCAGCCCGCGCATCCGCGCGCGCAACCGGGAGAAGGCCAAAATCCTGATCGGCGACCGGGTGCCGGTGATCACGAACACGGTAACGCCCACCACGACCGGCGCGAGCGTCGTCACCGGCAATGTACAGTACGTGGATGTGGGGCTGAAGCTTGAGGTCGAGCCATCGATTCACCTCGACAACGATGTTGCCATCAAGGTAAATCTGGAAGTGAGCACCATTGTGAAGGAGATCAATACGGCCAGCGGCACCCTCGCTTACCAGATCGGTACCCGCACCGCTTCCACCCTGCTGCGTCTGCGCGACGGTGAAACCCAGATTCTTGCCGGACTCATCAGCGACGAAGAGCGCAAGAGCGCGACAAAAATTCCGGGCCTCGGCGATATCCCGATTCTGGGGCGGTTGTTCTCCAGCCACAAGAACGATGATCAGAAAACCGAAATCGTGCTGTCCATCACTCCGCGGCTGGTCCGCAATCTCGACCGGCCGGATGCGCGCATCACCGAATTCTGGTTCGGCACCGAATCCGCGATGCGCAGTGCGCCGTTGAGCGTGGAGTCGGTGGCTGCCGCCAAAACCGCCGCTCCCGCGCCGGCGTCCACGGCGGTGCACCTGCCACCGGAAACCACGGCCGGATTGCCGCCGGCCACGGGCCCGGCGCCGGCCAGGGCGGTGGACGACGGTGAAACAGCCGTCCGTGCTGCTGCGCCGGCGATCAGCTGGCAGGGGCCGGCGGAGGCGAAGGTGGGGGAACAGTTCGAGGTGATGCTGAACCTGAACAACGGTGACGATTTCAGCAAGCTGGCATTGCAGATGAGTTACGACCCCTCCGCGCTCGAGCTGGTGGCGGTGGACGAGGGCGATCTCGGCATGCAGAGCGGACAGGCCATGAGTTTCAGGCAGGAAAGCGACGCCGCGACGGGCAAGATCCGCATCGAAGTTGCTCCGCCCGCCGGCGCGACACTGCACGGCGAGGGCGCCATCGCCGTGGTGACGTTCAAGGCGATAGCCGCCACGGCCAAGGCCCCGGTCAGCCTGCAGCTCGCGGCGCTCACGGACAAGGCGGGTAAAAATCTGCCAGCCACGCTGCCCGCCCCTTACGCCTTTGTGCTTAATCCCTAGCCATGCGCGCAACACGACCGACACCGGGTTTTACCCTGATCGAACTGGTGATTACCGTCGCCATCGTAGCAGTGCTTGCCACGGTAGCGCTGCCGGTGGCGGAACTGGCGGTGCAACGCAGCAAGGAGCAGGACCTGCGTCTGGCCTTGCGCCAGATCCGTGAAGCGATTGATGCCTACAAACAGGCAGCGGACGAGGGACGCATTGCCCGCGCGGCGACCGACTCGGGTTATCCCAAGACGCTGGAAATGCTGGTCGAGGGTGTCGTGGATGCGCGCAGCCCCAACCAGGCGAAGATCTATTTCCTGCGCCGGCTTCCGCGCGATCCATTTAATGCGGATCCATCGCTGCCGGAATCCGAGACTTGGGGCAGGCGCAGTTATGCCAGCCCGCCGGATGATCCGCAGCCGGGTGAGGACGTATATGATGTCTATTCGCTGGCGGATGGGGCGGGTCTGAACGGCGTTTCCTACCGGGAATGGTAAATGAAGAAGACGAAGCAGGCGGCGATGAAGACAGGCAAGACACATCGCGGTTTTACGCTGATTGAGCTGCTCGTCACCCTGGTGATCGTGGCGACGCTGCTGACGCTTGCCGCGCCACGCTATTTCCGGAGCGTGGATAAATCCCGTGAGGCCGTCCTCAAGGAGAATCTTTTTCTCATGCGCGAGGCGGTGGACAAATATTACGGGGACAACGGCCGCTATCCCGACAACCTCGGCGATCTGGTGACCCGGAAATACCTGCGCCGGCTTCCGCAGGATCCGATCACGGAGAGCGACACAACATGGGTCATCGTTCCGCCGTCCGACCCGGCCACCGGTGTGGTGTACGACATTCGCAGCGGCGCACCCGGCGCCAGCGCCAGCGGCGCGCCTTACAGTGAGTGGTGAGCATGAAGCGCGCGACAGATAAGCCACAATTTTGCCGAGACCGTGGATTCACCTATCTGGGCCTCCTGTTTGCGGTGGCGGTTCTTGGCGTGGGGCTCGCCGGCACGGGAGTTGTGTGGCATACGGCCAAGCAGCGTGAGAAGGAGCGTGAACTTCTGTTCGTCGGGAACCAGTTCCGCCGGGCGATCGAACAGTATTATCTGGCGACGCCGGGTGCGCTGAAAAAGTATCCGCTGCAGATCGAGGATATGTTGCGCGATCCGCGCCTGCCGTCCGTGCAGCGCTACCTGCGTCGAGTTTATGCCGACCCCCTGACCGGCGGGAGCGAGTGGGGGCTTGTGCGCGCCCCGGACGGTGGCATCATGGGGGTATACAGTCTCTCGGACGCCATGCCGGTCAAGGTCGCGCTGTTTCGAACGGCTGACCGGAATTTTGAGGGCAAGGAGAGATACTCGGACTGGAAATTCATTGCCCGCTCGCGTCCTTTTTCCGGGGGCGGCGGCCTGGTTCCCGGGGTTTTGGACGGGCATGACGGGGTGAATCAGTCACCGGCCGTTGTCCGGTAATACAGAAAATATGCCGGGGACAGGCGTGAACGCACGTGGCCCGGATTTTGCTCACTTAACCAGTCTTATAGTTCAGTCAATAGCGAATAACGTGACAGGACATTTTAAAAACCCGCTCAAGCGCCTGGCCACCGGTGCGACGGATTCCTTTTTAATTTCCTGTTGGGGAAAGACACGATGAATTTCGAAAAGAAAGAGGTATATCCCATCTATTCCGCTGCCGGCCCGTCGTCCACGCCGGCGCGTGCCCCCCGCGTGCGGGTCTTTATCGTCGAGGACCACACGATCCTGCGCGAGGGATTACGCGCGCTGCTGACACTCGATCCGGACATTCATGTGATTGGAGAGGCAGATAACGGGCGCGACGCGGTGCGGCTGGTGGGCCAAGTCAAGCCCGACCTGGTGCTGATGGATCTGTCCATGCCCGGCACGAATGGCATGGAAGCGATCCGGGATATCAAGCAACGCCATCCCGAGATCCGTATCATCGCGTTGACGGTCCACAAGACCGAGGAATATATCCGGACCACTCTGCAGGCAGGCGCCAGCGGGTATGTCCTCAAGGACGCCACGCATGCTGAATTGATGGGCGCGATAAAAAGTGTTCTGGAAGGCAAAACATACCTCAGTCCGGACGTCTCGCAAAAAATCATTACGGGTTATCTGGATGACGGCCTGGACAGGACCAAGTCATCATGGGATGCGCTGACTCACCGGGAGCGCGAAGTTCTCAAGCTGATAGCCGAGGGCCAACAGAATAAGAATATTGCTGATTATCTCTGTGTCAGCGTCAAAACCGTCGAGAAACATCGGTCAAATTTGATGAAAAAGTTGGATTTGCATAACACCGCTGAAATCACGGCATATGCTATCGAAAACGGGTTGACGGTCAAATAACCGCTGTTGCCGGATTTGTCAGAAATCCCAGCGGTAACCAAGCGACCAGTAACGTCGTTGGGTTTTGTCTTCCGTTGTCGGGCTACGGGTGGTTGTGCGTTCCTCTCCGAGCTCCAATTCGAAAGTGATCTTATCCTTCCATTTGTAACTGGGTCTTAACACCGGCGAAAAACGCTCCAGTTTGCTGTCGGTGGTCGTATTGTGCTGACTGTACCAGCTCAGCGTGACATCGAGGCCCCAGCTTGGACCCCACAACAAACGGTTGGTCAGGGAGTAGGAGTTACCGGTGTAATCCGGGGCGTCGATGCGGCTGATACTGAGCACGTTGACGTCGCGCTGCGTGAACAGCCCGGTGCCGATCGCGTTTCCCGTATAGGTATGAATGTCGCCGGTGTCCGGTTGTGACGGCTGGTTGACCGTGCCAACAGTGGCCGAGGTGTGCGCCGACTGCACGTCGAAGCCCAGCTGCCAGCGCGTGCTCAGCGACTGTGACACGCCGACGCTGAACATATCGGTCGTGGACGTCAGATCGAGAGCCTGCTGTTTGAGCTGCTCATAGGATTTGGTCTGGAGCTGCGATTTGATCGACGTGTCGGTTTCACCGAGCAGGGCATTGGTCAGCGTGAGTGACGGTGTCTTGCGCTTGTCGAACAGCACATGTGCGGACGTGCCGCTGCTGCCGGTCCAGTTGCCTTGCAGCAGGATGATATTCGGGGTGGCGAACTCGGTGTCGTAGTCATACAGGCCGTAAACGGTGAACCGGGGATCGAAATAGCGCAGTTCGCTGCCTATGGCATTGCGGTCCACCACTCCGTCGGCCTTTTGCTGCATGGTGTACAGGCTTCCGCCCCAATGTTCCGCGAACGGCCCCATGTCCACGCTGGTTCCGTAGAATTTCAGGTCGGTATCGAACGAATTATCAGCGGGTTTGCCACCCACGACGTTGATGCGCCACTTGGGCGTGAAGTTGTAGCCGGCGGTGGCGCCGTCAAAGCGCCCGAGCACGCCGCCGGAACTGCCGGGTTGCCGGCCAAGGCGTGCCGAGTAATCGCGCTTGCGGTCCTTGACCTCATAGTAAAGCGCGCTCAGGCGGTTGGTGTCATCCTGGCCCGCGAGAAAGTTCTTGGTGTGGGTGTCGCGTATCACAAAGCGATTGTCGAAATTCTCGCTGCGATAGCGATGCGTAAGGTTGAGGTTGGTGACCAGCGCGCTTTGATCTGTCTGTGTCAGGGTTTCCTGGTTTTCCGAGCCGGCGGTCGGAATCAGGTCGGTGGTGTCGACCTTGCTGGCGCCGTGATAATAATACTGCGACAGGCTTCCGATGACGGTCGACAGTACCTCGACGCGCGGTTTGGCGGCCTTGAACACCGGTGAGGGTGAGGGGATGGTGGCGTCGAGCGCGGCGATGCGCTGGTGCACGCGGTCCGCGCCTTCGCCAGCCGGGTAAAGCCGCAGATAAAGCTCGTATTCCTTGCGTGCCGCTGCGGTTTCTCCGGAGCGCTCGCGCGCGAGCCCGATAAACTCCTGCGCATCCTGTGAATAGCGATTGGGCGGCATGCGCAACAGTTTGTCGAGGGTAACGACGGCGGTGCGGTTGTCACCACGCGCCAGGGCCGCTCGGGCCTTGTCCATCAGCGCCAATGCTTCCTTGTCGCCGGTCGTTGCCGGGGCCACCGCCACGCTCGGCAGGCTTGTCGGAGGGGTGGCAGGAGCGGCCCGGGCAGGCACTCTTGCCGAAGGTGCAGCCGGGATGGCCGGGGCTGCCAGGACGGGCGCCGCAGGCGTACCCAATGCCATCCGTACTGAATCGTTTTGTTCCTTGGGCGTGACGCGGGTCACCTTCGCGTTCGGATAAGTCGCCTTCAATTGCCGGGCGGCGGCAAAGACTTCCTGTTCCTTCTCGAAAAAACCGAGTTTCAGCTGGTAGCGAGTCTTGTCCTTTCCCCCCGTCTGCGTGACATAAAGCCGGTTGTTTTTCAGCGACGCCGGCAGGGGCGAGCGCGCCGTGCGTATCGGCTGTGTGTTTTCCTCGAGCTGAATGACGTAGAGCGCCTTGGGCGAGAAGGCGGTCGTCGTATCCGGGACTGTCGGCGCCGGAGCAGGCACTGGCACCACCGGGATTGGTTTTGCAGGCGCGACCTTCACGGTCTCCACCGGCGGCATCGCCGGCTTCGCCACCGGGGCCGTACGCTGAATGGTGGCGTATTCGTTGCGACCGATTTCGGTGACGACGGCGGCGGGGTATTTGGCAAGCACGCTCTTGCGATAGGCGCTGGCCTCGCTGAAGCTGCCGAAAAATCCCACACGCAGGTTATAAACGTTCTTGCCGAACGCCCTGCTTTGAATCAGGTATACCGGATGGTCCGGAATATCACGCTTGGCCTGTTTATCCGAAATGGGAGTGAAACCGCTGCGCAGCGTCACCGCGAAATACCTTTCAGGACTTACGTCGGCAACGCTCTCGGTGCCATCGGTATCTCCCGGTTTGGCGTGCGCGGGCTCCGCCAGTGAGGAATTGACAAGCAACAGAAAAAGCACAACAAGGGGGATAGCCCGCATGGTAGTTATATTCAAAAATTTTGAATGTTGAGAGTAGGGAAGTTTTTTAATTGGCCAACGCTTATTTCGCTACTGGATTTTCCCTGGGTGCATTCGACGGCCTGGTTTCGACCGGCACGATAGGCAGGTAAATCACGATGCTGCGGTTGTCATCGCCGGGTCGCACGTTGTAGTTGACGTCACGGTTGAAGCGCACTGTCAGCGACCACGGATCGCGCTGCAGATTGAGCGACAGGGGTGGGTCGAAGGTAATGGTCGCGGCCGGCAGCACGGGCGTGGCGGAAACGTGGCGGGTCTCCTGCCGCAGGCTGATGTCCTGCAGGTCGAGGGCCGCGACATTGAGGAATATTTTCAACAGCTGCCCGCGCTCCCGCGGAAAGTGGTTCACGTAGTTGACCGGCACCGTAAAGTGCACGCGTATCTCTGCCCATTCCGGTTCGACCGAGGTTTCGACATCATCCAGAAGGACTTCTTGTGCGCTGGCGATGCCTGAGCCGGCAAATGCCATGAGCAGCATGGCGATCCCGAACAGCGGATTCTTCATGATCTGATTCCTTTTAAAGTGACTCGTTGTGGCATGTTCGGATGCGCCTCGGTCTAGTTGGTCCAGCGACTGTAGGGGGTGCCCCGATCGCCCAGGGGCCGGTGACAGCCAGACGCGGAACAGTCTGTTTGACCCTGGTACCTTTCATAATGGTTCAAGGACTTCTTCTCCATGCCGCCAAGATAGTTCATTCCGCTCGCATGACAGCCTTTGCACCAGCCTGAACCGCCACCCAGGCTGTTGTTGTGATTCATCGTCTGAGTCGCAAAACTGGTCGTGCTCCTGTGACAGGAGTCGCAATTCAAGCTGGCGCCGGCCAGCAATTGGGACTCGTAGGGAATGTGGTTGATCGGCTTGCCCAGGCCGGGACCGCCCTGGTAGTGACAGCTGGAGCAGGTGCCCGGGCTGATGCCGGTGTGGCTGAACGTGGCACCGGCAAAACTCGTGTAATTTTTATGACAGGTATCGCACGCCGCCGTGGTCGCGACATGGTTCGCCGGTTTGCCCAGCGCATTCCACTGGGTGTAGGAACCGTTGTGGCAGGTCGAGCATTGACCAGCGATCACGCCCTGGATGGCGGAGTGCGTAAAGGTTGAGGTCGTGAACGTGCCTCCCGTCGAGTGACAGGCATCGCAGGACAAGGTCGTCGGGATATGGTTTCCCGGTTTGCCGGTGGCCTGGGAACCGTTATGACAGGTCGCGCAGCCGCCTGGTGTGACACCGGCGTGATTGAACCCGGCGCCGGCGAAAGTTGCGTAGCCTGAGTGGCAGGTATCACACGAGGCCGTGGTAGCCACGTGGTTCGCCGGTTTGCCCAGCGCGTTCCACTGGGTGTAGGAACCGTTGTGGCAGGTCGAGCATTGGCCGGCGATCACGCCCTGGGTGGCGGAGTGACTGAACGTTGAAGTCGTGAACGTGCCTCCCGTCGAGTGGCAGGCGTCGCAGGACTTACTTGTCGGGATGTGGTTCGCCGGTTTAAAGGTGGTGGCGGACCCCCCTTGGACATGGCAAGTGGTGCAGCTACCCGGAACGACGCCGGCGTGATTGAACCCGGCGCCGGCGAACGTCGTGTAACCCGTGTGGCAGGTGTCGCAGGAGGCCGTAGTGGCAACGTGGGTCGAATGTTTGCCCAGTGCGTTCCATTGGGTGTAGGAGCCATTGTGGCAGGTGGAGCATTGACCGGCGATGACGCCTTGGGTAGCGGAGTGTGTGAAGGTCGAAGTCGCGAAGCTGCCTCCCGTCGAGTGGCAGGCGTCGCAGGACAGGGTCGTCGGGATATGGTTCGCCGGTTTGAAAGTGGTGGCGGACCCTCCCTGGCTATGGCAGGTGGTACAGCTGCCCGGCGTCACGCCGGCGTGATTAAAGGTGGAACCGGCCATGGCAAATGAGACGTAGCCCGTGTGACAGGTATCGCACGAGGCCGTGGTGGCGACGTGGGTCGCATGTTTGCCCAGCGCGTTCGATTGGGTGTAGGAACCGTTGTGGCAGGTCGAGCATTGCAGGGGCATCACACCTTGCGTGGCGGAATGAGTGAACCGCGAGGTGGTGAATGAGCCGCCCGTCGTATGACAGGCATCGCAAGACAGGCTGGTCGGAATGTGATTGGACGGTTTGCGGGTCGCCGTTGAACCATGGCAGGTGGCGCAGGCACCCGGCATCACGCCGAGATGGGTAAAGGCTGCGCTCATCCAGGTGGTGGTGCGATGGCAGGTGTCACAAGGTTGGTTGGTGACCGGGTGATTCGACGGCTTGCCCGCGGCGATGCTGTTGTTATGGCATTGCCCGCACTGATGGGCAATTACGCCGACGTGGGTGAAGCGCGCCACCTTCCACGAGGCGGTCGAGGTATGGCACTGGTTGCATGCCTGATTCGTGGGTATGTGATTTGAGGGTTTGACGGTGGTGCTTTGAATACGGCTGCCAGGCGTGTGGCAGGTTTCACATTTTTTGGGCGTGCCCTTGAAGGTGCCCTGGACATGACAGGTCTCGCAGGGAAGTGTCACATGCGCGCCGGTCAGCGGGAAGCCGGTTTTGACGTGGTCGAATTTCACGTTGCGCCTTGTCTCGGCAGCCAACGCGTCACCATGAATGAAAGAAAGCAGAATTAAACCCAGCATGGCAAGGGCGCCAACCCGGAGCGAAAGTCCCCGGAAAAAATCAGCTGAATTTGTCATGGTCGATCTCCTCGCCTGGGTTATTTATTAACGTGCCGGGGATACACCGCTGATTCCGGCACGGATCTTCTTGAACGAACTGGTGACGTGGCACTGCTCGCATAATTTCCCGAAGCCGCCGTTATGCACGTCATCGACGTCGTGGCAGCTGATACAGGCGCTGCTCTGTGTCACCTTTCTCGGCATGGGTTTGTTGTGGCAGACATCACAAGAGATGCCTTTATGACCACCGTCGAGCCTGAACGAGGTTTGCCGGTCGTGATCGAAACGCCAGGACTCCCATGACAAGGCGTTGTGACAGGTCTCGCAGCGCGGTCCGAGCTTGTATTTGTGCTGGTCGTCTTTCTCGTGGCAGCCGACGCAGGCAATGCCGGCGTCCTTGAAGGCCGGCGTTTTGTGGCATTCCTTGCATTCCACCTTGGCGTGCTTGCCCAGCAGCGGGAAGCGGGTCAGCCCGTGGTCGATTCTGGCTACTTTCCAGTCACGCTCGTTGTGACAGGATTCGCATTTCCTGCCTTCCTGGCCCTTGTGCTTGTCGTCCATCTTGTGACAGCTGATGCAGGTCGTTTGCAGCTTTTCCTGGTACAGGAATCCGGCATGGCAGGACTCGCACTTGGCCGTGATGTGTTTGCCGCGCAACGGATACTTGGTATCGCGGTCATGGTTGAAAGTGGTGGCCTTCCAGTCCTTCTCGACGTGACAGGATTCGCACTTTTCCCCGAACCGTCCCTTGTGGCCGTTCTTGTCGTCATCGGCCTTGTGGCAGGCGACACAGGCGGTCTTGACCTTCTCCTGGTACAGGAAGCCGGTGTGGCAGCTGTCGCATTTGGCCGTAATGTGCTTGCCGCGCAGCGGATACTTGGTATCGCGGTCGTGGTTGAAAATGGAAATGCCCCAGTCCTTTTCCGTGTGGCAGGACTGGCACTTCTCGCCGAAATGGCCCTTGTGGCCGTTCTTGTCGTCATCGGCCTTGTGGCAGGCGACGCAGGCGGTCTTCAGTTTTTCCTTGTATAAAAATCCGGTATGGCAGCTGTCGCATTTAGCCTGGATGTGCTTGCCGCGCAGGGGATATTTGGTATCGCGGTCGTGGTTGAAAATGCTCGTCTTCCAGTCCCGGTCGCTGTGGCAGGATTCGCATTTCGTGCCATACCGGCCCTTGTGTTCGTCGTCTTTCCTGTGGCAGCCGACACAGGCCGTCGGCGCGCCCTTGAACTTCGGATCGGTGTGACAGTCCTTGCAGGTGACATCCCGGTGCTTGCCCGTGAGCGGGAATTTGGTCTTGCTGTGGTCGAAGCGGGTCTTCTTCCAGTCCACTTCATCATGGCAGTCGGCGCACTGGGTGCCGAGGCTGCCCTTGTGCGTGTCGTCTTTCCTGTGACAGGCAAAGCAATCCGACGGCGCGTCGCGGAACTTGATTTTGGGCTTGTGGCAATCACGGCACAGGACTT
>Ga0209705_10000260_pt1 | contig 27566 bp, 22 predicted proteins | sample PPLLaktember2015_5_FD_187262 | JGI IMG/M metagenome (GOLD analysis project Ga0209705, IMG submission 187262) | Freshwater sediment microbial communities from Prairie Pothole Lake near Jamestown, North Dakota, USA - PPLs Lake P8 Core (1) Depth... | ecosystem: Environmental > Aquatic > Freshwater... | reverse complement strand
CGGCGTGCCTGGAAGCGATAGACTGGCAAGGTTGCCAGGGAGGGTCCCCATGCGTGTGAATCACTCGTTGTCGATCTTCGTGTTGTGCGCCGCGATGGGCGCCGTGTCGCTCGCGCAGGGCGTCCCGGGCGTGAAGCTGCCCGCGTCGCCGGTAGGGCAGGCGGCCATCCAGCTGGGCGGCGCCTGGGAGAAGACCGCGGAAGGTCAGCGCTACAAAGACGGCAAGTGGATCGTCGTGGACTACGGCCGTCCGCTGCTGCGCGGGCGGAAGGACATCTTCGGCACCGGCGCCGAGTACGGCAAGCAGGTGATGGACGGCTCGGCGATCTGGCGCGCGGGCGCCAACGACACCACTACGCTCACGACACAGGCGCCGCTGGTGATTGGCGGGAAGACCATCGAGCCAGGTGTCTACAACGTGTTCGTGGAGCTGAAGCCCGGCAACTGGACGCTGGTGCTCAACACCCAGACTCGTCAGGAGAAGTACGACCCCGACGACAAGGTGAAGCTCTACGGCGCGTACAACTACGACTCGAAGTCCGACATCGCCCGCGCGCCGATGACGGTGCGCACCACCGACCAGTCGGTGGAGCAGTTCACGATCGCATTCGTGAACGTCACCGACACCGGCGCGACGCTCACGATGGCGTGGGAGAAGACGGTGGCGTCGGTGGACCTCAGGATGGCGGCCGGCACCAGGTAGGCGCGCGTCAGGCCAGGTCGCGGCGATACACGACGAAGTTCCGCCGGATGCGCCCGCCCAGCTTCTCTGCGGTGCGGCGCGACCGGCGATTGGTGTCGAGCACCGTGGTGTAGCTGGCGCTGCGATAGCCGCGCGCCATCATCGCCAGGTACACACGGGCGGCCATCGCCAGGTTCAGGCCCGTGCCACGAGCCGATTCGAGGACGCTGATCGAGATCAGCACGCCATGGTCGATGGCCGACAGCGCCGCGGCCACGGCGTCGCCGTCTGGCGGTGCGGGCGAGGCCTTCAGCCGGTGAAGCGCCTGGTTGATGTCCGGCACCGCGAGCACGGCGCCGACGGTGTCGCCGCCGACGTCTGCGAAGGCGGTCTGGTCCTCGGGCGTCACATCGCGGAGCTCCTTGATGAGGTCTTCGCAGTCCTCGGGCGTGAACGGCGGGGCCCCCCAGTGGGTGCCGAACGTGGCGTTGTAGATGCGAGAAAAGAGTCCGGCTTCGGCCTCGGCGTCTGCCAAGCGCCAGGGCCGCATCACCACGCCGCGCGCTCCGGCATCCCTAACCATCTGCTCGTAGCGGACGGCCAGGTCCGGAGTGAAGTTGATGATGTACTCCACCGCGCCACATTCGGTGGTGAACCCCGCGTCTTTGATGTACCGGTGGTAATACGGCGGATTCACGGTATGGAACGCCGTCGGCACCTCGTCGTACGCATCAATCGTGAGCGGCAGCTGCCAGCCGTAGAGGAACCCGAACCGCGCCGCGGTGCACCCCTGGCGCTGTAACCAGCCGCAGGTGGCATCCAGCAGCGCCCGCGACGCGGCCTCCTGCCCGGGCAGCGCCTCGTAGAACAGCACGTGCCCGACGCGGTCATGCCAGTGCGTGTTGAACAGGTCATCCACGACACCCGTCGCGGTCGCAAGGATGCGGTCTTCGTCTTCCACCCAGAACGCCTGGATCCGCACGTGCGTGCCGGCGAAGCCCCGGCCGCTCAACTGCTCTACCAGGTGGTGTTCGTCCTGCGGGACCCACGCCGGGATGTTCCGATACACGTCGGCGGCGAACGCCAGGTACCGGCGCAACTCGTCGGCGGATCGAAGCTCGCGGATCGTCACGATCGGGTCCCCGCGTGTGTCGGCGACACCAGTCCCGATCAGCGAGTGGGTTTCCGCGAATCCAGGTCCATCCGGTTGAGCGGCACGTCCCAGTGTGCCGTCAGGATCTCGAAGCGCCGCTGCTCTTCGCGCGCGAACTTCGCGCGGTCGGGATAGAGCTTTGCGATGATCTCTTCATCCGTCGGTGTGGCGGGCGCATTGGGCGGGACGACCAGCTCCACCGCAAACGTCCAGTCGCCGCGCCCGTCCCCATGGAACTCGGGCACGTAGGTCTTCACCGCGGAGAACCGGCCGGCCTTCTCCTTGGCCTTCAGGATGGGATAGTGGTTGCGCTGGAAGAGATCGAGGTACTCGTCCTGGAATCCCCACTTCACCGTGTAGAAGTACCACGTGGTCTTGGGCTCGCCGCCCGCCTGTTTGGGCGGGGCCTGTGCGCCGACCGCAAGGGACCCGAGCAGGCATGCCACCGCGATGGCCGTCAGTCGTCGCGTCATCGACATCGCTGAACTCCTTTGGAGACGCGGATTATAGCTGCTTCGCGGCCGTTGTGAGGGGCTGCGGGCGACTCCCGAGGGCCGTCCATCCCCTGTCAGCGCAACCTTCTCCGCGCTGAGCCAGGAGTTCGAGTAGCCTGAAGAGCGGCGGCGCCGTCTCGATCAGGTCGCCGTCAGCGGGCCAACAGGGTGACTGTGTTGGATCCGGAGGCAGCCCCATGACGAGGACACGCCCGAACCGCACCTGCGGCCGGCGTCATCGGACCGATCGGCGGGACTTCCTCAAGGACGTCGGCTCGATGGGGGTGGGTCTCGGGCTGGGCCCGGCCGCGGCGATCAGCCTGCAGGGCCGCGCCGAGGCGGCCGCGATGGCCGGCAGCGCGGCCGTCCAGGCCGGGAAGGCGCAGCACCTCACCATCCTGCACACGGCCGACATGCACGGCCAGCTCGACATCCACGACGAGTTCTTCCACGAGAACGGGCGCCCGGTCTTCAAGCGGCGGGGCGGGTTCGCCACCTTGCGCACGATGCTCACGGCGCTCCGGAAGCAGAACGCCGGCTCCACCCTGCTGGTCGATGGCGGCGATTGCTTCCAGGGCAGCGCCGTGGCCGCACTCTCGCAGGGGGCGGCCATCGTCCCGCTGGTCAACCGGATTGGTTACGACCTCGTGCTGCCCGGTAACTGGGAGGTGGTGTACGGCAAGGAGATGCTCGTGAAGAACATGGGCATGTACACCGCGGCGACGGTCTGCGCCAACATGTTTCATGACAACGGGCCGGAGACAGGTCTCATGTTTCCCGCGTACCAGATCTTCGAACTGGGTGCCACGAAGGTTGGTTTCGTCGGCTACAACGATCCCCTGACACCGACGCGGCAGTCCCCGGCCTACTCACGAGGCATCCGGTTCACACGTCCCGAGGAGGACCTCGCCGGATACGTGAGGCTCCTCCGCGAAGAAAAGGGGTGCCAGCTGGTCTTCGTGATGTCGCACATGGGCCTCGCCCAGCAACTCAATCTGGCCAACCAACCCTACGCGCGCGGCGTGGATTACATCCTGGGCGCCGACACGCACGAGCGGATCCGCGAGCCGCTGCAGGGGACGTCCTGCAAGGTCACCGAGCCCGGCGCGTTCGCCTCCTTCGTCGGCAAGCTCGACCTGGTGATCGAACAGGGGAAGATCAAGGAAGAAACCTACGCGCTGCTCGATGTCGATCCCGAGCAGTATCGCGAGGATGGTGAAATGAAGCGGATGGTCGCGGCCGCGCGCGAGCCCTTCCGCGCGGAGATCGACAAGGTGATCGGCAGGACCCGGACGCCGCTGCTCCGCTATTACGTCCTCGAAACGCCGATGGACAACCTCATCACCGACGCGTTGCGATGGAAGTTCAAGACCGACTTCGCCGTGTCGAACGGCTTCCGCTTCTGTCCGCCGCTCGTGCCGCCACCCGGCGGCATGGCGGACATCACCGATGACTACCTGTGGAGCATGATGCCGGTGGACTCGGCGCTCAAGTCCGGCATCGTCACGGGGCAGCAGATCGTCGAGTGGCTGGAGCGAGAGCTGGAGAACGCCTTTGCGAAGGATCCCACCCGACGCTTCGGTGGCTGGCTGGTTCGATTCAGCGGGTTGCGCGTGACGTTCACCATCGCGAACCCCGCCGGCTCTCGCGTGCAGGATGTGAAGGTCCAGGGCGAGCCGCTCGTTCGCGACACGGCCTACACGGTGCTGGGGTGCGAGCGCGAAGGGGACGAGGAGAACGTGGTGTGCCGCATCCCGGGGGTGGCCGATGCTCGACTGCGTGACGCCACCGTGCACGAGGTGCTGACGGAGTACCTGGCGCTCCACTCGCCGGTAGCGCCAATGGTCGAAGGCCGCGCAGTGGCGACCGACGCGCCCGCCGATCTCCTGTCGCAGGTGGAGGGAACCCCCTACCGCTTCAGGTGAAAGGGGTCAGGTCCAGATTATCGGCGCGCCGACGTCCTCGTGGACGAGTAGTCGTAGACTCCCTTGCCAGACTTCCGGCCCAGGCGTCCTCCTTTCACGTACTGCTCGAGCAGCGGGCACGGGCGGAACTTCTCGCCGAGTGTCCGATGCAGGTGCTGCAGGATGCTCAGTCGCGTGTCGAGTCCGACGAGGTCCACCAGCTCGAAGGGGCCCATCGGATGATTCAGCCCCAGCTTGAGCGCCTTGTCGATGTCGCGGGCCGACGCGATGCCCTCCTGCAGCATGTAGAACGCCTCGTTGCCGATCATCGCGTTGATGCGGCTGGTGATGAATCCCGGCGACTCCCTGACGACGACCGTCTCCTTGCCCATCCGGTGCGCGACGTCCTGCATCACGGAAACGGTCTCGTCGGTGGTCTCGAGGGCGCGCACCACCTCCACCAGCTTCATCTTGTGGACCGGATTGAAGAAGTGCATCCCGCCAACGCGACCGGGGTCTTTGAGCACGGCCGCGAGCTCGGTGATGCTGAGCGCGGAGGTATTGGACGCGATGACGGACTCGGCCGGCGCCGAGGCATCGATGGCGGCGAGCAGCGCGACCTTGAGATCCACCTTCTCGGGCGCTGCCTCGATGATCACATCCGCTTTCGCCACCGCCTCGGCAAGGCTGGTCGTGGCCTTCAGGCGATCGAACGTGGCATTGCAGTCGTCCTCGGACAGCCGGCCGAGCTCGACGCTCTTCTTCAGGATGGACATCACCTGCCCGACGGCGATGTTGAGCTGGGTCTGCGAGACGTCGTAGATCCGCGTCTCGTAGCCGGCCGCCATGGCCGCGTGGGCGACGCCGTGGCCCATGGTGCCCGCGCCGAGTACGGCAATCGTCTTGACCATGCGCCCTCATTCTCCTGCGAACTGCGGATTGCGGCGGGCGAAACGTCGCGGGACCCGTACTGGCTCAGGTTAGAATCGGCCCGTTGACGTCGCTTTCCGCCTATGCCGCTCTCCGCCGGCACGCGTGTGGGTCCCTATGAGATCGTCTCCACTCTCGGCACGGGTGGCATGGGCGAAGTGTATCGGGCCCGGGACCACCGGCTGAATCGCGATGTGGCGGTCAAGGTACTGCAGCCGGCCGTCGCCGGCGATGCCGACGGTCTGGCGCGATTCGGTCGCGAAGCCCAGCTGCTGGCAGCGCTCAACCACACGAACATCGCCCAGCTCCACGGCCTCGAAGTGGCTGACGGTCACCCCGCGCTGGTCATGGAGCTCGTCGAGGGACCCACCCTCGCGGATCGACTCGCTGCAGGGGCACTACCCCTCGACGAGGCCCTTGCGATCGCCCGCCAGATCGTCGACGCGCTCGAAGCCGCGCACGCGGCCGGCATCGTCCATCGCGACTTGAAGCCGGCGAACATCAAGGTTCGCGAGGACGGGACCGTCAAGGTCCTCGATTTCGGTCTCGCGAAGGCGTTCGATCCGGAGGGCGCCGCGGGTGCGGGAGCGACGACGTCGCCGACGATCTCGATGCACGCCACCGCCGCCGGGATCATCCTGGGCACGGCGGCGTACATGAGTCCGGAGCAGGCGCGCGGCCGGCCGGTGGACAAGCGGGCCGACATCTGGGCGTTCGGGGCGGTCCTCTACGAGATGCTGACGGGGCGGCGCGCGTTCGACGCCGACGACACCTCCGACACGCTGGCCCTCGTGCTCACGAAGGAGCCCGACTGGACGGCGCTCCCGCCCTCGACGCCTCCCGCAATACGTCGGCTGATTCGGCGGTGTCTGGAGAGAGACCCGAAGCGACGCGTGCCCGACATCGCCGTGGCCCGGCTGGAGATCGACGAGGCGCTGGCTGCGCCCGCGGACAACTCCGTCGTCGTGCCGCGAGAGCACACAGGCGACTCGCGTGCCGGGTGGCGGTGGATGCTGCCTTTCGGCGCGGGCGCCGCACTGGCGGCTGTGGCCGGGGGCGCGGCCTGGGTGGTTGCCCGGCCCGCGCCGACATCGCCGCCGGTCACGCGGTTCGGCATCACGGTGCCGCCCGAGCAGCCGATTGCCATCAGCCTCAACGATCGCGACATTGCTCTGTCGCAAGACGGCATGCATCTGGTCTACACGGCGGGCGCCGATTCGCGGCTGATGGTCCGGAGCCTCGATCGACTCGACCCGCAGCCCTTGAGCGGCATCATCAACGCGCGCGCGCCGTTCGTCTCGCCCGATGGGCGTTGGGTCGGCTTCTTCGACCGGCTCGACGAGGGGCTGACGACCGGCCCCGTCGTCCAGGGCACCTTGAGGCGAGTGCCGATCGCCGGCGGGCCGCCGGTCGTGATCTCGAAGATCACCGGAGCGTCCCGCGGGGCCAGTTGGGGCCCGGACGATTCGATCGTCTTCGCGACGAGCGACCCGGCGACCGGCCTGCTGCGCGTACCAGCCAGCGGCGGTGAGCCCGAAGTGCTGACCCGGCCCGACCCGAACAGAGGCGAGGAGGACCATCACCTTCCTTTCCTGTTGCCCGGCGGCCGCGGTGTCCTGTTCACCATCGTCAGCCAGGGCCAGACTGAGAGACGGGTGGCGCTGCTCGATCTTCAGACCGTTCAATGGAAGACGTTGATTCGATCGGGAAGCCAGGCCGAGTACCTCGACACGGGGCACCTGATTTACGTCGAAGGCGGGGCACTGTGGGCCGTGCGCTTCGACCTCGCGACCCTGCAGACCGACGGCGATCCGGTACCCGTGCTCGAGCGCATCGGCAGGCGCAACGCCGCAACGAATCTCGCGGTCTCGCGTCGCGGCACGCTGGCGTACGCCCCCCGGGCTGGTGGCGATGCCCGGTTGCTCGTCTGGGTCGACCGGCAGGGCAGCGAGCAGCCCATCGCGGTGCCTCCGCGCGGCTACTACCACCCCAGGCTCTCGCCGGACGGCACTCGCGTGGCGGTCGGCCTCGACGAAGGACGGGGATTCGGATTGTGGATCGGGGGCCTCTCGCTGCAAGACCTGACGCGGCTGCCGCTCGATGCAGCCGGGGTTTTCTCCGTCTGGTCTCCCGACAGCAGACATCTCATCTTCAACTCGTTCGCGAAAGGCCCGTCGAGCCTGTCTCGCCGTGCCGTTGACGGCTCTGGCGCCGAAGAGCACTTGACCGAGAATGACTATCCGCAGAGACCCGTGGCGATGTCTCGCGATGGCGAGCACCTGGTGTTCGAACAGCAGACGCCGGCGTTCTCGTTCGATTTGATGTTGCTCTCGCTCGACGACTCTTCGATCTCGACCGGGGCTGGCGCTCGAACGTCGCCGCTCCTCGACACGGCCGCCGACGAACGGAACGCCTCGATGGCCCCAGACGGCCGCTGGCTGGCGTACGAGTCGAACAAGTCCGGACGATTCGAGATCTACGTCAAGCCGTTTCCGAACGTGAACGATGCGGAGCATCAAGTCTCCACCGAGGGCGGGCGGACGCCGGTCTGGTCGCCCGACGGCCGCGAGGTGTTCTTCGTCAATGGATCTGCGTTGATGGCGGTGGCCGTGCAGTCGACGCCGGCGTTCAGGGCGGGCAATCCGGCCTCGCTGTTCGATTCGCGGTCGCTGCTCCTGGATGGGCGCCTGTTCGGCGGCGGTACAGGTAGAACCTACGACGTGTCCCGCGACGGCCAGCGCTTCCTGATGATGAAGGACACTGCGTCCACCAGCCAGACTCCGACGCCCGGCATCATCGTCGTGCAGAACTGGTTCGAGGAACTGCGGACCAGGCTGCCCGCCGGCCGGTAGCGAACAGGCGCGGCTAATCAACGCAATCGGTGACCGGATGAATGGGCTAGTACCCTCGGCTTGCCCCGCCGCCGCCTGATCTGCCCCCGCCGAAGCTGGACCCGCCGCCCGACGATCCACCCGACGAGGCGCTCCGCTCGATGCGGGGCAGGACCTTGGTGTACTCCACGTGGTAGTTGCAGAACGCGCACTGCTCGACCATGCGCGCGCTGCCCTCGCCGTGGATGCTGGCCCGCTCGACGACCGTCTCGGTGGACGATTTCGTGTGGTTCAGGCATTGCGGGCACTTGCTATGGGCGGTCAGCCATTTCGGGTAGCGCAGCGTGAAACGGTACGAACAGGAGGGGCAGGCCCACACGTCGTAGTCGACACTGCCGACCCGTTCCTCCGCCTGCTGCCCCTCCTCCAGGCTCGCATCGTCCTCGGCCTCGTCGAGTCTCCTCATCCTCGTCCGGCACTGCGGGCATCGGCGGCGGCGGTACCGTCGCCACCGGCGGAGGCCGACCAACGACCCGACCCCCGCGGTCGTCGTGCCCAGCAGCCCCAGCAGGAACGAGCCGATGCCGAAACCACCGCCGCGCTCCTCGCGGTCGTAGGCCTGGCTCCTCGGCGAGACCAGCGCCACCGGCTCGTTGCCGAGCGCGCGGGCAATCGCGTCGACGCCGGCGAGCACCCCCTCGTCGAACTGGCCCGCCTTGAAGCGCGGAATGATGTACGTGTCGAGAATCGCCCCGGCCTTGCCGTCGGGCAGCGTGCCCTCGAGCCCATAACCGACTTCGAGGCGCACGCGCCGGTCGCTGGTCGACCAGAGCAGCAGCAGCCCGTTGTCCTGTCCCGCCTTGCCGATACCCCAGCGTTGGAACAGCCTCACCGCGTACTCCTCCACGGACTGGCCGTCGAGCGACGTCACGACCACGACGGCCATTTCCACGCCCTGTGTCCGTTCCAGGTCGCCGATCATCGCGTTCAGCTTCGCGACCGTGTCGGCGCGGAGCGCTCCGGCCACATCCGTGACCCACGTGCCGTCCCGGACGCGGGGGTTGGGGATGCTCTCGATCGGCTCGGCGCTGGCGGCGCTGCCAACGAGCGAGATGATCAGGGCGAGCGCCAGCCACTGACGCCCGTCGATCAGCCGGGCGAGGACGCTGCTCATCGTGTGTGCTCGCCTCTCAGAGCGCGAGCGAACGAGAATCGATTCTCGAGCAAGCCAAGGTCGGTGATGAATCCGGCTGGACCGACCGCCTCGACCTTGGCGACGAGGGTCGTGAGGTCGCCAGCGGCGAGCGCTTCCGAGAATGCCCGCTCGAACGCGTCCAGCGTTCGAACCGTGGCGGTCCGCGGCACGCCAGCGGCTGCCGCAATGCCGGCGATGTCGCTGCCCGTCGACGTCGCCGTCGGAAAGCCTCCCACCGAGAGCAGGCTCTCGTTGTCGAACACGACGTGCATCAGGTTGCGCGGACGATAGCGGGCCAGCGTTGTCAGGCCGCCCAGGTTCATGAGGATCGACCCGTCGCCATCGAGGACGATTACCTGGCGCTCCGGGCGTGCCAGCGCGATGCCGAGCCCCATCGACGAGGCCAGGCCCATCGCGTGCTGCAGGTAGAAGAAATGTGGACGATGGCCGATCGACTGCAGCTCGGCGGCGACCGCGCCCATGATCGTCACGACGACCGCGTCCTCGATCTTCGGGTAGATCGCCGCCAACGCATCGAGGCGCCGCATCAGTCCTCCCACATCAGATCGCGGCAGAGCAGTAGCGCCACGGGCTTGTTGGCGGCGAGCGCCAGCGTCTGCGCCTTGGCGATGCGGTGCGCCACGTGATCCGGCCGATCGAGCAGCGCGAACGGGATCCGGAGCGCGCGGAGCAGGTCCTCGGTGACCGCGCCGCCCTCGGTCTGCCACGGATCGCGCTCGCCGAACTCGCCGCGATAGCTGATCAGCATCAGCAGCGGGATCCGATAGAGCTGCGCGCACGAGACAATGCCGTTCACCGACGCGAGGAAGCCGTGGTTCTGCATCAGCATCGCCGACTTGACGCCGGCGAGGTGCGCGCCGGCGGAGATCCCGACGCCCTCCTCCTCCTTCGCGAGGCGCACGAGCGTCATCTCAGGGTCGTCCTCCGCGAGCCGGATCAGGTGGACGAGCCAGGTTTCCGGCAGGGCCGACATCAGCCGGATACCGCAGCCCTTGAGCGCGTCGTAGATCAACCTGGAGTGGGTGGCGGAAACCGGCGACACGGGGCGGATTCTACCTCCGAACCGCCGGGCCAGCGCTCGCGGCCCCGGCTCTCACGCCGTGAGAAGGCTGGGCCGGCGCCGAATAGAAGTCGACGCGGCCGGACGCGCTCCGGCGGCAGCATAGGGCAATCGCGGCCCGCCGTCATCCCACCCGTGCAGCCACGGCTCAGTTATGGTGGCCCTTCCAGCGCGGTGCGCGCTTCTCGAGGAACGCGTCCACCCCTTCCCTGCCGTCGTCGCTGAAGAAATCGCGGGCGATTGCGTGGCCGGCCATCGCGTAGGCGTCGGGCACCGGTAGTTCGAGTTGCTGGTAGAACACGCGCTTGCCCGACGCGATGGCCCGCGACGACTTCGAGCCGATCAGCCTGGCCAGTTCATCGACAGCCGCGTCGAGCGCGTCCGGCGCCACGACCCGGTTCACCAGCCCCATCTCGTACGCCCGCTGGGCGTCGATGAAGCTGCCGGTCAGCAACATCTCCATCGCGTGCTTGCGCGAGACCACCCGGCCGAGCGCCACGCTCGGTGTGGCGCAAAAGGCGCCGATATTCACGCCCGGTGTCGCGAATTTCGCCTCAGACGAGGCAATGGCAAGATCGCAGGACGCGACAAGCTGGCATCCCGCGGCGGTCGCAATCCCGTGCACCTTTGCGATGACCGGCTGCGGCAGCGCCGCGAGGCTCATCATCATGCGGCTGCATTCCGCAAACAGTGCTTCCACCTCGGGCACGCCGCCCATCGCCCGGATCTCCTTGAGGTCGTGACCGGCGCAGAACCCGCGCCCGCTCGCCGCGAGCACGACCACCCGCACACCGCGATCCGCCGCGATGTTGTCGAGCGCGGCCTGCAGGTCCCGGATGAGCGCCGCCGAGAGCGCGTTGAACTGGCCCGGGCGGTTCAGCGTCACCGTCGCCACCCCATCGCGCACGTCGACGAGGACGAGCGCCTCGGTCCGGACATCAGTGTTCGTCGTCATGGTCGTCGGGCTCCTTGTACCGCAGGGCGCAGCCGGTGCGTGTCACTCGATCGCGGTGGCTGACCTGACGCGCTCCCTCAGCACGTACTTCTGAATCTTCCCGGTGGAGGTCTTCGGGACCGGCCCGAAGACGACCTGCCGCGGCGTCTTGTAGTGGGCGAGGTTCGCCCGGCAATGCTCGATGATCTCCTGCTCGGTGGCCGTCGCGCCGTCCTTCAACTCGACGAACGCGCACGGCGTCTCGCCCCATTTCTTGTCGGGCATGGCCACCACGGCCGACACGAGCACCGACGGGTGACGAGAGAGCGCATCCTCCACCTCGAGCGACGAGATGTTCTCGCCTCCCGAGATGATGATGTCTTTCGATCGGTCCCTCACCTTCACGTAACCGTCGGGATGCATCACCGCGAGATCGCCGGAGTGGAACCAGCCGCCGGCGAACGCCTCGGCGGTCGCCCTGCGGTTCTTCAGGTAGCCCTTCATCGTGAGGTTCCCGCGGAACATCACCTCGCCCATCGTCTCGCCGTCGGCCGGCACCGGCGTCATCGTCTCCGGGTCCATGACCGTGAGCCCCTCCTCGGCGAGGAACCGAATGCCTTGCCGGCCGAGGCGCTCGGCCCGGCGTCCGAGGTCGAGCCCGGACCACTCGTCCTGGACGGCGCAGATGGTCGCTGGGCCGTAAGTTTCGGTGAGCCCGTACACGTGAGCGATGGCCACGCCCATCCGCTCCATGCCCTCGATGGTCGCCCGCGGCGGCGCGGCGCCGGCAATCATGGCGGTGATGGGCCAGTCGATGCCGGTCCGCCACGCCGGGTCCGCGTTGATCAACGTCGTGTGCACGATGGGCGCGCCGCCGTAGTTGGTGACCCGGTGGGCCTTGATCAGCTCGAACACGCGTCGGGCGTCCACCTTGCGCAGGCAGACGCTGGTGCCGGCCGCCGCCGCGATGCCCCACGCCATGCACCAGCCGTTGCAGTGGAACATGGGCACGGTCCACAGGTAGACGGCGTGCGACTGCACCGCGCCGTGGAAACACATGCAGAGCGCGTTCAGGAACGCGCCGCGGTGGTGATAGACGACGCCCTTCGGGTTGCCGGTGGTGCCGGAGGTGTAGTTCAGCGAGATGGCGTTCCACTCGTCCGCCGGAGGCTGCCAGCCGTACGCCGGATCGCCTTCGGCCAGCAGGGACTCGTAGTCGATCTCCCCGAGGCGCATGCCCTCTCCCGCGTACTCGGCGTCGTCGACGTCGACGACCAGCGGACGGCGTGCGACGAGCGCGAGCGCGCGCTCGATGGTGGGCGAGAACTCACGGTCGGTGATCAGGACGCGGGCATCGGCGTGGTCGAGCATGAACGCGATCGCGTGGGTGTCGAGACGGGTGTTGAGCGTGTTGAGCACCGCCCCCGACATGGGCACGCCGAAGTGCGCCTCGACCATCTCGGGCGTATTCGCGAGCATGACCGAGACCGTGTCGCCGACACCAATGCCGCGCTGGACCAGCGCGGAGGCCAGGCGGCGGCACCGCGCGTAGCTCTCGGCCCACGTGTACTGGCGCCGGCCGTGGATGACAGCGGTCCGACGCGGGTAGACCGAGGCGGCCCGTTCCAGGAAGCCCAGCGGCGTCAGCGGCTGGAAGTTCGCCGGATTGCGCTCGAGCCCGTCGTCGTACGGATTGACGCCATCGGCGTGCGGCATGTGGCTACCCCGGTCCGTCATCGCGATCCGGATCGGCCCGCGACCAGCTCCCACCGCGTGCCGGCCTGTTCGACGATCCGCGCGAGATCCGCCTCGAGCAGGTAGCCGGACCCGGCAAGTCCGGCGGCGGATTGCCAGACGCGGGCCAGGAACTGGCCTCGGCCCTGGTAGCGCTCCTCCACCGACCGCCGCGGATCGCCCGCCCGCTCGCGATCGGCCTTCGTGCTCGCGAAGGGGATGAACGATCCCTGCATGCTCGACACCACGCCCGCTGGCCCCGAGCGCTCGTTGAACAGGTTCCACCCGGTGTAGGTGGCGACGGGCACCGACAACTCGGGCATCCGGATGCCGGCCAGCTCGTTGCCGTCCGCGTCCACCTGCGGCACGAGGATCGGGAACGCCGATCCAATCGCCGGTGGCTCCCTGGTCACGACCCCCTTGCTGGCGAAGTCCGGGCCGTAGTCGGCCCGATACGCCCGATGTGGGACGGTCGGCACGTTGATCCCGGGGACCTTCGGGAACGCCAGCTTCCCCGGCGCGACCAGCGTCCCGTCCGCGATGCGCGGGTACCGGCTCTCCGGCGGCGGCGTGCCATCGGCAATCCAGCGGTGCATGGCCAGGAGCAGCGATCGCATCGCCCACCGGTAGTCGAGCGGGTTGTTCGGCTGCTGGCCGATCGTCCGCGAGGGCGGGAAGGACGCGACGCCGTGCTGACCTGCTGCCAGGAGGTAGATGCGGGTGTCGGCGGGCGGCGGCACGTCCTTCGTGCCGTCCACCGAGGTGTGAATGAGCGACGCGGCGCGACCCCAGTACTCATACGACGAGTTCGTGTAGAACACCTTTGGCCGATGCTCGGGCCTCATGGCGTGCGTCAGCAGACCGTCGGTGACACCGGTTTCGGGATCCCGCTGCGACCCGTCCGTGAACGGGAAGATGTCGGTCGGATAGAAGAAGTTGATGTACGGGTGCCCGTCGCGCGAGGGCTGCGCGAAGCGGTGGTTGAAGCTCCCGCGACCGGCACCGGCGACGTGCGGCATGACGCCGTCGAAGACCTTGCGGTGCGCCTCGTCTTCGTTGAAGCCGTAGTACAGATACGTGCGCAGGAACCGGCCGCTCTGCGAGATGCCGAACGCGAGGGCGCGCTCGATGGCGCCCGCCTCGAGCCCCAGCTCGCTCGCCGACCCGTACTTGAGCCTCGACACCGTATCGCGCACGGCAGCCGGGCCGACACCCACGACCGCCGGATCCTTCGCCGTGTAGACGACCTCGTAGATCCTCTTCGGCTGGAAGCCGGCGGCCATGCGGACGCTCCTGCCGTCCTCGCTGAACTCCCATTCGGCGCGCGGGATGGTCCGGCGCGTCCCCTCCACCGAGTCCCGAACCGTGAGGGTGGCTGCAGGGTCGTTGGGGGCCGCCACGGCATAGGCCTGGTGACCGCGGTCGGCCAGCGAGGCCTGCTTCGACGCCTCGATCACCACGAAGTCGCTCCGCACCAGGCCCTGGATGGCCCGCCCGTCGGACTCGCGCGCGATCGGGGCGAATACGCGGACCAGGCCGTCGCGCATCGGCGGATCGAACTGCCAGCCCACCCACAGGAGCGTGAATCCCTGCTCGAGGAGGAACCCGTCGCCGAACTCGGCGGCGCTGGCGGGATCCAGGCTGCCCGTCGCGAAATTGAAGAACCCGAGCATGCCCTTTCCGCCCCGGTTCGACACCTCGTAGAGCAGCGTGCCGTTGCCTCGCGCAGGGTCCTTCGGCTTGATCAGGTAGAAGTCCGACGAGAACTCGACGAGGCCCGCCGCGTTCTTCGGCGCCTTGTCGAGGTCGGTGATGATCCGGTTGGCAGGGTTCCGTGGGTCGATGGCGAATCGCAGGGTGCCCGCGAGCCTCTCGTAGGGTCCGGCAGGACCGAAGGCCTGGCCGGCGAGCACGTCGGCCCGGGACTTCACGTCGATCCGGACCACCTCCGCCCACGCGGGCGAGGCACAGAGCAGCAGCGCGGCGATCAGGGTCCTCGCGGTCATGGTGGCCTCCCGGCGTCGAGGGAAAGAGACCACAGAACTCCGTCGTGCGCAACCGCGGACGGTCTCCGGGCTTCGGGCTCGACTCGTGCGCCCGGCCGGAATAGAGTGAGGCCCTTATGAACACGTCGCCGATTACCGCACGCGCCGTTTCCGTCGCGGCTGTCTTCCTGTTGTCCGGATCGCTGGTGGGCAGCCAGGCCCCCGAGCCAACGGGCTCGCGCGCGCCGCGCACTGCCGACGAGTACGACGCGCTGTTCCAGCAGGTGAAGAATTGGGGGCGATGGGGGCCGGACGATCGGCTCGGCGCCGCCAACCTCGTCACCGACGCGAAGCGCCGCCAGGCGGCGTCGCTCGTGAAGCTCGGCCTCACCGTGTCGCTCGCGCACAACCCGATCACCGACAAGGCGGACGACAACACCAGCCCGTTCGAGCACACGATGAACCGCGGGTTCACCACCGACACCTATCGCGTCTCGTATCACGGCTACGCGCACAGCCACCTCGACGCGCTCTGCCACATCCTCTACAAGGACCAGACCTACAACGGCTACGCGCGTGCCGAGGTGAACACCGAGATGGGCTGCACCAAGCTCGGCATCGACACCCTGAAGCAGGGCGTCATCACCCGCGGCGTGCTCGTCGACATCCCGCGGATGAAGGGCGTCGAGTACCTCGAGCCAGGGACGGCCGTCTACCAGGAAGACGTGGAGGCGTGGGAGAAGAAGGCGGGCGTGAAGATCGGACCTGGCGACGCGCTGCTCCTGCGCACCGGCCGATGGGCCCGGCGCGAGAAGGTGGGGCCGTGGGCCGTGGGGAGGAACGCGGCTGGCTTCCACGCGTCCATTGCCACGCTGCTGAAGTCGCGCGGCGTGGCGTTTCTCGGCAGCGACGCCGCGTCCGAGGTGATGCCGTCGATGGTGGAAGGCGTCAACCTCCCGGTGCACACGCTGGTGATCACGGCGCTCGGCATCCACATCCTGGACAACCAGGACCTGGAGCGTCTCGCCGAGACGGCGGCAAAGCTGAAGCGGTGGGAATTCCAGTTGGTGATCAATCCCGTGCCGGTGACCGGCGGCACGGGATCGCCACTGAACACTCTCGCGGTCTTCTAGGGGACCGGCGACCGGGGACTGTCCCGTGTCGCGGCACAGTCCCTGTCACCCCGCTGATTCTGGTGGTAGAACCGGGCTTGCCAGGCGGGCAGGAACAGCCGCAGGTCGCGGGCAAAGGTGCCGTCCCCGTCGTCAGGGGGCGAAGACCCGGATGGAATAGCCGTTGGCGAAGTTGCGGGACAAGCGCGTGAGCAGAGCCATGTACCACGGCAGGTGCCCCAGCTCCGCGGCCCGGCGCGTGGTCGAGACTTGGGTGGTCTGCCGATACTGCTCGTCGGCGAACACCTGGTCGATGGGGCGCTCGGGCAGCTCGAACGACGCGCCCAACCCCTGGATCTTCTCGTGGATGGGGCGGCTGAAGGCGTTGAAGAACTCCACCGTCATCACGTCGCACAGGACCTCGCCGCGCGGGAACGCCGCGCGCAGGGTGCGCAGCAGCTCGCGGATGCGCCGCTCGCCAAGGTAGAACAGCACGCCCTCGATGACGATGGCGGCCGGGCCCGGGTCGGCAAACGGCTGCAGGCGATCCGCGAGCCGCTCGGCCTCGAACTCCACCGGCAGCCGCGTGAGCGGATTGGGGCTCTCCTCCACCGGCAGGCGCGGCTCCTTCCACGCGAACACCTGCGGCTCGTCCACCTCCAGCCAGCGGCCGCCCTCGAGCCGAAACGCCCGCGAATCGAAGCCGGCGCCGACCAGCACCACGGGCAGCTCTGGGTTGGCGGCCAGCCGCTCCCGCAACAGGTCGTCGATGATCCGGTGCCGCGTGGCATTCGACGCGTTCGGCCCGGTGAATTGATGAAACGGCTCGAACGCGCGCCACGCCTCGTCGTCCATGAAACGTTCCGCATGGTGGTCGCCGCAGATGGGCCTGGGCTTGCGGGCGTCGAGCGCCCGGACGCCGGTGCAGTAGAAGGCGGTTCTCGAGATGGGCTTCATGGGCGGCGCTACGCTACACCAGGACGTGCACCCGGGCAACCGATGGTGCCACGCGCATTGACCGCATCTGCCCGGTTGTGGCACCGTGGCGCGGCATGGGCCTGCTGTCTCGATTGCTGGGGAACGCCTCGGAAGCCGACGTCGCCGACGTCGAGGAGTACCTCGAGAAGATCCTCGCCGAGGGCGAGAAGGTGCAACGGGCGTTCTCGCTCGTGCGCGACCTGTTCATCTTCACCGACCGCCGCTTCATCATGGTGGACAAGCAGGGCGTAACCGGGATGAAGACCGAGTACCACTCGATTCCCTACCGCGCCATCACGCGCTTCTCGGTGGAGACCGCCGGCCCGACGGATCTCGACTCGGAGCTGCGCATCTGGGTGTCGAGCTCGGCCACGCCCATCCAGAAGACGTTCCGGCGGGGCACCGCCATCTTCGAGGTCCAGCAGGCGCTGGCCACGTACTGCCAGTAGGCGTATCGTCCGACTGAACCGGGGGCCGCGAGCCCGCTTGCGGATTCCGTAGCGAAAGGGGCGTGGTCCATGAACGTCCTCCTGCTGTCGATGCCCGACTCGTTCGAGCACATGGCGCCCGTGGCCATTCGCATGCCGAACGGCGCGCTCGCCTCGCTCGCCGGCAACGTGGACGCGCACCACGACGTGGCCATCGCCGACCTCGTCCTGGCGCAGGGCCGCGTGGCCGCCACCGTCGAGCGCCTCGTCCTGGAGCGGCAGCCCGACATCGTCGGGTTGTCGGTGATGACCTTCCAGCGTTCGACGGCGCTCGGGATCGCGTCGCTCGTCCGCCGGCTGCGCCCATCGGCGCTGGTGGTGGCCGGCGGGTACGACCCGAGCCTGGCGCCCGACGCCTACGGCCCCCCAGCCGACATCGACATCGTCGTCCGCGGCGAAGGCGAGCGGACCTTCAACGAGCTGCTGCGCGTGGTCGAAGCGCACGGGGACGTGTCGTCGATTGCCGGACTGTCGTACCGGAGCGCGCGCGGACTCACACACAACCCCGACCGCCACGTGGCAAAGCTGGCCTCCGAGCCACTGGCGCTCCCGAAGCGCGGCGCGCGCGTGCTCTCCGGCTACACGCTGCTCGGCCGGCCGGTGGACGTGGTGGAGACCTCGCGCGGATGCACGTTCGACTGCAGCTTCTGCTCGATCATCGAGATGCGGGGCCGGAACTTCCATCCCTATCCGATCGATCGCGTGATCGACGACATCGTGGATGCTCGGCGGCACGGCGCGCGGGCCATCTTCCTCGTGGACGACAACATCACGCTCGACGTGCACCGTTTCGAGCGGCTGTGCCAGGCCATCATCGATCGCGGGCTGGGCGACGGCGACTACGTCGTGCAGGCCATGACGGCACCTCTCGCCGAGCACGGCGCCACGCTCGCCCCGCTGATGCGGCGGGCCGGCTTCCGCTACGTGTTCCTCGGCATCGAGAACGTGGTCGAGAGCGACCTGGCGTTCCTGAAGGCCACGGCGAAGAACGCGCGGCGCCAGAACGGGCGAACAATCGGGAACGCGTCCATTGCCGCCATCGAGCACCTGCACCGCAACGGCCTCTACGTGGTGGGAGGCCTCATCGTCGGGAATCCTGACGACACGCGCGAGTCGATCGAGGCGAACCTCGAGTTCGCGCGCCGCTACGTGGACTGGCCCTACATCCAGCACCCGACGCCCTACCCGCGCACGCCCATGACCGTGGAGTTTCGCCGCCGCAACCTGATCGTGGACGAGGAAGTGGCGCACTACGACGGGACGACGGCGGTGGTGCGCACCGAGCACGTCCCCGCGGACGACGTGGAGTTCATGCGCTGGCGGGCCGAGCGGTGGATGAAGCTCCGTCACCTGCCCGCGGCGTTCCGTCACAGCCCGGGGTTCGTGATGCGCCACGGCCTGTCGATGCTGGCGCACACCTTCACGGGCACGACGGTGCGGTCCATCCTGGGGCTGGAGGGCGGCCGGGCCGTGTTCGAGCGCTACCTGGCGATTCGGCGCCGTCAACGGGAGAACGCCGCCGGCGGGCTCGGCTATCGTGTCGTCGCGGAACCGAGGTCGTCCCTGTCGGAGCGTGGCGTGGCTGCTGCCGGGCGTCTCGTCGCGAAGCAGCGCTGACCCGTCGAGGCCCAGCCAGCCGCTGCCGATGTGCTCGTGACCGTCCACGCGGCTCCAGTGAACGCCTCACAGTGCGTGGCGGATGGCATCGCACGCCCGGCGCACGATCTCCACGCGGGCGTAGTTCTTGTTGTTGGCCGGAATCAGGTGCCAAGGCGAGTGGCGGGTGCTGGTTCGCGCCACCATCTCGTTGACGGCCTGCTCGTAGGCCGACCATCTCTCGCGGTTGCGCCAGTCGTCTTCGGTCAGCTTCCCGCTCTTGTAGGGCGACTTCGCGCGCTCCTTGAAGCGGCGCGCCTGCTCGTCCGCCGTGACGTGGAGCCACGACTTGACGACGATGATGCGGTGTTCCGACAGCTGGCGCTCGAAGTCCTCGATCTCGGCGTACGCGCGACTCCACTCCGCCTCGGTGGCAAGGCGCTCCACGCGCTCGCCCCGCCCTTGCCGGCGGCGTCCCAGCCTTCGAACAGCAGGATCGTCGAGACGCCGCGCTCGCGCGCCTTGCGCTGCAGCTCTTGCCTGCGCCGTCGACGCCACCGAACAGCACGATGACGGGAAAGCGGGCGGGCCGCCGTTGGGCATCGAGCAGCTCCCAGCGAAGCCTGGCGACTTCCGACTCGTACTCTCCCTTCGGCACCGACCGGCCCATCTCGGCGACTTCGAACATGGCGCTCCGTCAGGAATGTGGGTGGATGTTCCACCCGCGCCTCAGGGTTGCCCCGGAGGACGCCAGCGCTGCAGCAGCGTGATTGGCGAGTCGACGTCGTCAATCACGGTGTTGATGAGGATGCGCCCATCGGCGCCGACGTCGTACTGCCGTCCCTGCCCCGCGTCCACGCCGCCACCGAGAATGCGCGTGGAGAAACGCACCATCGGCGTCCCGGGCTCGAGCGTGGCCCCGGCGACGGTGATGGGGACGGCCACCAGGGAACCCACCGGATCGAGGTAATACAGTTCCCGGCCATCCGGACGCCAGACCGGATGAATGCCACCTGCCGTGGAGACCTGCCACTGGCCTCCGGCCGTCTTCGCGCCAGGCGGCGTGAACGGCCGCACGTAGATCTCCGGCCGCCCCGATTCGTTCGACATGTAGGCGACCCACCGCCCGTCCGGCGAGAACGCGCCCCAGACCTCGCGAAAGGGTGTGTTCAGGAGCACCGACGGCGGACCCCCGCTGACTGGCGCGACCCAGATATCGCTGCTCGTCTGCGGATCCGTGCTGTGAAACAGGATGAAGCGACCGTCTGTCGACCAGCTGCTTGGGGTCTTGACCTCGTCGGATGCCACGAACCGCGTCTCCATCTCTGCGCCGCTGGCGAGCTTGAGGTACAGGTCGCCGCCACCGGTTCGCGTGGACGTGAACACGATCCGCGTGCCGTCAGGCGACCAGTTGGAAATGTCGTCGGTCGCCGCATCGAATGTGAAGCGGCTCAGGCGCGTCCGGTCCAGCAGCCAGAGGTCCTGGTTGCCCTGGACCGTGCGACCGACGATCACGCGATGGCCGTCGGGCGCCACACGGGGACGGCCCCAGGTCGGGTCCTGGTCGCCGAGGTTGCCGAGCTCCCTGCCGGACGCGTTGAACCAGACCAGTTGACGCTGCTTCGCGCCGCCCGTCCTGTAGGCCACCAGCCCCGTCGCCGCCACTGACACGGCGCTCCGCTCCGAGGTGTCGACGGCCACGTCGTCGGCGACCGTCAGAGGTTCGCCGGTGAGAGACGAGTGCTCCAGATCCAGCGGCTGGGCCACGAGCGAACCGTCGCGCACCCAGAGCAGCCACCCGCCCGGGTGGTACACGCCGGCGCTCTCGGCGGGCGTCAATCGTGTGGGGAAGCTGCTGTCGAACGTGCTCAAGTAGATGCCGGCCGTGTCCGGCGGGCCTCCCGCATAGAACAAGAAGCGCTGGCCATCGGGCAGCGCGTACGGCCAGCGATGGCCGATCTCTTGAGGGCCGAACGTGGTCACTGGCACCGCCGTGCCGCCGCCGGCGGACACACGCATGAGCCGGCTGCTCGGGCTGGGCGCAAAGACGATGAACCCGTCGGTGGTCCACGTGCCGCCGGTTCCGCTGCTGGCGGGGGCGACGGTTTGCGGAGCGCCGGCACCGAGATCGAGTCGCTTCAGCGCGGAGTCGGTGAAGAAGCCGATGGACCGGCTGTCGGGCGCCCAGAAGGGATTGCGTCCGCCTTCGGTGCCCAGGAGCGGCTGGGCCGTGGTCGTCCCCAGTGACCGCAGCCACAGGCGCAGGGTGCCATCACCCGAGGCCGCAAACACGATTTGGCGGCCGTCGGGTGACAAGGCAAAGGACGCCGGGTCGTCGGTCGCGGGGGTCACGATGTCGGTCCGCGTCTCGGGCGGTACCGGGGCGGGTTTCCACGGCGCCCATGCGAGCATCGCCGCGCCCAGGGCCAGCATCGCAACGGCGGCGACCACCCAGCCCGTCCGGCCGTACCCCGCGGGCGGGCCCGTTAGGCGACTGGTGGGTGGAGGAAGAGATGAGAGCGCATCCTCGATCTCGAGCCGAACGGCTGCGGCCGAATCGAGCCGCTGCCTCGGGTCGCGCGCGAGGCACCGGCGCAGCAGCGTGCGGATGGTCGACGAGGTATCCGGCGGCAGGGCCGTCCAGTCCGGATCCCTGCTCACCACCGCCGCAATCGTGTCGGTACTGTCCTCACCCTTGAACGCGCGTTGCCCGCTGAGCATCTCGTAGAGCACGGCGCCCAGCGCCCACACATCCGCCCGGCGGTCCACGGGCTTGCCCTTGGCCTGCTCAGGCGCCATGTACGCCGACGTTCCCAGAATCGTCCCGGGTATCGTCTCGTCCGCTGCCGACGGGGCCGTGGAGGCCATCGCCTTCGCGAGGCCGAAGTCGAGCACCTTCACGGTGCCGTCGGGGCGCAGCTTGATGTTTCCCGGTTTCAGGTCGCGATGGACGATCCCCTGCTCGTGCGCCGCCTCGAGCGCCTCGGCGATCTGCTTCGCGATCACCAGGGCGTCATGCGCAGGGATCGGGCCGCGGGCGATGAATCGTGAGAGTTCCTCTCCCTCAACCAGCTCCATCACGAGCGCGTGCACGCCGGCGGAACGTTCGAGCCCGTAGATTGCCGCGATGTTCGGGTGGCTGAGTGCCGCAAGGAGCTCGGCTTCGCGCTGGAACCGCGCCAGCCGATGGGCATCGAACGCCAGCGCGGCGGGCAGCACCTTGAGAGCCACGTGCCGCTTGAGGCTGGTGTCGGTCGCCAGATACACCTCGCCCATTCCACCTTTGCCCAGGGCGGAGACGATCTCATAAGGGCCGAGACGCATTCCGGGGGCGAGGTCCAAACTAGTGCGTGGATTATACGGCGGCGGATTCTGGCCTTCTGTCCCAGGTTGATTCCGCCTGCGCTCCGCCGTATCGTGACCGCACCATGACACCCACGATCGACGCCGCGCCACGCTCCACGCCTCGCTGGACCCGGCTGGCTCTCGCCGCCGCGCTGTTGCTCGGGGGCGGTGTGCAGGCGACATCAGACCAGGCGGCGCCTGCCGGTGCGGTGGTCCGCACGTCGCAGCACGACTTCCGGGTCGAAACCGTGGTCCCGGAACTGGTCCATCCGTTCGCCATGGCCTTCACGCCCGACGGCGACATGCTGGTTACCGAACGTCCGGGACGTATGCGCATTGTCCGAAACGGCAAGCTGTTGCCCGAGCCGGTGGCCGGCCTGCCGGAGATCCTCGCCCTCGGTCAGGGCGCGGCGTCGCAGGACGGGCGCGAGCAGGCGGGACTGCGCGACGTGGTGCTGCATCCCGGCTTCGCAACGAACCGGCTGCTCTACATCAGCTACGTCAAGCCGGGCGCGGATGGGTTCGGCAACCTGGCCGTGGCGCGCGGCCGCTTCGAGCACGAACGCCTGTCGAACGTGCAGGAGATCTTCCACGCGAACGCGCCGGGCAATGGCACCAACCGCAGCTCGATGTGGGGCGGTCGGATGGTGTTCGACACGCAGGGCTACCTCTTCGTCACGCTCGGCGATCGGCAGTGGCCGGCCGTGGGCGACCTGACGAAGCATCCTGCACAGGATCTCTCGAGACACAACGGCACCACCGTACGCCTGCACGACGATGGGCGCGTGCCTGCCGACAACCCGTTCGTGGGGAAGGCGGGAGTGCTCCCCGAGATCTACACGTACGGCCATCGCAACGCGCAGGGCATGGCGGTGCATCCCGTCACGGGCGACATCTGGCAGGACGAGCACGGCCCGCAGGGCGGCGACGAGTTGAATCTCATACGCCCCGGCCTCAATTACGGATGGCCCGTCGTGGGCTTCGGCGTGAACTACACCACCGGCAAGGTCATCCACGAGGGCACGCTCAAGGAGGGCATGGAGCCACCGCGGCACGTGTGGGTGCCGTCGATTGGCGTCTCCGGCATGCTGTTCTACACGGGCGATCGCTTTCCCGGCTGGAAGGGCGACATGATTGTCGGCGGCCTGAGCGGGCAGCGCCTGGTGCGCCTGCGGCTCCATGGCCAGCGCGTCGAGCACGAAGAGACGCTGCTGCAGGGCATCGGCCGGCTGCGCGACGTGCAGCAGGGGCCGGACGGCCTCGTCTACATTGCGGTGGACGGCAACGCGCGCGGGTTCGACGGCGCGCCGACGCCCATCGTGCGCCTCGTCCCCGTCACGCGCGGGAGCTGACCGCGCCGAGTCCCCTTCGCCTAGCACAGGGCCGGGACTTCAGTCCCGGCCTTTCACGTCTAATGCCGCTAATGCCGCGAGATCAATCCCGCGCCGGACTCACTGCCTCGTCGGGAAGATCCCTGCAGTGCAGATGGAGTAGGTGTGGCCGATGGGCGCGGCCGCGGCGAGGTTCGGCAGCGCGAACGTTGTCTGGCCGTTGCCGCCGTAGGTCGTCCCGAGCAGCGCGAACAGCGCCTGGTTCTGGCTGATGGACAGGAGTTGCCCGTTCGCGGGCACGCCGTTGGCCACGTCCCCCGCCGTCAGGATGATCTCGCCGAGCGTGCACTCCCGCCCGTTCCCGGCCGCGGCCCAGTTCGTGTTGGTGCCAAAGAGCGTCTGCGTGCCGGACGGTCCGGGAGGCCCCTGCGGCCCTGCCGGGCCGGTCGCTCCAGTCGCTCCAGTCGCGCCAGTCGCGCCAGTCGCTCCGGTGGCGCCGGTGGCTCCGATGGCGCCCGGCGGTCCCACGGCCCCGGCTGGCCCCTGAGCGCCGGTGGGTCCCATCGGGCCGGCAGGCCCTGCCGGGCCAGTGGCGCCTGGAGGTCCGGCGGGCCCTGGATCGCCCTGTGGCCCTGCGGGACCCGCAGGTCCCGGTGGGCCCGACAGCCCGGTGACGAGATCCGCATTGCGCAGGATCCGCCCAGGTGACAGCGCCAGCGTCGAGAACGCCGGCGTCGCCGACGTTGCAGCCTGAAGGTAGTACCTGTCCAGCGTCGTGAAGAGGAACGGCGGAATCCCGCTGACGACCGCCTGGCCGCTGCCGTCCAGTTGACCGGAGGCTACGGCGGCGTAGTCGGTCCCGATGGCGAACGCCTGCCCTCCGAACGACAGCCCTGCGCCCACGCTGCTGCCGAGCACCACGAAGTGGTCGCCCGGGGGGCCGATGACGGTGGCGGTCACGGGCGCGCCCGGCGCGACGATGTCGTGTGCCAGGACCAGATCCGTCGCCTGCGCCGAGGCCGTGACGGCCGCGGCCGCCAGCAGTATCCCGGCCAGGGCGATGCGACAGGTGATCTTCAGATATGAGTGATGCACGACAGGCCTCCGGCGAGCCGGGGGACAGCTCGGAGCCGTCTTATCGGCAGGAGGCGGGCGCGGCAACATCGGGCAACGCGCGTCACTTCCCGCGTCGTGCGCCGCGCGCAAGCACTCGCGGGTCGAGCGGCGCCGTATCCGGCCGCACGTGCGCATCGGGCTCGGGCGAGCTGCTCTGCAACGACAACGGCACAACACCCGCCCACACCGGCCACTGCAGGTCCTCCTCGTCGTCCACCGGAGGTCCGCTCCGGACCTTGGCCGACGCCTCCTCGATGGGCAGCGCGAGGACCGACGTGCCCAGCAGCTCCTGCGAGGTCACCGGGCGGAGCGTGTCCCACCGGTCGGGGACGATGTGGCTCGTGAACGCGCGGAGGGCTTCGGTCTTCTCCTCGCAGTCGGTGACGAGCCGCGCCTGCCCGAGGATCATCACCGACCGGTAGTTCATCGAGTGGTGGAAGGCCGAGCGGGCCAGCACCAGTCCATCCACGAGCGTGACGGTGACGCACACGTCGAGGCCGGTGGTGAGCGACCGGACCATGCGGCTGGCGGCGGAGCCGTGCAGGTAGATTTCGTCGCCGACGCGCGCGTACCCGGTGGGAATCACGAACGGCTGCCCGTCCACGACGAAGCCGACGTGGCACACGAAGCCTTCGTCCAGGATGTCGTAAACGGCGGCGCGGTCGAACACGCCTCGCTTGGGAAGCCGCTTGAGCCGCGTCCGCTCGGTCACGGGGATGGAAGGGGAAGGTATGCCAGCCATGTTGGAGAGAGTAGCGCGGTCTGGATAGCGCAGCCCTTCCACTTTCTGTACATTTGACCAGTCCACTTTGCGCACGCCCATCTCCATCGACCGCCGCCGGCAGCGCCCGCTGCACCGCCAGATCTACGACGAATGGCGGCGTGGCATCCTGGCCGGCCGCTTCGCCCCCGGGGAACGCATGCCGTCCACGCGCGAGCTGGCGGCGGCCCTCCGGGTGTCGCGCGCCACGGTGACGGCGGCGTACGACCAACTGGTGGCGGAGGGCTATCTCGACGGGCACCGGGGGTCCGGCACCCTCGTGTCCCAGGAGCTGCCGGATCGCGCCGTCGGGCCGGCAGGACCCCGGACCGCGCGGGCCCCGGGCGCTCCCGTTCGGCTGTCGGCCTTCGTCGAGCGGCTCGGGGCCGTCGCGTCGCCCGCGCCTACCCCCGCGGGCGTAATCGATCTCTCCACCACGGGGCCGGACTACGACCTGTTTCCCTTTGCCGTGTGGGGGCGTCTCATCCGGCGCCAATTGCGCCGGATCAGCCCGGGTCTGCTTCAATACGCCGAGGATCGTGCCGGTCACGAGCCGTTACGGGAGGCGATTGCGTCGTACCTGCGGCGCTCGCGCGCGGTCCAGTGCCGACCCGGTCAGGTCGTCATCGTCAGCGGGTCGCAGCAGGCGCTCGACCTCTGCACGCGCGTGCTGGTGGACCCGGGCGACGAGGTCGTGGTGGAGGAGCCCGGCTACCCCGGCGCGCGCCAGCTGTTCGCGGCGGCGGGCGCGCGGTTGCGGCCCGTGGCCGTGGATGCCGATGGCCTCGCGGTCTCCGCCCTGCCGTCCTCGGCGCGGCTGGCGTACGTCACGCCGTCCCACCAGTTCCCGATCGGCGTGGCGCTGTCGCTGGCACGCCGGCTGGATCTGCTCACGTGGGCACGCGCGCGCCAGGCGTTCATCATCGAAGACGACTACGACAGCGAGTTCCGCTATGGCGGCGCGCCGCTGCCCGCGCTCCATGGGCTCGGGGATGCCTCGCGGGTCGTCTACGTCGGCACGCTGTCGAACGCGATGTTCCCCGGGCTCAGGATCGGCTATCTGGTGCTTCCGCCCGCGCTGGTCGAGCCGTTCACCCGTGCGAAGTGGTACGCGGATCGGCAGACCGCGTACCTGGAGCAGGCGGCGCTCGCGGACTTCATCCGCGAGGGGTATCTCGAGCAGCATATTCGCCGGATGCGGCGTGTCTACGGGGCTCGGCGCGAGGCTTTGCTCGGCGCGCTCCATCACCATTTCGGGGGCCACGCCCTTGTTCTGGGCGATGCCGCCGGCATGCACCTGGTCGTGCGCTTCGACGTCCCGGACATCGCCCGGCGTGCCCGGCGGCAGGGCGTGGCGCTCCGGACCACCCGTGCGTACTACGCCGGCGATGCGCCCGCGAACGAGTTCATCCTGCGCTTCTCGGGCCTGGGTGACCGGGCGCTGCGCGAGGGCGTGCGGCGTCTTGCCCACGCGGAACCCTGACACCGTCGGCTGTCCCGAGCCGGGTCGCCCGGCGAGAGCGGGCCCCTCGGCACAGCCGGCCGGATGGCGGACTGATAGAGTCTCGATCGCAGGAGTGGTCATGACACCAAGACGCAACCGGTCGAACGCGCTCGCAGCAGTCCTCGCCGCGGCCGTGGCCAGCCTCATGGCGGTCGGGGGGCCGCCGCCGGCATACGCACAGGACGCCGCGCCTTTCGCCGGGCTCGAAGCGTCGTTCGAGAACTACCGGCTCGATGCCCACATCCCGGGCATGGTGTTCGGCGTCGTGATGGACGGCCGGCTTGTCTACGTGAAGGGTCTCGGCATTCAGGACACCGACTCGAAGCGCCCAGTCACGGCCGACACGTTGTTCCGCATCGCGTCGATGACCAAGGCGTTCACGGCGCTGTCCATCCTGAAGCTGCGCGACGACG
>Ga0209705_10000259_pt1 | contig 27630 bp, 32 predicted proteins | sample PPLLaktember2015_5_FD_187262 | JGI IMG/M metagenome (GOLD analysis project Ga0209705, IMG submission 187262) | Freshwater sediment microbial communities from Prairie Pothole Lake near Jamestown, North Dakota, USA - PPLs Lake P8 Core (1) Depth... | ecosystem: Environmental > Aquatic > Freshwater... | reverse complement strand
AAAGGAGAAACAGAACGTCGCACGGCTCTGGGACGCAGGCGTGCGGGCGTTCCTGGTAGGAGAGGCGTTCATGCGTGCCGAGGCGCCAGGTGAGGAACTGAATCGCCTCTTTTGTCTTGATTAAGCTATTGATTATTAAACTTTTAATGACAAAAATCGGCGTGTTGCTATTTCGCAACGAAATCTTCGTTAAAAGGGGTTAGGCCCTACGTTAGCGTTGCTTCCGCGCCATGGCGAGAGCCACAATTAAAGTAACTTCTCACGTGAGGGGTTGAACACGGGGGGCGCAAGCAGCCCGTTTTTCTTTCCAACAAGGTGGAGACATAACCAAATGCAAAAGAAACTCTTGACGGTAGTAGTTGCCGGCGCGTTCGCGATGCCGGCTGCCGCTCTCGCGCAGGTGACGGTGTTCGGCACCATCGACGGCGGCATTCGCAACCAGTCGAAGGCGCAAGTGGTTGGCGGCGACGAGAGCAACCTGGTGGTGACGGACGGCCTGCGTACCACGAACCGTCTCGGCTTCCGCGGCTCGGAAGACCTGGGCGGCGGCCTGATGGCCAATTTCTGGATGGAAGGCCAGCATGCCTCCGACACCGGCGCAACGGCGATCAACACCGCGCGTAAGTCGATCGTCGGCCTGTCCAAGGGCGGCATGAGCCTCGACATCGGCCGTGACTACACGGTGAACTTCAAGACGCAGGGCATCTACGATCCGATGAGCTACACCTACACCGGCATCACGCCGGCGGCCGGCACCAACACGGCTGGCGTTCGCTTCAGCAACCTGGTCACGGCGGGCTTCCGCTTCGGCCCGGGCGGCATCCGTGTGGACTACACGACGGGTGGCGGGCAAAACCCGGACGGCCTGCCCGGCGACGACACTGGTGACGGCTTCGGTATCAACGGCGATTTCGCCTTTGGTCCCGTGACCATCGCGGCGGCGTTCTCCTCGGTGGAAGCAGACAACATCGGCAACGGAAGCGACACGACCAACGTCGGCGCGGCTTACAAGATGGGCGCGTTCACGTTCCGTGCCGGTTGGTCGAACACGGAGAACGATGCTACGACCGTGGAGACCCCGCTGTGGATGCTCGGCGTTCAGTACGCCATCTCGCCGACCCTCAACTTCCGATTCGGCTACTACAACATGGAAACCGAGACCGCGGGCGTGACGGGCCAGGAGCGCAAGCAGATGATCGCCGCGCTGGACTACTCCTTGTCCAAGCGCACGATTGCCTATGTCGCCTATGACCGCCTCGATCTGAACACGGGCACGGTCAACCTGAGCGGCGCGCAGTCCGGGCCTCTGCTTGACGGCGCCACGGGTATCAGCGTCGGCATCGCGCACTCGTTCTAAGCAGCCGCTGGTCTAGCACCAGCAGCCGTTGGAACTTCGAAAGCCGCCCTTCGGGGCGGCTTTTTTTTTGTCCTTCAAAATCGGTAAGATACCTCCATGTCACCCGCACACAGAACCCTTTGGCTCCCTGCGGCACTGCTTGCCGCAGCACTTGCAGGCTGCGCCGTGCCGGGCGCCCTCGAGCGGCCGAGCCCGGCGCAGCAAACCGAATTCCGCATCCCGCCGGAGGGCGTTCCGCCGCTCGGCGCCTGCCGCATCTGGTACGCGGAGCTGCCGACGCAGTGGCAACCGCCTGCCATGGATTGCGCACGCGCGCATAGCCTCGCCGAAAAGCACGGCGGCCGCGTGCTGAAGGCGATCTCGCCGGCGTCGCTCAAGGATGGCCGCACGCTGAGCGTGGACTACGGCCCGAGCAGCTTTCCCGAGGTTGCGCCGGAGCACCTGCCGCCGCCGGGCTACTGCCGCCCCTGGTACGACAGGACGCCGCCCGAGAAGCAGCCCGCGCCGATGACTTGCGCCCGCGCGGAGCAGTTGGTGAAAAAGAACGGCGGACGGGTGGTCTACATGCCGGGCCCGGAACTCAAATGACGCCCGACGTGCTCGAGCGCGCGATCCTGGAATTCGATCGCGCCTTGCGTGCCGTCGCCGGCGTGCATCAGGCGGATCGCCCCAACCCTGCCGGCGGTATTCCCGAAGCCGAACTCGGGCCTCAGGAGCGCGAGCACGCCGCGGCGCTGATGCGCGTCAATCATGTCGGCGAAGTCTGCGCGCAAGCGCTCTATCAGGGACAGGCGCTGACCGCGCGCAACCCCCGCACGCGGGAATCCCTGGAGCGCGCGGCGCGCGAGGAAGGCGATCACCTGGCCTGGAGCATGGATCGCATCCGCGAGCTGGGCGGCCGGCCGAGCCTGCTCAATCCCCTCTGGTATGCCGGTTCGCTCGCGCTGGGACTCGGCGCGGGCCTCCTGGGCGATCGCTGGAACCTCGCGTTCCTCGCGGAAACCGAGCGGCAGGTGGAACAGCACCTGACCGGCCATCTGGGTGACCTGGCGCCGGACGATGCACGCACGCGCGCGGTTGTTGAAGCCATGCGCGACGACGAAGCCCGGCATCGCGAAACTGCGGTGTCGCTGGGCGCTGCGGAACTGCCGCGCCCGGCGAAGCGGGCCATGCGCGCCATGGCGAAGCTCATGACGAGCGTCGCCTATCGCGTCTGAGCCGCGCTGCTACGCTTCCTCGATCTCGAAGTCGCGGGTGATCTCCGCCGTCTTGCCCAGCATGGCCGTGGCGGAGCAGTACTTCTCGTGCGATAGCCGGATCGCCTGCTCGACGATATTGCGCTTCAGGTTGCGGCCGCGCACCTTGAAGTGCGTATGGATGCGAGTGAACACTTTCGGATCAGTGGCTGCGCGCTCGGCTTCCAGGCGCACCTCGCAGCCGGTGACGTCCTGGCCACTCTTTTGCAGGATCACCATCACGTCATAGGCGGTGCAACCGCCCGTGCCCGCGAGAACCGTTTCCATGGGGCGCGGCGCGAGATTGCGGCCGCCACCGTCGGGCGCACCGTCCATGGCGAGAATGTGGTTGCTGCCGGTTTCGGCAATGAAAGACATGCCGGAGCCAGACCAGCGGATCGTGCACTCCATAGGTTAGAAACCTCCCTAGTAATCAACGATTTGTGCTTTGCACCAAATAGCTTATGCGCCCATGTGGTATCAATTTAAAACAAAGACGTACGATTTCAAATTATCTGTTGCAATGCAGCAAATCATTTGGCAGAATCCGTCCTGTCGCTGGCGCGCTTCCTCCTCCTGCGCCGCGCGACGTTTTGTCTCCTCCACCCTCCTCCTTTGGTGGATTCAGCGCAACCTGCGGGTTGCGCTTTTTTTTGTCCAAACAAGGGTTTGACGCTGAGCCTGCAGGCCCCTAAAATCATCGGCTTTTCTCACGCAGCCGCTCAATGAATACTTTCAAAACCTTCGCCGCAAAACCCGAAGACATCGTGCACGGATGGTACCTGGTCAACGCCGAGGGCAAGATTCTCGGCCGGCTCGCCTCCCAGATCGCGACGCGCCTGCGTGGCAAGCACAAGCCCGAATACACGCCGCACGTCGACACCGGCGACTACGTGGTCGTCGTGAATGCCGCCAAGATCCGCGTCACCGGACGCAAGGCGATGGACAAGAAGTACTACCGCCATACGCGCTATCCGGGCGGGCTGCGCGAAACCAACTTCACCAAGATGCAGGCGCGCCACCCCGAGCGGGCGCTGGAGCTGGCGGTCAAGGGCATGCTGCCCAAGGGCCCGCTCGGCTATGCGATGCTGAAGAAGTTGAAGGTGTACGGCGCGGAGAACCATCCGCACGGCGCGCAACAGCCCCAATCGCTCGACATCTGAGGACGCAAACGAATGGTCGGTGACTACTACTACGGCACGGGGCGGCGCAAGAGTTCGGTGGCCCGTGTTTTCCTCAAGCCGGGCAAGGGCCAGATCGTGGTCAATGGCAAGCCCGTGGACCAGTTCTTCGGGCGCGAAACGGGTCGCATGATCGTGCGCCAGCCGCTCGAAGTCACCAAGCATGGTTCGACCTTTGACATCAAAGTGAACGTGTTCGGGGGCGGAGAGAACGGGCAGGCGGGGGCCGTGCGCCACGGCATCGCGCGGGCGCTCGTCGAGTACGATGCGGCCCTCAAACCGGCGCTCAGCGCCGCGGGCCTGGTGACGCGCGATGCGCGCGAAGTCGAGCGCAAGAAGGTTGGCCTGCACAAGGCGCGAAAGCGCAAGCAATACTCCAAGCGCTGAGGGCCGTCGCCCCGCGCAGGCATGCCATGGGCCGCCGTCAGGCGGCCTTTGTTTTTGTTTCTTGAGCCAGTCCGAGGCATCATCTGGCCGTGCCGTTCTTTCGCCGATTCACGAAGTGGCGCCGTCGCTTCGGCATTACCGCGCCGCGCGTCTCCGTGCGCTCGGAGGTGGCGTGGTACCTGCGCTGGGTGGGCCTGATCCTGGTGCTGGCCTGCTCGGCGGCGCTGGCGGCGTGGATGTACGACGCGGGACGCAGGTTCGCGGGGTTCGACCGCAGCGAAGTCACGCAGGAACTCGCGACGGCGATGCGTGAGCTCGAGTCGACACGCGGCGAGCTCGATCGCCTGCGTGCGGTCGCCAATGCCGCCGACAGCAGGTTGTCCATCGAGCGAACCGCGCAGTTGAAGCTCGCCCAGCAGGTCCGGGGATTGGAGCAGGAGACGGCGCGCTTGCGCGAAGAACTGGCGATCTTCGAGAGCATGCTCTCGGCGGAGTCACGCGCCGCCAATCCCCTGTCGATCAACCGCTTCAAGGTGGTGCCGGACGTCTTGCCCGGAGAGTACCGTTACCGACTGCTGCTGTTGCTTGCGCCCGGCAGCCGTCGCGACCGGGATTTCCAGGGTCGGCTCGAGCTGGTCGTGAGCCTGACCGAAGGGGGCAATAATGCTATGATGACGTTCCCTGAGCCCGGGGACCCGAGTGCCGCGGCTTTTCGTTTGACTTTCAGGCACTTCCATCGCGTCGAAGGAATTTTCCGCGTGGATCCCAAGGCCAAGGTGGAGAGCGTGCAAGTACGCGTGTACGAGGGCGATTCGGACCAGATCAAGACGGCGCTGACGGCGTCGCCTAGCTGAGGCAAGGAGCGAACATGTTCAGCAAGACCCCGAAACCGCAGAGCCGGATTGATTGCCTGATCGGCGCCAGCACGCGCGTCGAGGGAAATGTATTCTTCAGCGGCGGCTTGCGCGTCGATGGCGCCGTGCGCGGCAATGTGGCGGCGCTGCCGGACCAGTCGGGCACGCTGGTCGTCTCGGAGCATGCCCGCATCGATGGCGAGGTTTCAGCCTCGCACATCGTGGTCAACGGCACGATCAACGGCCCCGTGCACGCGGCCGAGACGCTTGAACTTCAGGTGGGCTCGCGCGTCAAAGGAGACGTGCATTACAAGAACCTCGAGATCCAGCAGGGTGCCGTCGTGGAAGGCCGCCTCGTACACCAGGGCGGCGCCGAGATGAAGGGCGTGGAGTTGAAACTCGCCTCGGGCGGCGACAAGCCGCGCTGACGCGAGAGCAAACGCAGGGACACATGGAGCCACCAATGAACGCAGTCACCGAAATGCCGGCCCCGCTGGTGTTTTCCGACAATGCCGCGGGCAAGGTCAAGCAGCTGATCGAGGAGGAAGGCAACACCGAGCTGAAGCTGCGCGTGTTCGTATCCGGCGGCGGCTGCTCGGGCTTCCAGTACGGCTTCACCTTCGACGAGGTGCAGAACGAGGACGACACCGTAATGCAGAAGGACGGGGTCACCCTGCTCATCGATCCGATGAGCTACCAGTACCTCGTGGGCGCCGAGATCGACTACCAGGAAGGCCTGGAGGGCGCGCAGTTCGTGATCAAGAATCCCAACGCGACCACCACCTGCGGCTGCGGGTCTTCGTTTTCCGCGTAGGCGCGCGGCGCAATCCGACCAAAGGGGCTGCGGCCCCTTTTTCGTTTTCTAGGCCGGATAGATAGCGCCAAGGACGCGCGCGGCGCGCGCGCCGGTGACGGTGGGGAGGTTGCCGGAGAGGCCTGCCAAGGTCCGGTGCGCCAGCCACGCAAACGCAGCGGCCTCGAGCTGCATCGGGTCGATGCCGTGCAGCGCGCTGGATTCCACCGGCATGGGGGAAACCAGGCCACCGAGTCGTGCCATGAGCGTGCCGTTGTGCACGCCGCCCCCGCAGACGATCAGCCGCTGCGTGCCCGCGCAGTCGCGCCGGAGGGCGCGCGCGATGCTTTGCGCGGTCAGCTCGAGCAGCGTCGCCTGGACGACCCCGGGATCGGCCGGGGATTTCAGCCGCTGGCTCAGCCAACCCTGGTTGAACAGGTCCCGTCCGGTGCTCTTGGGGGGCGGTCGGGAGAAGTACGGATCCGCGAGGAGCCTCTCGAGCAGCGCCGGGTCGGCACGAGCGTTGGCGGCCCACGCACCGCCTTCATCGCGAGGCTGGCCCAGATGCGTGAGTGCCCATAGATCCATGAGGCAATTCCCGGGGCCCGTATCGAACCCCGTCACCGCGCCGCCCGCCGGCAGGCATGTGAGGTTGGCCATACCGCCCAGGTTGAGCACCGCGCGATTCTCGGTGGCGCTGGAGAACATGGCGGCATGGAACGCGGGGGCAAGCGGCGCGCCTTGGCCGCCCGCCGCCACGTCGCGACTGCGGAAATCCGCCACCACGCAGATGCCCGTGAGTTCCGCGAGCAACGCGGCATTGCCGAGCTGAAGCGTATAGCCGTCTTGCGGCCGGTGCCGAACCGTCTGTCCGTGGCAGCCGATGGCCCGGACATCCCGAGCGGCGACCGCGGCGTTTGTGCGCAGTTCGGCGATGGCGGCCGCATAGCGCCGCGCCAGCTCGTTGCCGCACCCGGCAGCGCGCGCCAGCTCGTCCTCGCCGCTCGCGTTGAGTTCCAGCAATGCGTCGCGCAACCCGGGTTCGAACGGGCGATGCGCATGCGCAACGGGCACCGGCTTCTGGCCGGCCAGGTCGAGCAGCACCGCATCGACCCCGTCGAGGCTGGTCCCCGACATCAGGCCCGCGTAGAGCAGCTGGCTCACTCCAGTAGCGCGAGCGCCTGGCCGGAAAGGTGTTCGAGTCGCGCGACCAGCGGCTCGGCGTGGCGAAGGAACGCGGTGCGCTCAACAGCCGGCACGGGCTCGCCGGCCGGCATGGCGATCGCGTAAGGATTGCGAGCTTGCTGCGCTATGCGAAACTCGTAGTGCAGGTGCGGGCCGGTCGCCCACCCGGTGCTGCCGACATGGCCGACGATGTCGCCTTGCGCCACGCGCGCGCCGCGACGCACTCCGGGCGCGAAGCGCGACAGGTGCGCGTACAGCGTCGAGTACTGCCCGCGGTGGCGCAGCATGACCACGTTGCCATATCCGCCCTTGCGCCCGGCGAATTCGATCCAGCCGTCCCCGGCGGCGCGCACGCGAGTGCCCGCAGGCGCGGCATAGTCGATGCCGGCGTGGGCGCGCCACGAACGCACAAACGGATGCCGGCGCATGCCGAACCCGGAGCTGATGCGCGTGTACTCGAGCGGCGAACGCAGGAACGCCTTGCGCAGGTTGCTGCCGTCCGGGGCATAGTAGCCGCTGCCCCCGCCCTCCAGCGCATAGTGCACCGCGCGCAGCTTGCGCCCCTGGCTGACGAACTCCGCGGCGAGCACGCGCCCGGCGTGAACGGTTCGTCCCGCCAGGTAGTGCTGTTCGTAGACGACGGTGAAACTGTCGCCCCGCCGCAGGTCACGGTGAAAGTCGACGTCGCCGGCGAAGATGTCGGCCAACTGGAGGGCAACGGAGTCGGGGATGCCCGCACTGTCCGAGGCGGCGAATAGCGAGCTGTGGATGATCCCGGCGCGCGTCAACGTCGCGGTGCTCAGAGGCGCCGCAATCTGCCGGGCGTGGAACGCTTCGCCGTCGCGCTCGAGCACCATCTGCAGCTCGCGCGCGGATAGGAAGCTCAAGCGCACGAGCGCTCCGTTCGCGCCCACCTCGGCCGAGACCGTTTCCCCGCTGCGCAGGAAGCGCATCGAGGGCACGCGCACCAGCCGGCGCGCTTCAGGCTCCGCGACGCCGAGGCGCTCGAGCAGGCCGTGCAGCGTGTCGCCCCGCAGATATCGTTCCTCGCGCAGGTAGGTGGCCGGCGTCGGCAGCACGGCATCCTCGACTCGCAGCGCAACCGGTTCGATCACCGATTGCTGCAGCAGCGTCGCCTCGGCCTCCGGCGAAGGCGCCATGGTGGCGAACGCCACCACCGCGCCGGAGAAGGCAAGTGCGGCCAGCAGGGCAATGCGCTTGAGCGTCGCGAGTTCAACCATGGATCGGCTAGAATTCCTTTTTTTTCATATGCCTGCGACAGTCTAGCAAACATCCCGGATGCGGCATACCAAGTCCGTCACGGTGGCGCAGGCCCTCGAGCTCATCAAGCGCGGGGCCGATGAGCTCATCGTCGAAGAAGAGCTGGTGCGCAAGCTCGCACGCGGCAAGCCCCTGCGCATCAAGCTGGGCCTCGACCCCACGGCGCCCGACCTGCACCTGGGCCATACGGTGGTGATCAACAAGCTGCGCCACTTCCAGGACCTCGGCCACCAGGTGCAGTTCCTGATCGGGGACTTCACCGGCATGATCGGCGATCCCACCGGCAAGAACCAGACGCGTCCGCCGCTGTCGCGCGAGCAGATCCTGGAGAACGCCAGGAGCTATCAAGCGCAGATGTCGAAGATTCTTGATCCGGACAAGACGCAAGTGCTATTCAATTCGGAGTGGTCGGACAAGCTGGGCGCCGAGGGAATGATCCGGCTCGCGTCGCGCTACACACTGGCGCGATTGCTGGAGCGCGATGATTTCGCGAAGCGCTATAAGGGCGGCCAGCCAATCTCCGTGCACGAGCTGCTCTATCCGCTGATGCAGGGCTACGACTCGGTGGCGATGAAGTCCGACGTCGAACTGGGCGGCACTGACCAGAAATTCAACCTGCTGGTCGGCCGCGAACTGCAGCGCGACTACGGCCAGGAGCCGCAGTGCATCATGACGATGCCGTTGCTGGTGGGACTGGATGGGGTGGAAAAGATGTCCAAGTCCCTCGGCAACTATATTGGCATCACTGAGCCGCCGCAGGAGATCTTCGGCAAGCTCATGCGAATCTCCGACGAGCTCATGTGGCGCTACATGGAGTTGCTTTCCTTCGACAATATGAATGTGATTCACTTGAAGAAGCAATCAGTTGCAAATGGTGCCAATCCGCGAGACGTCAAGTTCGAATTTGCGACAGAGATCGTGAAGAGATTTCATGGTCAACTTGAAGCGAGAAATGCTGCGATGGAATTCATCGCCCGTTTCCGCGAGGGGCAGCTGCCGGAAAATATGCCGGAAGTAACGCTGCATGTGCCTGCGAATGGAATTGTGATCACCAAAGCTCTTAAACAGGCGGATCTGGCGACCAGCGCGACGGACGCGAATAGGCTGGTGGAACAGGGCGGCGTGAAGGTGGACGGCGAGCGAGTATCGGAGCGCTCGCTGGTGCTGATCAAGGGCAAGACCTACGTCGTGCAAGTGGGAAAACGCAGGGTCGCGAGAATCACCCTCGCATGAGCGCGCCGCAGTACGAAATCTACGCCATCAAGTACGCGCACCACGCGCGCACCGCAAAGGAGAACTTCATCGGCGGCGACCCGCACGACGGGCCGATGCCAATGGACTATTTCGTCTGGCTGGTCCGCGGCGAGGGGCGCGAGATCGTCGTCGACACCGGGTTCAACATGGCGGTGGCCGCGAAGCGCGGCCGCCGCATCACGCTGCCCGTGGACCAGGGCTTGCGCCTGATGGGGGTCGACGCGGCTGCCGTGAAGGACGTCGCCATCACGCATCTGCACTACGACCACGTCGGGAACTTCGACCTGTTCCCGCAGGCCACCTTCCACCTGCAGGATCTGGAGATGCAGTACGCCACGGGCCGATGCATGGGCGTCGAGACGCTGCGGCACCCTTACGAAGTCGAAGACGTCGTCGGCATGGTGCGGCGGGTTTACGCGGGACGTGTCCGGTTCCACGATGGCGAGGGCGAGATCGCGCCGGGCGTCACGCTGCATCACGTAGGCGGCCACACGATGGGGCTGCAAATCGTGCGCGTGGCCACGCGCCGTGGCTGGGTGGTGCTCGCCTCGGATGCGAGCCACTACTACGCCAACATGGAGCAGGGCCGGCCCTACCCGATCGTCTATAACGTGGGCGACATGGTCGAGGGTTGGCGCAAGGCGCATGCGCTGGCGGACTCGGCGGAACACGTCGTTCCGGGGCATGATCCGCTCGTCATGGAACGCTATCCCGCACCTCTGGAATCCATGAAGGGAATCGTCGTCAGGCTGGATTGATGCGCGCGCCGGCGCGCAGGTTTATCTGGTTGACCGGGTAAATTCGAACGTGTACCCTGCTTTCGCCTTGCGAAACCATCTAGAGGAGGAGGAATCATGAGGTTTTTCGTTCGTTCGGCTGTCGCACTTGCGGCTGCCACAGCATTTGCCGCAGGAGCGCAGGCTCAAACGAGTCTGAAGATGCAGGCCACCTGGCCCGCCAGCCTGACGCTTTATGAAAACTTCACCTATTTCGTCGATCGCATCCACAAGACCTCGGGCGGCAGCCTGAAGATCGATGCGATGCCCGCGGGCCAGGTCGTACCGGCCTTCGAGGTGCTCGATGCGACTCACAAGAAAGTGCTCGACGGCGCGCACGCCTGGTCGGGCTACTGGGTCGGCAAGAACAAGACCGCGATCCTGTGCACCGGCGGCCCCGGCGGCACGTTCGGCATGGACATGATCGATGCGCTCGGCTGGATGCACCACGGCGGCGGCATCGACCTGTGCAACGAGTTCTTCCAGAAGGAACTCAAGCTCAACATCCACTGGATCCCGATCCTGCCCTCGGGTCCGCAGGCCTTCGGCTGGTTCAAGCGCCCGATCAAGAACCTGGCCGATTTCAAGGGCATGAAGTGCCGGCAGACGGGCATGGCGGCCGAGGTGTTCCAGCGCATGGGCATGACCACGGTCAACATGCCGGGCGGCGAGATCATCCCCGCCGCGCAGCGCGGCGTGATCGACTGCGCGGAGTGGATCGGCGGCGAGGAGGACCTGCGCCTGGGCTTCCAGAACGTGTGGAAATACCACTACACGCCCGGCGCGCACGAGAACGTCACCATCGGTGAAGTGCTGGTGAACGGCGACGTGTGGCGCGCGATGAAGCCCGAGCACCAGGAACTGATGAAGTCGATCGCCAGCGAGACCTTCGTCATCTGGTGGGCGAAGTGGCAGCGGCAGAACGCCGACGCCATCAAGGTACTGCAGGAAAAGCACGGCGTGCGGATCCTGCGCACCCCGCCCGCCATCCTGATCGAGTTCCTGAAGACCTGGGACATCATCGCCAAGGAAGAGAGCGCGAAGAACCCGTTCTTCAAGAAGGTGCTCGACTCGCAGCGCGCCTATGCGTCGCTGGTCGTGCCGGCGAAGCGCTTCATGTTCCCGCCGTCGCAGTTCATCCCCAACTACTATTTCCCCGAGCGCAAGGCGAAGCCGGCGACGAAGAAATAGAGCAGCAGGTCCAGTGACGGGGGCGGTCATCCGCCCCCGTTTTCTTGTGTAAGGGCGGGAAATGACAGAACCGGTTGCGTTCCATATCCGGCTGGTCCGGGTGATCGACAAGTTCACGGACACCACCGGCACCTGGGTCGCTTGGCTCAACGTGCCGCTGGTGCTCGTCGTCGCGTACGAGGTGTTCGCGCGATATCTGTTCAACAAGCCCACCATCTGGTCGTTCGAAGTCACCTACATGCTGTATGGCACCATCTTCATGCTCGGCGCGGCGTACGCGCTGCACAAGGGCGCGCACATCCGCACCGACTTTTTCTTCGAGAAGTGGTCGATCCGCACCAAGGGCGTGATCGACTCGGTGGCCTACCTGGTGTTCTTCTTTCCTTCCATCTTCGTGTTCATGCTGGTCAGCGGCGGCGAAGGCCTGTACTCCTACAGCATCAACGAGGAGTCGGAGCAGACGCCCTGGCGGCCGATCCTCTGGCCGTTCAAGCTGATGGTGCCGCTCGCCTGCCTGCTGCTTCTGATCCAGGGCGTGTCCGAGACCATCAAGAGCGTCTGGGCCGCGCGCACCGGCGAAGAGCTCGAGCACAAAGAAAAGTTCGAGATCTAGCCCATGACCGGCCTCGCGCTGCTCGGACTGGTGATGCTGGTGGTGATGATCGGGGCGATCTTCATCGGCTTCCCGATCTCGTTCACGCTGCTGTTCCTCGCGCTCACCTTCGGCTACTTCGGCCTGGGCGAGGTGGTGTTCAGCCTGGCCTACTTCCAGACCATCGGCATGATGAAGGAGGAACTGCTCGCCGCGGTGCCCCTGTTCATCTTCATGGGTTTCATCACCGAGCAGGCGGGGTTGATGGAGCGGCTGTTCACCGCGTTCCGGCTGTTGCTCGCGCCGATCCGCGGGGCGCTGTTCGCGGTGGTGATCCTGACCGCGGCCGTGTTCGCCATGGCGACCGGCATCGTCGGCGCCGCGGTCACGGTGCTCGGCATCATGGCGAGCCCGATCATGGTGAAGACCGGCTATGACGCACGGCTGTCGGCCGGCGCGATCACCGCCGGCGGCACACTCGGCATCCTGATCCCGCCCTCGGTGATGCTGATCGTAATGGGGCCGGTGCTGGGCGTCTCCGTGGCCGACCTCTATGCGGCGGCCTTCGGCCCCGGATTGCTGCTCGCCGCCCTGTACCTGGCCTACTTGCTCACCCGCGCCTTTATCAACCCCAAACTCGGCCCGCCGGTACCCAAGTCGGAGCGCATCTACGGCATCGGCCGGATCCTGGTCGAAGTGTTTGTCGGTGTCGTGCCGCTGCTCGGGCTGATCGCCGCGACGCTGGGCTCGATCCTGGCCGGGCTCGCCACGCCCACCGAAGCCTCCGGCATCGGCGCGCTCGGCGCTATCCTGCTCGCGCTGGCCTATCGCAAGCTCACCTATGCGGGAATGAAGCGCGCGGTGCTGAGCACCACCGCGACCGCCAGCATGGTGCTGTTCCTCGCCGTGACCTCGAACATCTTCGGCGCGGTGTTTGCGCGCATGGGCTCGGCGAACTGGATCACCGAAACGATGCTGGCGCTGCAATTCTCCCCGGTCCTGATGCTGATCGTGGTGCTGGTGCTGATCTTCCTGCTCGGCTGGCCGTTCGAGTGGCCGGCGATCGTGCTGGTGTTCCTGCCGATCTTCTACCCGGTGATGAGCGAGCTCAAGCCGGCGCTGGGCGCGTCGCTCGACATTTCACCGGACATGGTGATGGTCTGGTTCGGCGCCCTGGTCGCCGTGGTGCTGCAAACGGCGTTCCTGTCGCCGCCGGTGGCGATGTCGGCTTATTACCTGCGCCAGGTGGTGAAGGACTGGTCGCTCGCCAACATCTACCACGGCATGTTCCAGTTCATGATCCTGCAGGTGCTCGCCATCGCCATGATCGTGGCCTTTCCGGGGATCGCCACCTGGTTCCCCGAGCGGCTGCAGGCGCAGTCGCGCGCCGTCGTGACCGACGAGGTGGAAGGCGCGACCTCGCTGGAGGATTACCAGACGGAGGGCGGCTACGGCGAGGAGCTGCGCGATGCGCTCCAGGACTCGCGGGAGCAGGACGCGCAGGAGGAGGAAGCGCAGGAAGACGAGAAGGAGGAGGAGGAGGGCGCGGGAGGCAGCCAGCAGAAGTAACAAGCAACATTGGCTGACAAGCGGCGGTATGTGCCGCAACGTAGATGCGCCGGGCCTCGCGCCCGGCGTTTTTTTTTGCTACAACCCCCCATGCCCATCGACTTCGACGCGCGCGTCGACCGCACCGGCACCTGGTCGTCGCGCTGGGAGCGCTACGCCGGTAGCGACGTGATCCCGCTATGGGTGGCGGACACGGATTTTCGTGCGCCGGACTGCGTGCTGGACGCGATGGCGGCGCGGCTGCAACACGGCGTGCTGGGCTACACGGCTTCCCCGCAGGAACTGCGCGAGGCCATCGCGGCGCGCATGCAGCGCCTGTACCGCTGGCGCATCGAGCCCGACTGGATCGTGTTCCTGCCGGGCGTGGTCCCGGGATTGCATCTGGCCGCGCGCCACCTGGCCAGCCCGGGCGAGCATGTCCTGGTGCCGACACCCATCTATCACCACTTCAAGCGGGCGGTGGAGCTGGCGCCGCGCGCGCATACCGATGCACCGCTCGCGCTGCAGGGCGGCCGGTGGGTGTTCGATGAGGGTCGCCTTGCCGCCGCGGTGCGCCCGAATACGCGGCTGCTCTACCTGTGCAATCCGCACAATCCGGGCGGCACCATCTTCACGCGCGACGAGCTGGGGCGGATCGCCGGCCTCGCCGAGCGCCACGGGCTCGTCATCTGCTCCGACGAGATCCACGCCGACCTGCTGCTTGACGCGGGCAAGGCGCACGTGCCCATTGCCAGCCTGGCACCGGAAGTGTCTCGCCGCACCGTGACGCTGGCATCGCCCAACAAGACCTTCAACTTTCCGGGCGCCGGCTGCGCCTGGGCGATCATCGAGGACGCCGCGCTGCGGCGCGCCTTCTCGGTCGATCACCATGCCACGGTGCACGATCCCTCGCTCTTCGGCTACGTGGCCGCGCTGGCGGCCTACCGGGACGGCGACGCCTGGCTCGCGGCGCAATTGGACTATCTGCGCGCCAATCGCGATCTCGTGCAGCGGGCGGTGGCAGCCATGCCGGGGCTTGCCATGGCGCACGTCGAGGCGACCTACCTTGCCTGGATCGATGCAAGCGGCCTCGAGGTGCCGGACGCGCACGCGCATTTCCTGGCGCACGGCGTCGCCCTATCGCCCGGGACGCAGTTCGGCGCGCCCGGCTACGTGCGCCTGAACTTCGGCACTCAGCGCGTGCGCCTCGAAGAGGCCTTGGCACGCATGGCTTCCGCCCTCTCGAGCACGCGCGTGAGGTGAGGATCGCCCACGCCCAGGTCTGCCATGTGGCGCAGGGTGGCGCGAATGTACTCGGTGCAGGGGCCGCGCTCGCCGACGCCCTGCGCCACCATCTGGGCGCGACTGCGCAGGTCGAGCTCGCGCGCGAACTGCGGGTGCGCCGGGTCGGCGATGAAGGCGAGGGCGCGCACCCTGCGGCCGTGCGCGATCCGCACCGGCACCAGTTTCGCCTTGTAGACGCGGCGCGGCATCTCCCGGTTCCATAGCTTCGCCAGCGCCATCGGTATGCGCGCCGCGGGCACGCGGAACGCCATTCCCCAGCACGAGCCGCCCCGGCACAAGCCCATGACGAGCCCCGGGCGGCGATGCGTGCCGCGGTAGCGCGTCGACAGGATGCACAGCGCCCGGTGATATCCGCGCAGCAATCCCACCGAACGCTCCTGGTGCGGGAAGCCGGGCGACCACATGAGCGAACCGTAGCCGAACACCCACAAGTCGCCGCGCGGCAGCGCCGCGCGAAACCGGGCAAGGTCCATCAAGGCCCGCCCGGCGCGCGGCGCGCTGCGACCACCTCGAGCCAGGTCAGGTTCGCCATGGGATGTGCAGTGCGCATTATAGAATCCACGCGAGGAAAACCACGATGAGCCAGGCAACGAGTCGGCCGCCGCACGTTGGGCGCTACACACTGGAAGAGGTCGCGCTGGCGGCGCGCAACAGCGGCATGCCGCTGGAGGCGCTGCGCTACGACTTGACGCCCGCGGGCCTGCACTACTGCCTCGTCCACTTCGACGTGCCGGCGCTCGCGCCGCCCGCGTGGCGGTTGGCAGTGGATGGGCGCGTCGACACGCCCTTGTCGCTGTCGCTCGATGAACTGCGAGCGATGCCGTCGCGCAGCGTGACGGTGACCCTGGAATGCGCCGGCAACGGCCGTGCACAGATCTCCCCGCGCTATCCGTCCATCCCCTGGATCGAAGAGGGCGTCTCGACCGCCGAATGGACGGGCGTCGCGCTCGCCTCGGTGCTGCGCGCGGCCGGCCTGGGGCCGCAGGCGCAGGAGGTCGTGTTCTGGGGCGCCGATCGGGGCCTCGATCGCGGCCTCGAGCATGCCTTTGCGCGCAGCCTCGTGCCGGCAGAGGCGCTGGCCGAGGACGTGCTTCTCGCCTGGGCCATGAACGGCCACGACCTTCCCCTCCAGCATGGCTATCCGCTGCGCCTCGTGGTGCCGCGCTGGTACGGCATGGCGAGCGTCAAGTGGCTCGAGCGCATCGAGGTGATCGACCGCGCATTCGACGGCGTGCAGCAGGCGCACAGCTACCATTTCCGCAAGCGCGCCGGCGAGCCGGGCGTGCCCTGCAGGCACATGCGCGTGAATTCCCTCCTTGCACCGCCCGGCATTCCCGACTTCTACACGCGCGAGCGTGTGCTCGGCCCGGGGCGCGTGGAGATCCTGGGTCGCGCCTGGTCCGGCACGGGCCCCGTCTCCCGGGTCGACCTCGCCGTGGACGGCGACTGGCGCGAGGCGCGGCTCGATCCTGCGCCCTCGCCGCATGCCTGGCAGCGCTGGCGCGCCGAATGGGATGCGGCGCCCGGCGAGCATGAACTTGCCTGCCGTGCCACGGATGCCGCGGGCAACGTGCAACCGCTCGAGCCGCCCTGGGACGTGACGGGATTCGGCAACAACTCGGTTCACAGAGTGGCTGTGCGCGTGGTTTAGAATCGCGCGTCGTGAACGCGCCTCTGCCCACCGCCGTCGACTGGTCACTCGCCACGCACCAGGTGCTGTCGCGCCTGGGCTTCGGCGTGGTGGGCTTCGTGCCCGACGGGGGACACAAACGGCTGATCGAGCTGTGCCAGGCCGATGCGCGCATGCGCACGGTGGTGATGAGCACGGAGGAAGAAGGTATCGGCCTGGCGACGGGAGCGTGGCTGGGCGGCGCAAAGACGGTGCTCCTCATGCAGTCGAGCGGCGTCGGCAACATCGTGAACGCCCTCGGCATGGTGAGCGAATGCCGCATTCCGCTGCTGCTGCTGGTGACCATGCGCGGCGAGTACGGCGAGTTCAATCCCTGGCAGGTGCCGATGGGGCAGGCGACGGCCGAGGTGCTGCGCGCCATGGGCGTCGTCGTGCAGCATGCGGGCATCGCGGCGGACGTGGCCGAGCATGTGGACGCGGCCGCGCGGCTCGCGCTTGGCGGCTACAGCGCGGCGGCGGTCCTCATCTCCCAGCGCGTGATCGGCATCAAGAGCTTCCAGGATCAGGCAAGCCAATGACGTTGCATCGCCGTGATGTGGTGAAGGCCCTGCTCGCCGAGCGCGGCGATCTGCTGGTCGTCGCCGGGCTCGGCTCGTCCGCCTGGGACTGCACGGCGGCAGGCGACCACCCGCTCAACTTCCCGATGTGGGGTGCGATGGGCTGTGCGGCAGTGACCGGCCTCGGGCTGGCGCTCGCCCAGCCCGCACGCCGCGTGCTGGTGCTCACCGGCGACGGCGAGATGCTGATGGGCCTCGGTTCGCTCGCCACCCTCGGCGTGCAGCGGCCGCAGAACCTCTCGGTCGTGGTGCTCGACAACGAGCGCTACGGCGAGACCGGCATGCAGGCGACGCACACCGCGCATGGCGTGGACCTCGCCGCGATCGCCAAGGCGTCGGGGTTCGCCGCCGCCGTGCTGGTGCGCGACATGGCCGGCGTGAGCGATCTGCGCAAGGCCGTGCATCTGGGCGCCGGACCGTTTTTCGCACAAGTGAAAGTCGTGGCGGAGAAGATCCCCCTCGTGCTGCCGCCGCGCGAAGGCACCGTGCTGAAGAACCGCTTCCGCGAAGCCCTGCTCGGGAAAAGCGCCCTGCTGCAATGAGGTTGGCCGCGGCGCTGGCGTCGGCCCTGCTCGCCGCGTCACCCGTTTTGGCGCAGGAAGCCCCCCAGCAGGCGCCGTTCATCACCACCCCGCCCGCGGTCGTGGCGCGCATGCTGGCGCTGGCGGGGACCGGCCCTGATGATTTCGTCGTCGACCTCGGTTCGGGCGATGGGCGCATCGTCATCCATGCGGCCAGCGCGCACGGCGCGCGAGGGCTGGGCGTGGACCTGGATGCCAAGCTGGTGGCGTTGGCCACCGAAAACGCGGCGCGCGCCGGCGTTGCCGATCGCGTGCGCTTCGAAGTCCGGGACGCGCTGCGTACCGAGCTCGCCGGCGCGAGCGTGGTCACCATTTACCTGCTGCCATTCCTGCTGGAGCGGCTGCAGCCGCGCCTGCTCGCGGAGCTCGAGCCGGGCTCGCGCATCGTCACGCACGCTTTTCCCCTGGCAAGCTGGCCCCACGACCGGATGGAGACCGTGCGGCTGCCGCAGCGCCACGAGGGACAGGGCGACAGCAGCCGGATCTTTCTCTACGTGGTGCCGGCCCAGGTGCGCGGCGATTGGCGCTCGCCGGACGGCTGGCGCCTGCGCGTGCACCAGAACTACCAGAGGGTCGAGGTCGAAGCGATGCGCGAGGGTCGACCGGTCGCCGTGGCCGATGCGCGGCTGGAGGGCCGGCGGTTGCGCTTTAGCGGCCCGTCAGTTGCGTTCGACGGCCAAGTGTCGGGAGGCCGGATCCGCGGCGAGCTCGCCTCGGGCACGCCGCTCGAATTCGAACGCGCGCGCTAGGGTGGGCCGCTGGCCCGCCCTACAGTACCTTGCCCGGGTTCATCAGGCCCTGCGGGTCGATCGCCTGCTTGATCGCGCGCATCAACTCCAGCTCGAGCGGCGCCTTGTGGCGCCGGATGGTTTCGCGCTTCAGCTGCCCCAGCCCGTGCTCGGCGGAGATCGACCCGCCCAGCGCCGCCACCACCGCATAGACGGCGCGGTTCACGTCGTCGCGGCGCGCGAGCAGCGACGCATCGCCCACGTTGTAGTGGATATTGCCGTCGCCGATGTGTCCGAAGGCGTATACGGGCGCGCCGGGAAAAGTGGATTGCAGCGCCGCGCCCGCGCGCTCGATGAGTTCCGGCACTCTGGACACCGGCACCGAGACGTCGTGCTTGACGTTGGTAAATTGCGCCTCGGGAAGCGTCTCCCGGATCTTCCATAGCGCCGCGGCCTGGGCGGCGCTTGCGGCGAGCACGGCATCCTCGACTTGGGGCGCTCCGGCCAGCGTTTCAGGCGCGAGGGTGTCGTCGAACTGGGCCAGCACGTACCAGGCGTGCGCGCGCGGCAGGGGATCGCGCGCCGCCTTGTCGTGCGCGAGCACGGCCTCGAGGCAGCGGCGCGACACGAGCTCGAAGGCGCTGATGCGCTCACCGAGGCTGGCGCGCAGGTGGGCGAGCAGCTCCACCGCACGCGCCGGGCTCGACACTCCGATCCACGCGGTCGCCTGCGCGGCAGGCTTCGGGTGCAGCTTCAATACGGCGGCGGTGATCACGCCGAGCGTGCCCTCCGCGCCGAGGAACAGTTGCTTCAGGTCGTAGCCGGTGTTGTCTTTGCGCAGGGCCCGCAGCCCGTCCCAGACGCGCCCGTCGGGCAGCACCACCTCCAGGCCCAGCACCTGCTCGCGTGCATTGCCGTAACGCAGCACGTTCACGCCGCCGGCATTGGTGGAGAGATTGCCGCCGATCTGGCAGCTGCCCTCGGCCGCGAGCGACAGGGCGAACAGCCGTCCCGCGTCTCGTGCCGCGTTCTGCACCTGGGCCAGGACGCAGCCCGCCTCCGCCGTGAGGGTGTCGTTCAGCGTGTCGATGGCGCGGATGCGGTTCAACCGTGAGAGCGACAACACGATTTCGCGGCCCTCGCCGGTGGGCACCGAGCCGCCGCAGAGCCCGGTGTTGCCGCCCTGGGGCACCACCGCGATGCCCTCGCGCGCGCACAATCCGACGATGCCGGCGACTTCCGCAGTGCTCGCCGGGCGCAGCACGCACTCGGTGCTCGCACCGTACTGCTTGCGCCAGTCGCGCGTGTAGGGCGCCGTGTCCTGCGGGGCGGTGAGCACGTTCCGATCGCCGACGATCGCTGCGAACGCGGACTGCAGGCGGGCATCCATGTTGGGTATTATCGCCCGATGCAAAACCTCGCCCACGATCCGGCCAAGGGCGCGCTGCCCTTCGCGGCCGGCAGCGTCGCGCGCACGCTCGAAGAGGCGATCCTCTCCCGCCGCAGCCTGCGCGCCTTCAAGCCCGACCCGGTGCCGCGCGAGACGGTGGAGCGCATCCTCGCGCTCGCCAGCCGGGCGCCTTCGGGCACCAACATCCAGCCGTGGCACGTCTACGTGGTCGCGGGCGAGGCACGCGATCGGCTCACCCGGGCAATGCACGAGGAGTACCTGCGCCACGGCGAGGACGGCTGGAAACGCGAGTTCGAGTACTACCCCACGAAATGGCGCGACCCGTACCTCGCGCGCCGCAGGAAGATCGGCTGGGATCTGTACGGCCTGCTCGGCATCGCCAAGGGCGATCGCGACCGCACCCACCACCAGCATGCACGCAACTACCTGTTCTTCGATGCGCCGGTGGGCCTTGTCGTCACGCTCGAGCGCGACCTGCCCGTCGGCGCCTGGCTCGATACGGGCATGTTCCTGCAAAACGTGATGCTGGCGGCGCGCGCGTTCGGCCTGGATACCTGCCCGCAGGCCGCCATCGGCTCCGCGCATACCGTGCTGCGGCGCGAGCTCGGCATCCCGCAGGCCGAAGTCGTGGTGTGCGGCATGTCGCTGGGCTACGCACGCGCCGACGCCGTCGAGAACACCCTGGTCACCGGGCGCGAGCCGGTCGCAGGTTTCGCGAAGTTCTTCGGCTACTGATGCGCGTCTGGCTCTTTGCGCTGTGGCTGGCCTCGGCGCCGGCCTGGCCCCAGGCGTCGCCCCTCGTGGTGGGCGCGGCCCTGCCGGAGTCCGGCATGCTCGCCGACCTGGCACGCGACATGAGAAGGGCGCTCGTCCTGTGGCAGGAAATCCGCAACGCCGCGGGCGGGCTGCTCGGGCGGCAGATCGAGCTGCGGCTGCTGGATGATGGCTCGGAGGCCACGGCTGCCATGCGCCTCTACGCGCAGTTGATCGAGGTCGAACGCGCCGACCTGCTCATCGGACCCTTCGGCAGCGCCGCCACGGTGGGTGCGGCGGCGGCCGCGGAACGCGCACGCCGCGTTCTGGTCAGCGCCACGGGTATCACGGGCCGCGTGCAGCGGCTGCGCGGGCAGTACGTGTTTCATGTGCCCGCGCCCCTTGCCGCCTACGGCGCGGGCGCGCTGGCCGTCGCGCGGGCCACGGGCCATACCAAGCTCCAGGTGCTGGCACGCAATGACCCCGGTTCACGGAAAGCCGCCGAGGGATTGGTGGCGCAAGCGAACGCCCTCGGCATGGCTGCAGTATTGCAGACCGTTGCCTCCGGGACCGGCGACTACGCCGCACAGATTGCGGCCGCGCGCGCGCGCAACGCCGAGGCCTGGATCGCATTCGGGCTCGCCGAGGACGCCGCCGAGATGGTGAAGAGCTTCAAGCGCATCGGCTATGCGCCCTGGATGTTTCTCGCGCAAGGCGCGGCCGAACCCGCGTTCCTGCGGCTCGTGGGCCAGGATGCCGAGTTCGCGCTCGGCATTTCGCCGTATGAGCCCGGTATTGCCGCGCCCGCCAACCTCGAGTTCGCTGCGGCCTGGCGCAAGCGCTGGCAGGGCGAGCCAGGCGCGGCGGCGGCCGCCGGCTATTCCGCGGCGCTGGTGCTGGAAGCGGCCGTGCGCGCCGCCGGCACGCTCGACCAGGAGCGCCTGCGCGAGGCGCTTGCCTCGCTCGAGGCCGACACGCCCATCGGCCGGTACCGCGTCGGTGAAGGCGGCGAACAGGTCGGCATCAAGCCGACGGTGGTGCAGATACTGCAAGGGCGGCGCGAAGTGGTCTGGCCGCCCTCGCTGGCCACGGCACAATGGCAACTTCCCTATCCCCGTTGGGACGAAAGGCAGGTGCATGCCACTCAATAGAACGTTCCTGTTCGCGCCGGGCAATCATCCGCGGCGCGTGGAGAAGGCGCTCGGCCTGGAGGCCGACGCCGTGATCCTCGACCTGGAGGACGCGGTCGCCGTCTCCGACAAGGCGGCGGCGCGCAAGTCCGTGGCCGAGGCGTTGCGGCGCCCCAGGCGCGGGCGCGGCTACGTGCGCGTGAATGCGCCGTCGACGCCGTTCTGTTATCGCGACCTCGTCGAGACCCTGCACCCCAAGGTGGACGGCGTGTTCCTGCCGAAGGTGGAAAGCGCCGCCGACCTGCACGCCGTCGACTGGCTGATGGCCGCGCTGGAACGCGACCAGGGTATTGCGGAAGGCTCGATCGACCTGGTGCCGATAGTGGAGACGGCGGCGGGCGTGGCGCGCGTGGACCGAATCGTGCAGGCGAGGAACCTGCGGCCCTACAGCGGGCCCTGGCGCGTGAAGCGCGCCGCCTTCGGCGCCGCCGATTTCAGTTTCGACGCGGGCCTCGCGCCTTCGCTGGAGGAGCCGGAACTCGCCAGCGCGCGCGACCGGGTGGTGCTCGCCTCGCGCGCGGCGGGCATGGAGGCGCCGCTGGATAGCCCCTGGTTCCACCTGCGCGACATGGACGGGTTCCGGCGCGCGCTGGAGCGCAGCCGGCGCGGGGGATTCCAGGGACGGCTCTGCGTGCATCCGGACCAGGTCCCGGTCGCGAACCAGGCGTTCACGCCGAGTGCCGACGAGGTGGCGCGCGCCGAGCGCATCGACGCCGCGTTCCGGGAGGTGGAGGCCAAAGGCGGGGCGGCGGTGGAAGTGGACGGGCAGATGGTCGACTACCCGGTCGTGTATCGCGCGCGCGCGGTCCTCGCGACGATGCGCGAGATTGCCGCCAAAGGCGGCTGAGCCCCTGGGCGGCACTCTCCTCCCGCTCGCCGTCACGCTCGCGATCCAGACGCTGGTCGCGTTCGCGATCTACAGCGCACCGGTGATGGCGCCGGTCGCGGCGCACGACCTGGGCGTGCCGGCCGCGGCGGTGGGCTACTTCATCTCGCTCGCGTACGTGGGCAGCATGCTCGGCTCGGCGGCCGCCGGTGGCTGGGTGGCGCGCGCCGGGCCCATCCGCGTGAGCCAGGTCGGCCTTGCGTTGTGCTTCGCCGGCCTTGCGCTCGCGGCGAGCGGCTGGCTGCCGCTGGTGTTGGCAGGCGCGTTTCTCATCGGCCTGGGCTACGGGCCGACCACGCCCGCGAGCTCCGCGATCCTCGTGCGCACCGCGCCGCCCGGTGCGTTTTCCCTCGTCTTCTCGATCAAGCAGACGGGCGTGCCGGCGGGCGGCGTGCTGGCCGGCGCGCTGGTGCCACTGCTGGTGCTCGCCGTGGGCTGGCAGTGGACCGCGCTCGTGGTCGGCGCAAGCTGCCTCGCCCTGGCGCTCGCCGTGGCGCCCGTGCGCGCGCGCTACGACGTCGAGCTCAATCCCGGCGCGCCCGTGTCGCTCGCCGCCGCGTTCCAGCCGGTGAGGCTGGTGGCGCGCATCCCGGCGTTGCGCGAGATGGCGGTGATCTCCTTTGTCTACGGCGGCGTGCAGATCACGCTGGTGACCTACCTCGTGTCGTTCCTCGTCGAGAGCTTCGCCCTGGCCCTGGTGTTCGCCGGCGGCGTGATGGCGGTGTCGCAGGCCGCGAGCGTCGCAGGGCGCATTGCCTGGGGCGTGCTGGCCGATCGCGCGCTCGGCCGGCGCCGCACGCTCGGCCTGCTCGGCCTGGGGATGGGCGCGAGCGCCCTCGCCACGCTCGCCGCCTCGCCCGAGTGGCCGGGATGGCTGCTGATCGTGTTCGCGTCGGTGTTCGGCGCCACCGCGGTGGGCTGGAACGGCGTGTTTCTCGCGCACGTGGCGCGCGTGTCGCCGCCGGGGCAGGTGAGCCAGGCGACCGGCGGCTGCCTCGCCATCACTTTCCTCGGCGTGGTGCTTACGCCGCTCGCGTTCAATGGGGTGCTCGCGCTCGGCGGCAGCTACGCGTATGCGTACGCGCTGCTGGGCGCGCCGTCGCTTGCCATCGGCGCGTGGCTGCTGCTAAGAGGTGGGCGATGAGCGATCCGCGCGACGTCATCCTCGTGCACGGCTTGTGGGTGCCCGCCGTGGTGATGACGCCGCTCGCGGCGCGTCTGACGCAGGCGGGGTTTCGCTGCCACCTGTTCTCCTACCACGGGCGCGAGCGCCCGCTGGACGCGCACGCCGAGCGCCTGGCACGCTTCGCGCGCGAGGTGGGGCCGGCGCATTTCGTCGGCCACAGCCTGGGTGGCCTTGTCGGCCTGCACACGCTGGAGCAGCATCGCTCGGTGGCGGCGGGTAATGTCCTGCTGCTCGGTGCGCCCGTGCGGGGCAACTTCGCGGGCCGGCGCCTCGCGCTGCACGGCTGGGGCCGCTGGTTCCTGGGCGCGAGCGAGGCGCTGTGGCGCGACGGCCGCGCGGCACGGTGGACCCGGCCCGAGCCGCTGGGCGTGCTCGCCGGCACGATGCCCATCGGGCTCGGACGCCTGCTCGGCGCGCTGCCGGGCCCGAACGATGGCGTGGTACGCGTGGAGGAGACCGAAGTGGAAGGGATGCGCGAACGGGTCGTGCTGCGCGTAGGGCACAGCGCGATGCTCCTTTCGGCGCGGGTTGCCGCGCAGGTCGTGTCGTTTCTCGAGCATGCGCGCTTTTCTCATCCTGCTTAGCGCGGCCGCGCTCGCGGGCTGCGAGACCGTGGCGTACTACGGCCAGGCGCTGGGCGGACAGCTTGCGCTGAGCGCGAAGGCGCGCCCGGTCGCGCAAGTCCTCGCCGACGCCGAGACGCCGGAGGCGCTGAAAGCGCGACTCAAGGCTGCCGTCGAAATACGCGAGTTCGCCGCTCGCGAACTCGGCCTGCCGCAGGGTGGGGCGTATCGCGATTACGCCGAGCTCGGCCGGCCTTACGCGATATGGAACGTGGTGGCTGCGCCCGAGTTCGCGCTCGAGCCGGTGCAGTCGTGCTTTCCGATCGCCGGTTGCGTCGCGTACCGCGGCTACTACGATCGCGCGGCCGCAGAACGGCACGCCGCAGCGCGGCGCGCCGCCGGCTACGATGTCGTGGTCTACGGCGTCCCCGCCTACTCCACGCTGGGCTGGTTAGACGATCCGTTGCTCTCCACGTTCATCGACTACCCGCAAGCCGAGCTGGCGCGGCTCCTGTTCCACGAGCTCGCGCACCACGTCGTCTATGTGAAGGATGATTCCACCTTCAACGAGTCATTCGCGGTCGCTGTCGAGCGCGAGGGCCTGCGGCGCTGGCACGCGGCCCACGGCAGGCAGGGGCCGTCAAGCCGGGGGCGCGAAGAGTTTGCGGCGCAGGTGCAAGCCACGCGCAGGGCGCTGCAGGCGCTCTACCGCCTGCGCCTTGCGCCGGAGGAAATGCGCCGCCGCAAGCACGAGGCGCTGGCGCCGCTCGCGCCGAGGCTCGCGCGCCTGCGCGGTTTCGAGTCGGTGGAGCCGAACAACGCGGTCCTCGCCCTGTTCGCCGCGTACACGCAGATGGTGCCTGCGTTCGAACGACTGCTGGCCGAGGCGGGTGGCGACCTGGAGCGCTTCTACGCCAGCGTGCGCGAACTGGCGAGCCTGCCGCGCGCCGAGCGCGACGCGCTGCTCAGGTAGGCGTGAGCTGCGCCGCGCGGAATGCCTGCACCGAAGCTTTCATCAAGCCGTCGTTGAGGGTCTTGCCGGGCGGCAGGCTTTCCTTGCCGCAGCCCGCGCAGCGGTACTTGGGAACTTCGACCTGCACGTCGAACGCCTCCAGCCCCTTGATCGCCACTGCGCGCCCGGCCCGCACCCGGTCCGCGGCGGGTTCGGAGAGTTCGGCCCCGCAGCCGGGGCAGTGCAGGCGCTTGCGCAGCAGGCCTTTCTCGGCGGCCGCATCCAGGGGCGCCAGCGGACCGGCGGCGAGAAACGTCTCCATCATTCGCACGGCGAACTCTGGCGCGATGAAGCGCCGATGACCCTCGGCGCAGCACATCGCGGGCATGCGCTCGATGCGCAGGCGCGTGCCCTGGTCTTCGCCGGCGATGGGGTCGAGGACGGTCATCGCCATCTCGCCCTTGCACTGCATGCAGCGACGCGTGTTGAGCTCCATTACGGCCTCCCTTTGCGGGAAGACCGCGGCGATGGCCCATTGTTCCCCGCAATTGCGGGATGCTGCAGGGCAAAAAAGCGGCTAGCGTGCCGTCCAGCCCAGATCCATGGTGAGCGCGGCGCCGGTGATGGTCCCTGCTGCGTCGCCACACAGGTAGGCGACGAAATCCGCGACCTCGCGCGGCTCGATGAGGCGCTTCACCGCCGCCGGCGCGAGCATGATCTTCTCGATCACCTCGTCGGGCGACATGTTGTTCGCCTTCGCCTGGTCGGCGATCTGGCTGTCGACGAGCGGCGTCCTCACGTACGCGGGACAGATGGCGTTCACCGTGATCCCATGTTCGCCGCCTTCGAGCGCCGCGGTGCGCGTGAGGCCGACCAGGCCGTGCTTGGCGGCGATGTAGCCCACCTTGAAGGGCGAGGCGATGAGGGCGTGAATGGAGGCGATGTTGACCACGCGGCCCCACTTCTGCTTTTTCATCGCCGGCCAGCAGTAGCGCGTGAGCAGGAACGGCGCGGTGAGCATCAGCGCGATCATGCGTTCCCACTGGTCCTCGGGAAAATCCTCGATCGGCGAGACGTGCTGGAAGCCGGCGTTGTTGACGAGCACGTGGACGCTGCCGTGGGCCTTCAGGGCCACGTCCACGAGGTTGCGGCAGCCGGCGCGCGCGCTGAGGTCGGCGGCGACGAACGTACCCCCCAGGCGCTTCGCATGCTCGGCGCCGGCCTTCTCGTTCACGTCGGCCAGCACCACCTTCATGCCGTCGGCGGCGAGGCGCTCGGCGCAGGCGAGGCCGATGCCGCTCGCCGCGCCGGTGACCAGCGCGACCTTGCTCATGTGAGCGGGAGGTCGACGCGCTTCGCGAAGGGCGGCCGCGCGCGCAGGCGCTCGAACCAGGCCTCGAGGTTCGCGAGCCTCGGGCGCTCGATCGGCACGCGCATCCAGCGCTGCACCTCGCAGCCGATCGGGATGTCGCCCATGGTGAAGTCGGTGCCCGTGACGTAGGCCTTGCCGGCGAGCGCCCGGTCGAGCAGCGCGGCGAGCTGGTGGCTCTGCTTGATGCCCGCCTCGATCGCCTTGGCGTCGCGTTTCTCCGGGGGAGTGCGGATGAGGCCCCAGAACACGTCGCGCATCGCGCGCTGGAAGGAGAAGGCCCAGTCCATCCAGCGCTCCGCATCGGCGCGCTTGCGCAGGTCGGTCGGCCAGAGCACGCCGGCGCTGTGCTTCGCGCAGAGGTAGCGCACGATGGTGTGCGACTCCCACAACGTGAAGCCGTCGTCGTCGATCGTCGGCACCAGGCCGGTGGGGTTCATCCCCAGGTACTCGGGCGTCTTGTTCACGCCGAACTGCATCCCCGCGTCGACGCGTTCGTACTTGAGGCCCAACTCCTCGACGCACCACAGCGCCTTCTTGACATTGACCGAATTGACCCGGCCCCAGATCTTCAGCATGCCCTCTCCATGTACGGTGGGCCGTCGGCCCACCCTACGCTAATAGCCTACGGCTTGCCCGTCGCGGCGCGGGTCGCTGGCGGCGATGTAACCGCCGTCGGTCTTCCAGATGAGCTGCGCACTGCCGAACTGGTTGTAGTCGTCCACCTTCACGATCTTGTGGCCACGGGCTTGCAGCCCTTCCAGGGTGGCCGGCGGAAAGCCGCCTTCCTCGACGCTCACGTTCATGCCCTGCACCAGGCGAAAG
>Ga0209705_10000258_pt1 | contig 27670 bp, 21 predicted proteins | sample PPLLaktember2015_5_FD_187262 | JGI IMG/M metagenome (GOLD analysis project Ga0209705, IMG submission 187262) | Freshwater sediment microbial communities from Prairie Pothole Lake near Jamestown, North Dakota, USA - PPLs Lake P8 Core (1) Depth... | ecosystem: Environmental > Aquatic > Freshwater... | reverse complement strand
GCCGCATCGTCGATCTGTTCGAGCAGGTAAGGCCGGGTGTCGGCCGGTGTCAGCAAGTCGGGCACGCAGGGTTCTCGGGTCTTGGGTCTTGGGTCTTGGGTCTTGGGTTCTGGGTTCTGGGTTCTGGGTCCTGGGTCCTGATCCCTGATCCCTGATTCGTGACCCTTAGAGTGCCACGTCCACCTTCTCCAGGTACTCCGGAATGTGAACGTTCCACCCCAGCTCGCGCTCGATGCGCGCCTTCAGCGCCACCTGGGCCGGCGGCTCGCCGTGCACGAGGTAGGTGATGGCCGGCGCCTTCGGGAACGTCCGCAGCCAGCGGATCACCTCGCCGGCGTCGGCGTGCGCCGACATGGCGTTCAGCTTCTCGACGCGCGCGTGCACGGGCACCCACTGTCCGAACATCTTCACCTGGTGCGCGTGCTCGATAAGGTCGCGACCTCGCGTGCCTGCGGCCTGGAAGCCGACGAAGAGCACGGTGTTCCTCGGGTCCGGGAGTCCGGCCACCAGGTGATGCAGCACACGCCCACCGACCGCCATGCCGCTGGCCGAGATGACGATGGCCGGGCCCCGGAAATCGACCACCCGCTGCGATTCCTGGGCCGACCCCACGGGCGTGAAGCGCTCGGTGCCGAACGCGCAGACCTCACCGCGCGCAGGGCGGACGTCCGGGTCGAGATCCGCGGCGTGACGCCGATAGTATTCGAGCGCCTGCAGGGCCATGGGGCTGTCGACGTACACCGGCAGGATGGGGACCTTCTTCTCATCCTCGAGCATCTTGAGCCAGTAGAGCACCTCTTCGACGCGCCCGATCGCGAAGGACGGGATGATGAGCTTGCCCTTGCGGTCGACGGTCTCGTTGACGATGCGCGCGAGTTCGGTGCCGTGGTCCTCGGGCGGATGCTCGCGATTGCCGTATGTGGATTCCACCAGCAGCACGTCGCAGGCGACCCCCGGCGACGGGTCGGGCAGCACGGGACGGCTGTAGCGCCCGAGGTCCCCGCCAAACAACACCGTGCCTCCGGTGGCGTTGCTGCGGCGTACGCGAACGTACGACGAGCCCAGCAGGTGGCCCGCGTTGATGAACTCCGCTTCGATGCCCGGTGCCACCGGGGCCGGGCGGTTGAACCCAAAGGGCTGCAGGCGGGTGAGCGCTTCGGCCGCATCGTTCTCGGTGAAGAGCGGCAACGCCGGGGTGTGCCTCGCGTACCGGCCCTTGTTCGCCTGCCTGGCGTCCTCTTCCTGCAGCCGTGCGGCGTCGGGCAGCACGAGCTTACACAGGTCGGCCGTCCCGGCCGTGCAGAAGACGCGGCCGCCAAATCCATTGGACACCAGCCGGGGCAGCAGTCCGGTGTGGTCGAGGTGAGCGTGGGTCAGCACGACCGAGTGCACCGAGCCGGGATGCACCGGCAGCTTGGCCCAGTTCCGAAGCCGCAGCGGCTTCAATCCCTGGAACATGCCGCAATCAACGAGGATCCGGTGGTGGTCGACTTCGAGCAGATACTGCGAGCCCGTCACGGTGCCCGCGGCACCCAGGAAGGTCAAAGAGGCCATCGGCCCAGCATCGTACTCGAATCTGCTACCCTGCTGGGTTGCAGGATCTGCATCGACAATGCCCTCTCCGTGCCAGACCCCACTGCACGTCGTTGTGCTTGCGTTGTGGGCGATCAGTGCCAGCGCCCAGACGCCATCGCTCGCAACCTTCAGCGGCGAGCTGCAGGCGCTCGTCCAGAAAGTGGGACCGAGCGTGGTGCAGATCAACGTCTCGGGCTACGCCCTGGCCGACGCCGCGGGGTCGAGCACGGCCGACACGCTCCTCGAGCGCCAGCGCAGCACCGGCTCGGGCGTCATTGTCGATCCGGCGGGCTTCATCGTCACCAACTTTCACGTCGTGTCGGGCGCACGGCGCGTGCAAGTGGTGCTGCCACCCACCGGCGGGACTCGGACCGACAGCTCGATTGTCCGCCCCCGCGGTCGCATGCTCGACGCCACCATCGTCGGGGTGGACGAGGAAACGGACCTCGCGGTGCTGAGGGTGAACGCCACGGGACTGCCCGCCGCCACCTTCGGTGACTCGGACGTGCTGCGCGCCGGGCAGATCGTCTGTGCCTTCGGCAGCCCGCTCGGCCTCGAGAACTCGATGACGATGGGGGTGGTGAGCGCGGTGGGGCGCCAGCTGGCCGCGGATGACCCGATGATCTACATCCAGACCGACGCGCCCATCAACCCGGGCAACAGCGGCGGCGCGCTGGTGGACGTACAGGGACGCGTCGTCGGCATCAACACGCTGATCCTGTCGCAGGGCGGCGGCAACGAGGGGCTGGGCTTTGCGGCCCCCAGCAACATCGTCCGCACGGTGTTCGAGCAGATTCGGCGCTGGGGCCGCGTGAAGCGCGGCACGATTGGCGTGGCCGCGCAGACCATCACGCCGACGCTGGCCGAAGCGCTGAAGCTGCCGCAGGATTCGGGCGTGATCCTGGCCGACGTGTTTCCCGAGGAGCCCGGCGCAGCCGCCGGCCTGCGCGTCGGCGACATCGTCCTGAGCCTCGATGGCAAGCCGATGGAGAACGGTCGGCAGTTCGACGTGAACCTCTACCGGCGCGCCGCCGGTGACATCGCCGTGATGGAAGTGCAGCGCGACTCGAAGCGCCTCAAGGTGGAGGTGGCCATCGCCGAGCGCGAGGGCGACCCGACGAAGTTCTCGGACCTGGTGACCCCCGAGCGCAACCTCGTCGAGCGGCTGGGCATCCTCGGCCTGGACCTCGACGCCACGCTGGCAGGCGCGGTGGGCGGCGTGCGGGGCATCGGGGGCGTGCTCGTGGCCGCACGGGCCCTCAACACCGGCGCCGAGTACGGTCTGGAAGTGGCCGACGTGATCCTCGCCGTCAACGGCACGCCGGTGAAGAGCCTGGCCGACCTGCGCGGCACCATCGGACGGCTCCCCGCCAACTCTCCCTGCGCCCTGCAGGTGCAGCGCGAGGGGCAGCTGCTCTTCCTGTCGTTCGAGATTGAGTAGCGGACGCCGGGACTGAAGTCCCGGCGCTCCGGCTTCAGACACCCTCGAAGAAGCCCGTCTGCCTGTTCTTGCGCACGCGGTCCCAGGGGAACGCCATGCCGTTCATCGCCACGTAGATACCGGATGGCAGCACCTGCGCGAACGAAAGGGCGCTCCCCAGGTTGAAGAGCCCGTCCGAGCTGCCGAAGGCATAGGGGATCATCGCGCCCGTGAGGACGATGGTCTTGCCGAGCGCGGCGTCGGCCAGCGCGCGCGCCGTGTCCACCATCGTGTCGGTGCCGTGCGTGATGACGATGTGCGGCTGGTCGCACTGGCGGCAGTTCGACACGATGAGCTGACGGTCGGCGTCGGTCATGTCGAGGCTGTCGATCATCATCAGCGTGCGGACGCTCACCTCCACGCGCGAGCGCCCCAGCTTCAGCATCTCGCCCACGTGCGTGTCCTTGAAGAACAGCCGCCCGTGGATCTCGTCATATTCCTTGTCGAACGTCCCGCCGGTGACGAAAATACGGATCGTCATGTATGCCATCGCCATTGTCCGCTATCGCCGCCCGCTCGACGAAGTCATCGTGCACCAGGAACCGCATCGCGCCTACCTGCGGCAGCTGAAGGCCGAGGGGAAGCTGCTCGCCGCCGGCCCCCAGGACCCGCGCTTCGGCGGCCTGTTCCTGCTGAAGGTCCCCGACGAGAGCCCGCAGGCCGCCCTGGACGAGATCCGCGACGGCGACCCGTTCTACCAGCAGGGCGTGGCGCAATACGAGATGCTGCCGTGGAGCGTGGTCATCGGCAAGGACGACCTCGACCGGCTGTGAACGGGCGAGTGGGACCCGGAATTGATGATTGGCTGATTGCAGAGTGAGCGATTGATAGGCGATTGGGGGATTGCCGGATTGACGATTCATCGGGCGATGGCGCGATCGGGGCATTGCGTGATTCCATCTCACGCCGACGGCGAGACCGTGCGCGTGCCCTCAATGTCGCAATACACCGATGAGTCATCAATCCCCCAATCGCTGAATCGCCCAATCAATCACCAATCGTCAATCACCCGATCTCCAATCAATCGCTCAATCTGCAATCCCTCAATCATCAATGCTTCCGCCGGCGGCGCCGCTGGCGCAGCAGCTCGCCGAGGGTCCAGGAGATGAACATCACGGCGATCACGGCGATGAGCGCGAGCAGCAGCGGACGGCCGCCCATTACCGCGCCCCCGACGCGGGTACGGGCCGGCCGCCTGTGATGGCGCTCACGATCACGCCCACGACGAACACGGCCACGGCGCCGATGAGGTTGTGCCAGAGGAAGCCGATCGAGGTGGTGGTCGCCACGTAGCCGACGGTGGCCATTCCCGCGAACAACCCCACCGAGGCACCCGTGCCGTTGGCGCGGGGCCAGCCGATGGCCAGCAGGAACACGCCCAGGATCGACCCGTAGAAGAACGACCCGAAGCGGTTGACCACCTCGATGAGCGATCCCATCTCCGCCGCAAAGACGGCCACCACCGACGCGAACACCGCCCAGGCGCCCGTGGACAGGCGCGACACGATCAGCAGTTTCCTGTCATCGGCCGCCTGGCCGTGGCCAAAGCGTCGATAGAAGTCGATGACGGTGGCCGTGGAGAGCGACGCCAGCTCCGCCGAGATGGTGGACATGGCGGCCGCGAAGATGGCCGCCATCAGCAGCCCGATCAACCCCACCGGCAGGTGGGTCATCACGAAGGTCGGGAACACGTAGTTCACGTCGTTGTACGTGCGGTCGCCCGAGACCTCGCGGACCAACTCGACGGCCTGGGCGCGCACCTGCTTCACCCGCTCGTCGGCGCTCAGGAAGGCGGCCTGTGAGATCGACCGTGCCACCGCGTCGCCGCCACGGTCCATGGCGGCGGCCGCCTCAGCGGCCTTGCGGCGTGCCTCGATCGTATCGGAGAAACGCTGCTCGAGTGCCAGGTAGTCGCCCGCCCGCGCGCTCTCCCGGATCTGACGGTCGTGCACGGGGTTGAACAGCATCGGCGGCGGCGTGAAGATGTAGAAGAGGAACATGAACACGCCGATGATGAGCACCAGCCCCTGCAGGGGGATCTTCCAGTAGGCGCTCATCAGCAGCGACGTCCGCGCCTCGTCCACCGAGCGCGCGGTCAGAAAGCGCTGCACCTGGCTCTGGTCGGTCCCGAAGTACGACACGAAGAGGAACAGCGCGCCCAGGGTGCCGGACCAGAACGTGTAGGTGATGGTCGGATCCACCCTGAAGTCCATCGTCTGCAGCCGCCCGGTGGCGCCCGCAATCGTGAGGGCCTCGCCGATGCCCACCGAGTCGGGCAATCCCATGATGAGCACGATGACCGCGGCCACCAGCCCGAACACGATGAGGAACATCTGCTTCACATCGGTCCACGTCACGGCCTGCACGCCGCCGAACATGGTGTAGACGGCCGTGGGCAGGCCGATGAGCAGGCACGTGGTGGTGACATCCACGCCCAGCATCACCGACAGCACCACCGCCGGGGCGGAGATGACGACCCCGGTCGACATGCCGCGAGACAACAGGAACAGCAGCGCCGTGAGCGAGCGCGTCTTCCCGTCGAAGCGTCGCTCCAGGTACTCGTAGGCGGTGAACACGCGCGCGTTGTGGAAGAACGGCACGAAGGTCAGCGACACGAGGATCATCGCGATCGGGAGCGCGTAGTAGTACTGCAGCAGGCTCATCCCGAACACGTAGCCCTGCCCGGTCGTGCCGATCATCGTGATGGCCGAGAGCTGCGTGGCCATTACCGACAGCCCGACCGCCCACCACGGGATGCTCCGGCTGGCGAGGAAATAGCCCTCGATGTTATGGGCCCTCTTCGTCATGCGCAGCCCGTCCCAGACGATCCAGGTCAGGTAGGTCGCGATGATCGTCCAGTCGATCCAGTGCATAGCAGGAATCAGGAATCAGGAATCAGGAGTCAGGAGGCAGGAGGCAGGAGGCAGGAATCCGGGATTCAGGGCTCAGGAGAACGCGCGCTGGAACACGTACAGGGCCGCCAGCGTCACCACCCAGACGATGAGCACGCGGACGTAGGCGCGGGACATGTCCTTCACAACGCGCTCATCCGGTCGCGCAGCGTGCGTTCCGCTTCGGTGAGGCGATCGCGTCGCGCCTGCCAGGCCGCCCGATCGCGGGCGAGCGCCTCGTCCGACTGCTTCAGCGCGCGCAGCGTCTCGCTGGGGGCGGGGCCGCCCCAGGTGGTCCGCACCTCGACGAAGTGCCTCGGGCTCATGATGGTCTGCAGCTCGTTCTCGGTGTACGAGAGCGTGCGGCCGACAATGGCCTGCGAGGCCTTGGCGAGCGCCACCGAGAGCAATGCGCCCGGATCCTCGGTGCGCGCCTTCAGCAACAGCGCGGCGATGCCGTGGGCCGTGCGGAACGAAAGCCCGTGATCGCGAACCAGCGTGTCGGCCAGTTCGGTGAGGGTGGTGCCGCCCTCGCCCGCCCGCGCGGCCAGGCGCTCGACGTGGAAGTCGGCGCCGCGCATGGTCGCCGCGACCAGGGTGACGGCGCGGATGGCGTCGCGGAACATCGAAGCGATGAGCGGCTGCAGGTCGTCTTCCGTGTCCACGATGTCGCCGAACGGCGTGTTGTGCACGGCGGTGCCGATGGCCTGCGCCTGCCCCACCGCCTTGCTGGCAATGGCGCGCGCGTGCTCGAGCGCGACGGGGTTGCGCTTCTGCGGCATGATGCTGCTGCCCTGCACGAACCCCTCGCCGAGGCGCAGATAGCCGAACTCCATCGTGCACCACAGCAGCAGGTCCTGGATGACGCGGCCGAGCCCGATCAGCAACACGTTGGTCGCCGACACGCTCTCGAGCAGGTAGTCCACCGTGGCGATGCTGCCGTAGGTGTTGCACGTCGGGCCCGAGAAGCCCAGCAGCTCGCTGGTGCGCTGGCGGTCGATGGGGAACCCGGTGCCGGTGATGGCGCAGGCCCCGAGCGGGTTCTGGTTCGTGGACTCGTAGGCCGCGGACAGGCGCGTGGTGTCGCGCTCCAGTTGCTCGACCACGGCCAGCAGGTAGTGCGCCATGGTCGTCGGCTGCGCGGGCTGCGTGTGGGTGTGCGCGCCGTAGACCGTCTCGCGGTGCCGCTCCGCCAGGTTCAGCAGCGCCGACCTGAGGTCCAGCACCCCGGTCACCATCGCCGCGATGAACTCGCGCTGCCGGATCCGGTACATCGTCATGTCGATGTCGTTGCGGCTGCGGGCGGTGTGCAGGCGGCCGGCCACGTCCTCGCCGGCGGCGTTCTTCACGAGGCGCTCGATGAAGAAGAACAGGTCCTCGTAGGTGCCGTCGTAGGTGACCTCGCGGACCGTGTCGAGCGAGATGCCGTCCAGCGCCGACCTGAGCACCCGCGCGTCGTCCGGCGAAACGATGCCGCGCTCGGTGAGCATCACCAAATGTGCGTAGTGGATGGCCATGAGCGGCGTGAGCAGCAGCTCCTTGGCGTCCTCGAAGTTCTCGTTGAGAACGATGGTGACGTATTCGGGGGCGAAGCGCATTCGGGCTCCCAGCAGTATATAGTCCCGGGTGCGAGGGAGGGTTCGATGCGCCGACTGCTGCTCCTGACTCTGTTCGTGGTCCTCTGCTCCGGCGGTCCGCCGCTGGCCGCCCGGCAGGGGGCAGCCACCTCACCGGCGGCGACGGCCTCACTGAGCGTGGCCGGGCTGAACCAACCAGTCGAAATCCGGCGCGATCGATGGGGCATCAACCACATCTACGCCCAGAGCGAGCAGGACCTGTTCTTTGCGCAGGGCTACGCGGCGGCGAAGGACCGGCTCTTCCAGTTCGAACTGTGGCGCCGGCAGGCCACGGGCACCGTGGCCGAGGTCCTGGGACGGCGTGAGCTGGCTCGCGACCGGGGCGCGCGGTTGCACGCGTTCCGCGGGGACCTCGACGCCGAGCTGGCGCACTACCACCCGCGCGGGAAGCTCATCATCGAGTCGTTCGTGCGGGGCGTGAACGCGTACATCGCGGAGACCGAGCGCACCCCGTCACTGCTGCCGATGGAGTTCAAGGCGCTGGGCCTCACGCCCGGACGCTGGACGCCCGCGGTGGTGATCTCCCGACACCAGAGCCTCACCGCCAACGTCACGGACGAGGCGCGCTACATGCGCGCGCTGAAGGCCATGAGCCCGGAGGCGCTGCGCGAGCTGATGTACTTCCAGGGCGGCGAGCCGGTGTTCACACCCGATGCGGCACTCGATCCGAAGACCTTCCCCGACAACGTCCTGGAGCTCTACAGCGCGTTCCGCAACGCGGTGGAGTTCCGGCCGGAAGACGTGGCCGCCGAATTCCGCGGCCCCTCGCAGCGCGCGGCCTCGTTCGAACCGAGCCCGGATGCGTTCGTCGACCCACGCGACATCGGTTCCAACAACTGGGTGGTGAGCGGCTCACGCACGCAGAGCACCTATCCCATCCTGGCCAACGACCCGCACCGCGCACAGGGCGCGCCGTCGCTGCGCTACTGGGTACACCTCGTGGCGCCCGGGTGGAACGTGATTGGCGGCGGCGAGCCCGTGCTGCCAGGCGTGTCCATCGGCCACAACGAGCATGGCGCCTGGGGCCTCACGATCTTCGGCAACGACAACGAAGACCTCTACGTCTACGATGTCAACCCGGCCAACGCGAACGAGTACCGCTACCAGGGACGATGGGAAGCGATGCGCGTGGTGTCGGACACCATTCCGGTGAAGGGCGAAAAGCCCGAGACCGTGGAGCTGAAGTACACGCGGCACGGCCCGGTGATCTTCGAGGATCGCGCGAACCGGAAGGCGTACGCCGTGCGGGCGGCCTGGATGGAGCCCGGCTCGGCGCCCTACCTGGCCAGCCTCCGCATGAACCAGGCGCGCACGTGGGAGGAGTTCCGCGAGGCGTGCGGCTTCAGCCGCATGCCAGCCGAGAACATGGTGTGGGTGGACCGCACCGGCACCATCGGCTGGCAGGCCGCCGGCATCCAGCCGCTGCGCCGCAACTGGAGCGGCCTGTTGCCAGTACCCGGCGACGGGCGCTACGAGTGGGACGGGTACCTGCCCATCACGGCGCTGCCGCACGAGGTGAATCCGTCACGCGGCTTCGTGGCCACGGCCAATCACTACCTGTTTCCCAACGACTACGCCTACCCCGAGGCGATGCACTACACGTGGGCCGATCCGTATCGCGCGTCGCGCATCACCGAGGTGCTGGGGTCGGGCCGTCTGTTCAGCGTCGCCGAGATGGCGCGGCTGCAGAACGACGACCTGTCGATCCCGGCGCGCGCGCTGGTGCCGCTGCTGAAGGACATCTCCCTGCAGAATGCCGTCGCGGTCAAGGCACGCGACATGCTGGCGAGGTGGGATTTCGTGATGGACAAGAGCTCGGTGGCGGCCGGCATCCACGCGATGTGGCAGCGCCGCCTGCTGGCCAACCTTCGCGAGCTGATGGTGCCCGAGGGGGCGCGGGCCGTGCTCGGTCAGGGGGCCATTTCGCTGAAGCGGGCCATCGACTGGCTGTACGCACCCGACGGGCGTTTCGGCGCCGACCCCATCGCCGCCCGCGACCTGCTGGTTGCGCGCAGCCTGGATGAGGCGGTGGCCGAGCTGACGAAGCGCTTCGGCGGCGACATGGCGAAGTGGCAGTGGGGCCAGGAGGCCTATCACCACGCGCTCATCCGGCATCCGCTGTCGCCGGCGGTGAACGACGCCACGCGGGCGACGCTGAACGCCGGCCCCGCGCCGCGCGGTGGCGATGGCACGACCGTGAGCGCCACGGGCAGCGGCGACAACCAGACCTCGGGCGGCTCGTTCAAGCTGATCGCCGACACCGAGGACTGGGACAACTCGATCGGGCTCAACACGCCCGGGCAGTCGGGTGACCCCGACAACAAGTTCTACCGGAACCTCTTCGACATGTGGTCGAAGGGGCGGTACTTCCCGGTGGCCTACTCGCGGAAGAAGGTCGAGTCGGTGACCGACAGCGTCACGCAGCTCGCGCCGGCGACGACGAGCACGCAGCAGCGATAAGAGAAAAAAGAGACCACGAAGGCACGAAGGGAATCACGAAGGGCGTCACGAAGAAGACTTGGGTCTTGGGACTTGGGTCTTGGGACTTGGGTCTTGGGTCTTGGGACTTGGGTCCTGAAGTCTTGGGTCTTGAGGTCCTGACTTCGTGTTCCTTCGTGGCTTCGTGGTTTCATCTATCGGGCGACTAGCTTCCCAGGACGCCGGGCTCCCACGAGGGCTGCACGGTGGCGCCCCACAGGTCGCGGATGCCGTAGCGATCGTGCAGGATCATCAGGTGATGCTGGCTGTGTCCCGCCAGGATCCAGCAGAGGGCGCGGGCGCTGACCGGCTTGTTGTTCGCGAGGGCCGAGCAGCCGAGCGCGGCCTCGTCCAGCGAGCGCACCAGGGCCAGCGTGGCGTTCCGCACCGCCAGCAGTTCGTGCACAACGTCCTTCAGCGGTCGATGATGGTGGGGCGCGTGGACGGCCCACTGGTTCTCGTCGAAACCGGCCAGCGGCGTGGTGTCGGCCCGCGCGATGCGTAACAGGCGATAGCCGAACACGCGCTCGGCATCCGAGATGTGCCCCAGCACTTCCTTGACGCTCCACTTGCCATCGGCGTAGCGGAACGCGCCCTTCTCGTCGTTGAGGGTCTCGAACCGCTTGATGTCAGCGCGCTGGGCCTCGAGCGAGGTCAGCGGCCCGACGGACAGCACCTTGCCGATGTAGCCGGCGTAGAAAATCGGGAACTCGTCCGGGCCGGGCTTCCCGATAAAAGGGACGGTCTTCGCACTCATGATGGGGTCCTCTCCAGGTCTCTGGTTGCTTTGGAATTCATCCGGGGAACAACGCGGCCGCAATGGTCTCGAGGGTTTCGATGCCGTGGACGTCGCGCGGGAGTTGCGGCACGCGCACGATGGGCACGTTCCTGAAGCGCTGGTCGATTTCGTCGAGGTAGACGCGCTCCTGAGCCTGCCGGGCGACGAGGAACGGGTCCGGGCTGGAGGCGGGCAGGACGCGGTTCACCACCAGCGCCCCCACCCGCACTCCAGCCTCGTCCAGCTGGATCAGCGCCCGCGCCGTCTCCTCGATGGGCAGCCGCTCGGCGACGAGCACGAGGACGAAGGCTGTGACGCGCGGGCTGACCAGCCGCGCGCGGAACTCGCGCAGCCGCTCGAGCCGATCGGCCAGCGACCGCATGATCGGGTCGTGCTTGTCGTCCTGATCCCCGCCCAGCATCGCGCGCCTCGAGCGGGACAGCGCGCGAATCCACGCTTCCATCAGCTCGGGCATGCGAATGAGCCGCAACGTGTGGCCCGTGGGCGCGGTGTCGAAGACCAGCAGGTCGAACCGGTCGTCCTCGCCACGAATGAGCGCGCCGATGCGGTCGAAGAGCGCCACTTCTTCCGCGGCTGGCATGCTGGCGGCCAAGTCGATCTGCCGGTGTGCTTCCTTCAGGATTTGGTGCCCGAAGAGCGCCTGGATGCGCTCTTTCACCTCGGCGACGTATCGCGCGGACTCGCGCCCGGCGTCGATCTCGAGCGCGTGCAGGTTCGGCATGACCTCGACGATCTCGGGGCCGATGGGGCGGCCGAAGATGTCGGCCGTGTTGTGCGCGGGATCCGTGGACACCAGCAGCACGCGCCGCCCGGCCCGGCTGGCCGCCAGCGCCGTGGCCGAGGCACTGGTCGTCTTGCCGACCCCGCCCTTCCCGCCGAAGAAGAGCACCTTCCTGTCGAGGAGGCGCGCCGGGTCGCCCATCAGCAGCAGGGCAGGTTCCCGAGCGGCGACCGGTCCATGCCCATCCGCCGGTGCCAAAGGTGGAACTGCTCCAGCAGGTAGGGATAGATGTCGAGCATGTAGAGGGTGGCCGGGTTCGGCAGGCCCACCACCTCCATGTAGCAGAGCAGGAGGAACAGGTCGTTCAGCTCGTTGGCCTGCTTCCGCAGCTCGCGCTCGTAGTGGCTGTAGGCGATGCCGTGCACGAAGTCGCGAATGTTCTTGCCGAGCGGCATAAGGGCGATCTTAGTGCAGGAATCAGGATTCAGGAGGCAGGAGGCAGGAATCAGAAGGCAGTACGCGGAAGCTGCAAACCGACAACGCCCAGATGTTGGCAGGTTCTGCGACCTTCGCCGGACAGCACCGAGGGATCCCGCCAAGAATCGCGCTGGTACACCTAATGCACTCCGGCGATGCATGAATGCACGCTCACATCGAGACTTACTAGTTTGGCAAAGGGCCATGACCCTGGCCGAGACTGTCTACGCCCTCGCGCGCCAAATGGAACCGCACGACCGCTTCGTGCTGGGATCACAACTGCAGCGCACGGCAGTGTCGATTCCGTCGAACATCGCCGAAGGCTGGGGCCGGGGCACCGGGCGGATGCTACGCGGCATGCTGGCTTCCACGCTGCGCCGCGCCAAGCCTGATTCCTGACTCCTGATTCCTGATTCCTACATGTTCACCCAATACGTGAACTTCACGAGGAACACGTTGCGCGACGCTGACGAGAACAGGCCGCCGAAGTCGCGGTTGAACTGGAAGGTCCCGTAATCGTTGACCTTCTCGTACCGGCCCTGCTGCCACACCAGGAAAAGCTGCGAGCCCGGCTTGTACTCCCACCGCAGGACGTTCGTCGTCCGGAACGAACGGATGTTGAAGTCCGCGGAGCCCGTGTAGTCGTAGGGCTGGTACCGGTCCGGGTACTTCTCGGCCCGGCCATTCACCAGCTCGCGGAACTTCGTGTAGTCGCCAGAGGAGACGAACGGCTCGGCGTAGGTCTGCAAAGACAGGTTCGGCGTCATGGTGTAGTTGAAGCGCAGCGTCATCGCCACGGTCTTCTGATCGATGCGCCCGAACACGTAGTGCGTGCTTCCCCCGTCATTCTCGACGTTCTCCACCCACTGGGCGTCGTCCTTGTTGATCTCGTAGCGCAGCCCGGCCGCGAGCGAGATGGCGGACGACGGCCGCAGGTTGATCCAGGGGTTCACGTTGCGGCGGTGGGTGCCCTGGCCATCGGCCTCGTAGTAGCCGTTGTAGCTGAACGAGAGCGCCTTCCGGTTGTCGGTGTTGGCGTAGAACCAGAGGCCTCGGCTCGGATTGCCCAGCACGCCGGGGCCCCCGCGCGTCACGCGATCGCGGAACGGCGCCCCATTGAGGTTCACGCCCACACCGAAGCTGTAGTTGTTGAGGAACGTCCAGTGGGTGTTGATGTTGCCACCCGAGAAGAGGCGGTCCCCGCCGAAGTTCCAGCCCGCCCACTGGTTGAAGTTGATGTTCCAGTTCCGGACGAGCCGACCGGGCACGAAGTCGCGGTACTGGAACCAGTTGTTCATCGTCTTCTCATCGGCACGGCGCTGGAAGCCCAGGTCGTTGCTGTCGAAGCCGGGGTCCTTGTAACCGACGAAGCTGCTGAACCGCGTCCGGTCGCCCGCGATCTTGCCGAACGACACCGAGCCGGCGTGGCCGGAGAGCGTCGTCGCCAGCGGATCCACCTCGGTGTAGTCCGAATCGGGCCGCTGGAACGAGTGCACGGCGTTCTTCTGCAGCCGCTCGATGGCCTCCGGGCTGCCCTGCAGGTGACTGCCCGCCCAGAAGCCCGAGATGCTGTACTGGCGCGACAGGCGCCAGTCGTAGTCCAGCCCGCCCGTGTACGCGTTGTCCGTCAGGAAGCTCACGTCGTTGGTGATCTCACGATTCGTGGACGTGAACATGAAGCCCAGCGACGACTGGTTGCCGTACTCGCGGCGCATCCGCGCGACGCTGTACGCGGTGAGCGGCTCGACGATCTGGCCGCGGCGGTTGATGCCGGCCGCGCCCGCGATGACGGCGTCCTCGCCCGCCGTGACCGCGCTGAGCCCGCCCACGGAGAAGCTGCCGACCCTGCCGGTCAGCTTCGCGGCCCCGATGATGGTGGCGGTTTCGGGCGAGGCCGAGAACTCGGCGGCGTCCGTGATGGGCACGCCCTGCGGCGCCCGTCCAATGCGACGCGAGTAGAAGAGTCCCGTGCAGTTGCCGTCGTTGCAGTCCATGTTGAAGCGGAACGTCCCCGAGCCCTCGACGAAGAACGGCCGCCGCTCGGGGAAGAACGCCTCGAAGGCATCGAGGTTCACGACAGCAGGGTCGGCCTCCACCTGTCCGAAATCCGGGTTGACGCTCGCGGTCAGGGTGAGGCCCGGCGTCACCGCGTACTTGAGGTCGAGGCCCAGCGCCCCGCCCGGGTCGGGCGAGCGCTCCAGCGTGTTGCCCACCTCCACGCCGTGGGTCTCGAGCTCGCCCAATGTATACGGCATCAGCTCGAGTCGTTGCGGCGTCCCGCCCAGCCGGATCCCCTGCAGCTCGCCGAACTGCGACACGAAGCCGTTGGCGTTGCGCGACAGCAGCGGCCAGGTGGAGATCTCGTTCAACCGTCCCACCTCTCGCACGATGGCAAAGCCCACGGGGCCGCCCTCGGTGCCGTTGAAGCGGAGTTGCGAGAACGGAATGCGGAACTCCGCGCGCCACCCCTCGCGGTCACGCGCCACCTGCACGTCCCACACCGCGTCCCAGCTGTCGTCACTCGGGCCGTCGTTGAAGTAATAGCGGTCGCGCTTCACGCCCACCGGGTTCACGGCGAACTCGTATGCGGACCGGCGATCGAGGTAGGAATCCACGACCACCTTCACCCAGTCGGACGGCGAGTGCTGGTCGCGCCGCGTCAGGATGCCGACTATGCGATCGGGGTCGGAGTCGAAAGCGCGAATGGCAACGTAGAGCGCCGAACCGTCGTAGGCCACCCGCGCCTCGGTGGCATGGCTGGGCGCCTGGCCCTCAGCTGGCTCGCGCTGGACGAAGTCGGTGATGCGGCCCGCACGCTCCCAGGTGCCCTCGTCCATGCGCCCGTCGATGACGATGGGCTCGCCCTCTGTGACAAGGACCGCGGTGGCCGTGGCAACGGCCCTGACTTCACTCCGGGCGTTCAGGGGCACCCAGACGGCCGTGACCAGCACCGCCACCGGGAGCCAGGCCGCCCGAAGGACCATCCGCATGTCCCCTCTAGACGGAGCAGCACCTGGAATAGTTGGCTGGTGTGCCTGAAGGCGGCGATGCCACAGCGTAGTCATAATCACGATATATTCACATCTGATGTCGATTAATAGACGCTACAAAAGGCGGGACGTCGAACTCTCGAAACACCTTGTTCTTCATGACATACCCCCCTTGTCGACCGTCGAGCACGTGCACGACAGGCCGATGCTGCTGTGGTCCGACGGACCGATGACAGTCCACTCCCGGGCCGGCGATTGGACCGTTCCGCTGGGACGAATGGTGTGGCTGGCAGCGTGGACCCGGTTTCGCCTCGGCGCGCCGGGCCCGGTGCGCGCGGAAGCACTCCTGCTGGCTCCGGACAGAGCCCGGACCGTCACGCGCCCGTCGGTCGTCCTCGATGACGACCCCATCCTGGCCGCCATTGTGAAGCAGGCGGCCGCACCGGCCTCGCTGCGAACGGGGGTGGCGGCCGACCGGCGGCTGTTCGCCGTGCTCCTCGACCGCATCGCGGTCGCGCGGAGCCTGCCGCTGCTCGTCCCGGCGCCACAGGACGGGCGGCTGTCGCGGATCGTCAGCGTGGGCACGCAATGGGCCGAGGGCCGCACGCCCACGATCGCCGACATGGCGGCGTCGATGGGCGCCAGCCGCAGAACGGTGGAACGCGCCTTCGCGCGCGACGTCGGGCTCACCGTCGGCCGCTGGCGGCAACAGGTCCGCTTCACGCGGGCGGTCGCGCTGCTCTCGGCAGGCCAGCGCGTCGGCGATGTGGCCCGCGAAGTGGGCTACCGCACCCCGAGCGCGTTCGTGGCCGCCTTCCGGAAGGCGATGGGCACGACGCCCCGGAAATTCGTCAGGGGCGCCTGACGTGCCGCCTCGCGCCTTCCGACTCCCGACTCCCGACTCCCGACAGTGTTCTACTGCCCCTGTTCTACTGCCCCTGCCCAAGCCACGCCAGGACGCGCGCCTTCTGCTCCTCGGTCGCGTCAGGCCTCAGCTCCAGCCGCCACGGGCGGCCCGGGTCCGTCTCCAGCGTGGCATCCAGCCGCGTCAGCTTGTCGCGGCGCGCCACCAGCAGCTGCACCTGGTCTCCGGGCCGGTACTGCTCGAGCCGCGTCGTGAGGCCGTCGGGTCGCACGCGCACATCGTCAATCGCGACGACCTCGTCGTCCACGTTCAGGCCGGCATCGAAGGCCGGCGTGCCGCGGCGCACGCCCGTCACCAGCAGTCGCCCGTTGTCCGTCCGCGTGGTCGTCCCCAGGAACGCGCGGGCGGTGCGCGGATCCACGGGGCGGAACCGCAGGCCGTAGTAGTCCAGCGCCTCCGTGTAGTCGAGCTCGTCGGTGGATTCGGCGGCCGTCTGGAAGAACGGCTTCAGGTCGATGCCGGCGGCCTCGGTCATCACCTGGTAGAACTGCTCGGGCGTGTATCCCTTCTCGCCAGCGAAGCGCTGCAGCGCGATACGCATCCCGTCGTCCAGCGACTTCGTCCCGGCCGTGGCCTTGCGGATCTTCGCGTCCAGGAGGAACGCAATCACCGCGCCCTTCGGGTAGTAGTTGATGGAAGTGTTCGGCGTGTTCTCATCGGGCCGGTACTGCTTGATCCAGGTGTCGTAGGACGCCATGTTGACCGGCGTCACCAAGCGGCCCGGCCGCGTCTGCACGGCCTCCACCTGGTTCGACAGCCCGTCGAAGTACTCGTCCATCGTGGAGAGCCCCGCCCGCCGCACCAGCACGTCGGCGTAATAGTCGGTGAAGCCCTCGGCCACCCACAGCGTCTTCACGTAGTTCTCGTTCTCGTAGTCGAAGGGGCCGAGCTCCACGGGGCGCAGGCGCTTCACGTTCCAGTTGTGGAAGTACTCGTGCGCCACCAGCGACAGCCAGTTCAGGTAGCTGCGGTGCGTACGTGTGGTGAAGCGGCTCGACATGGTCAGGAAGCTGTTCTTGTGCTCGAGCCCGCCACCCGTGTCGACCACCATGTTGAGGAAGTAGTAGTGCGGATAGAGGAAGGGCCCCATGGCCCTGCGGCCGGCCTCGACGATCTTCTGCACATCGGCCGCGGCGCGGTCCGCATCGAACACGGACGGATCGCCCTCGAGCACCAGCACGTGCTTCTTGCCTTCGACGGTGAAGTCACGCGTCACCGGGTTACCCACGACGATGGGGCTGTCGACGAGGGTGTCGAAGTCCTCGGCCCGGTAGGCGTGCGGGCTGCCGGCAATGGGCATCAGCGCCGTCGCCGAGTCCTTCCAGCCGGCAGGCAGCTCGATGCGCACCTCGTGCGGTCGCGACCCGCGCTCCACCAGCGTGAGGAACGTGGGCGCGCCGTTCAGCATGGCAAACCCTGCCTCGACCCAGTTGTTGCGGACGGTCATCTCGCGCGAGTAGACCCGGTAGCGCAGCGTCACCGAGGAGGCGCCTCCGGTAGTGATGCGCCAGCGGTTCTTGCGGGACTTCTCCACGGCCAGGGTCTTCCCGTCGGCGGCCGCGGTGACGGCCTCGACGTGGCGCTGGTACTCGCGCACCAGGTACGACCCCGGCGTCCAGACCGCCATGAACACCTCGATGGACGGCTGTCGGCCCGTCGGATAGACGGCCTCGACATCCACGTAGTGCGTCTGCGCCGCGGGAAACCGAAGGGTGTAACGAATGGGCTCCGGCGTCTGCGCGCCGAGTGAACTGGTGGTGAGCATCGCAAGAAGCATGGCGCCAGCAAGCGCGAATGAGGTGGTACGGGCCATCAGGGTATTGTAATGGCGTGACGGATCACCGGACGGTCGGCCTCCAGTACGCCGTCACGTCCCTGTTGTTCCTGCTCGTGGGCTTCCTGCTCATGCTGCTGATGCGATGGCAGCTGGCGTGGCCCGGACAGCCCCTGCCCGCGTGGATCGTGCCGCTGCTCGGGGACGCGAACGCGCCAGGCGGCATCATGCTGCCCGAGTTCTACAACCAGCTCGTGGCGATGCACGGCACGGTGATGATCTTCCTCGCCGTGGTGCCCATGGCCGCAGGCGCGTTCGGCACGTTGCTGGTGCCGCGCCTGATTGGCGCCGCGGGCATGGCGCTGCCCCGCGTCAGCGCGCTGGCCTTCTGGCTCTTCGCGATGGGCGGCGCGGTGATGGTCGCCAGCTTCTTCGTCGAGGGCGGCGCCGCCAACTCGGGATGGACGGCGTATCCACCACTGTCCATCCTGGCGACGAAGGGCCAGACGTGGTGGCTCGTGGGGATGATCTGCGTCAGCGCGTCGGCCACGCTCGGGGCCCTTGCGATGATCACCACCATCGTGCGGTCGCGCGCCCCGGGCGTGACGCTGTCACGGATGTCCTTCTTCGTGTGGGCGCAGCTGGTGACGGCGCTGCTCCTGCTGCTGGCGTTCCCCGCGTTGCAGGCGGCCGCGGTGTTCCAGTTGATGGACCGAACGGCCGGCACAAGTTTCTTCCTGCCGAGCGGCCTCGTGATAGGCGGCATCCCCTTGCAGGACTACTCGGGCGGCGGCAGCCCGCTGCTGTGGCAGCACCTCTTCTGGTTCCTCGCCCACCCCGAGGTGTACGTCCTCGTCCTTCCCGCGATGGGCATCGTCTCCGAGGTGATCGTCAGCAACACGCGGCGGCCGCTGTGGGGCTACGGCCTGATGGTGTCGGCCGTGCTGTTTCTGGGCGGGATGTCGATGCTGGTGTGGGCGCACCACATGTTCCTCACCGGCATGGGCACCACGCTCAGCACGTTCTTCCAGGTCACGACGATGATCGTGTCGATCCCGTCGGTGGCGGTGGTGACGGCGCTGGTGTTGTCGTTGTGGGGCGGGTCGATCCGCTTCCCCACCGCGATGCTCTTCGCGCTGGCGTTTCTCCCGATGTTCGGGCTGGGCGGGCTGACGGGCCTGCCGCTGGGCCTGGCGGCCAGCGACATCACGCTGCACGATACCTACTACGTGGTCGCGCACTTCCACTACCTCGTGGCGCCAGGGACGATGTTCGCGCTGTTTGCAGGTATCTATCACTGGTTCCCCGCGGTCACCGGGCGGGTGCTCAGCGAACGCCTGGGCAAGTGGCACTTCTGGCTGTCGTTCTATTTCATCAACAACATCTTCCTGCCCATGTTCGTCGTCGGCCTGGCCGGCGTGAATCGCCGGATGTACGACGCCGGCCTGCAGTTCGCGCTGGCGCAACCCTTCCAGGCGCTGCAGCGGCACATGACGTGGTCGGCGCTGGCGCTGGGCGTGGCGCAGATCCCGTTTCTCGTCGCGCTGGTTCTAGCGTATCGAGCCCCCGCCTCCGCTCGCAAGGAATCAGACGCGAGCTTCGGAGAGGCAAGCCCGATCGCACCCGACCGCACCCATCCGCACCCGTCCGCACCTGACCGCACCTGTTCGCACCCGCCCGCGCCCGACCTCGCCCCCTGGCTGCTCGTCGCGTGGATGGTGATGTTCTTCGGGTCGCTGCTCTCGGGCTACGTGCTGTTGCGCGCGGGGAATGCCGAGTGGCCGCAGCAGGCCAGTGGATGGGGACTGGCCATTGGAGGCGCAGTGCTGCTGGCGGTCGCTGGCTTGCTGGTGCGTCCCTCCCGGGCGGGCCTGCTGGCCTCGGCTGTTCCAGGGGCGGCCGTCGTGGTCTGGCTGTCTACGCTGCACGGGGCTGCCTTCCACGCGGGGCGCACGCCCGCCTCGCACCTGGAGTTCGCGTCGTGGTTCACGCTCACTGGCGTGCTGCTCACCGTGGTGGCAATCGTCTCCGCGGCCACGGCCGGGAGTGCGTTCGGCCGATCGGCGTCATCGCCCGCGCGCGCGCGCGGGCTTCGGATCACCTGGGGAGCGCTCTCGCTGATATGGCTCGTCCTCTTGTCCGCCTTCTCGGTCGCGTAACGCTGGCCTGCCCCATCTGCGCCATGCCCGAAGGCGCGCTGATGTCGGAGGGCGCGCGCACGGGTGCGCTGGTGCTGATCGTGGTCACCGCTGTCGTGCTCACGCCGCTGGCTGCCTTCGGCGTTCGCCTGTGGCGCCGGGAGCGGGACGACCAATGATTGAACGCCTGCTGCCCGAACCCGCGTCTGCGCACGCGGCCATGCTGGACGCCGTGCTGGCGGACGTTCACTGGCACGCCCTCGCGGTGTTCCTCGTGTGGTCCGCGATCTTCGTCACCGCGCTGGTGCGTTTTCGCGCCGGGCGGAACCCGGAGCCTCGGGCCACCGGCCCTGGTGCGCTGTGGCCGGCTCTGGCGATTGGCGCGGTCATCCTCGGGGACGTGGCGCTGCTGGCCACGCGCGCCCTGCCTGCCTGGAACGCGAGGATGACACCCCCCGCCGCCGGCCTCGAAGCGCCGCTCGAGATCCACGTGGCCGCCGAGCAGTTCGCGTGGAACATCCACTATCCGGGACCGGACGGCCGCTTCGGCCCGACGGGTGCGGCGTTCATCAGCGCGTCGAACCCGGTCGGGATCGACCGCGCCGATCCGGATGCCGCGGACGACATCGGGCTGCAGAACGTCCTCGTCCTGCCCCTCGGGCGCACTATCGTCGCGGAGATCACCAGCCGTGACGTGGTGCACAGCTTCACGCTGCCCGAGATGCGCGTGAAGCAGGATGCGACGCCGGGCATGACCGCGCGCACGTGGTTCACGCCCACGGTGGAGGGCGCCTGGGAGATCGGCTGCTCGCAACTCTGCGGACTGGGCCACTACCGCATGCGCGGCGACTACCGCGTGGTGTCGCGGGCCGCCTGGACGCGCTGGGAGGCGGAGGAAGTAGCCCGGTTGCGCTAGGCGCCGCGCTGCACCTCGTGTCCACGCTCACACGAAGGACACGAAGGGAGCCACGAAGACGTTTCTGGGGCCGCCCGTGATCCCTGCCCGGAAGTCAGGCTACTTCTCGACGGGCTCGCCCCGCGCTCCACCCACTCGTTCCACCCACCCTTGAGCGCCTTCGCTCCGGGAATCCCGATCGCGGCGAGATCGCCCGCGGCGCGCGCGGCGGTCATCTCGTTCGTGCACGCGCAATAGATGACGATGGTGCGCGTCTCGCGGCACGTTACGGATCGCCTGCGCCGAGGACGCCGCGGTCGCGCAGAGCAGGAGTAGTGCGAGGGAGAGCACGCGTATGGGAGCCGACCGCCCCGATGCTATGGCAGGAACCGGCGTCCATCGACGAGCGCGCGGTTCCGCACATACAAGAGGTGGCCGTTCTCGGCAACGGTGCCGCCGAAGATCGTCTCGACGTCGAGCCTGACCCTGGCGCCGGAGTCGAGGGAGCCGACCTGAAGCGATGGCTGCGCGCCGCGAGCCACGTAGGTGAAACGCCGTCCATCGGAAAGGAACGAGGGCCACCGGTGCGACATCTCTCCGCGCGATTCATCGAGGGTCGTGACCGGCACCGGGGTGCCGCCAGCGGCAGAGACTCGAAGAAGTCCGCCATTACCAAGCGCGAAGACGATGATTCCGCTCGCGTTCCATGTGCCGCCACGGGCATCGACCGCGTCACACACAACCTGCGGATCGCGGTCCTGAAGGGCGATGCGCTTCAGCTTTCCGGCGGCGAAGAAGCCCGCGCCTTGACTGTCGGCGGCCCAGAAGGGATACGAGGCGCCCTCCGTTCCCGCCAGGCGCTCCGTGGATCCAGACGCCAGCTCACGCAGCCAGAGGAACGGCCGGCCATCGGGGCCTGCGGCCACGAACACGACATGGCGGCCGTTCGACGAGAGCGCGAACTGCGCGGCGGGAATGGATGCGGCGGTGGTGAGGAGGGTCGTGTCAGGCGGTTGCCTGCGCGGTGGGCACGATCGAGTGCCGAGGCGATCTCGCTGGCGTAGGACAGCGCCCGGTCGACAGGCAGCGCGCCCCGCTGGAGACGGGCCGCGAGGGTTTCGCCGTCGACGTACTCCATTACCAGGAAGTCCACGGCGCCGCCGACGGCCTCGGCCCGACCGACGTCGTGCAACGTGCAGATGTGGGGATGATTGAGGGCCGCAACGGCGCGCGCCTCGCGCTCGAAGCGCTCCCGAGCCTGCCTGTCGGAGGCCACGTGCGCCGGCAGCACCTTGATGGCGACCGTCCGGTCGAGCCGGGTATCGCGCGCCTTGTAGACCTCCCCATGCCGCCGGCGCCGGCAGCGGCGACGACTTCGTAGGGGCCGAGACGAACGCCCGGTTCGAGGCTCATGAGGCGCGGGCCCGAATGGTCACCTAAGGTCGACGGACAGAACCCGCGCAAATTCTATGGCAGAACGGGGTGTCCACGGGAACACGAAGGGCCAAGGGAACCGGAATATTCTTCGCGGGCTCCTTCGTGATCCTCGTGTGCTTCGTGTTCCCGTGAAGAGTGACTACTGCGCCCTCAGCCACGCCTCGCGGAAGCGGCGCTGGTCGGCCGACAGGGTGCCGCCGGCGTTCTCCACCGGGACGATCTCGATGCGCGGGTCCTCCTCGAGCACGACGGTCGTCTCCGCCTTCTCGCCTCCGCGGCGCACGAAGCGGATGGCCACGCGGTCGCCGGGCTTGTGGCGGGAGAGGATCTCCTCGATCTGCCCTTCCCGGACGATGTCCGCGCCGTCCAGGCTCACCACGTAATCATCTTGGGCGACACCGGCCTTGTAGAGGGGTGACTCGAATGGGACGAGGGCCGTCACCCGCGCGCCGCCGGCGCCGGTCTGCAGGCGCACGTCGCCCATCCACGCTTTCCCCGCCTGGCGCTTCCGAACCAGCAGGCCCGCGCGCGCCATCAGTTTCGCGTAGTCCACCAGGTCCCGACCCTCGACGTAGCGCTTGAAATACTCTTCCGCGAACTTCGCGTCGCCCGACACCTCGGCCAGCGTGTCCTGAAGGTCGCGAATCGTGTAGGCGGAGGGCGCGAAGCCCGGCGTCTTGTTGGAACTGCGCCCGAACTTGCGCCACAGCGCGCGCATGTAGTCGTCCAGCGTCAGCTTGCCGTCGGTCCGGTCGCGCAGGCTCAGATCCAGCCCCATCGCGATGGCCGATCCGTAGGTGTAGTACGAGATGAACAGGTTGGGCCACGCCGTGCGGTCGATGGACGCCGCCGCGTCCACGAACGGCGCCAGGCGGCTCATCTCCACGGCCGAGCGAATCCGGCGGCCGGGGCTGAACTGCACCGTGTTGATGATGCCGGCGAAGTCGCCGATGAGCGCCTCCGTGGTCATCAGCCCCGCGCGCTCGAGGATGAGGCCGTCGTAGTAGTTGGTGAACCCCTCGCCGAACCACAGGTCGTCCGAGACGTCGGCCTCCTCGTAGTCGAAGGGTTCGATGCCCCGCGACCGGAGGCGCTCCGTGTTCCACGCGTGGAAGAACTCGTGCGACACCGTCCCGAGCATCGCCTGCTGCTGGGCCGGGTTCCTGAGCGCGCCGCGGCGCGAGACGACCGTGCTGTTGCGGTGCTCCATGCCGTCGCCGTCTACCCACGGCAGGTAGTCTGCAAGGAACGTGTAGGTACCGGCATCGAACCGGGGCATCTCGCCGAAAATCTTCGCCGACTCGCGCACGATCTTCTCCACGTCGCGCGCGTAGGCATCGGCATCGGCATCCGTCCCGTCGTGATGGAGCGCGATGCGGATGGTCTGATCGTCCACCATGAACGTACGCAGCGTGAACGGGCTGAACTCGGTCGGGCTGTCCATCAGGTAGTGGATGTTGGGCGCCGTGAACACCAGCGGATCCGACGTCGGGAACAGCTGCGTCGCCGCGCGCCACGGCCGGCCCGCCGGCTGCACGAACGTGATGCGCGAGGGCCGATCGAGCTGGCCGCGCACGAACATCACCGTGGCCGGCATGTTCATGTGCGCGTGCGCGGCATCGACGCTCAGGTAGGTGCCGTCGGTGCGGTCCCCGAACACCTTGTAGGTGACCACCACCGTCCCGTCATGCCCCGACACGTCCCACTGGTGCAGGCTCGGCCGCGCGGGCTCGATGGCGCGTCCCGCGCCGTCCGTGATCGTCACCTCGAACACGTTCTTGGCGAACTCGTGCAGCGCATAGCGGCCGGGCGACGTGCGGCTCATCCGGATCTCGGCCGTCCCTGGCGGCAGCCCGCCGAAACGCGCCTCGACCTGCATCCACCGGTGCTCGGGCGCGGGGAACGACAGCCGGTACTCGAACGGCACCGCCTGGGCCCACGCGGAGGTGGCTGACAGGAGCAGTAACAGGAGAACCCGGAGGTGTCGCCGGGGCCGTGCGTGCGATATCTGCGTCATCTGCGTCATCTGCGGCTCGAGTCTGCGTTATCTGCGGCTGAAGTCTGCGCCTCGCGCATCGGTGTCTACTCTACGTCCCGAGCTTCGCGGCCTCCGCCTTCGCGTCTACGAGCAGCGGCAGGTCCGCGTCGGCGTCCTTCCACAACTCGAAGAACGCCGCGTAGGCGGTCCGCGCCTCGGCGTTGCGGTCGAGCGCCGCCAGCGCGCGCGCCCGCTCGGCCATCAGCCATGGCCTCTGCGCGTTCAGTCCCAGTTGGCCGCTGGGCGAGAGCAGGAAGTCGAACGCCCGCAGCGCATCGGCGTGGCGCCCCATCGCCGTCTGCGCCACGGCCCACAGCAGCAGGGCGTCCCCGCGCTTCGGCGTGAATGCCGGCGGATCGAGGATGGCGTGGGCCGCAGCCACGCGACCCTCGGCCAGCGCCACGGCCGCGTCGAAGACGCGCTTTCGCGCGTCCGCATCTGGCGTGCCTTCGAGCTCGCGGATGGCGGCCGGCAGGACCTGCCGGGCCAGCGCCGCGTTCCGTGAGAGCGCCGCATAGAACAGCTGCTCGTCCGCGGTCCCGGGCGTGAGGTGGCCCGCCTTCCTCAACTGAGTGAGGCGTCGTTCAGCGTCGGCTGTGAGACCGAACGTGGCTTCCGTGAGCACGGCGCCCATGGACGGCTCGCCGATGTCCCCGGCGCGTCCCTCCCGCAGCATCCCGCCCGTCCACTCGTCTGCCAGCATCAGCGCTTCGGCGACGCGTCCCTTGAACATCGCCGCCTGGATGCGGAGTCCCGTGAGGTTCAGTTCGTCCCGCCGGCCCCTGACGGCGTCCACCTGCGCCTGCGCGAGGGCGTGGTCGCCAGTGATGGTGGCAATGACGAACAGGCCCGAACGCGAGCTCGTGCTGTCCTGGAGCTGCACCGCCTGATCGAAGGCGCGCTGTGCGTCGGCGTACCGTTCCATGTCGAGCAGCGCGAAGCCCAGGTTGGCGTGGGCATTGGGCTGGTCCGGCCCGGCCATCACCGCGGCTTCCAGCATGGGGACGGCCTCGGCCACGCGTCCCTGCTGTCGCAGCAGCAGACCCGTGTTCGCCAACGCAGCGTAGTCGTCCGGATAGGTGGCCAGCAGCAGCTGGTAGGTCTCGATCGCCTTGTCCAGATTCGCGGTGATGCTGGTGTGATACCGTGCCTCGATGTAATAGCGCTCGCGATCGCTCACGCGCTCGCGCAGCTCGTAGGCCTTCGTCGTCGCCGCTCGCGCCTCGTCTGGCCGGCTGATGTTGGAGTACACGGTGCCGAGGCGCGCATAGGCCAGCGCGAAGGTCGGGTCGAGCTCGATGGCGCGCTTGAAGAACGGCACCGACTCGAAGTCGCCCTGCGTGCGCCTGGTCATCGTGCCCTGGCTGTAGGCCTTCAGCGCCTCGAGCGACGAGGTGGAGGCCTGCTCGACCGGCGCGTCATAACGCTGGATCGAGGCAAGCGATTCGCCGAGCCGCTCGCGGAACTGCCGCACGGCGCCGCTGAGCGCCGTGAGGACGCCCTCCTTGCCGGTGGCCTGGACCTGCTCCTCGGCGAGGATGTCGCCGGTGACGCAGTCCTGGGCGTTCAGCGTGACGAGGTACGCGGATCCAAGACTGGCGATGGTGCCGCCGAGCAGCGCCTTGCCACCTGCGCGCTGGCAGAGCTCGCGGCCCACGTCCAGTGTCACCCCCGACATCGGATCCCGCCCCATCAACCGCAACGTGGATTGCTGCTGCTGCTCGTTCAGCACGTTCAGGAACGGCGACTGCCGCAGTTGCACCGCCAGCGCCTCGTTGAGCGTGTCGTCGAACATCGGGTCGCCCGTGCGGTTCACGAAGTCGGCCAGCACCACGGTGTCGCGGTCCGCGAGCGCGGGCGTCTGCGCGGAACGCCACATCACCACGGCGCCGATGACGCCGATGGTGACGAGGGGGGCTGCAATCCACAACACGGATCTGCGTCGGGATGCCGCAGACGCGGATGGGGCCGCAGACACGGACTGGGCCGCAGATGGCACAGATGGCGCAGATTCATCACGGGCCGCAGACACAGATGGGGCCGCAGACACAGACAGAGCCGCGGATGACGCAGATGGCGCAGATAGCACAGGGGCAATCCGGGGCGTCACGCTGCCGGTCATCTGCGTGCGCCCGCTCTCGGTGGCCTTGCGCAGGCGCCGGAGATCCGCGCGAAGGTCCGCGGCGCTCTGGTAGCGCATCTCGCGGTCCTTCTCCAGCGAGCGGAAGATGATGCGGTCCAGGTCCTCGGGGACCCCGGCGACCAGCTGTGACGGCGCGGGCGGGATGCCGTTCAGGATGCCCTCGAACACCACCGCCGGTGTGGCGCCCTGGAACGGCGGCTTCCCCGTCGCCATCTCGTAGAGCACGATGCCCAGCGAGAACAGGTCGCTGCGCCCGTCGATCTCCTGCCCGCGCGCCTGCTCGGGCGACATGTACTGGATGGTCCCGACGGCCGAACCCAGCATCGTCATCTGGTCGGTGCCGGCGATGGTGTCGGCGTTGGCCGATCCGCGGCCGGGCTCGGTGAGCTTCGCCACGCCGAAGTCGAGCACCTTCACCTGGCCGCGCGTCGTGACGAACAGGTTGGCGGGCTTCAGGTCGCGGTGGACGATGCCCTTGGCGTGCGCGGCATCGAGGGCGTCGGCGATGTGCTCGCCGAAGACCAGCAGCTCGTCCACCGGCACCGGCCCGCGCGAGATTCGCGACTTCAGCGGCTCGCCCTCGAGCCGCTCCATCACCATGAACTGCTGCCCCTGGTGCTCACCGATGTCGTGCAGGGTGCAGATGTGCGGGTGGTTGAGCGACGAGATGGCGCGCGCCTCGCGGAGGAACCGCTGCACCGACTCGGGCTCGCAACAGGCTTCCTCGGGCAGGAACTTGATGGCCACCTTGCGGCCCAGGCGCAGGTCTTCGGCCTCGTACACGACGCCCATGCCGCCGCGGCCGAGCCGCTCGCCGATCTGGTAGTGCGAGACCGTCTGTCCCGTCATGCCGCCCCTGCCTCGCGGTCCTGAAGCACTTCCCGGATCTTACGGGCAAGCTCCATCGGCGTGAACGGCTTCTGCAGGAATGCCTTGCCTTCGTCCAGCACACCCGTTCGGACGATGGCCTCGTCCGTATAGCCGGAAATATAGAGGATGCGCGTGGCAGGCCGGAGCGCTTGCAGCGCCTCGGCCATGGCCGTGCCGCTCATGTCGCCGAGGATGACATCGCAGACGGCGAGGTCGAAATGCCGCGGGTCGTCGGTGCCAATCGCCAGGCCCGCGCGGCCGGAGGCCGCCTCGGTGACGGTGTAGCCGAGGCGCGTCAGCAGCTCCTTCGCCAGCCGACGCACCGACGCATCGTCCTCGACCAGCAGCACGCTCTCGGTACCCCCGGGGAGTTTCTGCACGACAGCGTCCGGTTCGGTGGCT
>Ga0209705_10000257_pt1 | contig 27687 bp, 27 predicted proteins | sample PPLLaktember2015_5_FD_187262 | JGI IMG/M metagenome (GOLD analysis project Ga0209705, IMG submission 187262) | Freshwater sediment microbial communities from Prairie Pothole Lake near Jamestown, North Dakota, USA - PPLs Lake P8 Core (1) Depth... | ecosystem: Environmental > Aquatic > Freshwater... | reverse complement strand
CCCAGCGGATTCCTCGCTGCCGCGGCGGGCTTTGTCGCCGCGGTAGAAGCGGTCGAAGATATGTGGCAGGTCTTCGGAGATAATCCCGCTGCCGCTGTCCTGGACCTGCAGCAAGACGTCCCCATTGGCGGTCTTGCTGATCAACCGCACCTCGCCGCCGGAAGGGGTGTAGCGGAAGGCGTTCAGGATCAGGTTATCCAGCACCTGCGACATGCGCTCGATATCTACATTAACGTTGGGCAAGCCCTGATCTGCGGAGACGCTCAGGCTGATGTTGTGCTGTTCGGCAGCCACGGCGTGGCGGGCAGCGGTGCGCTCCAACAGCGCCTGCGGAGAGAAGGATTGAATCAGCAGTTGCAGCTCGCCGGCATCCGCCAGCGAGAGCAGGCGCAGATCCTCCACCAGGCGGCTGAGGTGGACCGTCTCCTGGTGCAGGATGTTGTAGACCTCAGGGGAGCCGGCGATCTTGCCGTCGCTCAGCGCCTCAGCATACCCGGAGAGCACGCTCAACGGCGAGCGCAGATCGTGGGCAACATCGGCGGTCATCTGGCGGCGCGCCTGGGTGGCGCGCTCCAGGTCCAGGCTCATCTGGTTGAAGGAGGTCGCCAGCTCGCCCAGTTCATCATCCGAGCGCACCATCACCTGCTTGCCGAAGCGGCCTTTGGCGATCTCGACCGTCGCCTCGGTCAGCTCGCGCAGCGAGCGGGTCAGGGTTAACGCCAAAAAGCTGCCCAGCGTCAGTGCCAGCAGCGTGGCGACCAGTGCGCTCACCAGGGAAGCGATGTTCACATTGCGTAGGAAGACTCCCTCTGCTGATTCGGCCACCCACTCTCGCACGGTGGGCGTCAGCAGCAGCCAGCCGACCACCTCGCCGTCCACTTCCAGGGTAACAGCCCGATCGATCTCTCTGCTTGATAACGTTTTTCCCACCTGCTCGGGCCGGAGGCTGAAGAGTACCACCCGGTCTGCTCCAGCCAAGGTCAAGCCCTGCCAATCCCGCCCAAAGTCACGCACATCTCCTGGTCCTGACGAGCTCACCAGCAGGGTGAGCAGGCTGACCTGTAAGCCATCCCAGTCCCCATTGCGCTGGTAGTACAGCTCCAGGTTGTTCACCAGGGTCTGTTGTTCGCGGTTCAGAATGAAGTCATTGAATGCCAGGCGGGTGCGGCGCTGGACGATGACCGCGACCAGCACAGAACCGGTCAGACCGACCAGCAGGAAGGCGAGGATAAGTTTGGTACGCAGTGAGTGCATAGCAAGTTTCTATGGATTAATCGCGAGTGGTGAAACGGTAGCCGGCACCGTACACCGTCTCGATGTATTTTGGATTGGAGGCGTCCGGCTCGACCTTGGTGCGCAGGTTGCGGATGTGGACATCAATCGTGCGTTCATAGCCTTCATAAGCAGTGCCCTGCAGGCGGTCAAGCAGCTCCAGGCGGGAGAAGACCCGCCCCGGGGCAGCCATCAGCGTCGCCAGCAGCTCGAACTCAGAGGGGGTCAGGTCCACTGCCCGCTCATCCACCCGGGTGCTGCGACCAGAACGGTCCAGCTGCAGGCCGCCCACGCGCAGGATCTCCCCGCTGGGGCTGCCCTTTTCCATGCGGCGCAGGACGGTGCGCACCCGGGCGGTCAGCTCGCGCGGGCTGAAGGGCTTGGTGACGTAGTCATCCGCGCCCAGCTCCAACCCGAGCACCTTGTCGTTCTCTTCCAGCTTGGCGGTCAGGATGATGACGGGTGTCTCGGCCTCGCGGCTGTAGATACGCATAAATTCGTAGCCGCCCATCTCCGGCATCATCAGGTCCAGGATGATCAGGTCGGGTTTTTCGCGCCGGGCGACGTGCAGGGCTTCCTGCCCATCGCTGGCAGTGAGTGTATCAAAGCCCTCCTGCCCCAGGTAGGACTTGAGCAGGGTGCGCAGCTCGGGTTTGTCGTCAACGACCAGGATCTTTTTTGCCATGTTCTGTACTCGATCAGTAAATATTTCCTTAGATTATAAAACCATTCCCACAAAACGCGATGCTGCTGAACAACGCACTTCTCCTCCCCCAAATTCCGCTCTGTGGAATGTGGGGGAGGCTGGGAGGGGGCGATATGGTGCAGTAGCTTTTACAGCCAAATACTCCTAACCTCTCGATAATGACCAAACCCATTCTCGCGTGTTCTCCGGGAAGCTATACCTCCCGGAGAACACGCGATTCTCATGCAACCTTCTTTTCAACCCTTATGGCATGATGGTTGGGTCTGTTGGAGGGCCAAAATCGCCGCCGCGGTGACCACCGGGCCGGTGTCCACCACCCATACCGGGGGACCACATGCCGCTGCTATTGGCTAAGATCTGATCCGCCTGGGCCTGGGTGATGACTCCGCTTGAGACTGCCTGGTTGACAGCCGCCTCAAAGGCGGACTGCATGCCGGATTGGAAGGTGCTGTCTGCGAAGAGCAGGCGCCGCCCAAGGATCAGGTCTGCCTGCTCCTGGGTTATATCGCCGTCGGCGACCGCCTGATTGAGGCTGTCGGTGAATGCCTGCAGGCGGGCAGCTTCCAGGTCATCCACGCTGATGCCCAGCGCCTCGGCCAGGTAGGTATCATATTCGACGCCGTTCTTGCTCAAGAAGTTGCCCAGGCGCAGGCCTAAAAAGGGGCCGATGCCGCGCCCGTTAGCTCGCTCGGTAATGGCGTCCGCCTGGGCCTGGGTGATCAACCCATCGGTGACCGCCTGCTCAAGCACTGCGGCGCGGGCTTCATCGCGGGCGGCATTGAGCTCGTCCACGGTGATACCCAGAGCTTCCGCCAGAGCTTCATCGGTGACATCGACCGGGCCGCGGTGATCCTGGATGTTGAACAATCCGGTGGAGGTGCTGCTGGTTAGCTGGGCTGCACGGGCTGAGGTGTAAGCCACCGCGCCGAAGGCTGCGGCGATGACGAAGGCACTGATCAGGGACAGGGTGATGATTTTACGTTTGCTCATGTTTATCTCCTTGTTGAATTTAGGTTTCAATTTATCTGTTATTGCTCTATGAATAAGGATAACAAGTACCTGTTCAGATATTGTTAAGAAGTGATTTTGATACTATGAAAATCTCTTATTTCGGCAATCATCTCCCCTTCCCACGGGAAAGGAGTCAAGGGGGGATGGGAAGGATAATGGTGAAAACCGACCCCTGCCCAGCCGCAGACTGCACGGTGACCTGGCCGCCGTGTGCCTGAACGATGGCCTGGGCGATGGCCAGGCCCAACCCCGCGCCGTTTGAATCAGCCCGGCTGTGCGAGCTATCCCCTCGATAGAAGCGATCGAATATGTAATCCAGCTGTTCAGGTGGAATACCTTCGCCTGTATCAGAGATCACGATGTGGGCTTGCCGAGTATTCCCATCCAAAGACAGGCGCACTGCACCGCCACCAGGGGTATGGCGCAGGGCGTTGTCCAGCATGTTCTGGATCACCTGGCGCATGCGCATCACGTCTATTTCAACCGACACTGGCTGCGCAGGTGGATCAATATTCAGGCGTACCTGGCGGTTGGTCGCACTGGTCTGGAAGGGTTCCACGGCACTCTGAACCAGCGCCTCCAGATCGGTGATCTGGCAGTTCAGCGGTAGCTGCTGTGCTTCGGCCTGGGCCAGCAGGTATAGATCATTGATCAGGTTGGTCAGGTGGTGTGCCTGTTCGGAGAGGCGTCCGATCTCTTCCATGTTCAACGGGTAAACGCCGTCCTGGATGGCCTGCAGGTTGCCCTGCAGCAGGTGGGCAGGATGGCGCAGCTCGTGACTGACGTCCGCCAGTAGGTTGCGGCGCAGTGCTTCGGCTGACTCTAAGTCAGAAGCCATCTGGTTGAAAGAGTGCGCCAGCGATTTGACCTCCACGCTGCCATTTTCGGGGACGCGCGTGTTGAACTGGTGACGGGAGATAGCTTGCACGGCTTTTTCCAGGCGGCTGAGCGGGGCTGTCAGCCAGCGGCTGGAGATTACACCGGCAATGACACCGATCAGAGCACCGGCCAGCAGGGTGGTCAGTGTCCGTTGCCAGAAAAACCCCTCGAAGTAGCTTTGCAGACCCTGCACACTTTCAGGAGGCAGGTTTGGATAAGGGAATGGAGGAGGCTGCTGGGGTGGTTGAGGAATCAATCCTACCTGGCGCTCTACGATGGGAAAGAGCACCACGACCAGTACAACCAATCCAATGACAACGCTGAGACGGATCCACAAGCGGTTCATATCAACCTTGCAGCCTGTAGCCCACACCATACACAGTCTGGATGTAGCGGGGGTGCTTCGGATCGGTCTCGATCTTCTGGCGCAGGTTGCGGATATGGCTGTCGAGTGTGCGCTTCACGCCCAGGAATTCACCTCCCAAAGCTCGACGAATCAACTCACACCTTTCCAGGACATAACCCGTCTGCTCCAGCAGCACCTGTAAGATGTCGAACTCAGTGGCAGTCAGCTTGACTTCTTGCCCATCCACCAGCACCCGGTGCATACCGGTATCCAGCTCGATCCCGCCGGTGCGCAGCACCTTGCTCTGCAAGCCCTCGCCCAGGCTGCTGTGCACGCGCAGGCAGGCACGCACGCGGGCGAGGACTTCGCGGGGGTTGTAGGGCTTGGTGATGTAATCATCGGCGCCGATCTCCAGACCAACGATCTTGTCCGTGTCGCTGACCCGGGCGGTGAGCATGATCACCGGAGTCTGGGCCAGGTAAGGGTCGCTGCGCAGCAGGCGTGTGATCTCCAGCCCATCGCGCTCTGGCAGCATCAGGTCGAGCAGCACCAGGTCCGGGCGTTCGCGGCGAATGGTATGCAGAGCAGTTTCTCCGCTGTAAGCAGCCAGCACTTCATAGCCAGCCTGCTCGAGATAACTGTTCATGAGACGCACGATTTCTTTATCGTCGTCCACAACCAGGATGCGTTGCTTGAGCATTGGGGTTCACTCCATATCGTCTGTGCGCATTCTGATTTTACCACTGCGCTTGCGGCCAATTACTGTCCTCCCGCAATGCCCTCCACCATGGTGATAATGGCATCCAGCCAGGCGGTGTTGATGGTGTTGTTCAGGGCAGGCATGTTCATACCCGAAGCCCGTTGGGTTGCCATCAGGCTGGGGTCCATCCCTGTATCACCACCGGGGAAACCTCCGCCACCTGCCATTCCACCGCCAAATGGCATATCACCACCCGATGGAATCTCCGGTCTTTCTGCACCTTCTGGCACTTCAAAACCTTCAGGAGGCTCAAAACCCTCTTCGAATGATGGCATTTGCCCACTGGCGCGCAACGCCTCGAAAGTGGCCTGCGCCTCCGGGGAATCGGCTGCCCTGCTGGCAAAGCCCATATCGATACCAAGTTCCTGGGAGGCGGTTGTCATGCTTTCACCGGTTACAGCATCCACCACGGCGATCTGTTCTTCGGTGAGTGTGCCGCGGATCTGGGTGTAAAGAGCGTCGATCTCGACCTGGGCTGCCGTATCGCTTTCGCCTAAGGAGCGCACGGCTTTCCACAGCGGGAGCATGGTAGCGGCCTGCTCAGCGGTCAGTGGTGTGTCGCTGTCGGCAAGGGAAGCAATCCCGATGAGCAGCTGCATGCCTTCCGGCAGCGTACCGGCGGCTGCATCAGTGCCGGGAACGGGTGTGCCAGAGACATCTGTGGTGGATTCTATTGAGGTCGCCGTGCCGCCGCAGGCAGTCAGCGCCAGCGCGAGCAGGAGGAAAATTGGGATCAGGAAGGGTAGCTTATTCATTTTATCAGGTCCTTTTTATATTTGGAATATTGATAAATCTGTCGTAGTAAAACCAAATTTTTATTAAGATTACTCATGCCGCAGCGCCTCGATCGGGTCGAGCAGGGCGGCTTTGTTAGCCGGGTAAAAGCCGAAGAAGATGCCCACGGCTGCGGCAGAGGCGAAGGCCATCAGGATCGACTGGGGTACGACCACCGTGCGCAAATCGCCAAGTTTTTCGAACAGGTAGGCACCGCCTACGCCGCCTGCAATGCCGAGCAGCCCACCTACCAGGCTGAGCATGAGAGCCTCGGAGAGAAATTGCCAGCGGATATCGCCCGGGCTGGCGCCCACCGCCTGGCGGATGCCGATCTCGCGCGTCCGCTCGGTGACGCTGACCAGCATGATATTCATAATACCGATTCCACCCACCACCAGTGAAACAGCTGCTACCCAGGCCAGCAGTTGACGGAATGTGGCGGTTGTCGATTCCTGGGTGGTGATCACATCTTCCTGAGTGGTGATAGTGAAATCCAGGCTGTCCAGGTCAACATTGTGGCGTTTCGCCAGCAGCAGCGTCATTTGCAGGATGACATTATCCATATCAGCGCCCTCAGCCAGCTCCACGTAGATCATGTTTACGCTGTCGCCCATCATGCGGGCGAACATCGAGAAGGTGAATTTCTGGAACACTACAGTGATGGGAGTGTATAAAGTGCTATCAAAATCAGTGTTGCCCACCATGCCGCGGGCTGCAAAGACACCGATCACAGTCATCTTAACATCGCCGACGGTGATCACCTCACCAATAGGGTCAGCTTCGCCGAAGAGTTCCTCTGCCAGGGTAGAGCCTAACACAGCCACCCTGCGCTTGGAATCCAATTCATCATCGGTGAAGAACCGTCCGCTGGCCAGGGTCATATCTCGCACAGAGGGAAAATCGGGTGTAGTACCCTGAATAGTGACCGAATCGATGTTAACGGTACCGGCCTTCACCGTTTCGGATGAGCTCATCTCGACAACCACGCCCTGGATACCATCGATGTTGTCGGCGATGGCAGCAGCATCATCAAATACCAGCCCGCCTGCCGGAGCGCTACCACCCATCCTGATCTGGCTAAAGGAACCGCGCACATAGATCAAGTTGGAGCCCAGGCCGGTAATCTGGTCCTTGATTGTTGCTTCGGTGCCGGCGCTGATGGCAATCATGATGATGACCGCTGCCACACCGATGATCACGCCCAACATAGTGAGCAGGCTGCGTAGTTTATTGCGTGCCAGCCCCTGCCAGGCGATCTGGACTACTTTACTGGGATTCATTGAGAACCTCCTGTTGGAGCGGAGGGCGATGTAGGACACCATTCAGGTGGTCGGTGTCGATCTTGCCGTCGCGCAGATGGATGATGCGCTGGGCATAAGCGGCAATGTAATCCTCATGCGTCACCATTACGATTGTTCGTCCGCGCTGGTGTAACTCGCTGAGCAGCCCCATAATCTCGAACCCGGTGCGCGAATCTAGGTTGCCGGTTGGCTCATCAGCCAGGATCAGTACAGGATCGTTGATCAGGGCGCGGGCAATGGCCACGCGTTGCATCTGCCCCCCGGACATCTCGTGCGGTTGGTGACGAATGCGATCTGCCAGTCCTACTGCGGTCAAAGCTTCAATGGCTTGTTCTTTGGCGCTGATTGTGCCATGTTTGCCGTTGCGGTTGTAGAGCAGTGGAAGCATTACATTTTCTAGGGCGCTGGTACGGGCCAGTAGATTGTAGGATTGGAATACAAAGCCCAGACGCTGATTGCGGATAATGGCCAGTTGGACCCGGCTCAGGTTGCTCACATCTTCTCCGGCCAGATAGTACTTACCAGAGGTGGGGTGATCCAAGCAGCCGATAATGTTCATCAGGGTGCTCTTACCAGAGCCGGACGCACCCATGATAGCAACGAACTCATTTTCCCTGATTGTCAGGCTGATGCCATCCAGGGCGCGTACCTGCACATCGCCTACGCCATAGATCTTGACTAGCTCTTCGGTCTGGATGATGGCTGGTTGTTCTGGATTATCCATGTCAGCCTCACTGGGTTTGAACAATGCCGGTTGTGACGGTCTCGCCCGCTTCCAGATCACTGGTAATCTCCACGTAGGTCAGGTCGGTGATGCCGATAGTGACGGCACGCATGATGGGCTGGTCGTTTTCCATGACGAAGACGGCGTAGGTGCCATCGCCCAGGTCACGCACGGCCTCGACGGGCACCAGCACGGCATTGGTGGTGCGACCGGCAATGATATCCACCGTGGCGCTCATGCCCAAAGGGATGCGTTGAGGCTGGTCGAGGCTGAGAGGGTCAAGCTGAACGAGCAGAGAGACCAGGGCGGCGCCCATGTTGCTGGAAAGGCTGGGGCTGACCTGGGTTACCTGCCCGGTGAAGAGATCGTCAGGGTAGGTATCGAAGGTCACTTCGGCTTCATAGCCCACCACTGCCTTATCAAAATCGGTTTCGTCCAGGTAGACCTGCAGCATGGGGCGGGTGAGGTCGGCGATGGTAATGATAGAACCTGTGCCCACGTCCTCACCCACGGTAGCATTGATATTCAGCACGGTGCCACTGATGGGGGCGACCAGGTCGATCACAAGCTGGGTCGCCTGCGCATTGGCAAGGTCCGCCAGGGCGCTGGTCAGCTGTGCTTCAGCTACTGCCACATCGATTGGATCGGGGTAGGTCTGCCAGGTGGCCACTTCTGCCTGGGCAGCCTGGAGCTGAGCCTGGGTCAGGGTTAGCTGGGCATCGGCAACGGCGATCTCATCGGCAGAGTAGGGATTGCGGCACCAGTTCACGTTGATCAGAGCACTCTCTACTGCTTCCTCAGCCGTGTGGAGCTGGGCTTCTGCTGCTAGCCGGGCAGGGTCATCCGAAGGTCGGGAAGCGTAGTTTGCCTCGAAGTAATCCAGCAGGTTGTTGTAGCGATCCAGCGCCTGGTAATACTGCGATTCGTAATTATCAAGGGTGCTCTGCAGGCAGCGCTGGTAGTTCATGCACTCCCGGTCATCAGCAGCTTCCTCAATGGCAGTCTGTGCTTCGATTACTGCCAGCTGGGCCTGGGCAAGCTGGAGAGAAACATCCGCATTCACCAGGTCATCCAGGGTCTGTTGAGCCTGGAGTACTTTCAATTGTGCGTCAGCGATCGCTGAAGCGATGGATTCCTCGGTGTTGTTCGTTTGCAGGTGCGCCAGTACATCCCCGCTCTCCACGGTGTCACCCACGGACACCATAAACTCGCTCAGTGTACCGTTTTCATCAAAGCCTACGCCGCGCTCGGTGGAGGCGATTACCGTCCCGGCGCCGCTCGCGTAGATTGACAGGTCGCCCAGGCGCGCTACGGCAGTCTGGACCGTGGCTTCCTCCGTAGCAGCCTGTGTAGGCTGGGCAAAGTAATTGAAATATACATAAGCGCCTCCGCCACCTGCCAGTAGCAGGACCAGGATGATCCAGAAAGCTCTCTTTTTATTTTTTGTCATGGCTTACCTCCTTGGAAGTTGATCTGACTGCGCGTGATCTTCGCATCGCACCAATTCATTCTATAAAACAATTGTGCAGAACTTATGCAGGATGTATTTAGATAGGATTTTGATTTGAGACAAAATAAAAACAGGCTGCGGATGAGATGTGCCCGTCCGCAGCCAGACGATCAGTTAAGAACGCGGCGACCCGCCCAGCCAGATGAACAGGGTGGGTATGATGGCAATGAGGATCAGGATGCACCCGATGATCCGCATGAGATTCACGAAGGATTGGGAGTTCTTGGCTATCCGGGCTTGCTGCCGGGCTGTGAGCACGCCACTGCGGTTGGCGTATTATTGCGTCATCGCCGCAGGAATGCATACCGGTTAACCGGGATTTATATCTCCACCCTGGAAGAGCGGATCACCCGGTAGAGACGAACCCACCTGTTTTAATCGGCAAATTCCATTAAAATACAGTGATTCTTTTCGTTTTACTAGAAATATCAAGCCTGCGCCGTGTAACAGCAAGGATTTTGAGGATCGGAGCGAACTATGGATACAGGCCAATGGCTGGTGATCGGATTAAGTGTATTTTTGCTAGGGTGGTATGTCGTGGGGTGGCTGTTCAACCGCCGCCGCGGCAATGCGCTCTTTGCCAGGCTGAAAACCAGCCTGGAGGGCATTGGTGAGATCAGCGAAACGCGCTGGTTGTCCCCGTTGCACTCATCGGCTCAGTTCATCGTGAAGGATGCCCAGGTCCCATTCCGCAAGCTGGGGGTGGTTTTTGTGCTGGAGCCACGCGAGAATTTCCCAGTGTGGATTTTCCGCCACCTGGTCGGACGGCGCGACGAGCTGTACATTCGGGCTGAGCTGCGCAACACACCCTCCCAGGAGTTCGAGGTCGGGCGCAAGGGGAAAGCTGGTGTGGGGTTTATGACCAGATCAGAAAAAAGCGATTCGTATGCCTTGCTGTCCGGTCCGGGTAGTTTTGAGATTGCCAGGCGGGGCAAGCACGATGTGCCGGGGCTCGAGCGCTTGCAGGTTTTTTTGGCTCGCTATGTGAAGGATATCCAGCGCCTGTCTTTGCAGCGCCAGTCCCCCCACCTGATCCTGCGCACCCACCTGGGAGGACTGCAGAACGAGCCGTACGGTGAATTTTTCGAAGCCCTGAAATCCCTTATTTAACCCCCAAAAAAGAGTGCGGACGGGCACACGCCGTCCGCACTCTTTTTTGGGGCTATCTTTTCAACCTAAGTGTATAACAATCCTGCCATGCGCCGCAGCATCGGCACGCCGCGCACTTCTGTCTCTAACAATGGCAGGATCGCCCGCACCCGCTGGTCAAAGAGCTGGTCGATTTCGAGCATGTACTCGTCCTGCATGGCAACCCGGTTAAGCACAAACTCCGGCGAATTGGCATCGACATTGGTCTTATCGATGCGCATGTTCACGATCACACCGCCAACCGGGATGCCGAATTCGTGGAACCAATTGATAAAGCGCGTGATGACGGCGATCGGCAGTGCTTCCGGCAGGGTGATGAAGAAAAAGGAGGTCAGCTTGTCATCGGTGAGCAATTCTTTGGCCCGCCCCATCCGCTCGCGCAGATTGAGCAGATAATCCATCAGCGGATCCTTCTCTTTCTTCTTCCGGCTGTAAGAAAGCAGGTCTTTCAGGGAGGTGGCTTCCTCACGGCTTTGTACCATTTTATTAACCCACATCGAATATACACTGGACATGCCGAGCAGCCGCCGTGCGTTGGCGGTGGGGGCTGTGTCAAAGACATACACTTCATACTCATCGTCGAACATCAGGTCGATCATATTTTCGAACATCGCCGATTCTTCGAAAGCTGGGTTCATCGTGGCGGATTCGACAAATTCGTCAGCCTTGGTTTTGACATCCGCATATTTCAAGAACCATTCGATCTTCTCGCGGATCTCTTTCTTGGATTTCTCGATCGTCTCGCGCGTATCGATCTCGTACGCCATCAAGTTTGCGACCCCTGTGACCGGTGTCGGTTTACCAAAAACATTCTGATCGAGCATGCTGGACAATGAATGCACCGGATTGGTGGATGCCAGCAAGGTCTTCCTGCCCTTTTCGGCTGCCCACAGTGCGGCTGTACCAGCCAGCACAGTTTTCCCCACACCGCCCTTCCCACCGAAGAAGATGTATTTCAGGCGGGGGTTTTCCGCCATATATTGTTGCATAGGAGTGCCGGTCATGCATCACCTCCAAACATGGCTTCTGCCATGCGCTCGATCATGGGCAATCCGGTAATATCACGCTCAAATTCAGGAATACGTGCCATGACCTGCCCCCCAAATACCTTGTCGATCTTGGTGAGATAATCTTTTTGCATCTCCAGCCGGTGAACCAGATAGTCGGGGATGTTCTGGGATGCCAGCTCGGGGGGAATCACCCGGTTCACCAGGTAGCCCAGGAGAGGTACATCGAATTTTGCGAACAGACTGGCTGCTTTTTGTGTATCCAGAATGATCATCTCTTCCGGGATGATCACAAAAAAGAACGCCGTTTTTTGTTTATCCGTCAGGATGCTGGAAGAGGTATTGATACGGTATTTGATATCTTGAAGCTCTCTGAGGATTTGGTCTTCCTCGGACTCTTTTGAGCGCTGCATCACTGCCGCCACCTGTTGGTATTCGTCCATTTCCTGACGCAGCTTGGTGATCTTATCGATCCACTCGTCGTAGACAGACGCCATGCTCAGATAATATAGAGCGTGACCCAATGGGACCAGATCATAGATGTAGTAATCGTACTCTCCACCCACGACGATATCGACCACTTCGTCGAAGATGGCGCTTTCCTCCATAGCCGGCTCGGCTGCCGCTGCCTGAATGTAGTTCTCGATCTCTTCAGGCATTTCGTCCAGACCGTACATATCGCGGATCTTTTGGCGGATCTCCTCTTGATACTCCCTGATACGCCGGTCAGCGTCGATTTCCTGGGCGTACAGGTTCGGCATGATCTCCACCGGTCCCTTACCGAAGATATCGCGTTTAAAGATATCCGACAGGCTGGCCTGAGGATCAACTGAAAATACCAAAACTTTGTGACCCTGCTTTGCCAGCCAGTAGGCGGTGGCTGCACTGAAGGTGGTTTTCCCAAGACCGCCCTTTCCCCCAAACATAATGTAACGGCGGTCTGGATTGTTATCAAACACTTCTCGAAGCGACATAGTTTTCTCCGTGGTCAGTCTATTAAATGTCGGCACCACTTATCTGCCGGTGCGTACTTGTGCCCTCCAGCATCGGGCCGATAATGGGACAATGCTATGCTAACGCATCGGTTAGATCTTTCTCGCGCAGCATACGGCGTTTCCAGGTGCTGATCTGTGGTACCACGTAAGGCAGCAGCCGCAAGCTGTAATAGGGCGGCAGGATGGGAATACCCAGCAGATCACCCATGGTGATCAGGATGAACAGGTGCTCCATACTGCCGCGGGTTTTGAGCGCATAGCGGGCCATATCGTGACCTGCCATGCCATACAGGACGCTTTTGACGCCATCCATGAATTTTGCTTTTTTTTCTTCTTCTGTCATAGTGGGTTATCCTTTCTTGGAGTAGTGTTGGGATTATCCCTGGGTGTAATTTGCCGGAAGAGCAATGGAATGGCTTGCTTGATTCAGATCAGGTTATCTCTTGATCACATAGATCGGTCAGGTCACGTTCGCGCAGCATGCTGCGCCGCCAACCGGTGATATTCGGCATAATGTAGGGCAGTAACCGCAGTGTGTAGTAAGGAGGGAGCACCGGTACGCCGAGTAGATCTCCGAAAACAACTAAAATGAATAAATGCTCAAGATGCGAGCGCTCCTTATGCAGGTTGCGTACCATCTCGTAGATTGTCGCACCGTAGAACATATCGCCCAGGGTTCTGGCGATCTTGCCCCCTGTGTGCTTCCAATCGATTAACTTTGCCATATTTACCGATGGACCTCCATAGTATCGTGCGCGGTAGTACCAGGCGGCTACTCAACCACCTGCTCAGCTGCCCCAGCAGCCCGCAAAGCCTGTTCTACCAGGACGCTATCGAACCCAAAAACCTTCTGCCGTCCGCCCACAATAAAGGTTGGGTAATGATGCACGCGATAGCGTATTGATTTTATCAGTCCTTGCAGCGATCGGGGGTCGAATATCCGAAACAACACGTGGTCACCATAGCGCCCTGCCAGATCAAAGATCAGGTCAGATAGACGGTAAAAGTCAGCCTGCCATTCGGGTGGATAATCGTCCAACCCACGCTCGCTGGGGATCTTGTCCAGGTTGGCGCGCGCGATGAGCATCTCGCATGTGGTGCACATCCCCCAGCCGTCCAGCAGGGGGGAGATCACATCAACCAGGACAGGTTTCATCAGGGTAAGGATGTACGGCGCACCACCGTACGACGCACCGTGGTGCGCCGCACATCCTGGTAAACAATTACACCTGCGCAGGTGCTACGCTGCGATAGCGCCGGAATGCCTTGAGCGCATCCCAGGCCAGGATCACCGCAGCGATGACGAGATAGATGGCGATGAAACCCGCCAGGATATTACCAACCAGCAGATCGATTGCCAGCCCCTCCGTTGTGAAAACGGTATATAGGACTTTATAGGCAGTGATGATCAGGGCAGCGATGGTGGTGATGAACATGAATACGAATGGGATGAATGTCCACATATACTTTTTGCCCTTGGACATCAGCCACAGGGTGACCAGCAATAACGCCAGCGAGGCCATTAACTGGTTGGCACCACCGAACAATACCCAAATGCGCGCCCAGAATCCGGTGTAGATCAGTAAAGCCGAGAGCAGCAGGGCAATAATTGTTCCGAATGGAGCGTTCTTGAACAACGGGACTCTTTCTCCCAAGAACTCAGCTGAGGCGACGCGCATGAACCGCACCACCAGGTACATGATGGTCAGCGCCATCAGGCTGAGGAAGACCGAGCCATAGGGCAGCCCGAAGGAGACCGGCACACCGATCTTTAACATCATCTCGCTCAGGCCGACGGCAAAGATGCCGGCGTTCTTACCCGCTGCAACCAGGTCAACATAACCGATGAACCCTTTGGTCACTCCCACGCCCACCACAGCGGTCAGCAGGGAAAGCACCGCCAGGAACATCTCCAGGAACATGGCGCCGCCGCCCACGTAAAGCGCATCGCCTTCCTTCTCAAGCTGGCGTGCAGTGCCGGAGGAGGATACCAGGCTGTGCCATCCAGAAACGGCACCACAGGCGATGGTTACGAAGAGGATCGGCCATAGGGGGCCGAGTGCCACGGGTGGCTTTGCCGCAGTCGTACCGGTACAGTCTGCTGCTGCGCACAGTTCGCCGCTCCAGTTGGTGAAGGCCGGGAAGTCAGCTGGGATGCTGGGGTGCCAGACAAGCAGACCGATCGTGCCAGCCAGGATGCCGATAAAAACGATCCAGAAGGCTACGTAGTTGATTGGCTGCGCCCAACGCCAGATAGGTAAGATTGCGCCGAAGTAGCAGATGATCAACACGACCAGGCTCCAGATGAACTGGGGGCGGGTGACGGTCCCGAAGACGAGTGGATATGTTACAGTACCATCCGCGCCAACCACAGCGCCGTTGATCGAGTTGAACAACTCCTTCACCCCGGTCAGTGTACCCAGCCAGATGCCCACGAAAGCCAGGACAACCGTGACCACGCTGATCAAGATGATGTCCATCTTCCACTTGTAGGTCATCTGACCAGCCAGGAGTCCAATGCCGATCACCAGGATCACGCCAAGGGGAACAGCAGGATTGGTCATCAAGTCAAACCCGACGATCTTACCGAAGGCAGCCATAATGAGCAGCAGATAGAAGTAGATGAAAGTCAGCAAGATCGTGCGCGCCCTGGGCGAGACGAAGCGGTAAGAAAGAGCGCCAAAGGACTGGCCTTCTTCGCGCACTCCCAGGATGATGCTGGAGTAATCCTGCACCCAGCCGATGAAGAATGTACCAAAGATCACCCACAGCAATGCTGGCAGCCAGCCCCATTGCACAGCAATGATCGGGCCGGTGATCGGTCCTAAGGCAGCGATGGATTTGAATTGGTAGCCAAAGAGAACATTGCGGTTTGCGGGGGTGAAGTCAACCCCATCCATATACATTTTCGCGGGTGTAGCTTTTCGATCATCAGGCTGAATGATTTTCTTGTTGATCGTTTTGGCGTAGTAGCCGTACCCAAGGCCAATTGCTACCACACCGATCAGGAGTGCCACAACTGAATTCATTGTTTCATCCTCCAATGGTTGAAAGCCAATAGAATTAGCATTTAATTTGGGTACCTTTCCAAGTGCTATTGTTTTTTTCGATAGATGCCTCCTTTCTCAGTCACGTGATCCTGACGCGTAATAACCTGATCCCCCCTCTGGGATCTCAGGTTATCGTCTGGATGAACGGTCGCCCACTGGGACTTTCCCCCGACCAACTGGCAGGATAGCCACAGGCTAACCATCCATTGGAAATATTCTCAGTATGGAGCGGCGAAAAAATGGATATAATGATTATGGTTATTAAATCGTAGGTTGTCAATTGAGCATTATCACAAATCCGATATGACAAATAACTTTCTGGGAGAAGCCCCGTGAGCACACCTTTACTGCTACTGTTGGTTGGGTTGGCGTTTGCCGTGTTTATTGGAGGATTATCGCTGCTTAGACGAGAACCCCTGTCCACCCAGTTTGCTCTAGAAACTATGTTTATTACAGTCATTGTGAGTGGTTTGGCTGCTTTGACTGGTTTATCCGCCGATCCAATATTTTTTATATTGTTCGTGGTCGTACTTTACCTGGTCACGATGCGGGTCAGACTCCTGGTGGACCTGGGAACCCTGTTCGCTCGCCGCAAAAATTATAATTTTGCTGAGCGAATATTTACGACGGCTTTGAGATTGTGGCCCGATGCTAACGCGCGCTTTTTGGTCCAGCTAAATCAGGGGGTCTCATCTTTACAGCAGGGTGCCCTGGATGATGCCATTACACTATTTAAAGAGCTGTTGCTGCAAGCTGACCAGGGGAAGATTGGGGTTAAAATAGAAGCTGCCCTTCACTACAACCTGGGAATTGCTTACCGTCGCAAAGATCTGGAACCCCAGGCCGTGTCGGAATTTAATCAGGTTGTAGATACCTGGCCACTGTCTGAGTCTGCCCACCGCGCCAATGCTGCGCTATCCTATGGCCGTCATAAGAGTAAACCCCCATCCAGTGAAGAAGATATGCCCGGCGAGTGACCAATTTGTAATTGTTTCTAATATACCCAGGCGTGGTATCATCAAACATCAAGTCTGCCATCAAACCTGCGTATAACAGGAGCAATCAATGCCGAACTCAATCAAATCCCTGGCTGCCACCCCACCGATGGGTTGGAACTCGTGGAACCTGTTTGGTGCAAATATCCAGGAGGAAACTATCCGCCAGGTGGCGGTGGCTCTTGTCACCACTGGATTGAAGGACTGCGGCTACGAATACGTGGTCATTGATGATTGTTGGTCAGTGAAAAAAGGACGAGATGCCCATGGTGACCTGGTCCCGGACCCAGAGAAGTTCCCCAATGGCATGCGAGCGCTGGCTGACGAGATCCATAGCCTGGGGCTCAAGATCGGTATCTACTCAGACGCTGCAGAGAAAACCTGTGCAGGCTATCCGGGCAGCTTTGGCTTTGAGCACCAGGATGCAGCCCAATGGGCTGAATGGGGCTTTGATTTCCTCAAATACGATTATTGTTCCGCCCCGCCTGACCAGGCAACCGCTATAGAACGCTACACGCGCATGGGAGAGGCCCTGCGCCAGACCGGACGGGAATTCCTCTACTCGATCTGTGAGTGGGGTGGGCGCAGCCCGCAACTTTGGGGGAGTCAGGTTGGTGGTCAGATGTGGCGCGTCTCAGGGGATGTGTTTGACAGTTGGGTGAACGTCTGGGTAGCCAGCCATCGCTATTACGGCATTGGCGTGGATGTCTCGCTGGATATCGCCGCTGGGCTGGCTGATTATGGCGGACCGGGTGGTTGGAACGACCTGGATATGCTGGTGGTGGGATTGAAGGGCAAAGGGCAAGTGCCTGGGACGGGAATGTCGCCGGTGGAATATCAGACGCACATGTCCCTGTGGTGCCTGGCTTGCTCGCCTTTGATGATGGGTTGCGACCTGCGCCACCTGGAACCCGACACGGCGGCCTTGCTGACCAATCGGGAAGTGCTGGCAGTGAATCAGGACAGCCTGGGCGTGCCAGCCCGGCGGGTAAAGCAGATCGGCCTATGCGAGGTGTGGAAGAAACCGCTGTCAGATGGCTCGGTTGCAGTGGGACTGATCAACCGCGGCTCGACGGGGCGTGAGATCACCCTAAAGGCGGGTGATCTCGGGATGTTGGAGACGCTGAAACTCGCTCGCAACCTGTGGTCGCAGAAAGACCAGGCTGACTTTATAACCGATCTGACCCGCATGGTTCAGCCGCACGAAACCCTGCTGCTGAAAATATCGGACTAGTGTTCGGAGGCAGCGCATGGAACCTTTATTTGGTGGCATTGAAGGCGGTGGAACCAAATTCATCTGCGTGGTGGGCAGTGGCCCGCAGGATATCCGAACCGAGACGCGCTTCCCCACCACTACCCCAGAAGAGACGCTTGGGCAGGCAGTGAGCTTCTTCAGTAAGCAGGCAGAAGTGCACGGGCCATTGGCGGCGATCGGTCTGGCCTGCTTTGGACCGCTCGACCCCGATCCGGCGTCGCCAGGGTATGGCCGTATCCAGCCCACTCCCAAACCCGGCTGGACTGGCGCGGATGTGGTCAGGCCGCTGCAGCAGGCTTTTGGCATACCGGTCGGTTTTGACACGGATGTCAACGGAGCTGCGCTGGCCGAATGGCGCTGGGGGGCAGCCCAGGGCTGTGACCCGGTGCTGTACCTCACCATCGGCACCGGCATCGGCGGTGGAGCGTTGGTCAACGGGGGGCTGATGCATGGGCTGATCCACCCTGAGATGGGGCATATTCCCATCCCGCATGACTGGCAGCAGGATCCTTTCCCTGGCGTCTGCCCTTTCCACGGGGATTGTTTTGAGGGGCTGGCCACTGGCCCAGCGTTGAACAAACGCTGGGGGCAGCCGGCTGAGATGCTCCCGCCTGACCATCCCGCCTGGGACCTGGAAGCCACCTATATTGCCTATGCCCTGGCGATCTATATCAGCATCCTCTCCCCGCAGCGTATCATCATCGGCGGTGGGGTGGCGCACCAGCTCCAGCTGTTCCCCCTCATCCATCAAAAAGTACAGGCTGTGCTGAACGGCTATATCCAGTCACCGCAAATCCAGGAGCAGATCGCAGCTTACATCGTTCCACCCCGGCTTGGAGGGCGTGCCGGTGTGCTGGGAGCGCTCGCCCTGGCGGAGCGTGCCTACCCTTAGTCAATACCTTTTCTCGGTATTCACCGACCCTGTTTCTGGGCAATGATCAGGATGTGCTCAGCCGGGAAATCAACACCGGAGGTGAGTATCTCGACCTCATTACGCCACTTCTCATAGTTGACCGTCAGTGTGCGCAGCTCGCGCACAGCCAATCGCAGGCCGCTGAGCGTTTCCAGGAACTCGCTCTCGGTGAAGTACTGGTAGCTTTCCAGCCGTTCGGTTTGCCAGAGCTGTTTTTCCAGGAAGATGGATTTATCTATGTAGCGGGTGAAATCGCGGCGGTTTAACTCCACGCAGTCCGCCTCTTCGGTTTGGCGGTAGTGGATGCGAAAAGGTTGGTACTCGTGGACGAAGGTTTCGAACCGGCGGCGGGCTGGCCAGTGCTGGAAGCGAATACGCAGGGTTTCCTGAGGATCCTCCGGTGGTTCCAGTCCATCGAATAGTGCCAGGTAGCCGGCGGGTCGCAGGCAGGTCAGCGCATCAGCCAGCGCCTGACGCACCCGTTGCTTGCCTGCCGGGACATCTACCTCGCCGAGAGCAGGAGCGTGTGCCGCCGAGAAGACCTCATGCAGAGCGTTCACCAGGATCACGATCTCGAACTGGCCCAGGCTGGCTAAGAGGGCCGGGTCGGTGAAATCTCCTTCGATGAAGGACATCCCTGGGTAAGTGCGCCGGCATTTCTCGATCGATCGTTGGATATAGTCCACTCCCACCGAGGTCTGGATCTCCGGGAGCTGGGCATGCGCTTCGAGCAGTGCGCCGATGATCTGCCCTTCTCCGCAGCCCAGCTCGAGCATGCGCACGGACTGCCCGGGTTGTTGCGCCAGGCGTTGGATCAGCCCGGAGATCGCCAGAATGGCTTCCCGTTTACCCAGGTCCTCCATCTCACTCAGACGCACTTCCCAGTACAGATTCCACAGATTCTGGTCTTTGGTCATCGGCATATTGTAGCTTGATTTGATAACTGGTCTTTATTTATCAAGACCGATGATCGGGTTATCCGGGCTGAGGATCTCCCAGCGGGCAGTCCCGCCGCAGTATATCTGCACCAGTGCGGCAACCTCCTGGCATAGCTGCTCAACCTCCGCCCGGGAGACGGGCGGCAGGGCATCCACATTGAATTCTACCGCGCTCGTCTCGGGGACAACCAGGGTGTGCTTGGCCTGGCGCCAGGTCCAGCGGCGGGTCAGCACTGTATCCCCTTCCACGAAGATGATCTCGCCGGGCAGAGGGTGCTCAATAACGTCTGAGCCAAAAGGTTCGAAGACTTCTACACCAGTTGCCAGGCGCAGGCCGATATCCTGGTTTAGTGTGTCAATGGCATGCGCCCCGACCGGCACCAGGTGCTGGATGGAGAATAAGGTGCCGATATCGACCAGCGTGCTGATGCTGGGGAGCGGATCGCGCTTCAGCACCCGGCGGGTCAGCGCTTCGACCGAAGGTCTGAAATCGCTTGGTTTAACCCCAATCGAGCGGTAGGCCTCGCGCCAGGATACGATGCGCGGATGGGCGGTAATATTCTCCGGGCTCAATTGGGTGCACAGGGTTTCTTCAGCGGTCCGCAGCGCCTGCGCCAGCCCGGCGGGAGATGGCTCGTTGCGTACGCCATGTGCGATCACCACGCCGCGCAGGTAGCCGGGAAATTTGGTAAATACATATGGGGAAATAAAGTATTGCAGGCTCATCGACTCTCCTGACCGTCGTCGCTGCTCACGGCGTTGCACGCGATCACCCGGCTGTACCACTCACCGCTGTCTTTGATGGTCCGGTGCTGGGTGTTGAAGTCTATATGCACGATGCCGAAACGCCGGGTGTAGCCAAAGCTCCACTCGAAGTTGTCAAGCAGCGACCAGACAAAGTAGCCGCGCACATCCACCCCGTCCTGCATCGCCAGTCGGGTCTGGATGAAGTGCTGACGCAGGTAGTCCAAACGCCGCTCATCGTGGATCTTGCTATCCGGGCTGACCACATCCTTGAAGGCCGCGCCGTTTTCGGTGATGTAGATCGGCGGCAGTCTGTATTCGCGATTAAGCCGGTTGAGCAGGCGGCGCATCGCTGGAGCGCATACTTCCCAGTCCATCTCGGTGTATTCAGAGCCCGGGACGGGCTTGATATATCCATCCTGTGCGCTGATCACATTGCGTGAATAAGTGTTCAACCCGAAGAAGTCCAATTTTTGCGAAATGAGCGCCATATCACCACTCTGGATCTTTGGCAGGTTGTCGCCCAAATAATCATACAGCTGCGGAGGGTAGTGCCCTTTGAAGAGGACATCCAGGAACATGGTTCGCTCCCCCCAGGCTTGCTCAGCAGCGGCGATATCGGCTGGGTTTTCGCTGGCTGGCTCGATGGACCACTGGTCTAATACGATCCCAACCTGCAGGTCGGGTTCGATCGCCCGCATGGCCTGGATAGCCTTTCCATGGGCGACCATCAAATGATGAGCCACCTGCGGAGCACCCAGTGGGTCTTGGTTCCCGGGCGCGTGGATCCCATTCATGTAGCCCAGGTAGAACATCGAAGCGGGTTCATTGAACGTCGCCCAGTATTTCACCCGGTCCCCCAGCCTCTTTACCATCAAGGCGGCATAGTCAGCAAAGGCGGCGCACTGGTCACGGTTCATCCAATCGCCGGTTTCGTGCAGCGCCTGCGGCAGATCCCAGTGGTAGAGGGTCAGGAATGGCAAAATGTTCGCCTCCAGCAGCCGGTCTACCAGGCTGTCGTAAAAATCCAGCCCGGCCGGATTGACCTTTCCCCGCCCGCTGGGCAGGACACGCGGCCAGGAGACGCTGAAGCGGTAAGCTTGCAACCCCAGTGAGCTCATCAGAGCGATGTCGTCCCCATAACGGTGGTAGTGGTCACAAGCGACATCTCCGTTGGATCCGTCCTCGATCTTGCCGGGCGTGTGGCAGAAGCGGTCCCAGATCGACTCGCCTTTGCCATCTGCGTTCCAGGCACCTTCTATTTGATAGGAGGCGGTAGCTGCGCCCCACAGAAAGTTTGGTGGGAAGTGATAGGTGGTCATGGCGGTGATATACCTCCAGGCGCAAGTATACCCCGATTGGCGGCGAATAATCCACTCCCTCCGATTACAAGGAGGAAGCACCCTGAATTCATTCCAAAAAATAAGTTATGGCGGGGCTCGCGGCCGTCCACCACTTGTTTAAGGGTATTCCAGGTTCACTGTCTACTGAGTCAATTCCTTCTCCGCTGCTGCCAGAATCGCATCCAATTCAAGCTCTTGGGCTGGCTCCAGTGGTGTTACCTGATGCTCCCGCAGGACGCGCTCTGCCTCAGCCTGTGCCCTCTCCACCATGCCCTGCTTGCCACCAGCCTCCCAACCTTCGAACGAGCCGCGCTCAGCCAGGCGGGTAAGCAGCATCTCGCCGGCGCGCAGGTGCTTGAGCGTGTGGCGCTGGCCCAGGAAGTTGCGGGTCGAATCCATTGCTGCTGCCACCACGTCCACCGCCAGAGCTTCCTCATCCGCAGGGATGCCGCGGCGCAGGCGCAGGATGCTACCGGCGAATTCGTTGTCGGCGACCATCTGTGCAAATGAGCCCATCACACCCGCATCCATCTCGCCGATGCCAGAAAGCTCGTCTGCCCCAGCCAGCGCGGGGATGGCCGCGTTAAGCGCCCGCTCGAAGCCGTCCTGGGCGTCCAGCGTATGGGCGTTGGTCGAAAAGCCGTACACGTTGACCGGTAGTCCATAATGATGCCCGATCTGCACCGTGGCGGCTGAGGCCAGCCCCAGCTCGACCCCGCCCCACACGGAGATGCCGGTGCGCGGCTCCATCATCGCCAGCCGTCCGCAGTAGATGATCGGCAGGCCGGGATTGACCAGCAGCGCCAGCACCAGTGCCGCCAGCACCTCGGCATTTTGTTGCGCCACCGCCCCGGCAATGGTGAATGGGGCAGTCGTCCCGGCGGTCGGGCAGGGCAATGGTCCGAAGGAAATTCCCAGGCGGGCGATCTCCAGTATTGCCAGCACCGCGTGGTCGGGGAAGGTCAGCGGGCTGACTGGGGAAAGCGACAGGGTCAATATTTCGGCGGGCGGGCCGATCACCTCGGCCATGCGTACAGCGTAGCGCGCCTCGGCGGCGAACTGCAGGCCTGGTCCCTGCAGAGGCTTGACGGTGTGCGGCAGAGCGTGGCGGTACATTGCCAGCGACATGACCCCGCCGGGCACATCCGTGGGGGTGAAAAAGGGCGTGATGGTGTTGCAGTTCTCCAACGCGTCCAACAGGCGAGTAGCATCGCGCACATCCTGCAGCACTGCCAGGCGTCGCGTTCCCTTGGCTGCATCATAGATTTCGCGTGCCCCGCCCAGGTTGTGGAAATACAGCTGCCCGTCGCCCAGCGTCTTGACTGCCCCACCGCGCCCGCGGATGGTCACCTGCTTGCCGGCTTTGGCGATGCACGCCTCCACCAGGGCGGGCGGCAGATAGACGCGGCCATCTTCCAGCCGCGCCCCGGCCTCCGCCAGCAGTGTGCGGCTGGTCGGCTCGTTCAGCAGGATGCCGGTCTCGTTCAGGATGCGTAACGTCGCCTGGTGCAGGGCTTCTACTTCTTGCGGGGTGAGCAGGGTTAAGTTCAACTCATTTCCTCTCCAATACTTGCGCCAGGAATTCGACCCGGCGCAGCTCTGCGTCGATGATATTTTCGCGTTTCAGGAAGGCATGCCCCTCATCTTCGTACATTACCAGCTCGACGGACTTGCCCAGCGCCAGCAGGCGGTCACGGGCTTGCAGGCTGTCCTCCGCCGGGCAGCGTGGGTCCAGCGCCCCGCAGACCAGCTGCACCGGGGCGCGCACCTGCTCCAGGAAGAAGTAAGGCGAGGCCGCCCGCCAGCGGTCGTGATAGGTCACTGGGTCGCCCATGTTCTCGATGTTCCAGGATTGCAGGTCGGACCGCGAGCGCTCGTGGCTGCTGAACCAGTCAGTGAAGGGCACCACTGCTGCCCCTGCCGCCCACAGCACGGGGTAGCGGGTCAGGCAGGTCATGGTCAGGTAGCCGCCGTGGCTGCGCCCGCTGACCGCCAGCCGGGCCGGGTCGGCCAGGCCTTGGCCGATCAGGTACTGCCCTCCGGCGGCGCAGTCGTCCGTGTCCACGCCACCGTAATCGAAGCGGCTGGCATTCTCCCAGGTACGTCCATAGCCGGTAGAGCCGCGGTAGTTGGGCTCCAGCACCACCCAGCCCCGGCTGACGCAGTGCGCCGTGAAGGGATACCACAGGTTCTCGAACAGCCAGTTGGGACCGCCGTGGATCAGCACCAGCGCCGGGGCGGGTGTGTGCGGCGGGCGGAAGAGCTGTGCCGGGACAGGTATCCCGTCCAGCCCGGGATAGGTGATATGTTCGGGCAGGGGGAGATCGGCCGGGGAGAGGTCAGTCGGCAGGGAGGCCGTCAGGGGTTCGGTCTGCCCAGAGGCCGGGTTCCAGCGCCACAGGTCCGTGGGCTGGGCGGCGTTGTCGAACAGGTAAAGCACATGATTACCGTCCGGGGTGAACCTCGGCTGGGCATGCACGCCGGGGGTATCCAGCCTGACCTCTGCCGCGCCGTCCAGCGGCAGGAGCGCCAGCCCGGTGCGCCCGCCTGCCCCGCGCGTGCAGGCGATCTGCTTGCCATCCGGCGACCAGGCCGGATGCTCGTATTCCCCTTCGCGCCCGGGCAGCCAGCGGATCGAAGCGCTGCTCAGCTCCAGTACCCCGATGCGGCTGAAACCATCCGCCTGGGAGCTGAACGCCAGCCGTAGACCATCCGGACTCCAGGCCGGGTGCTGCGCTTCCAGCCCGCCACCGATGGCGTGCGCCTCCCCGCCGCCCGGCCGCACCAGGTAGATGTAGCGCTCCAGCCCGCGGCCGAAGGCGCCGACTGCCAGCCAGCGCCCATCCGGTGTCCATTCCACCATCCAGCACGGGTGACCGGTGCTCAGCACCTTGGTCAGCGGACCGCCCAGCGCTGGCATGGTGTAGGCGTCAAAACAGCCATCCCGGTCGGCCAGCAGGACGATCTGAGCCCCATCCGGCGACCAGGCGAAGTCCGGCAGCAGCGAGCAGGGCAGATCGGGGGTCAGGTCGGTCAATGCTCCTGTGGCCCGCTCCAGCACCAGCAGGTGGTACCTCTCGCCGCCATCCAGGTCCATCACCCAGGCCAGGCGGCTCCCGTCCGGCGCGTAACGCGGCGCGAAGCTGCCGCCCCTTCCCGGGCCGCGGCGTGTCGGGGCGCCTCGCGGCTGCCCCAGCGCCAGCTCGTAAATCTCCCAGCGTTTGCTTTGGTTGCTGACAAAAGCGACCTGCTCCCCGTCTGGGGAGATATCGAAAGGGTATTCTGAATCGAGGTACGGGATGGCGTACAGGCGTTCCAGGCTGAGCATAAGCCCTCCGTAGGCTGATTCTACCCGATAACCAGGACAGGGGAGAGGGGGGCAGGTGTAAGGGGTTAGCCGTTTTTACAGAATTGTTGTATGATAATTATTGACGACATAATCGCCAGGAGGCTGCCATGTCCTTTACCCACATCTGGCTGCACAGCTATCTGCATCCCCACCGGGCGCTGGACGCCCTGGCGGAGCAGCCTGCGCCGCGCTACGGCGCGGCCTATGCCCTGCTGCGCGGCGTGATGCTGGCGCTGCTGTTCTACCTGCCCTTTTACCTGCTCAAATTCGAGCCGATCACCCCCGCCTATCTGAAGACCTTCGACACCCCAAACTATTTCCTCTATGCGGTCTTCATTTGGCCGCTCTTCAGCGTGCTCTCCTGGGTCTATCTGAATGGCGTAGTCTACCTGGTCCTGCGCCTGCTGAGCTACCGGGCGAACTTCGACCAGCTGCTCAACGTCGGCGGCTTGCTCAGCCTGACCATTGGGGTCGTCCTGCTGCTCTTCGACTGGCTGATGGTGCTGCTCGGCTTCCACTACAGCGCGGTCTTCATGGGTGTTGCTCACATAATCATTGCTGACCCGTGGTCCATCGCCCTCTCGGCCTGGTTCAATAAAAAATACTTCAGCGTCCCAGCCTGGCTGAGCGTGCTGCTCGGCATCCTGGTGCGGGTGCTCTTCATCCCGGTGGCGATGGTGTTCATTCGAACGTAGGATTCAGACCTCAGCTCGCGGTAGAACCCCCGCTCGCCGTGGCGGCGATGCTGGTGCTGCCAAGATGGTCGCCCAGCAGGAAGTATAACGTGCTGCCTGAGCGCATCGCCACCCGCTGACAGCCGGTATAATAATAATAGGTGCGTTTGTCCGTCGTGCTGGTGTATTCGAAATGGTTGCCAATATAGGCAGTGGTCAGGTAGCCGCTCAGCACCCAGGACTTCACCTGCTGACCATCCCCGTTATATATGATCATAAAACAAAGAGTTGAATAAGATGATATAAGTATTTCCATGGAGGTAAGGGGGATAAATTCAGTTGAGAGATGGCAATATTCTGCCTCAACCTGCTCAATATTCAATAAGTGTATTTATAAAAAAAATTGTAAATTATAACAATTAATAAAAATAATGCCCATCCCGATAAAATTAGTCCTGCTATCAATCCAAACCAATTTTTTACTATCCGACCTTTGCGATTTTTTATCCGGTTATAACCAGACCGCGCCTCTAATACACCAATTACGAACAATAGTAACACACCTAGGTTTATAACCATGAAAATAGCTGTATCAGTATTGTCTGCTAGTATAGTATCCATTATTAATTCTCAATGCGTATACTCTCAATCATGCGTTGAAAAACGTCGTTCACCTGACCTTCCCACTTGTCTGACTCTGAACAAAAAGTAAAAGTAAATCCTGTAGAATGATCAAGAATATAATACGCCTGACAGATTATCTGATTATAACCAAACCATTCTGACCCCGATTGTTTAATATAATTTCTTCTAATTCCCTCTAAATTGTTCATGTCAACAGATTCCAGTGATATTTCCTGGTAACCCAATGAATCATGTATTCGTTCTTCTCCCCAATCTACAACTTCTTCAAGAAGGTTAACTCCATTGTTCGTCGCAATGTAAACACGTGGATATGTGCGACCAGGCACAATGATCATCCCGATCATGTCAGTATCGCCATGATTACCATCAGGTGTGTTATATGCATTCCAGTTCTCTGGATAGAGCATTGTAAAATTTCCATATGGATTTTCATATATCGCCATGGCTGATGGTAATCCTACACTCCATGGGCCGGTAATGATTTCTGGATTTAGCAAGAACCTTACAGTTGATAACAAGCATATACCTAACCATAAGGTTATTATTATCCCGACAATTTTAATTTGGGGCGGTTTCATATTGATACTTCTGCAATCCTATCTATTAAGGATCACGATGCTTCCTATACCCTAAGTCGTAGGCTGGGTTGAGGGCGGACCTACCAAACTCATCCCTCCCCGAGCTGAAAGCCCGAAACCCGGCGTCCCTGGATTGGTGCAGCCTGGATTTGCCTGGTACCACGATCTCCTCCCAAGAAAAATTATACCTCCCATTATCGAAAAGCTCACTTATTTTCGGTCTTGTAGATTAGAACATATATGCTATAGCAATCGTAGGTTGTGGTTGAGGGCGGCGTGATCGACCCATTGACCCGCCAGTACGCCCCGCCCGAAACCCAACCTCCTCGCCACCATGCACGGGTTGATTTTCAATTTCACCCTTTCCCCCCATTCGTTCCTATGTTTTATTGAACCTCCTCATTGAACCTCATTCAATTCCCGCCTGATGGATAGTCAAAACCATGCCTGCTCAATCATTGCTCCCGCCTCCAGCCCACGCAGGTGGGTTTTGTGCCCTTGTAAACGCGAATTCATTCGCCAGGTCCTAATGGGCCGCGCCTAAGCCTCCCTCGATTCGTTCTTTTGTTTTGGCCGCTCGCCCCTTCCAACCCCCCTCATCTCTGCTTTTCGCCCCTTTGATGGTCCCAAATGTTCCTCCCCGCTTCCCCTGCCCCCTTCCCTCAGTTTCGTTCCTCATTTTGGTTTGTTTTCTGCATTGTTGTTACAAATATAATTGTTTGTCCACCCTCTCAACCATTCTCACATGGTCGCGCCGATCAGAAAGTGC
>Ga0209705_10000256_pt1 | contig 27693 bp, 19 predicted proteins | sample PPLLaktember2015_5_FD_187262 | JGI IMG/M metagenome (GOLD analysis project Ga0209705, IMG submission 187262) | Freshwater sediment microbial communities from Prairie Pothole Lake near Jamestown, North Dakota, USA - PPLs Lake P8 Core (1) Depth... | ecosystem: Environmental > Aquatic > Freshwater... | reverse complement strand
GTCTGGGCCAGCCCGCGTTACGCTGGTAGACTGCGCCGCCATGTTGCGCTTCACCGACATCTCCCTGCACCGCGGCGGTCGCGCGCTGTTCGCCGACCTCACGTTCACGCTGCACGCCGGCTGGAAATGCGGCGTCACCGGCGCGAACGGTGCCGGCAAGTCCACTCTGTTCGCGCTGGTGCGCGGCACGCTGCACGCGGACGGCGGGACCATCGGCCTGCCGCCCGGCTGGGTGATCGCGCACGTGGCACAGGAAACTCCCGCCAGCGAGCGCGCCGCCATCGACTACGTGCTGGATGGCGACGCCGAGCTGCGCACGATCGAAGCGGCGCTGGCGCGCGCGCAGGCGGCCGGCGACGGGCTGGCCGAGGCCACGCTGCATGCGCAGCTCGACACCATCGATGCCTGGACCGCGCGCACCCGCGCCGCGCGCCTGCTCAACGGCCTCGGCTTCGCACCCGCAGACGAGACCCGGCCGGTCAGCGCCTTCTCCGGCGGCTGGCGCATGCGCCTCAACCTGGCGCAGGCACTCATGTGCCGCTCCGACCTGTTGCTGCTCGACGAGCCCACCAACCATCTGGATCTCGACGCCGTGCTGTGGCTCGAAGACTGGCTGCGCGCCTACCCGGGCACGCTGCTGCTCATCTCGCACGACCGCGATTTTCTCGATCGGGTGGCGGACCACATCCTGCACCTGGAGGCGCACACCGAAGCGGCGCGCGCCACGCTCTACACCGGCAACTATTCGGCCTTCGAACGGGCACGCGCCGCGGAACTGGCGCGCGAGCAGGCAGCGTCCGAAAAGCAGCGGCGCGAGGCCGCGCACATGCGCGATTTCGTCGAGCGCTTTCGCGCCAAGGCCAGCAAGGCGCGCCAGGCACAGAGCCGCCTCAAGATGCTCGAACGCATGCCGGAAATCGCCGCGGCGCACATCGACTCGCCGTTTCATTTTGAATTCCGCGCGCCCGAAAAACTGCCGGCGCCGCTGCTCGTGCTCAAGGACGGCGCCGCCGGCTACGGCGACACCACCATCCTGCACGACGTCAACCTGAGCCTGGCGCCCGGCGACCGCGTCGGCCTGCTCGGCCCGAATGGTGCCGGCAAGTCCACGCTCATTCGCCTGCTGGCCGGAGAACTGGCGCTGCGCAGCGGAGAACGCATTGGCGCGCGCGATCTCAAGATCGGCTACTTCGCCCAGCACCAGCTCGAACAGCTGCAGCTCGACGACAATGCCCTGACCCACCTCACGCGCCTCGATCCGCGCGCACGCGAGCAGGAGCTGCGCGACTTCCTCGGCGGCTTCGGCTTCGTCGGCGACCGCGTGCTGGAACCGGTGGCGCCGTTCTCGGGCGGCGAGAAGGCGCGCCTGGTGCTGGCGCTGCTCGTCTACCAGCGCCCCAACCTGCTGCTGCTCGATGAACCGACCAATCACCTTGACCTCGAAATGCGCCACGCGCTCGCACTGGCGTTGCAGGAGTTCGACGGGGCGATGGTGGTGGTGTCGCACGATCGTTATCTGCTGCGCAGCGTGACCGATCGCTTGGTGCTGGTCGCGGACGGCACTGCCGAAGCCTTTGACGGCGACCTCGATGAGGAATACCCGAAATGGCTGGCGGCACGGCGCGCGCGTCAGGCACCCGCCAGCGCGGACACGACACGCCCGGCCATCAACCGCAAGGATCAGCGCCGTCAGGATGCGGATAAACGCCGCCAGACCCAGCCGCTCAAGAATCGTCTCAAGACCCTCGAACAGGAACTCGAACGTCTGGGCGCAGACAAAACACGTATCAACGCGGCGCTCGCCGACAGCACCCTTTACGCCGGCGCGGAAAAGGACAAACTCAAGGCGTTGCTCCTGGAACAGGGGCGCGTGCAGCTGGCCCTGGCGCAGACCGAATCCGCCTGGCTGGAGGCCTGCGAAGCGCTCGAAACGGCGGATCGCGCCGACATCCACTAACCGTTGGCCTGCCGAGGCGCTCCATGGAAAACCGTCTGATCGAACTCGAAACCCGCCTGGCCTTCCAGGACAACAGCTTGCAGGAACTGAACGCCGTGGTGGTGCGCCAGCAACGGGAAATCGACGCCCTCACCCGCGAGCTGGAAACGCTCAAGGCCCAGCTCAGGACACTGGCGCCGGAGCTGGTGGCCAACCGCGCCGACGAGGCCCCGCCACCGCATTACTGAATGCCTACTATTTAACCAACCGGCTCTGGATACACTTTCACGGCTTTGCGCGCAGCCATAACGGCAGTAACCCGGTTAACCCTGGCAGAATTGCCCCGCACGCCGGATTTTTTGCTATCTTTATAAGGCCGCAGCCGCCATGCTGAACAATACGGCGGAATCTTCGTAACCCAATACCTGCGCGCCACACAACGGACATCCATGGCACAGACCAAACCAGGCAGCAAAATCCTCCGCGTATTAATTCTGGACGAGTCCCCGGACGACGCCGAACAGGCCAGCGCCGCCCTGCGCCAGGCCGGTTACATGCTCAAGACCCAGCGCCTCGAGACCGGCGTGGCGGTTGAACAGAACCTCGACAGCAGCCAGTGGGACCTGATCCTGTGCGCGCACGGCCTGGCCAATCTGCCGGCACGTCAGGTGGTGGAACTCGCCGCCCGCAAGCAGCCGTTTACCCCGGTCGTCGTGCTCGCGCGCCGTATCGCCGACGACGAACTGCACCAGCTCATGCAGGCCGGTGCGCGCGACGTGATCATCAAGGGCCAGTGGGGGCGCCTACTACCGGCGGTCGAACGTGAACTCGCTGTTGCCCACGAGCGTCGCGCCTGGATCGAGACGCGCGAGGCGTTGCGCCAGCTCGAATCCCGTTACCGCACCATGATCGAAGCCTCGCTGGAATCGATCAGCTACGTGCAGGACGGCATGCACATGGACGCCAACCCGTCCTACCTCAGGCTGTTCGGCTACGAGAATGTCGAGCAGCTCAAGGAAATCCCGCTGCTCAATCTGATCGACAAGCAGGACCAGGCGCGCTTCAAGGCGGCGCTGCGCAAGCCGGAAGGCGCGGACAAGACCCAGGAGTTCCTCGCGGTCACCGCCAGCGGCACCCGTATCCCGGTGGAAGTGGCGATGTCCCCGCTCACCATCAATGGTGAACTGAGTGTGCAGGTGGTGGCCACGGACGTGTCCAAGCGCAAGGCGCTGGAGGTCAAGCTCCAGTCCATGCACCAGCGCGATCCACTCACCGGCCTTTCCAACCGCACCCACTTTCTCAATACCCTCGGCGATATCTTGAAGGTGCCGGGCGGCGTGCTCTTCGGCCTGACCGTGAACCAGCTGGCCGCGCTCAACCAGACGCTCGGCCACACCGCCTGCGACCGGCTGCTGGTGCAGATCGCGCGCCAGTTGCGCGAGCTGGCCGGCAGCCAGACACCGGTGGCGCGCATCACCGGCGGCCAGTTTGCCGTGCTGCTCGATGCCAAGGGTGCGGCCGAGGCCGAGACGTTGGCGAAAAAGTTTGACGACATGTTCGCCGCGCTGACCGCCAGCGAAGGCGACCGGACCGTGAAACCGGACGTGACCATCCAGCAGTTGCGGCTTGAAGCCCAACACAAGGACCGGCAGGCGATCATGGATCAGGTCTTCAAGACCGAGGCCCAGCCGGCGCCGGCAGTCGTCACGCCACCGCCCGCAAAGGCCGCCCCCACACCGACCGCGCCAGCCACAGTTGCGGCACCCGTGGCACCGGTGGTGACAGCCCGCACACCGGCCCTCGAACCCGCCGCACCGCACACTGGCGCGGATTGGCGCGAGGCCGTGCAGAGCGCGTTGGCGCACAACCAGATGCAGCTGCTGTTCCAGCCGATCATCAATCTGCACGGCGAGCCGCGCTGCTTTTACGAGGCGCAACTCATGCTGCGCACGCTGGATGGCAAGGTGATCCCGTCGGCCGAGTACCTGCCCTCGGCCGAAGCCGCCGGGCTGGGCGGCAAGATCGACCGCAGCCTGATGCTCAACGTGATCGACACCCTCTCGAAGTACCACCTGGAAGGCCGCCCGGGCATCGTGTTTGTCCGCCTGTCGTCCACGGCGGTGCAGGACAGCGCCCTGCTCGCCGCGATTCAGATGCACCTGAAGGCCACCGGCCTCGACCCGTCCAATCTCATCCTGCAACTCGACGAAAGCGTGCTGGTGCAGCACCTGGAGGCGGCACGCAGCTTCATCGAGAAGGCGCGCGCCATGGGGATAGGCATTTCCGTGGACAATTTCACCGGCCAGGCCTTGAGCCTGGAAGTGTTGGCCGGCATACCCATCGACTTCTTCGGTGTGAACTGCGGCCCGAACGGGCTCGAGGAGGACGCGCTGGCGACCGCGATCGATGCGGGGCTCGCGCTCGACCGGATGATCGTGGCCAAGGGGATCGAGGAGGCCGACATCTTCACCGCACTCTTCAGCCGCGGCGTGCACTACGTCCAGGGTGATTACCTGCAGCCGGCCAGCCCCGGGCTCGACTACAGCTTCGAGGCCGAGCAGACGCTCGCCTCGGACGAGCCGCTCGCGCCCAGCTGGCGCGTGGCTGGTTGACGCATTAGCCTGCTGCGAACAACTTTAGGAAATACGGCGCCCACCAGAGCACGAGCGCGGCACTGAATACCAGGTTGACCGTTACAATCCGCCGGTAGCGCGCTCGTTCCGCCCCCTTGCTGCTGCTCATCATCACCCGCCCCATCAGCGCATCCAGCAGCAGCACCTGCAGCAGAATCGGTGCGAGCACCGGCAGGATCAGCGTCGGCACCACTTCCCAGCCGCTGTAGACCGCCGCCGTGCCCGGACGTGGCGAAGCCAGCATGTCCAGAATGGCCAATCCAACCAGCACGACCCGCAGCACGCCCATCTGGCGCAGCAGGTTTTCTGCGCGCGGTGGTGGTGCCGCCGCACGTGATTTTTTTGCTGAAGTCGGGCGGGCTTTCTTTGGCATGGCAGGGGTCTCGGGTGAATGCGGCGCGAGCGTAGCCGTTCCGGGAGGCAATGAAAAGCACGCCGGCATCGAGCGCGTCGCGGCGAAGAACCGGCATAAGGCTCATGGCTGCCTTCGGGCTGGCCGCCCTGTCCATCATCATCTGCTAATGGTTGCCGATCGTTGCGTAGTGACCGGTTGTCAGCGCCCATCCCCGGCCGGCCGGGCCGGGGGCTGCGTGCACGGTAAAAATGGATGACAATGACTGTCCCGAGACAGACCAGACCCAAACACAGGTAAGCCAGGCGCTCTTTTCCAAGCCATGCGTATTCCCGCCTATTCCCCGAGCCTCTACCCCGTCGACCGCGCGCGCCGGGTCACGGAACTGCTCGTCGATCCGCCCGCGCCGCTGCCCGATCGCTATCCACAGCAGAAACCTTCAGCGCGTCCACTGGCTGAGCGCGTCTTCGAAGGTGAAGTACTGCCCCGGCCGCCGGCCGCGCACGCCCTGCTGGCCGATTACCGCACCGGAATGTTGACCCGCACGGCAAGCCGCGCCGCGGCGACCGCCGACGCCGCCCCGCAAACTGCCGCCCCCTCCCAGCTGCTGTTCTATCTGCTGCACAGCTCGAGTGAAACCCTGACCGACGGCAACGTCGGACGGCACATCGATCAACGCGTCTGACCGGCTCCACACCGTACTCCGCGGCCAACACACCCGCCTTTGGCTTTGCCGTACACCCTGCAATAATCCGCCACGCGAATTGCGCGTGTCGATATTGGTTCATGGATACCCTACACACCCTGATCGCTGCGGATGGCGCCGCCCTCGCCTATCGGCGTTGGCGCGCCCCGGCAGCCGTGCTGCCACTGGCGCCGCTCGTTCTGCTGCATGGCGCCGCCAGCAACCTGACACGCTGGTCGGAATTCACCGAACAAACCCACCTGCGCGAAACGCGCGACATCCTGCGCCTCGACCTGCGCGGACACGGGCAATCGCTCTACCGCGGCCGCATCGGGCTTGAGATCTGGTCCGACGACATCGCCGCGATCCTGAAACAGGAAGGTTGCGCGCGCGCGATTCTGATCGGACACTGTCTGGGCGCCAACATCGCCGCCACCTTTGCCGCGCGCTATCCACTTATGACCGCCGGCATCGTGCTGGTCGAACCGATGCTGCGCGACGCACTCACCGGACAGTTGCGCACGCTTCACCCATACTTGCCCTTGCTCAAGCTCGCGGCTTTCCTGCTGCTCGCTGCCAATCGCCTCGGCCTGTACCGCCGCCGTCTCGAATCCCTCGACCTGCGCGCGCTCGATCGCGAATTCCGCGCGCGCCTTGCCGAACCGGGCGGTGGCGAAGCATTGGTGAAGCGCTACGCCTCACCGCTGCACGACCTCAAGATCATGCCGAGCGCCAATTTCCTTCAGGATCTGGTCGAGGTCGAACGACCGTTACCGCTGGAGAAAATCCGCACGCCGTTCCTGGCGCTGCTCTCCACCGGCCGCACCTTCGCCGATCCGGACATCACCCGCGCCCTGCTGTCGCGCCTGCCGCAGGGCGAAATTCAAATGCTCGATGCCAAACACTGGATACCGACTGAACAACCGCAGGCCATGCGCGAGCGGATCGAGGCTTGGTGTGAAAAAATTGATCACTGATCGACCCACCCTCTCCCTAACCCTCTCCCCGCTTGCGGGGAGAGGGTTAGGGAGAGGGGATATAATTTACCGTTGACAGCGAGTCGAACTAACTGGTCGTAGCAGAAGCAATGCGTCTAAACAAATACCTAAGTGAAACCGGCATGTGTTCCCGCCGCGAGGCGGACGCCTGGATCGCCCAAGGTCGCGTGTCCATCAACGGCAAGCGCGCCGAGCTCGGCACCCAAGTGACCGACGGCGACGAAGTGCGCGTCGACAACCGCGTCGTCGGTGCGCGCAAGAAGAAAAAGAAAATCTACCTCTGCCTCAACAAGCCGGCGGGCATTACCTGCACCACCGAGCAAGGCGTCAAAGACAACATCGTCGACTTCATCGGCCACGAAGAGCGCATCTTTCCCATCGGCCGTCTGGACAAGGAATCCGAAGGCCTGATCCTACTCACCAACAACGGCGACATCGTGAACGAAATCCTGCGCTCGGAAAACAATCACGAGAAGGAATATCTCGTCACCGTCGACAAGCCGGTGACCGACGCCTTTCTCGCCGGCATGGGCAGCGGCGTGCGCATTCTCGACACCAAAACCAAACCGTGCAAGGTCAACCGCGTCGGCAAATACGAGTTCCGCATCGTTTTGACCCAGGGTCTCAACCGCCAGATCCGCCGCATGTGCGAGGTGTTCGGCTACGACGTGAAACGCCTACAGCGCGTGCGTATCGTCAACATCAAGCTCGGTGGACTCAAGGTTGGCCGCTGGCGCAATCTGACGGAGTCAGAGCTGCGCGGGTTGCTGCCCGGCCGGAAGGATTGGTAGGGTGCGCTTGCGCACCATCTCGTATCGCCTATGGCGACTCACACCTTCCGTCATCCCCGCATGCTTTTAGGCGGGGATCCACTCACGCCGTCATCCCCGCATGATTCTGGCGGGGATCCCTCACGCCCGGCCGGGGCGAGAAGCGCAGGAGTTTTTAGGCGGCTCTGGGGCGGCCTTCTTTTTGGTTACTTTTTCTTGGTCGGACAAGAAAAAGTAACCCGCCGCCGCGCGGCCAGCGGCACCTTAGCAGTTCAAGCATCGCCGCAGGCGATACATCTCCACCCTCTCCCTGGCCCTCTCCCTCAAGGGAGAGGGGATGGTTAAGGTTGGTGCGTGGAACGCACCCTACACAACTAAGTTCGCCGCTTGGCGCGCGCCGAGAGCGTAGCGTCCACGGATCGCCCGGCCACGGGTGTTGGGATAACGGCCCTTGATCTCCTTCTTCACTTCCGCGTAGGTCCGTTCCCAGAGTCCCTTGAGGTCCTGTGTCACCTGGATTGGCCGGCGCGCAGGTGACAATCGCGACGCGGCTGCCCGTGGAGATACGCTGCGAGCCTGCCGAGTTAGGCGATGGCCGAAAGCACGTCAGGGCGCAGCCTTGTCGCGGGTTGGCGGAATCTCGTTGGCGAGCTTGGCGAAAGTGATCAACGGCAGGAGGCTGGTGCGCACTACGGCACGCAGGTCGTCATGCCGGCGCAGGACGTCGGCGAACGGAGGGCTGTAGCGGTAGTAGAGCCCGACCAACCAGCGTCCGAGAGGATGGGGTGCCAGGTAGCGATCGCGGAACGCGCGCAGATGCTGTACCTGTGGCGCCAGCGACGAACCGAACGCGGCCGTGGCGATGAAGCAGCTTTTGCAGTTGATCAGCGTCCTCTCCTCGGCACTGTTGTTGCTGGTATCCGGATCAGTCTCGGCAGCCCGGACACTGGCGAAATTCTTAAGTTCGTCAACCTTATCGGCCGTGACGTCGATGGTCAGAGTGGCGACGGCCCCGGGACTGAGGCTGCCCAGGGCACAGGTCAGCGTATCGCCATTTTGATTGCAGGCGGGACTGGTCGAGACCAGTGTCACGCCGACGGGCAGGATGTCGGTAACCGTGACCACGCTGGCGGCGCCGGGACCGTTGTTGGTCACCCTGATCGTGTAGATCAGGTGTTCGTGCAGCGCCACGCAGTCGGCTTGGTGGAGGTTGCTGATGCTGAGATCGGCCGGCGCCGTCGTCTCCAATGCGCCAATATCGCAGACCGCAACACTGTCGCTATCGCCGTCCACCGGTCGTACAACACGGCGTTGGTCGGTGGCCGGACAACCGGTATTGTCGGCCGCGTCAATGGCCGGGCTGCCGGACGACAATGCGTGCGTCGCCGTCTGGCCGCCGTTGTCGGTCAGGGCGCCGAGCAGCGGATTGACATTACTCAGGTCGCCCGTCGCGCCGAAGGCACAGCTCGTGCCGCTGTCGAGATTGTTGCCGTTCGAGCTGACAGTGCCAGCGCAGTTGCTGCCGGTGTTGGCGTTGAGCAGAGTACTCTTGAGGGTGACGCTACCGGCGTTGTAAAGGCCGCCACCGGATGTGTCGCCATTGAGCGCGAAGGTTGCGTGCAGCACGGTGGCAGTGGCGCTCGTAGCGTTGTACAGGCCACCGCCGAGCAAGGTGGCGGTGTTACCGCTCAACGTCGTGTTGTTGATCGCCACGGTCGAGGCATTGTACAGCCCCCCGCCGTTGCCGCTCGCGGTGTTCGCACTGAGCGTGCAGCGGTTCAAAGTCAGGGTCCCGGCGTTGTTGATCGCGCCACCGTTCGCATCGGTGTGGTTACCGTTCAGGCTGCAATCATTGAGGACGACGGTTCCAAGATTTATGCGGATCGCGCCGCCGGGACCACCGCTCGCCAGACCTTTGCGAATGGTGAGGCCGTTGAAAAAGACACTGAGTGGTGCACCGTTCGGCCCGACGTCGAACACGCGGTCGTGGTCGCCACCGTCGATCGTAGTCGATAATGCGCCGGCGCCGTTGATGGTGAGATCGTCGGTGATATCGAGGTCGCCGGTGGCAGCCGCGTCCTCGCCTGTGCCGGTGAGCGAGAGTTGGAACAGGCCAGCAGGAAGAGTGATGGTATCGGCGCCCGCCAGTTGATTGGCCGCCTGAATCGCCGCACGCAGGGTGCAGTTGTCCGCGCCGGCGGCGCAGGCGCCGGTATCGACCGCATCGGTGTTGCTGTTGACAATGAAGTTCTGGGCCTGCGCCGTGGCCGAGACCAGCATGGCGGTGGCGAGCTTCGCCCACAGCATGCGCGCGCAACGACGGCTACGATACCTGGCCATGGGAGGTCCTCCGTTCCGCCGCGCGCCGTAGCGGCTGTGATCCATAGCTGGCGACTATATAGCCCTCGGTGTTCCCTGGTAAAGGGACGCGGCGCGTCGTTACAAACGACGTCGTAGGTACCGGCGTGAAGTCGCCATTATGTTCGCCGCTTCGCGCGCGCCGTCGGCACGGCATTCCACGGATCGTCCGGCCATGGGTTGCTTGGGATAGCCCGCGTAGGGCGCAATGAGCATCGCGAATTGCGCCGAATGTTCCAATTATCGATCGGTGGGTTACGGCACTGCGCGTCTAACCCACCCTACGCATAGGATACAGGCCTCTATGTTCGCCGCTTCGCGCGCGCCGTGGGCACGGCATTCCACGGATCATCCGGCCACGGGTGCTTGGGATAGCGGCCTTTGAGTTCTTTCTTCACTTCTGCATAGGTGCGCTCCCAGAAACCGCGCAGATCCTGGGTCACCTGGATCGGCCGGCGCGCGGGTGATAGTAAATGTAGCGTTACCGGTACGCGCCCACGCGCGATGCGCGGTGTGTCGGCGAGCCCGAACATCTCTTGCAGCTTCACCGCCAACACCGGCGATTCACCGGGTTTGTATTCGAGCTTGAGCTGCGAGCCGCTCGGTACGGCGAGATGGGTCGGTGCATCGCTGTCGAGCTGCTGGCCCTGCTTCCAGTCGAGACGCGCCTTGAGAATGCCAGTCAGATCGAGGCGCGCGAGATGCTCGCGGCGCGTGATGCCGTCGAGATACAGCGCGAGCCAGTCGTCGAGCGTGGCGGCGAGCGCGCTATCCGACACATCCGGCCAGTTTTCCTCCGGGAACCACTGGCGTAGGCTGAGCACACGCGCCTGCCACTGGTGTGCTTCATCGGTCCACGGCAGTACGTCCAGCCCCATGCGTCGCACACCTTCGAGCATGGCGGCGCGCAGTTTCTCGGGGTCGGCCTTCTTCAGCGGCGCGCTGTCCAGCACCAGCGCGCCGAGGCGCTCGACGCGGCGTGCGACCACGATCTGCTGCTCCGTGTCCCAGCGCACTTCTTCCTCGCTTTTCACATGGCCAGGCATGAGCATGGGCAGTCGCTCTGCACGCAAGGTTGCGGCCAGATAGATCAACCCCTCGCCTTCTCCTGCATCCAGCGTTGCTGCTACCAATAACGGTTGGCGCAAGCGGATTTCCCATTCCGGCAGACGCGCTCCGCGGCCGTTGGCGAGCAGATAGGCCGGGCCGTTCGGCGCGCGCTGCTGAGCGATGCGGTCCGGATAAGCCAACGCCAACAACTGGCCGACATCATCGGGATCGAAGCCTGCGGCTTCATCCCGCGCGCCGATCAGGCGCCGCCATTGACGTGCAGCTTGATCCACACGCGCACAGCCGTTGGCATCAGCACTGCGCGCCTCCGCGCCCTTGCGGCCTTGCTGGCGGAACACGCGCAACACTTCGAGACGTTCGGCGAGATCGCAGGAGCGGCGCGCCTCGCCCATCAGGATGTCGCGTTCGGAGATGAGTGCGGCGATATCGCAGGCGAGCGCACCGCGCTGCATTTTCTCGGCGGCGCGCAGCATGTGCGCGAGGCGCGGGTGCAGCGGCAGCTGTGCCATGGCACGGCCGGCATCGGTGATGCGGTCCTGTTCGTCCAGTGCATCCAGCTCCACCAGCAGATCACGCGCCTGCGCGAGGGATGCAGCCGGTGGCGGATCGAGCCAGGCGAGACTAGTGGCGTCCTGCACACCCCAGGCAGAAAGTTCTAGTGCCAGCGGCACAAGATCGGCGCTGCGGATTTCCGGAATCGCCTGCGGAATCAGGCCGCGCTGCGTGGTCTCGCCCCACAGCCGGTAGCAGATGCCGGGCGCGGTGCGGCCGGCGCGGCCGGCGCGCTGCTCGGCCGAGGCGCGTGAGATGCGCTGGGTTACGAGGCGCGACAGCCCGCTCTTCGGATCGAACTGCGGCACGCGCGCGTAGCCGGAGTCCACCACCACACGCACACCGTCGATGGTCAGGCTGGTTTCGGCGATGGGCGTGGCCAGCACCACCTTGCGCCGTCCCGTTGTGCCACCCGGACGGATGGCGCGCTCCTGCTGCTCCCACGGCAGGTCGCCGTAGAGCGGATAGATATCGACGTTGTTGCTCTTAAGCGCCGCCTCGATGTTGCTCTGGGTGCGGCGGATCTCCCAGGCACCGGGCAGGAATGCGAGCACGTCGCCTTCATGTTCACCAAGCGCCCGCTGAATTGCCTGCGCCACAATATCGGGCAGCCGTCCTTCTGGATCGCGCGCCAGGTACTGCACTTCCACCGGATAGCTGCGGCCTTCACTGGTAATAATTGGCGCATTGTTCAGCAGGCGCGACACCGCCGCGCCGTCCAACGTCGCGGACATGACCAGGATCTTGAGGTCGTCGCGCAAACCGCGCTGACTGTCGAGGCACAGTGCCAGCGCCAGATCGGCGTGCAGGTGGCGTTCGTGGAATTCGTCGAAAATCACCAGCCCTACACCTTCGAGTGCCGGGTCGTTCTGCAGGCGGCGGGTGAGAATGCCTTCGGTCAACACCTCGATGCGCGTGCCCTTCGACACCTTGCTCTCGAAGCGGATGCGGTAGCCGACCGCTTCGCCGACCGTTTCGTTGCGCAACTGGCTCATGCGCCCGGCGGCGGCGCGCGCCGCCAGCCGGCGTGGCTCGAGCATGACAATACCCTTGTCCTTGAGCCACGGCTCGTCGAGCAGCGCGAGCGGTACCATGGTTGTCTTGCCCGCGCCCGGCGGCGCTTGCAACACCACTGAGGGATGGTCAGCCAGCATCTCGCGCAGGCGCGGCAGTGCTTCTTCAATGGGAAGAGTCATTGATTGTTTTAAAAAGTCCAAGGCAGCCACGGATGAACGCAGATAGACACAGATGATTACTTCTTGTTGTTCCTATTTCCATCTGCGTTTATCTGCGTTCATCTGTGGCTAAAGATCTTACACAACACGATTACGGTGTTCGCCACGCAGGAACGCCGCGATGTTCTCCACCACTTCGTCCGCCATTCTCTGTTGCGCCTGGCGGCTCGCCCAGGCGATATGCGGGGTCACGAGCAGGTTGGGCAGATTCGCGCTGAGCAGCGGATGATCCGCCGGCGGCGGCTCGGTGGTCAGCACATCCACTGCGGCGCCGGCCAGCCGCCCGGTGCGCAACGCCTCGAGCAGCGCCGCTTCGTCCACCACCCCGCCGCGTGCGCTGTTGATGAGGACGGCGGATGGCTTCATGCGCGCCAGTTCGGCGACGCCGATCAAATAGCGGGTCACGGGGGTGAGCGGCACGTGCAGACTCAGGATATCGGCCTCGCTCAACACTTGTTCGAAGGCCGTGCGACCGGGGCGCAGTGGCGCGCCACGCTGCTCGGCCAGCAGCACGCGCATGCCGAACGCCGCGCCGAGCTTTGCCACCGACTTGCCCAGCGCACCGCCACCGACGATGCCGAGCGTCGAACCGGCCAGGTCTTCGATCGGCCAGGTGTGCAGACAGAACGCGTCGGCGCGCGACCAATCGCCATTCTTCGCGGCCGCGGCATACGCGATCAGGTTGCGACGCAGCGCCAGCAACACCGCGAACACGTGCTCCGGCACGCTGTGCGTGGCGTAATCGCGCACGTTGCACACGCCGATGCCGAGGCGCGTGGCCGCATCGAGATCGATATGGTCCACACCGGTGGCAGCGACGGCAACCAGCCTCAGCCTCGGCAGATTTTCAAGCAACGCGGCGGGCAGTCTGACCTTGTTGGTCACGACCACATCGGCCTCGGCGGCATGGTTTAACACGTCGTCGCGTGTGGTGCGTGCATGCTCCTGCCATTCTGCAGAGAGGCGTGAAACCGGGAAAGTGATTGAGTCAGAAAATGTGTTTCGATCCAGCAAGACAATTTTCATGGTTGCTATTCTGCCGGCAGCGTGCAATTCGTCTCATGGCCCGGCGAAGCCAAGGGTGATGCGCTCGAACGGCGCCATATCGACTTCGATCCGATCGCCCGGTTTGACCACGATCGGCTCAATGATCGCGCCACAGATGATCCAGTCGCCGGCCGCGAGGCGTTCGCCATGCTGGCCCAGTATCTCGGCGGCCAGTCGCGCCAACTCGCCGAAACGTTCCGGCAGACGCAACGGCTCGCTCTCCCCTGCCGGCATGCCATCGACATGCAATCGCGCCTGAATCGCCTGGCGCGGTGCGGACGGTATTGCAACCTGTTCGGGACCGATCAGCACCGCGGCCTGATACAGATTGCCGCGCAACACTGCCTCGATGCCGTCGAGTGGCTGGGTTACATCGACGACCTCGACCGCCGGCGCGAACGCGGCGATGGCGGCTTCGGCCTCTGCCACCGTGGCGCCGGCCGCGACATCGCGGCCCAGCCGGATCGCGACCTCGACCTCCGCCTTGATCACGGAATTCACCGGCATTCGGAAGACGCCGCCCGATGCCAGCAGGCGATCGCGCCGCAGGAAGCCGAGCACCGGCGCCGCGATGCCCATGCGTTGCTGCGAGGCGCGATCGTTGAAACCGATCTTCCAGCCGAGACGCTGGCCGTGTGCCTGCACCGTGCGGCGCCAGAGCGCAAGTTGTGCCTCCATCCCGCGTCGCTGTGCCGCGGTGATGGCGATGGACGTCCCGGCGGCGGTTTCACTCATATTGCATTCTCCGCGCGTTGTGCAACCGGAAAATCTCCAAGTCGGCGAAACGAACGCGATGGGGCATAGTGTTCATGTGCAAACCGGCAAATTCCGGGAGTGTTCATCTTAACTCTCTATCGGCTGGACGCCTATCTCCAACCCGAGATTAGGACAAAAGAACACCGCGGTCGCGAACAACCCTCGCGAATCGACTTCCTGAATGCGTATGAAGAGAGAGGAAAAAACGCGAGGTGCTTCAGGTGTCGTTCAGCACCCGACTGTCCAGGGGCAGTGGCTGAACCAGTCGTTGATGTGCGCAATACTCATCGGACGACCGGAATAATAGCCCTGAATGCTGTCACAGCCGAGCGAATCGAGCAGATCCCAGGTTTCCTTGTTCTCCACGCCTTCGGCCACTACCCGGTAACCGAGGTTGTGGGCGAGATCGATGGTTGAACGGACAATGACCGCGTCGTTCTCGTCACGCGCCATCTCCAGCACAAAGGACTTGTCGATCTTCATGGTGTGTAGCGGCAACTTCTTGAGGTACGCGAGCGAGGAATAGCCAGTGCCATAGTCATCGATGGTGATCGTGAACCCGGCCTCGTTCAGTTTCTGCAGAACCTGCACACCATGCTCGATGTCGGCCATGAGCACATTCTCGGTGATTTCGATTTCGAGACACTGAGGTTGAGCCCCGACGGTGCGCACCAGCTCCTGAATCTTGTCGACCAGGTCAGGCTGCTGGAAGCTGCGGCCCGCCATGTTCACGGCGATGCGCAGCGGATGTCCGTCCAAGCGCCATTGCCGGCACTGCTTCAAGGCTTCCGCCATCACCCAGTCGGTGATGGGATTGATGAGGCCGTGGCGCTCGGCCATGGGAATGAACTGGTCCGGCGCCACCAGGCCGCGCTGCGGGTGCTGCCAGCGAATCAACGCCTCGACGCCGACCACACACCGCCGCCGCAGATCGATCTGCGGCTGGTAATGCAGCACAAACTCCTGATTCTCGATCGCGCGCCGCAGCTCGCCCGAGAGCTGCAGGCGCTCCGGGGTGTGTGGATCGCTGGCGGCATCGTAGAACACATGCGCGATATCCCGATGCTTGGCACCGTACATCGCCACGTCCGCGCGGCTCATGAGCGTATCCATTTCTTCGCCATGTTCGGGAAAAACGGCGATGCCGATGCCGGCACCGAGATACAGCTCTTGCTCGGCATGCGGGAACGGCTGCGTGAAGCAGGCAAGAATATTCTGCGCGACCTTCTCGGCGGTCTTGCGTCCGTCTCTGGCGTCGGGCAGGAGAATGGCGAATTCGTCACCGCCAAGGCGCGCAAGCGTATCGGCCTCGCGCAACACGGCCTTGAGACGGTCGGCCACGAGTCGCAGGATTGCATCCCCGGCCGGATGGCCGAGTGTGTCATTGATCTCCTTGAAGTGATTCAGGTCCATGAGCATCAACACCACATGCGGGCGACTGCTGCTGCGGCGCGCCGAGGCAATCGCCTGGTCCAGCCGGTCGAGAAACAGCGCGCGGTTGTGCAGACCGGTCAGACTGTCGGTCGTGGCCAGGCGGTGCAGGCGCTCGATGGTGAGTTTGGCATCGGTGGCATCCTCCATCAGCCCGTCGATGCGCACCACCCGGCCGCTGGCATCGCGGAACGGCTGGAACACGCGCCGGAACCAGCGCACGCTCTCGCCCGGCGCGTGCACGCGGCTTTCGACCTCGACCTGCTCGCCGAGCAACGCCTGCTGCCAGGCACGTTTTACAGTCTCGCGGTCCTCCGGCACGGTCCAGCCGAGGCAGGGAATGGGCATCTCGATGTCGAGACTGCAGATCTTGCGCGTCGACGGACTGACGTACAGCGGCCGGTTGTTCAGCACATCCACCGACCACAGGATCTGCGGCAGGTTGGCCAGCAGGCTCGTCACCTGCCCCTGCAGGTCTTCCAGCAAGCGGTGTTCGGATTCGACCGCCTGCATGGCGGCGTCCCAGTAACCTTCGAGCATCAGGCCCATGTCGCGGAACAGGAACTTGGTGACGGCATCCTCGAGCTGGTATTTCTCGACCTCGGACATGGCCGCATCATTCTGCATGCGCGCATGCAGATGATCCCAGTAAAGCAGGTACGCGCCCATGACCCACACCGGCTCGATGCCGAAGCGCTGGTGCAGCTCGCCGACATGGGCAAGGCGTTCAGCCGATTTGTCGTCGGTATTGCCGGTCAGGAAATTCCAGAGGTGCTGCAACTGCGTGCGCACCAGGCCGGCAATCTCGCCGCCGCGTTCCTCGTGGCGTTTCAGGATCTCGGCCGTGGCGGGATAGGCCTGCAGGTAGGAATAAAAGGTCTCGGCAAATTCCTCGCTGTCTTCGATCAGCGTGTTATGGAATCGCTTCAGAATGCGCCGGTCGGTATCCTCGATACCGAGGAACCGGTTGAATGCCTCATTGATACTACGTTTGTCGTAGTGGCGGGTAGCGGGTTGGGGACGGATGTTGCCGGATTTATCGGTCACAGCAGCTCTGGGTCTGGTTTGTTGTAGTTATCAGCAACAACATTCACCGCCCGTCCCTGTTAACGGTATCCGTCTGTTGCCATCTGTTCTGTTATCAATAGCTTGAACGCTAAATTAGCCGATATTGCTGAGATAAACCACAAGAGAGTTGTGGAAACAGTAAATCAGAGATTGCTGATATAGACAGCCCGGAAAAGCGGCCAGCGCCCGGTTCAGGCACGCAACATCCGCCAGACGCGCTTCAGGCCGCGTGCCAGTTTTTCGAGGCGGGTGCGCCGATAATACGCCCGATCGGTCGCGCTGATCTGTTCCAAGCGACCGCGATATTTGAGTTTCGCCCACTGATTGAAATCGAGACGCTCGGCGAAGCGGTAGTGAGCCCGATTGAACGGTGCGAATCCGGATTTGCGGATCACGGCCGCACCGAAGTCGAGCAGGCACGGATGCTGTCCGTCCACCAGCAGCAGATTGTCCTTCTTCTGCAAATCGCTGTGTGCGACGCCGCGTGCGTGCAGTGTCTTGATGTGCGCCAGCAGCTCGGCAAAGAACGCTTCGCGATCGGTGATCTCGGCATAGCGCGCGGGCGCACCGTCGATAAACTCCAGCACCAGATAGCGGTTGCGCAGCAGGCCGTAGCAGCGTGGTGCGGCCGGAAAATCGGTGAGCCGTTCGTAAACGCGCGCCTCGTGGCGCAGCATGAGCATGGAGACCCACTTCCGGATTCCGCGGCCGCTGGGGGCCTTGATCACCAGACGCCGGTTGTCGTCCCGATAGAGAAGCGTTTGGCCCTGATAGCCGCGCGCCAGACGGTGGGTGCCGCTGGCGAGGCTGTCTTCGATCCAGCGAGCCAGCGTGTCTTCGGAAAGACCGTTGAGGCCGCGGAACATGCCCAGGCTCAGAGGAAACCGAGCGCGAGATAGGCGAGACAGAGAACGAGGACGGTGATGATGATCGGCTCGCCGTTGTGCCAGCTCTGGGCCAGCGACCATTCGCCCTTCGCGCCGGGCTGGTACGGCGTGAGTCGCGGAATCAATGCGCGCGTGACCGCCCGCCAGCGTTCCCAGGACTCGCCGAACAGGCGATGCAGCACCTGGTCTTCATGGGCGATGGTGCCGGGATAGAAGAACAGTGCGATCACCGCCCACGCCGCGAAACTCCACCACAATCCGGAGGCGAGACAGAAGCCCAGGGTGATGAGGTGGTTGCCGACATACAACGGATGGCGGACGTAGCCATAGGGTCCGGTGGTGGTCAGCACCTTGTCCTTCTTGACGTGCCCGGAAGCCCACAGACGCACGAGCATACCGAGCAGCGCGAACACGACACCGATCAGGAGCATGGTCCGGCCGGCACTGCCGAGTTCGACCGGGCGGCCGAAGGCAGTGAGCACGAACAGAAAACCGACGCCGACGAACTGGCGAAAGCGATAGCGGCGATGGACGAGATCGTGCGCGAGCTTGTCGAATCCGAGCGAGGATGGAGCCTTGAGGCGACGGAACATGGACATGGTGGGGCGCCCTGTGGTTATGCGGTGGCGTTCCGGAAGCTTGCGTCGTCCGGCGCTAATGGGCGCGGATATTAAAGGCAATTACCCGGGAAAACAATCCGCTCAGGGCGAAGAACACAGGCAACAGCGTTAGCCACAGATGAACGCAGATGAACACAGATCAAAACGCCCGTAGACGGGTTTTCGGTAGTCCATCTGTGTTTATCTGCGTTCATCTGCGGTTGCAACAATAATACAACCTCAACTGGCCGCGGCCTTCTTGCGCGCCTTTTCCTTGCCGAAGCCGATCGCGCCGTCCACCACATCCGCCAGGATCGTGTCGCCCGGTGCAAATTTTCCGGACAGGATCTCTTGCGCCAGCGGGTTCTCGATCTGCTGCTGGATGGCGCGCTTCAGCGGGCGCGCGCCGTACACCGGATCGAAACCGGCCTCGGCGAGCTTGTCGAGCGCCGCGGGTGTGAGCGCGAACCCCAGTTCGCGCGCCGCCAGGCGCTCGCGCAGATAGCGGATCTGGATTTCGGCGATGCGGTGCAGCTGTTCGCGACCGAGCGGGTGGAACACCACGATGTCGTCGATGCGGTTCACGAACTCGGGACGGAAGTGCTGACCGACGATCTCCATCACCGCTGATTTCATGCGCTCGTAATTTTCCTCTCCCGACATTTCCTGAATGGTCTGCGAACCGAGGTTCGAGGTCATGATGATGACGGTGTTGCGGAAATCCACGGTACGGCCCTGCCCGTCGGTGAGCCGGCCGTCATCCAGCACCTGCAACAGCACGTTGAACACCTCGGGGTGCGCCTTCTCGACTTCGTCGAGCAGGATGACGGAATACGGCTTGCGGCGCACCGCCTCGGTGAGGTAACCGCCCTCTTCGTAACCGACGTAGCCCGGTGGTGCGCCGATGAGCCGCGCCACCGAGTGCTTCTCCATGAACTCGGACATGTCGATGCGCACCATCGCCTCATCCGTGTCAAAGAGGAAACCGGCGAGCGCCTTGGTGAGTTCGGTCTTGCCGACGCCGGTCGGACCGAGGAACAGGAACGAGCCGTTCGGACGGTTGGGGTCGGACAGGCCGGCGCGCGAGCGGCGGATGGCATTGGACACCGCCTTGATGGCTTCCGTCTGGCCAATCACGCGCTGGCTCAACTCGTCCTCCATGCGCAGCAGTTTGTCGCGCTCGCCTTCCATCATCTTGGAGACCGGAATCCCGGTCCAGCGCGACACCACCTCCGCGACCTCATTCTCGGTGACGGCGGTGCGCAGCAGTTTCGTCTGCTTGCTTTCCTGGGCACCGGCCGCGGCCAGCTGCTTCTCGAGTTCCGGGATACGGCCATATTGCAACTCGGACATGCGCGCCAGGTCGCCGGCGCGACGCGCGGTCTCGAGTTCGAGGCGCGCGCGCTCGAGCGCCTCCTTGACGTGTTGCGAACCGTGCACCGCGGCCTTCTCGGCCTTCCAGATCTCGTCCAGATCGGAGTATTCCTTCTGCAGCTTGGCAATCTCGCCCTCGAGCACGGCAAGGCGTTTCTTCGAGGCCTCGTCGGCCTCCTTCTTGAGCGCCTCGCGCTCGATCTTGAGCTGGATGAGCCTGCGGTCGAGCTTGTCCATGACCTCGGGCTTGGAGTCGATCTCCATGCGGATGCGCGATGCGGCCTCGTCCACCAGGTCGATGGCCTTGTCTGGCAGCTGGCGGTCGGTGATATAGCGGTGCGAGAGCATCGCCGCCGCGACGATCGCCGGGTCGGTGATGTCGACGCCATGATGCACTTCGTACTTTTCCTTCAGGCCGCGCAGGATCGCGATGGTGTCCTCGACATTCGGCTCGTCCACCAGCACCTTCTGAAAGCGGCGTTCGAGGGCCGCGTCCTTCTCGATGTACTTGCGGTACTCATCGAGCGTGGTGGCGCCGACGCAGTGCAGTTCGCCGCGCGCCAGGGCGGGTTTGAGCATGTTGCCGGCGTCCATCGCGCCCTCGGCCTTGCCGGCGCCGACCATGGTGTGCAGCTCGTCGATGAACAGGATGATCTGGCCTTCCTGTTTGGCGAGATCGTTGAGCACCGCCTTGAGGCGCTCCTCGAACTCGCCGCGGTACTTGGCGCCGGCGATGAGCGTGCCCATATCGAGCGACAGCACGCGCTTGCCCTTGATGCCTTCCGGCACTTCGCCGTTCACGATGCGCAGCGCCAGGCCTTCGACAATGGCGGTCTTGCCAACGCCCGGTTCGCCGATCAGCACCGGGTTGTTCTTGGTACGGCGCTGCAGGATCTGCACGACACGCCGGATTTCCTCGTCGCGCCCGATCACCGGATCGAGCTTGCCCTGCTCGGCGCGTTCCGTGAGGTCGATGGTGTATTTCTGCAGGGCCTGGCGCTGATCCTCGGCGCCGGCGTCCTGCACCTTCTGGCCACCGCGCAAGGCATCGATCGCCTTCTCGATCCCGCCCTTGGAGACACCGGCTTCTTTCAGCAGTCGGCCGAGCTCGCCCTTGTCTTCAAGCGCCGCGAGCACGAACAGCTCCGAGGTGATGTACTGGTCGTTGCGCTGCTGGGCATATTTGTCGGTGAGATTCAGGAGCTTCGACAGGTCGTTCGAAATGTGCACCTCGCCGCCCGCGCCCTGTACCGAGGACATGCGGTCCAGCACCTGGCCGACTTTGGAGCGCAGGACATTGGCGTTCACGTCGCACTTGGCAAGCAGCGGGCGCGTGGTGCCACCGTCCTGGTCGAGCAGCGCCGCCATGACGTGCACCGGCTCGATGAACTGATGATCGCGGCCCAAGGCCAGGCTCTGCGCCTCGGCCAGCGCCATCTGGAACTTGGTGGTGAGTTTATCCATGCGCATACGAGTACCCTTTGAAGCGAAAAGCGTTAGCCGCAGATGAACACAGATGGACGCAGATCGACACCGTCACCCCCCGCGCCTTTTCCGGCCTGAGCGATTTTATCTGCGTTCATCTGCGTTCATCTGTGGCCCCAAAATCTTATGCTGTTGTTTATGGGGCGCAGCCTTGGATTTTCAACCCGCCAGGCCAATCAGGCCTTCCTGAGCGCGGGCGCGTCGTTCGGATAGGGGAAGAGCACATCCAGCGGCAGGCTCTTGCCGGCGGTCTGGACGATGCGCGCATGCCGGCGGCGCAGCTCGCGCGCATGCAGCACCCCGCAGGAATGCGCGATCATGTCGATCTCGTGGTTCAGGGCGTGCACGTAATTCGCCACGCGCTGCGACTTCTCGCCCACCACCAGCCCGCGTTGCAGGCGTTTGTTGTGCGTGGTGATGCCGGTCGGGCACAGGTTGGTGTGGCATTTGAGCGACTGGATGCAGCCGAGCGCGAACATGAAACCGCGCGCGGTATTGACGAAGTCTGCGCCCAGGCACAGGGCCCAGGCGGCGCGTGCCGAAGTGGCGAGCTTGCCGCTCGCCACCAGCTTGATGCGCGGCTTCAGGCCCGCGGCAATCAAGCGGCTGGCCACAGTCGGCAACGCCTCCATGATCGGCAGGCTCATATGGTCGGCGAGCGCCTGCGGCGCGGCGCCGCTGCCGCCTTCGCCGCCATCGAGGGTGAGAAAATCGGGCGCATCCTGCCGGCCGCGCCGCAGCACGGCTTCGATCAGATCGTCGACGAATTGCTCGCTGCCGACCGCGGTCTTGACGCCGACCGGACGGCCGGAAAGTTCGCGCAAGCGCACGACAAAGTCGAGCAGTTCATTCAGGTTGGCGATATCCGGATGCCGGTTCGGGCTGATGGAATCGCGCCCGGCCGGAATGCCGCGGATGCGCGCAATCTCCTCGGTGACCTTCGCGCCCGGCAGGATTCCACCCTTGCCGGGCTTTGCGCCCTGCGAAAGCTTGATCTCGAAGGCCTGCACCAATTGGCCGAGCTCACGGGCGCGTTCCGGCGCAAACCGGCCGGCGAGATCGCGGATGCCGTACTTGGCGGTACCGACCTGGAAAATGACATCGCCACCACCGGCCAGATGATGCTCGGACAACCCGCCCTCGCCGGTATTGAGCCAGCAGCCGGCGCGTGCCGTGCCGGCCGACAAGGCGCGCGCCGCCGGCACCGACACCGCGCCGAAACTCATGGCGCTGCAATTGATCAGCGAGCGCGCCAGGAACGGCTGTCGGCAATAGCCGTCGCCGAGCAACAGCGGCGGCGTCGGCATGCGTTCCTCGTCCTGTACCGGAAAGGCGGCGTTCACGAACAGGATCGAGCCCGGTTCGCGCAGGTCGTTGGTCGAACCGAAACCGATGTTGCCGCCGAGGCCCTTGGCGTTGCGATAGATCCAGGTACGGGTCGCGCGGTTGAATGGCATCTCCTGGCGGTCGCCGGCAAAAAAATACTGGCGGAAGAATTCGCCCTGGCGTTCGAGGAAATAGCGCAGCCGGCCGATGATGGGAAAATTGCGCCGCACGGTGTGCTCGCGCTGCACGATGTCCTGGATGAACATCACCAGCAAAACAATGAGCACGATGCCGCCCGCCCAACCGAGCGCGACCACGATGCCGCTGAGGGTGCTGGAAAGACTCTCGACGTTCACGTCTGATCCTGCTTTATTTCATGCGGGTGCCGGCTGAGCAACCGCGCAAGGGTTCCGAGCAGCCGCTCCGGGTCGTTGTCCACATAGTATAGATGTGGAAATGCCGTGAGCCGGGCGCGCGAGCGCTGGAACACGGCACTCACCGTGCGGCCGGCGCCGCGCACGCCGTCGATGCGCAGCGGGTACACCGGCGCGCCGGACAGCTTCGCGAGATGCAGGATACCGGGCTTGAGGCGCGCCGGACGCTCGTGGTCGAGGTGGATGCGGCCGTGCGGGAACAAGGCCACCACCTCGCCATGCTGCAAGGCATGGCGCGCCGCGGCCAGCGCGCGGTGCGGGCTGGCGGCGCGATCCAGCGGGATGCAGCCGACCGCGCGCAACAACCAGTTCAGCCCGAAGCGTTCGTATTGCTCGCGCGCGATGATGAAGCGCAGTGGCCGGTGGCTGGCGGCAATCAGCAGCAACGGATCGAGTCCAGAGACATGATTGGCCACGACCAGCGCCGGGCCATGCTTGGGAAGAGAAAGGTGCGTGGCGCGCAGCCGGTGGAAACGCCGGCAGAAAATGCGGTTCAGACCATCGAGGGTATTGAGCCAGCCGCGCCCCCAATCGGCCCGCGCCGCCGCGCGGCAGGCGCGCAGCCCGCGCGCGCCAAGCCATGCGCCAATGGCAGCGACGAACGCGGCGATACTGAGCCAGGCCGGCAGGCTCATCCGTTACCCTGGTCCGTCTGCGCCGCCAGCCGGCCGCGCCGCTCGTTCACCGTCAGGAGCAACAGCAGGCCGGCGACGAAGAACGCCGCGGTCGCGAGCAGCGCCAAGCGATGGTTGCCGCGGCTGAAGTAGGTGACCAGGCCATAGCACAGCGGCCCGATGACGGAGGCGAGCTTGCCAGCCAGCCCCCACAGGCCGAAGAACTCGGCGCTGCGCGCCGGCGGCGAGAACAGGCCGATGAGCGCGCGCCCGGCCGACTGGCTGGAGCCGAGCGCAACGCCCACCAGGTTCGCCACCACCCAGAAGCCGCTGCGTGTCTCGGTGAAGTAGGCGAGCACCAGCGCGGCGATCCACACCAGCAGGGTGAGTGCCAGTGTCGGCACCGAACCGATCCGGTCCTGCAGGCGGCCGAAGCCGAATGCCCCGAGCGCGGCGGTTGCGTTCACCACCAGGATCATCACGATCGTATCCTGGGTGCTGAACCCCATGACCTGCTGGGCATACACGGCCGCGAGCACGATCACGGTATAGATGCCGCAGTAATAGACCGAGAGCGTGATCAGAAAACGGAACAGGTCGCGGTAGTGGTGTGCGTGTGCGAACGTGCTGCGCACGCGCGCGAAGCCGGCACGCACTGCCGCAGTCACGGACGGCAGCGGCCGTGCCACGGCGCGCTCGCGCAGCCACAGGAAGGTCGGCAGCGCGGCGAGCGCAAACGCCACGGCGGTGATGAGCATGGTCACCGGCACGTACTGGGCGGCGCCCTCGCCGCGTGCCTGCGCCGCCATGACATAGATAAGGCACAGACCGAGCACCAGCATGCCGCCGAGGTAGCCGAGCGACCAGCCGTAGCCGGACACGCGCCCCATGTCGCGCGCATCCGCGATCTCCGGCAGGAAGCCGGCGATCAGATCCTCGCCGGTGTGAAACATGAACGCCGACAGCACCAGCAGCAGCATGCCGAGCGCCACCTCGCCCGGCCCGACCTGCGCGAGCAGCGCAGTGAACAGCACGCAGCCGACCGTACTGACCAGCAGGAACGCCTTCTTCTTTCCGCCGTGATCGGCGATGGCGCCCACCACCGGCGCGCTCAGCAGCACCAGCACGTTGGCGATACCGGTGGCGAGCGTCCACAGGAGCGTGGCAGTGCCGTCGCGGTCCGGTCCGTTGCCCGCGACCACGGCGACGAAATAGGCATTGAAGATCGCCGTGAGCACTACCGTCGTGTAGCCGGAGTTGGCGAAGTCGAACATCGCCCAGGCGAAGATTTCGCGGCGCGTAGCGGGTGGAACGGCAGAGGTCGGTTGGGCGGGCATGCGCAGGCGCTGGTTTTGACAACTTTCGCATGCCTCCAGGATTTTCGCTACACTCGAAAAAAATGCGAATCCGCGGGGACCAATGGAAGTCCACACGTTCTTTCTGATCCTGCTCACCATACTGCTGGCCGCGCGCATCCTCGGCGAACTCGCCGCGCGCCTGCAGGCGCCGCCGGTGATCGGTGAACTGCTGGCCGGCGTCCTGCTCGGCCCGAGCCTGCTCGGCTGGATCGAGCCCACGACCGTCATCAAGCTGCTCGCCGAGATCGGCATCATCCTGCTGTTGTTCGAGGTCGGCCTGGAGACCGACGTCATGCGCCTGGTGAAGACCGGCGCGAAGCCGGTGATCGTGGCGATGGCCGGTTTCCTGTTGCCGTTCCTGGCCGGTTACGGCGTGAGCCACTACCTGTTCGACCAGGACCTATTGGTGTCGCTGTTCGTCGGCGGCACGCTCACCGCCACCAGCATCGGCATCACCGTGCGCGTGCTCACCGATCTCAAGCGCCAGGGCAGCCCCGAGGCGCAGATCGTGCTGGGCGCGGCAGTGCTGGACGACGTCATGGGCGTGGTGATGCTCGCCTTCCTGTACGAATTCTCGGTGAGCGGCGGCGTGCAGCTCACCGGCACCGGCAAGGTGCTGGTGTTCGTGGCGCTGTTCATGGTGCTGGCACCGCTCGCCGCCAAGCTCATGGCCGAGATCATCAAGCGCTTTGAGCGCGTCAGCCAAATTTCGGGACTGATACCGACCACGGTGGTGGCGCTGGTGCTGTTCTTTGCCTGGCTGGCACACGCCGTGGGCGCACCTGAACTGCTCGGCGGTTTCGCCGCGGGACTGGCGCTTTCGCGGCGTTTTTTCTTCCCCATGGGGCTCGCGATCTCCACCGACCCGAAGTTCGCGCATCGCCTGGAAGTGGAGATGAAGCCGATCATCCATCTGTTCACGCCGATCTTCTTTGTCATGGTCGGCCTGTCGCTCAATCTGCGCGCCATTGACTGGTCGTCGCCGTTCATCTGGTCGTTCTCGCTGGCGCTGTTCGTGCTGGCGGTCGCCGGCAAGATGCTGTCCGCGTTCCTGATCCGCGAAACCCTGCACGCGCGTATTGCCATCGGCCTCGCCATGGTGCCGCGCGGCGAGGTCGGGCTGATCTTCGCCGAACTGGGGCGCGCCTCCGGGATATTCAATAATGAGGTGTATGCCGCCATGGTGCTGGTGATCGCCTTCACCACCCTGTTGCCACCGTTCGTGATGAAGTGGTTCTACAGTCGCTACAGCATGCAACTCTCGCCTCGTCGGAGCATGGCATGACCCTGCCAAAGCTGCCGCCCCGCGCGCTGATCGAAGACGATGTACGACGCGCGCTCGCCGAGGATATCGGCCCCGGTGATCTCACCGCGCAACTGGTGCCGGATGCGGACGCGCACGCCGAGCTGGTAACGCGCGAGGACGCAGTACTGTGCGGCACGGCCTGGTTCGACGAGGTGTTCCGCCAGCTGGATGCACGCGTGCAAATTACCTGGCTCAAACACGATGGCGAACACGTCACGGCCAACGCGGTACTCTGCCGCCTCCACGGACCGGCACGCGCCCTGCTCAGCGGCGAGCGCAGCGCGCTCAACTTCCTCCAGACCCTGTCCGGCACGGCATCGCTCGCGGCGCGCTATGCCGGCGCGGTGCGCGGCACGCGCGCCAAGGTGTTGGATACGCGCAAGACCCTCCCCGGCTTGCGGCGGGCACAGAAATACGCCGTCACCTGCGGGGGCGGGCACAATCACCGTCTCGGTCTCTATGACGCCGTGCTCATCAAGGAAAATCACGTTGCCGCCGCCGGTTCGGTAGCGGCAGCGCTGCAACGGGCGCGCAGCGCGGTCGCCGCCGATGTACCGGTTGAGATCGAGGTGGAGAACCTCGGGCAATTGCGTGAGGCATTAAACGCCTGCGCCACGCGCATCCTGCTCGACAACTTCGACCTCGCGGGGCTCGCTGCCGCGGTCCACGAAACCGCCGGCCGCGCCACACTCGAGGCCTCCGGCGGGATCACGCTCGACAACATACGCGCCATCGCCGCAACCGGGGTGGATTTCATCTCGGTCGGCAGCCTGACCAAACACCTGCGTGCCGTTGACCTTTCTTTTCGCATCCTGCCCCATTGACCGCCCCCCGCGGGTGTGCCCGGCCGGACCATCCGACCAGCCCGGTGGATTCCGCCATTCGTCACATGTCGCCGCACTCGGGTTGTACCCGGCCTCCAAAAGGTCTAGGCTTATTTCCAAGCACAAAGACATTCGGGGCCACAGTCCGTGCCGGCCCCTGCATACGGCATGAAAACGAAAGTCGACGTTCATGACCTCTGCAAGGGAATGTACGTCTCCGAGCTGGATCGTCCCTGGCTCGGTACGCCGTTCCTGTTCCAGGGTTTTGAGATCCACACTGACGAGGAACTCGAGCAGCTGCGCAAGCTCTGTCAGTACGTATATGTGCTGAATGAAGAGCCGCACGCCTCGCCGGCCGTGCGCCGACCGGTGCGCGAGGCGACCCCGCCGCCGGTACACACGGCGCAAACGATCACGAAGCGCCCTCCCGAATACGCCGTCACCGAGACCTCGAGCCGGGAGATACCGCGAACCGGCACGCCGCCCAGCCGCTACCCCGACCTGACACCGGTCGAAGAGGAGCTGCAGCAGGCCATGGAGGTGGAACGCAGCGCGCGCGAAACCATATACGCCATACTCGACGATGCCCGTCTC
>Ga0209705_10000255_pt1 | contig 27770 bp, 25 predicted proteins | sample PPLLaktember2015_5_FD_187262 | JGI IMG/M metagenome (GOLD analysis project Ga0209705, IMG submission 187262) | Freshwater sediment microbial communities from Prairie Pothole Lake near Jamestown, North Dakota, USA - PPLs Lake P8 Core (1) Depth... | ecosystem: Environmental > Aquatic > Freshwater... | reverse complement strand
GCTTACGAAAGACGCGTGGCATGGGGCGACTGCCGCGCGTCGAATCCTCGTCGTATGGCATTTCCGAGAACTGCGCCAGTCAGGACCGACGTGCCGTAGATGGACACCGCCATGAGCGCGCGAGCCCGGCGAACCCGAATCCGAGGATCCCGGTGCCGCGAACGGCGTCGGCCTCCGCGAGTGCCGCAAACAGAGCGATGAACCACCCCATGCGAGGGTCCCTCCAGGGTCAGGCCCTCGGCCATACGATGCAAACACAGACCTTAGCGGATTCTCGGTTCCTCCAGATCCGCCAGAACCGCTCGAAAGCCTGGGGAGACGCACGTATTGCGCACGTCGCGCCATATACACGGCGTATATGGCATAATGATCCCGGAGGCTTCAGACCATGCCCCGAACCGCCAAGGTCTTCATGACCAACCGCAGCCAGGCCGTGCGCCTGCCGAAGGAGTTCCAGTTCGCCACCGACGAGGTCCTGATCCGGAAGGTCGGGGACGACGTGATCCTGTCGCCCCGCCCCCGCGACTGGAAGTCGTATCTGGAAACCGCCCCGGTGGCATCCGACGCGTTCATGGCCGACGTCGAGGATCTACCCGTCCAGGAGCGGGAGCGCTAATGCCCCGCTTCATGTTGGACACCGACACCTGCTCCGACATCATGAAGCGGTCGCACCCGCTGGTGGTGAAGCGGCTGCAGTCGGTGCCGGTCACCGACGTCTGCATGTCTGTAGTCACCAAGGCCGAACTGCTGTACGGCGTCGAGATCTCGCCCCGGCGTGCGCAGGACGCGGCAGCCTTGGCAGCGTTCCTGCCTTACGTCGAAGTCCTGGCACTCGACGGGGACGCCGCCCTTCACTACGCCGAGATCCGCGCCGACCTGAAGCGGCGAGGCGCGATGATCGGCGCCAATGACCTCTTCATCGCAGCGCACGCAAGGGCACTCGACCTGACGTTGGTGACGAACCACACGACAGAGTTCGAGCGTGTGCGCAACCTCACACTCGAGAATTGGACGGTCCACATACGTCGCAGGCGGTGAACCGGAGGAGCGCTTCAACGGATCGGATGCCACCCACCGTCGGACCGCCTTTCGGAGCAAACACGCAAACTCCATGGTGACCCACGTCGACACGGGCACGCCCTTCAGCACGGCCGGTTGACATCGCCACGAGCCGATCGCCTCCACTGCTTGGGTGTCCAGCCCACACCGTCGGTCGAGTGGTCGCACGACGGTGATGTCCGTGCACGCGCATCACGCCCTGCACATGGGCGGTCCACGGTTGCTCCAACTGCGCGAGGTGCTTTCGCCCCCGAGCAGTCACGCGGTAGTACCGCGCCCGTCGATTGAGCGCCGAGGTTCGCCACTCGGACGTGACCCATCCTGCCGCTTGCATCCGATGAAGCGCCGGATACAGGGATCCCTCCTCGACGCGAAGGATGTCACCTGAAGTCGTCCTGACGCACTCGGCGATCGCATAGCCATGCAGGCCTTCGCTGTTCGACAAGATCCGCAGCACCAGGAGGTCGAGCAAACCCTGAAGCATGTCTTTTCGTTGACGCCTAGACATCTATGTGAGGTAGTCGCGCGCGAGGCGGACCGATGGCGGCATTCGTCACTCACACCTATCGTCGCGAGAGCACGCGCGCACACGTCGCCAATCTCGGCTCTTTCAAGTAATCCCTTGAGATCGGCAGTCGCACGCCACAAGCGGCATGTCACGTGTCCGAGGACTGTCTCCAAGACACTTGCACCTCCACCTGCGGCGCTGCCACACCTCTCAAGTTTTTCGCGGAGGCGAAGAACTCGCGACAACAGACCGCAAGTGCTGATCTATGAATGGTGTGCAGAATGGCGGAGAGGGTGGGATTCGAAGCCTCACAGCGCCTTTAGAATCTGTCAGTTGCAGAGAGCACGATGCCATGATTGCCACGTCTGCCAGCAATGCCGCCGGGCATTGCCCGCCATTGGCCGCTGGCGGTCGCCACCCGTGTGACGGACGGCCGCGCGCCGGTCCAACGCTGCCACGCCCTCAGGTCACCTCCCCCGCGGGCGTTCGGACCGCGTCCACCTGTTAAAACAAAGAACTGGGCGGAGGGCAGCACAAGACCGCGCAGGATGTCAGTCAGCATGATGTTGTCGTACGCGAGCTCGGCGGCGGGTTCACGCATGAGACGATCATGACGACTACCTTAGGCGAAATACGCGCCCTTCGCGCTCTCGCAAATGGCGACCACTCCTGGGTGGCGCAGCCGCTGCTCGACCGAGATCGCGTAAAAGCGATTCTTCAGCGAGGGTATCGTGCCCACAGTGCGCAATCCGTAGCGCCGTCGCGCGTCGCCCTCCATAACGCTAGGGCAGGCATACACGCCATACCCGCCGGCGGCGAGCACCTTGGAGAGGCTGCCATCATCGATCTCCGCGACGACCCGCGGTTGGATGCCCTGTGCAACGAACCAATGCGCGAGCCCGCGCCGAAGCGCCGCGTTCACGCTTGGCATCAGGAAAGGCGCTCCCTCAAGGGACTGCGGGAAGCGCTTTCTGAGCGACGCCGCCACGCTGGGAGAACCAAGGATGGTCGTCCCGCACTCACCCAGCAGGTGGTTGAACAGCTTCACTGGTGCACCGGTGCCCGCGGGTTCGTCCGACAGCACGAGATCGAGCGCATGAAGAGACAGTTCCTTCAGGAACTCCTGCAGCGAGCGGTCCTCACGACAGATCACGTAGGGCGGTGGCGCCAAGTGCAGCGCGGGTTCGAGTAGCCGCTGCACGATGGACTTCGGGAGGCAGTTCATGACACCGATGGCCAGATGCAGGGACTGCGGCACCGCCCCACGCTTGACGACGGCCATGAACTCACGGCCGAGACCGAAGATCTCGTTCGCGTAGCGAAACGCCGTCTGACCGACGTCAGTCAGCGCGAGTCCTCGGCCAGCCCGCTTGAACAGTTTCTCACCGATGATGCCTTCGAGTTGATGAATCTGAGCGCTGACCGTCGGGTGTGTCAGACGAAGCTCACGGCTTGCCGCGGCCACACTCCCTGTTCGCGCAACCACCCAGAAGTAGTACAGGTGGTGATAGTTCAGCCACTCCATGCACGATTACTATACGGCGTCGCCTCGACGCCAGGCCGTCGATTGTTGTGTCCGACACCAACCTGCATCCCACCGCAGGCTCGGGCCTCGGGTCCGGCGCCAGGGTGAACCCACGCCCACGGTTGCCCGCCCACGGAGCCGTGCGCATCACGCAAGTCGATGGACGACCGTTGCGGTACCCCCTGGGCCTGTTTCCTTATGGCCTGCGGCCGATGCGCCCGGGCACCTTCAACGGCTGACATGTGGCCATTCGCGTGCATCGCCGCAATGAACAGGGCGATGAAGGCCTCGTCGACGCCCAGCGCAGGGGCGCGAACGGCAGATCGTCTCTCAACCTTCACGGTCTCCCCCCTGCCGTCCCAGTCACAACCCGCCTTCCGTTCGCATCCACGACGGGCACGATGCCGCAATCGTGTTCACACATGATCTGCGCGACGCACTCGAGATTTGTATCCGGCTGGCAGGTGCACACATTCACGGTCATGACGCCCCTGGCTTTCCTGTCTGCCTCCGACCTTCAACACTGGCCCTTCAACGAGAGGCGTCCAGTCGGAGCGACGCCGGTATTCCGACGGCAGAACCGACTGGTGCGCGACACCTCGTCCCTAGGGCACCACGAATACCGGGACCGCGCTTCTGTTGACCGCGCCCTCGGTGGTACTTCCCAAGAGCCCCTTTCGGGGCGCGTTCTGGGACGTCGCGCCGACTACCAGCGCATCGGCACGCGTCTCGTCCACACTGCGCAGGAGCTCATAAAGCGGGGCGCCGGCTCGGACCTGCCCGCGCACGCGCCAACCGGCCTTCCGCAGCTGGTCAGCCCTCCGCTGCTGGCGGCGGTCGGCTGCGGCCAGATTCTTCGCCCCCTGCGCCAGGACGTCCGCGCGGAGTTCCGCGGTGAGTCCTCGCAACAGCGGGTGGCTCGGTATCGGCTGGTTGTGGAGAACGGTGACAAGGGTGATCGACCCGCGCTTCGGCACAGTGCCGCGCGCGAGGAATCGGATGGCTCGGTCGGACGCGGCCGATCCGTCAACACCCACCACGAGGTGGGTGACACGAGGGATCCCGCGCCGCACGACGAGCACGGGTGTCTCTGCGCGACGAAGCACCGCGCGGGAGACGCTCCCCATCAGGAGCCGTCGAAAGCGTCCGTGTCCTCGCCACCCGATGACCAAGGCGTGCGCATCCCAGCCTTTGGCCTCTGCGAGGATCCGATCGACGGCGTCGCCGTCCTGCACGACCGCCTCTGCCTCCGTCCATCGTGCGCGCAACGTGCGTGAGGCGGCCGCGGCGGCGCGACGTGTGATCGCCTCGGACCGTGCCCACAAGTCCGCATTCGGTGGGAGGAACAGCCCCGGCCTGACGACGATGGCCCGCGCCTCGCTGGGGCCTGGCCACGGGAAGGCGGCGGAGGCGGCCATCGCGGCACGAGCGGACGCAGAACCATCGGTGGCGTGGAGGATTCGGAACCGGCGTGGTTTTGCCATGACGTTGCTCACTCTCCTTCGATCGCGGTTTCAATCTTTTGCCGGGTTGACGACAAGCACGGGACGACGCAGCTTGGCGACGACCCCTCCGGCCACCGATCCCAAGACGGCCCTGGTCATCCCCGCGCCCTTCGTGCCGACGACGACCACGTCGGCGTCGAAGCGCTCAGCCTCTTGACAGATGCCGGTCACGGCATCCTCACACTCGACGACCGCGGCCTCGGTCTCGAGGCCCAGTTCCTGGGCGGCACCTGGGCGAAGCGCCTCCAGCCGACGACCGAGCGCACGTACATGGTCCAGGTGGCGGTCCGTCCGCCCGAGCGTGCTCTCGAAGGCCCCGCCGCTGATCGCACGCGGATGCGTCACGTGTACGATGCGCACGACACCTCCGAGCCGAACGATGCCGCAGGCGTAGGCGATGGCGCGCTGACTCTGCCCCGACAGGTCGGTCGCGGCGAGGACACGCCTGACTTTCGGAATTGGCCGCATGCGATTGGGGGTGGCGGCCACGGGCACGACGGCCACCGCGACCGGCGCCTCGCTCAGGACGCCTCGCGAAACCGATCCCGACCAGAGACGCGCGAGCCCATGGCGTTGGTGCGTGCCGACGACGACCAGATCGGATCGAGCTTCGACGGCCATGGCGACCAGAGCGAGGTCGGCCCGGCCCGCGTGCTGCTCGACCCGAACCTCGACCTGCTCCTCCCCGAGCGTCGCCTGAACGCGATCGCCGACCTGCCGCGTGAGAAGTTCCTGCAGGCGCGGCGAGTTGCCCGAGGCGGGTAGCCGGTCCAGGACACCGAACCGGCGCTCGTCCCCTGGTGGCCAATTGAGGTGGCCCACGGTGACCTCACACGGGCCCGCGGTCCTGATTTCCCGGACCCAGTCCGCGGCGGCTTCAGCGGTCACCGTGAAGTCGAACCCGAGGAACACCCGCAACGGCCGCGTCCCGCGCAGCCACTGCTCGAGGGCCGCAGCCTGACGCACGATGAGTGTGGGCACCGGCGCCATCTCGGCGGTGCGTTCGGCGATGCTGCCCAGGAAGCGCTGCGTCGGGGCCCGCGTGCCCAATGCGCCCACCACGATGAGCACCGCGCCGGTCTCACGGGCGCGCGCAGCCAGAATCTCGTCCGCGTGGCCGCGGTGCAGTTCGGTGGTCACCGTGGCGCCGAGCGCGCGCAGTCGCGCCGCCTCACGCCGCAAGGCGTTGTTGGCGCCTTTCACCTCCCCGGCTCCTTCGCGCACCTGCCGCCCACCCGCGGGCGTTGCATGCACGAGGAGCAGTGGGTGGCGCAGGGCCACGGCCAGCCCGGCCCCGACGCTCGCGGCCGATGCCGCCTGCACTGTGAAGTCGGTGCCGCACACGATCGGATGCCTCACGCGACGCGACGTCTTTGCCATGACCTCCCCCTCCTTGTTACGACCGCATGAGATACACGAACCACACGGCACCGGCGTACACCACGGCAATGGCGCCGGTGTCCCACGCGACGCGGAAGCGCTTCGTCAGCACCTGCTGGGTCAACCCAATCAGAAAGAGCGCGTTCATGAGTACAACCGCCAGCACGGCAATGAGATGACTGGGATCGACCGCACTCAGTAGCGGCCCAGGGGTGTAGAAGACGTCGTCAATCCCCAAGATCAACAGATTGAACAGATTGCTGCCGAGGACGTTGCCGATGCCCAGATCCAGCGCCCCCATACGGACCGCGGCGACCGCGACGACGATCTCGGGGAGCGACGTCGCGATCGCGATGAACAGACTGCCGACGAACGCCTCGCCGAGACCTGTCTCCCGCGCCAGCGACGCGCCCACCACGGGTAAGTACAGTGCCGCGCCCACGACGAAGACGGCCGCCACGCCGTAGCGGACGAGCGCCGATTGAAGGCTGACGTGCGCATTCGCAGGATTCGCAGTCTCCAGAGGGCTGTCGGACGACCGCCGACGCCGTTCATGGATGAACAGGACCCGCATGGCCACGAAGTAGAGAATGATCAAGAGAGGCGTATAGAGCCCCACCCAACCAACCTCCGGCCAGTGCGCCGCGCCGGCCAGTCCGATACCCGCCAAGGCCATCACGACGAGGCCGAATCCAATCGCGAGCGCATGGCCCTGATGGGCGCGCGCGCTGATGCGCTCCGGTTGGATGGCATCCATGAGCGACAGAATCAGCAGGTTGAACATGCAGCTCCCGAGCACGTCGCCAACGGCGATGTCCGGCAAGGGCGTGAGTGCCGTGGCCCCAAAGCCGGTGAACAGCTCAGGCAGACTCGTCGTGGCGGCGAGCAGCACCACGCCAATCCAGCTGCGTCCAAGACCGCTCTTCTCCCCGATGACATCGCCGTATCGCGCGAGTTGCACACCCGCGACGACGATGACGGTGGCGGCGATCGCGAACAGCAGCCACGTCACGGGTGTCCTTTCCGGCGCCAGACGACACGCGCGAGCGCCCATGAGAAGCCCGCGGCACCGAACACCACTAGCCAGAGCGCGGCGCAGCGGATGCTGATGGACAGGTGACTCACGCCTGCCCGTAGCCGGGGTCTGGTTCCGGCGAGCCCTTACCTCGCGGCCGGACCACTTCGACGGAACACCGCGCTCGTGCGGTGACGGCCGTTGACACGGAGCCGAGGAGAACCCGCTCCAGCGAGCCCTTCCCGTGTGACCCCACAACGATAAGGTCCGCGTTCCAGGCGTCCGCTTCTGCCAGGATGGCATCGGAGGCACGGCCTCCGCGCACCGCGGTGTGAACCGACACGTCGGACCTGGACGTCGCGTCGAATTGCGCCGTGGCCTTCTCGAGCGCATGGCCTGCCGAGTCCAGCAGGGATGGTGGGAAGCCGTGGGAAGCAGGGGGGAGCACTCTGGTTGGCAAAGGCTCCGGTCCATGCTCATTTACGTAGAGAATCCGAACGAGCGACTGCGGCGGCCACGGTCGGTTGGCCACCTCGCGCGCGGCTGCCATGCTGCCATGGGAACCGTCGACCGCGACCAAGATCCGCATGGGCGATGGAGTCGACATCAGACCACCCTCTCTCAATGGCTGCGCGCGCTCCACCGCCACATCAGGTGGCTAACGGCCTCGGCCACCGCCCACGTCAGCAGGACGCCACCGGCCACCCAGATGAACGCGTCGACACCCAGCGGTTCGAGCCCCAGGAGCAGACGGAGGCTCGGGACGAGCACCGTCGCCACCTGCAAGACGATTCCGAGCACGACGGCCAGGTGCAGCCATCCATTGACCAGCGGGATGACCTGCACATGGCGGGCGGGATACGCGAAGACGAGCTGGGCAATGGATTCGAAGAGGAAGACCAGCGTGCGTGTCACCGCCACGCTGAAGCCGTAGAGCGGCAGACTGAAGAGCAACGCGCCGCCCGTCGCGGCCTTGACGACCCCGGTGACGACGATGAACTGGAGCGAAGCACGGTCGAGCAGCGGCGCCTTGGGATCACGAGGGGGCTGCTCCATCAGGCCAGGATTGCGATCGAGCGCCAGGGCCAGCGCGGGCGGGCCATCAGCCACGATGTTGATCCACAACAGTTGCACAGCGGTCAACGGAAGCAGGAGGCCTCCGGCGGGATCCTTCAGGTCTAGCCAGTAGGAGCCGACCACGCCGCCTACCACCAGCAACACGAGCGCGAGGTTGGTCGAGAACAGGAATCGAACGAACTTCTGGATGTTCTCGTAGATGCCGCGGCCTTCCTCGACGGCCGTGACAATCGTGGCGAAGTTGTCGTCCAGGAGCACCAGGTGCGCGACTTCGCGGGACACGTCGTTACCGCGCAGTCCCATCGCCACACCGACATCGGCGCGTTTGAGCGCAGGCGCGTCGTTGACGCCGTCGCCCGTCATGGCCACGACTTCGCCGGACGCCTGCAACGCCTCGACCAGCCGGAGCTTGTGCTCGGGCGCGACGCGGGCAAAGACGTTCGTGCTGTGCACGGCGCGCTGCACCTCGTCTGGTGACAACTGCTCGAGGTCGACGCCCGTCATCACCCGGCTCGGCGGGATGCCCACCTCGGTCGCCACGGCCAGGGCGGTGGCGGGGTGGTCTCCGGTGATCATGACGACACGAATGCCGGCCGCCTGAGCACGGCGAATCGCGTCCGGCACCTCGGGCCGCGGCGGATCCCACAGGAGGACGAGGCCGAGGAACTCGAGGCTCTCGTCGCCGTCGCCAACACGTGTGGCGAGCGCCAGCACCCGAAAGCCCTCGCGCGCATAGCCGTCTGCCTTCTCCTCCCAGCTGCGTCGCTCCGCGGTGCTCACATCGGAGCGCGCCAGCAGGACCTCGGGGGCTCCCTTGAGGAAGCTCACTCGGCCTCCGGCGTCATCCACCGTGACACGCATGTATTTGTGCCGACTGTCGAAGGGCAGCACTCCCCGTCGGGGATGACGCTTGACGATTTCTCCAGCATCCAACCCCTCGGAGCGTGCGTGGTCGAGCAGCGCAAGCTCGAGGGGATCGCCGGCCCCGGTCGCCAGGTCCGCGTCGTTGGCCAGGACCATCGCCATGAGCGCCTTCGCGCGGTCGACGGTGTCGAGGTCCTTCACGAACATCCGATTCTCGGTCAGCGTGCCTGTCTTGTCGGTGGCGATCACGGTGACCGACCCGAGGGCTTCGACAGCCGAGAGTCGGCGTACGACCGCCTTCCGCTTTGCCATGCGCTCCACCCCGAGGGACAGGGCCAACGTCAAGACCGCCGGGAGCCCCTCCGGGACGGCGGCCACGGCGAGGGCCACGGCGAACAGCAACACATGGCCGATGCCGGAGATGCCCTCGACATAGAGCCCTCCCAGCGTGATGGCAACCGCGAGCACCAGAACGGCCTTCGCGACCTGCGTGCCGAACACACCCAGACGCTGTTCGAGCGGGGTCTTGCCGGCCTCGATTCCGCCGATCATGACGGCCAGCCGGCCCATGGCGCTGTTGGCACCGGTACGGGTAATCGCCACGTAACCGTGGCCGCGGACCGCCAGCGTGCCGCTGAAGACTTCGCCCTCGACCTCCTTGTCGACGGGCACCGACTCGCCCGTCAGGATCGACTCGTCCAGCAGGATGCCTTGGGCTTCGACGAGCACACCGTCCGCCGGAATGCGATCACCCGCCTCGACCCTGACGACATCTCCCGGGACGATCTGTGTGGCCGGGAGATGTGCGAGCTTGCCGTCACGCAGGACCCACACCAGTGACGCGGCGAGTTGCTTCAAGCGCTGGAGCGCCGCTTCGGCCTTCCCTTCCTGATACACGCCGAGGCCCGCGTTCAGCAGCAGAATGGACGCGATCGCGATGCTCTCGACGGCGAGCCCCTCGGCGCCTTCCAGCGTCCAGATCCCGAGGTCGATGACCAACGCTACCAACAGGATGTAGATGAGTGGGCTCTCGAACTGACGGGCGAAACGTCGCCACAACGGGTCGGGCGCCGGTTCAGGAAGGGCGTTGGGTCCGGTTGCCGCCAGACGCGAGATGGCCTCGGCCGTCGAGAGCCCGTGCGTAAGCATCGTCGTCATAGCAATTCGCGAGCGTCCACGACGGCTCGAAGGATACCGTGAGACTCAGCGGCGGACTCGATCGGCTTCGACAAGTCCCGCAGCAACCCCGGTGGGCCGACGTCGGATGGACTATAGCAACCGGTTGCCTGAAATCCTCTATAGGAAATACCATCGCATCACGTCGGCACAATCGCCGTGCGACGGGCGTTCGGATCGATCTTCACGAGCCGCGCCGCCGCCCGTACTGTCGACATTCACGATATAACCATCGCCTCCGTGGCGTTCGGGTTGTCGATGACAACGCCGTAATCCGGATCGACGCCGCTGCGACCCGCACGGTCGCGTCACGCCAGCAAGCGCCGCGGCCTCGCCATTCGGTCTTGCCGCACGGCTGGCGGTCATGGGCCTCGTGAAGTTCATTTGTCCGAACGACGAGAACGTGTATATGCACGACACTCCGGCGCAGGAGTTGTTCAGCCGGACGCGCGCGACTTCAGCAACGGGTGCGTCCGTCTGGAGAAGCGCCTGGCGCTTGCGGAATGGGCGCTCACAGAACAGCCGGAGTGGACGCGTGACCGGATCTTGGCTGCGATGAATGGCCGTAACCCTCGGCGTGTGGACCTTACGCAGCCGATTGAGGCAATTCCGTCACCGCGGCGGCAATGCCGGAGGACGGCACGGTCCGCTTCGCCGAGGATATCTACGGGCACGATAGAAAGCTGGACGCGGCCCTTAGAGGCGACGGACGTCCCACCCTGCGGGGATCCACCTGGTTCGCGCCCGGGTCGTCTCGCCGGCGGCTGCAAGGCTGGCAGGACGCGTGGCGAGCCGTCGAGCGGCTCTACGGATTCCGCCGAAATTATCGGCTGGCCCGGCATGATGCGCCAGCGCCACGATTGAGCGTCGGATCGGAGTTCCGGCCACCTCCGCACAGGCGGTTCGCGGTGTTCACGTCTACTCGTGTTCGAGAGGGAGTTCCTATGCCCGTCGCACTCGTCGGCTTTCATCAACCGTCCTCGACCGCTCCCCCAGAGAATGGCTACGGTCAGCTGGTGCGTCGTGTGCAGTCCGAATATCTCGAGATGCCCGGGTTGTGCCTCACGTTCGATCAAGCATGTCGCTTATGGGCACTCGATAGCCAGACCTGCAGCCGAGTCTTGCAGGATCTCGTGGCCGAAGGGTTTGTCGCTGTCTCCGAGCGTGGCATCTATGGGAGGCGGACGACCGCCTGAAGGGCTACACGGATGTACCACGCAACGACCAGCACCCCTGGGACTGACCTCTCCGACGGCGCGCAGCGGGCCGACACGCTCGTAGCAGCGTCTGCGGCCAGGAGGATGTCGACGTGAAGTTTGGCGTGCTCGCGCTCGACTACGACGGCACCATCGCCATCGACGGCACCCTTGATCCTGACGTGCGTGCCGCCATTGCGGAGGTGCGATCTGCAGGAGTGGTCGTCGTGCTTGTGACCGGCCGGATCCTTGACGACTTACGGCGTGTCGCTGGCGATCTGAGGTTCGTGGATGCCGTGGTCGCAGAGAACGGAGCCGTGCTCGCCTATCCCGCGACAGGACATTCGATGGTCCTCGGCCCGCCGCCACCGGTCCGATTCGTCGAGCAGTTGAGGCAACGCCAGATCGAGATCGCACTCGGGGCTTGCGTGATCGAGGCGAATGCCCACGATGCCCACGCCGTCCTCACGCTGGTGCGAGAGATGGAGCTGCCACTGGTGCTGCTCTTCAATCGCGGCCGCCTGATGATTCTGCCCGAGACCGTCAGCAAGGCGGCCGGCCTTCGCGAGGCCCTGGCTGGCTTGAGACTCTCCGCTCACAACGCGATCGCGGTCGGCGACGCCGAGAACGATCACCGGCTACTCGAGATGTGCGAGATTGGCGTGGCCGTTGGTTGGGGAAGCGGCGCGCTGAAGGCCGCCGCCGATGAAGTCCTCGACGGCCCGGGCCCGTCGGCCGTGGCCGACTACATTCGGCGTGCGGCAGCCAGCCCCAGCCTGTCGCCGGCGCGTATTGGGCGACGCCGCCTCCTGCTTGGGCACGAGGCTACAGGCAGTCCCGTTGAACTGGCCGTCCGCGGCGGCAACGTCCTGGTCGCGGGAGACCCGCGGTCCGGAAAATCCTGGGCGGCCGGGTTGATCTGTGAACAACTGATCTTCTATCGGTACTGCATCTGCGTCGTGGACCCGGAAGGCGATTTCACAGGGCTGGAGCAGCTGCCGGGCGTCGTGGTCCTGGGAGGCGATGACCCACCGCCGCGCGCACGGGAACTCATCCGCGCTCTCCGTCATCCAGACATGAGTGTGGTCATCGACCTGTCGCGACTCGGACATGTCGAGAAACTCGAATACATGCAGTCGCTCCTCCCCACGTTGACGATGTTGAGGCGGCGCACCGGCCTTCCACATCGGATTGTGGTGGACGAAGCACACTACTTTCTCAGTGGCGCAAACGTCCATGAACTGCTCGACCTCGAACTGGGCGGTTACACGCTGATCACGTACCAGGCGGCGAATCTGCATCCAGATGTGCAGGCCGCCAACGAGACCACGATTGTGACGCTGGCCACCGATCCGCGCGAAGTCCAGGCGTTTGCCACGATGAGCGGCCTGCCTGACCGTCACCTGGAGTGGGCATCGGTGCTTGGACAGCTCGATCTAGCCGAAGCCGCGGTGCTTCCGCATCGCGAAGACAACGCAGGACACCTCCGCCGGTTCAGACTCGTGCCACGGCTGTCGTCGCACGTGCGCCACCGAGAGAAGTATCTGGACGTGCCCGTTCCGGCGGGACGCGCTTTCGTTTTTTGCACCGATGGCCGGCCGACGGGCTGTCGGGCGAGCACGCTGAAGGAGCTGCTGGAGGTCGTCGCGACGACTCCCCTCGGAGTACTGGATGGCCATCTGCGGCGAAGCGACTTCTCGCGCTGGATCGGCGATGTCTTCGGCGACCACTTCCTGGCGTCGCAGGTGTGGAAGCTCGAAGAGCAATACCGCGTCGGGTGGGCTGTGGATGTGAACGATCGGCTGGTCGAGGCTATCCGCGAGCGCTATGAGCTGCCGGACACCCTGTCCGTGCATTTGCCACCGAGCTGAGGAGTCACCTTGCCGACGATGCACCCAACGACCATGACCTGCGGGACCGACTTCTCCGACGGCGCGCGGCGGGCCGCCGTCGTCGCCGCGGCCCTTGCAGTCCGGCTTGGCGCGCGCCTGCAACGTGTCCATGCCGTCGACGACCTCGGCGCGGAGCTGACGTTCGCCGAGGGTGACCTGAGCGCGTACGAGCCGCGGCGTCAGACGCTCGAAGCGGACGCCGCCGAGCTTCGGCGCGCATATCCCGTCAGCATCGACACCATCTTTGTTGCTGGCGTGGCCCGCGAGCACCTGGTTGACACAGCCCGGCACGCACAGAGTGCCCTACTGAATGGCTGCCGACGTGGTCGTCGTGGGCACCAACAGCGCGCAGGCCTGGCAAGGGCGTGGCAGGGTTCCGTATCGCGGCACGTCTTGCACGCCGCCGATGGAGATGTGGTGACGGTGCCGGCGTCCTCCCGTCGGATGACGAGTGTCTCCCGACATGAGCGCGTTCTCGTCGCGACAGACTTCTCCGACTTGGCGAATCGTGCCACCGGCGTGGCCCATGGCCTCGTGCCTCGGGACGTCGTCCATCTCGCCCACGTGACAGGGGCATCCGATGACACAGGAGCGAGGTCGGCTCGTGAACGGCTGGCTGCGCTCGTCCCCACCGATGCCAGTGCGCGCGGCGTCGTCACGGTGCTCGAGGTGGTCGACGCCACGGACGTCGCGGACCTGTCTCGACGCGCTCGCTGGCAACGGCGTCAGGCTGGTGGTCTTTGCGCTGCGCTGGCTTCAACAATGTGGACCTGCATGCCTGGCAGCATCGAGCGATGTGATCAGCCTGCATGTGCCGCTCACGCCGGAGACGCACCATTTGGTCTCCCGCCTCCTGACCTTCCAGGACGTGCTCATCACCGCTCACCAGGCCGTCCTCACGCCCGAGGCCCTGAGCGAGATCGCCCGCGTGACGGTCCAGAACGTCGGCCGACTGCAATCCGGTGACGCCTTCCTGGACGGCACCACCCTGTGACGACGTCCATGAGCGCCGCGCGACAATCAGCAATGGCGACGACATCCAAGGGAGGACGTACATGAACACAACCACCTCACAGACCTTCATCAAGTGGTTTGCCGACATCACCATCGCCGACGTCCCGATCGTCGGCGGGAAGAACGCGTCGCTCGGGGAGATGGTGCGCGAGCTGGCGGGCAAGGGCGTGAGGGTGCCCGACGGATTTGCCGTCACGGCAGACGCGTTCCACTACTTCATCCGCGACGCGCACCTGGACGAGTTCATTCGCGCCACCCTGGCCGATCTCGATACGCACGACATGGCCAATCTCAGCCAGCGCGGCCACGCGGTGCGGCAGGCCATCCGCAGTGCCACGCTGCCGAAAGACCTGCAGGAGCAAATTGCGGCATCGTATCGGCAGTTGCAGGGCGACACCGCGTTGCCGCTCGATGTGGCGGTGCGTTCCTCGGCCACGGCCGAAGACTTGCCAGACGCCAGTTTCGCCGGGCAGCAGGAGACCTATCTCAATGTCCAGGGCGTGGCGGCTCTGCTGGAGACCTGCACGCGCTGCTTCGCGTCGCTCTTCACAGACCGCGCCATCAGCTACCGCGTGGACAAGGGCTTCGACCATTTCAAGGTCGGGCTCAGCATAGGCGTCCAGCGCATGGTGCGCTCGGATCTCGCCTGTGCCGGTGTCATGTTCACCATCGACACCGAAAGTGGCTTCCGCGACGCGGTACTCATCAGCGCCGCCTACGGCCTGGGCGAAAACGTCGTCCAGGGCTCGGTCACACCCGACGAGTACACCGTCTTCAAGACCACGCTGAAGACGGGTCACCGGCCGATCCTGCAGAAGACAGTCGGCAGCAAGGAATTCAAGCTCATCTATGACACGGGCGGCGGGAAGATGGTGAAGAACGTCCCGGTCGCCCCGGGCGACCGCGCCAGGCTGGCGCTCACAGACGACGAGGTGCTGGAACTCGCGCGCTGGGGCTGCATCGTCGAAGACCACTACTCAGCCACGCGTGGCGCCGCGGCGCCGATGGACCTGGAGTGGGCCAAGGACGGCAACACCGGCGAACTCTTCATCGTGCAGGCGAGGCCTGAAACCGTACAGTCGCGGAAGAACCCCGATGTGCTGGAGACCTACCGGCTCGGACAGCGCAGCGCCGTGCTCGCCAGTGGACGCAGTGTCGGCGACAAGATCGCAACCGGCCGCGTCCGGGTCATCACGAGCGCGCAGTTCATCGGCCGGTTCCAAACCGGCGAAGTGCTCGTCACCGACAAGACCGACCCGGATTGGCAGCCCATCATGAAGAAGGCCGCCGCCATCGTCACCAACCGTGGCGGGCGCACCTGCCATGCTGCGATCGTGAGCCGCGAACTCGGTGTACCGGCCATCGTCGGCACCGAGCGCGGCACGGAGGCACTCGTCGACGGCCAGATGGTCACCGTGAGCTGTGCCGAGGGTGACGCCGGGTTCGTCTACGAAGGCGCGCTGCCGTTCGACGTGGAACGCACCGACCTGACCGCCCTCGGCCACCCCCGAACCAAGGTGATGATGAACCTGGCCAATCCCGAGGAGGCGTTCTCGCTGTCCTTCATTCCGAACGACGGCGTCGGCCTGGCGCGGATGGAGTTCATCGTCACGACGTACATCAAGATCCACCCCCTCGCCCTCGTCCACTTCGACCAGCTCAGCGATGCCGCGGCGAAGGCCGAGATCGCGCGGATGACCGCAGGTTACGACGACAGGCCGCAGTTCTTCGTCGACCAGCTCGCCCAAGGCGTCGGGATGTTGGCGGCTGCCTTCTATCCGAAGGACGTCATTCTGCGCCTGAGCGATTTCAAGACCAACGAGTACGCCAATCTCATCGGCGGCAGCGCGTTCGAGCCGCACGAGGACAACCCGATGATTGGCTTCCGCGGCGCGAGCCGCTACTACCACCCGCGCTATCAGGCCGGCTTTGCGCTGGAGTGCCGAGCCGTGGCCACGGTGCGAGAGGAGATGGGGCTGACGAATCTCAAGCTGATGATTCCGTTCTGCCGCACCGTCGAAGAAGGCCGCCGCGTGCAGGCGGAAATGGCGACGCATGGACTGCGGCGCGGCGACAACGGGTTGGAGATCTATGTGATGTGCGAGATCCCGAGCAACGTCGTGCTGGCCGAGGAATTCGCCGACATCTTCGACGGCTTCAGCATCGGCTCGAACGACCTGACTCAGCTCATCCTCGGGGTGGATCGCGACAGCGCGATCGTCGCCCCTATCTTCGATGAACGCAACCCGGCCGTGACACGGATGATCGCGCAGGTCATCGCCACCTGCCGAGCCAAGGGCCGCAAGATCGGCATCTGCGGCCAGGCGCCGAGCGACTACCCGGAGTTCGCACAGTTCCTCGTCGAGCAAGGGATCGACAGCATCTCGCTCAACCCCGATACCATGCTCAAGACGACGCTGGCTATTCTAGAAACGGAGGCCTCGTTGAAGGAACACCCGACGACCTTGCCGGCGGCGTCCAAGTCGTAGCGAATTGCCAGCGGCGCATCCAGCGTCCAGCTGACGTGTCGGAGTCCATTGATCAGCGCCTGTCGATCGTGTTTAGCAGTCGTCATGATGTGTGGGTGCCGGCGGTATGCCGCCCAACGTCGGCGGGCGTCCCTCGCAGGGAAGATCTGACGCGGGGATCTGGACCGCGGGGCAGGACTTGCGCGTGTGGTTACATCCGCGACGCCCCCGAGAGGACGTGCGGGGAGTTCCGAGCAACATCACAGATCCGTGCGCGGGCCTTCATCAATGGCCCATATGTCGGAGGTAGATGCGCTCCTCCTTCACAGCGCGGGGAGCTTCAGAGCTGATCCAATTGCGAATGGCGGGATAGGAACTCACATGGGCTAAGACGTCCACGTCGAGGCCCGAGGCGATCCTGACGTTCCCCGCGCGAGTCGGACGAGGTCGAGAAGGGACCGGTCATCGTCCACCTCGACGAGCAGATCGACGTTACTGTCGGACCGATCCTCTCCGCGCGGCCCGCTCCCGCTGGATCGCCTGCTGCAGATCCCAGTCGGCCTGAAGCCGCATCCACAGTTGGGGCGATGTCTTCAGGAACTTAGGGACGAGAACTGGCTCGGGCCCGCGATCCATCCAGGGGAGATCCTCTTCGAGGAGTATTTGAAGCCGCTGGGCGTGGGGCAGGTCGAGGCAGCGCGGGCAGCTGGGCGTGTCGTTGAATCGGCTGAATGAGATCGTGTTGGGGAAGCGTGGCATCACGGCTGACACCGCGCTCCGGCTGGCCAGTAGTTCGCGAGGGATTCGCCGGGCCACGCGACGGGCGACTGCAGCCGGCCTCCTGTCGATCATGCCGTTCCAGACGCGCCGCGCTTCGTCGTACCCGGCGGCACCTGGCAGAATGGGCGGCTGGCCGAGGCTCGCAGTGAGCGTCTCGAACGCGGCTCGTGGCAAAGGCTTGTCGGAGCCTGACAGAGTTCGCAGGTGACACACGCCATTCCAGCCCCCTTCTGCGCGACGCTCATCGGTGCATGTGAGCGGCCTGGATAATTTCGGTTTGCCTCGGGTGAGCACATTCACCGAAGGCTCCTCATTCGTGCTGTACGAAAGTGGAGGCTTCTATCTGCAGCGAACGAGGGCATACACCGGACGCGATTAGTGGACCGTGCTCATGGGTCCTTCTTTCTGTGACATGTCTGGTCGCATGGTCAATCCGGCGCTGCTCCCGTTGGAACTGACCAGGCGGTGTCGGCACGACACTAGGGGGATGGTCGGGGCGCCGGCCATCACCAGGACTGACTATTGTTCGGGGGTCGACGGGGCTGCAGGGCTGACTGGTGGCGCGGCTGGCTCGAACAGATGATGCCGTGCCGCGTACGCAGCGGCCTCCGTTCGGTTCGAGGCGCCGCTCTTGGCAAGTACGTGGGCCACGTGGATGGCGACGGTATTGATGCTGATAAAGAGCGCCTGTGCAATCTCCTTGTTCGCCTTGCCTGCGGCGATCAGGCGCAGGACCTCGAGCTCGCGAGTGGTCAGTCCAGCCGGCTTCCGATCCAGCCGAACGCGGTAACGCTTTCGAAATTCCGCGATCCGCGCGGCTAGCGGCGGCATCCCCAGGTTCTCCGCGATCTGCTCGCCTTCGTCGAGCAGTGACGCCGCCTTCATTCGATCCTCACGACGGCCGCTGTCGAGCAGGGCGCACGCGTAGTCAAAGCACGTCCAGGCCAGCTCGGGTCTGTACCCGCTGCGCCGGCAGAAGGCCAGGGCGGACTCGAATCGAGCGCTCGCACGACGTGGCTGTCCAGCCGCGTGCGCGAGCGCGCCCAGGACACGCGCTGTCACTACCCACCACTGGATCGGCGCGATGCTTTCGAAAGGATCCACGAACTCGAGATCGGCTTCAGGATCGCCGGCGAGCCGATCATGAATCGACCAGCGCCCTCGACTGACCCGTGCAGCCAGGACGGCATTCGGAACCGACGTCGGTCGCGCCAGTATGCGGCGCGCGGCGGCGAGGGCGGGCTCGAATCCTGTCGTCCGGTTCGACAATGCCGCGACCTGCGACAGCGCCATCGCGGTGAAACTACCTGACAGTGGATACGGTCCGGCGAAGCTCTCCGCCTCGAGCAACCGCTGCAGATAGCCACCGCCCTCCTGCTCATGTCCGGTTTCGTATTCCAGGTGCACGCGTCCGTGAAGCAACACCAGATGGCGGGGCGTCAGCGCCAGACCGCGATCGCTGTGGGCACGCGCCTCGCGCCACTCGCCCGTGAGGTGCGCGAGTGTCGAGGCAAGAAACAAGGCGTCCGTCAGCAGCCCGCGATCGCCCAGACGTTCAGCCGCCGTCAGGTTCGCCTCTACCTCTACCGTGGCCTCGTTCGTGCGACCGGTGTGTGTCAGCACGTATGCTGCGCGATAGCGCGCGTAGGTCTCGGAGTGCGGATCATCGATGCGTCGCGCCAGCTTCAGCACGCGCCTGCTCTTCGAGAGCGCGTCTGGCCACCGCAGGTCAAAATGATCCACCGACGTTTCGTACGCGAGCGTGCGCAACTCGAGAGCCGGGTCACGGTGGGCAGCCGCGATCTCGAGCGCACGGTCGAACGCCGCGCGCGCTCGCCCGTAATCTGCCGTCTCGAAGTACACGGCCGCCCCCAGGCGCGCGCGCAGCCATCCCTCCTGCGTCGAGCCACGCGGGACCCTGGCGAGGACCTGCTCGATGACGTCCGAGACGCCTGACACTCCTTCTGGAAGGACGGATGGATGCGTGGCGGCCGCAACCGCACGGCCGACGTCACCGGCCTGCAGGTAATAGTCGATCGCCCGACGCAGATTCGACCAGCCCTCCTGCCGGTTCCAGCGAAGGGCCGTCGCGGCCTGCGCGCATCCCAGGCCGAACAGAATCGCGGCCCCCTCGGCGTCGAGCGGCACGGGATAGCGCGCCCGCCATGCGCGCTCGAAATGAGGGAGGGCATCCTCGAAAGCATGCGCCGCGACCTTCTGCTCGCCCGCCATTCTTGAATACTTCACGAGCGTCGCCGATCCCACCAGGAGCTCCGCGCGCGCGGCGTGGGTCGCGAGCTCGGCAGCGACGTTGTCGACCAGAGGTCCATGGAGCCGCTCGAGCGTGTGCAGGATGGCCGCATGCCAACGCGCTCGGCGAGCCGACGAGGTGCTGTCGTAGATTGCGTCCCTGATCAATTCATGCTTGAAGTGATAGCAATCATCGCCGTGCCTTGGGAGCGGCTCGATGAGTACCGCCTGCAGGGCCTCATCCAGGGCGCGAAGAAGGCGCCCTTCGCCTGCGTCCGACAGTACCGCCGCCACGACCCGAAGCTCGAACTCGCGTCCGATGACGGAGGCGACGACGAGGATCTGATTGGCAAGCGGCGAGAGCCGGCTGAGTCGCTGAGCGATGGCCGCGCGCACGTTGTCGGGGACGGCCCGCGCTTCAACCGAGGGCAGCCGCGCGATCTCCGTCACGAAGAACGGGTTCCCACCGGTTCGCGCGTGAACCAGGTCGACCATCTCGGGCGGCGGCCGCCCGCCGGAGATACGCGCGATGAGCTGCCCCGTATCTTCCGCGGAAAGACCACTCAGGGCGACCCTGGTGACCCCCACGCGTGCGAGCTCGCCGAAGGTCTGCGTCAGAGGCGGCCGAACCTCGCTGTCCCGATAGGTCGCCACGACCAGCACACTATGGCCAGAAAGCTCCTGGGCGATGAGCTCGAGGAGCAGCAGAGAGTTCTGATCAGCCCAATGAAGATCTTCGAGAATAAGCAGCATTGGCGCCTGCCGGGACGCACGCTGCAGAAACGTGTGCACGGCGTTGAAGAGCTGAAAGCGGTTCGTCTCAATCTCCGGTGCGCTGGGAATGCGAAGCTGCTCGCCTATCTGCGGGACGATGAGATTCAGATGACTGGCCGCGGGACCGAGGACGCGACGAAGCGTCCCGACGGTGCAGCGCTCGGCAAATGAGCGGATGATTTGCGCCCACGGCCAGTACGGAGGCGACGCCTCGCCCTGTACGCAGCGGCCCCAGAGGACGCTCACGGTTCGGGAAGCCGCGATGGCGGCGAACTCTTGAGCTAAACGGGTCTTGCCGATGCCGGCCTCGCCACTGACCAGCACGATCTGTCCGTGCCGGCGCCGTGCCTCTTCAAGCGCGCGACACAGCTCAGACAACTCGCGCTGCCGGCTGATGAACACGCCGCACGGTGGTGCGTCCTGCAATCTTTGCCCCTGCTACCTCAACGGCACGGCCGGCAATGACCGTGTGATCGTAGCGCGCACGTCTCAGTCGCGTAAAGATGCGACGACAACCCGGAACTCGCGCGACAACCGCCACCGGATGTTGGCTGGCCACGAGTCAGCACGTCGCTCCTCGATGTGAATTTCAGTTGCGAGAAGCCAGTTGGGCGCCCGCGGCGCGCCGTTCAGGCGTCCCCTCTGCAAGTCAATCGACTGTTCGAAGGCTCAAGAATAGTCAATTCTGCTGATAGCGCGCATCCCTCCGTCTCCGTAGGCTCCCACCGGCAGGTGTCACCCTGACGTTGTCGAGCCTGCGACACCTGGCTTTGGCGTGTGGATGTTCCACATCTGGGTCTTCCAGCACAACCCGGCGGGGATATTCGCCAATTTCAACCCGAAGGTGCCGCAGTGTTGAGCGAGGCAGCACCATCGCTCAGCTGCGCGCGGCCACTGAGTGCCAGCCACTCGGTTCGCCACACGCCAAGGCTGAGCATCGCCGCAGGGTGGAGGCCGGGCTGCTGCCAGGAGAGGAGACCGCTGTCAATTGCGACCATCGTCGTGGGCCGGACTGGAGCGCCGCTCTGGTCATCGTGCGCCCGGCGACGGTCATCGGGTGGCATCGGCGCGGCTTCGCCTGGTACTGGACCCGGCAGTCGCGGGCGATCGGTGGACCCCGGCGTCCGGGCCAGGAACTCCGACGCCTTGTCCGCGACATGGCCAACGCGAACCCGTTGTGGGGCGCGCCACGGATTCACGGCGAGCTCATGAAGCTCGGTCTCGCCGTTTCCCAGCGAACGATTTCACGGCTGATGCCCCGGCGGCGTCGGCCGCCGTCCCAGACGTGGCGCACTATCCTCCGGAACCACGTCGCCTCGCTCGTCGTCATCGACTTCTTCACGGTGCCGACAATCACGGGTCGCGTGCTCTTCGTCCTGGTCGTGCTCGCCCACGACCGTCGGCGCATCCTGCACGTCAACGTCACGCCGACCCCGACGTCGGTGTGGACACGCAACAGCTCCGCGAGGCCTTTCCCTGGGAGGTGGCCCCGCGGTTTGTGCGGCACGACCGCGATACGCTCTTCGACGCCGCGTTCGGCCTCCCGTCTCGGCCTTAGGCTTGACGGCCGTTCGCACGGCGCCGCGGTCACCCTGGCAGAATCCGTACGTCGAGCGCGCCATCGGCTCGGTTCGCCGCGAGTGCCTGGATTACGTCATCGTGCTCAACGAACGGCACTTGCGGCGACTCCTCCGAGCCTGCCTCGCGTACGACCACCGGTCGCGGACGCATCTCGCGCTCGGCAGACACACGCCAGACGCGCGTCCGGTCGTCGCCGTCGGTCCGGGCCAGGTCGTCGCGCTGCCCGAGGTCGGCGGACTGCATCGTCGCTACAAGCGCCGCGCCGCTGCGTGACCCTCCCGCTTGGCACCAAGCGAGTCACCACCACCCTGCGGGATCTGGCCCTGTTGTCAGCTGACCCAACATGCTCGTCGTTCCGACCGTGAACGGCCCAGAAACACAACCTGAAGGTCTACCCTTCGCGACGACACGAGAGTAATCTGGACGATTAGAGGCGTTTAGGCTCCCATGCAGAAGAGCGCACTTTGTCCAGTGGTCGTTGACAGGCACTGTGAACAGGAACGCCCGGTGAGCTGCATTTTCGCGAGTTGGAACCAACTCGACGAGTGGCTGCGCAAAACCGAGGGACTTCGGTGGGCCGCCTGAGCAATGGCTGCTCAGGCGCTAAGGCTGGCGGCGAGTGCGCTTCGCGTACCCACGCCAGTCGATCGTCCTGCCGCACGAGCACTGGTCGGCGGTGGGGGTTTCCTGACCCGATGCCCACCATGCGAAACGCTTCGTCATCTGGCGCCGGGCAGCTGCAGCCGCGAGAGATCCGGCAGGGTCTGGCTCAGCAGGATCAGCTCATCGCCTTCGCGCAGCGGTCCCGCTTCCCCGCCAACCGGGTTGAGCATCATCGTGTCACGGCGATAGAGCCCGATCAGCAGGCACGCCTTCAGGGCCGTGCGATCGGGCAGGAACACGCCAGCCGCTGCGACGAAATCCCTCCAGACAAGCTGGGCAGGCACCGGCACCAGGTATCTCGGATCCTGGCACTCGGCCACGAGGCGCGTGTCGCGTGCCTTGTAGGATCAGGGCGGTCACTTCATACGGGCCGAGGCGGGTGCCGGGACGGAGCGTCACAGGCTTGAGCGGGACGCCGTGATTGTACGTCCGACGGACGCGCTCCTCCCGACACGACGTGGTCTCGCAGACCAGATTCGGGCCAATCGATCGCGATTCCCGGTGGTCGTCGTATTTCCTCAGGCCGCGGTCGGCAAGAGATGGCTGGACGGTGACATGGAGGAACGAGCTCGACCGCACGGTGTCCGAATTCGGCGGCGACCCCGCACGGTTGTATCTCACTGGATTCTCGATGGGCGCCACCGGCGCCTACAGGATCGCGTATCGGTGGCCGGCGCGTTTTGCAGCGATTGCGGCGATCGCAGGCCGCGTCGATACCTCGGATGCGGCGACCTATTCGGACCGTGACAAGGAAGCCGATCGCAAGGCGAACCCGTTTGTCACCGCAGCCGATCCTTTTGCCGCTCTGGCGGCGAAGATCAACACATTCCGATCCGGGTGTTTCACGGAGACGTCGATGAGACGGTACCTGTAGACCAATCCCGCCGCCTCGTTCCCGCGCTCAGGACTGCTGGAGCGAACGTGCAGTACCAGGAGTACCCAGGAGCCACGCACGTCGGCGCAGCAGAGAAGGCCTATGCCGAGGCCGATCTCATCTCGTGGCTCTTGGCCCAGCATCGGTGACCGCGCATTTCATCGATGCTCATCGTCGCAACGCGGTCTGCCAGTCCACGAGAACCGTGAGTGAAATGTCGGAACCTGCCCCTGAGACCGGAGTCAGCGCGAGGATCCGTCCGTCAGGAGCGATGTCGTAGGGATGTAGCTGAATGGCCGGGGGCTCGATCAACCGCATCACGGGGCGCGGAGCTCGAGGGGTTGCCGACGTGCCGGTCAACTGAACGGGCACAGCAACCAGTTGGCCATCCAGCGACCGAAAATACAGCTCGTCTCCCCTTCTGCTCCACCGCGGATAGCTGCCACCGTTGGCGGAGACGCGTCGGGGATTCCTCGGATCTGGAAAACTCCCGACATACACGTCGTTGCGCCCGGATTCGTTCGAGGTGATTGCCAGGAGCTGGCCGTCCGGGGAAAGCTGACCCTGCAAATCGGCGGCGGGCGACCGAAGGACCGGCATCGGCCTGCTCTCGCCCCCTATAACGAACGCCATTACATCGAGCCCCGGGTTCTGGCGTGTGTACAAGAGGTACTTGCCATCCCGAGACCAGTCGGTCGGGAACACCTGATGGTCGGACCGCAGCAGCGGACGTTCGCCGGGTTCGCCGCTGGCGCTCTTCTCGAACAGCGTCTGCCGGCCCAATCCGGAGAACGCAATGCGCTGGCCATCCGGAGACCAGATCCCGAAAGCTCCCCGGTTGTCCGCGGTCACGCGGGTCCGAGCGCCGGTGGTCAAGTCCACGCGCCAGATATCTCGATTCCCGACCGCGTCGTCCACGAAGGTGAGCGCCTGTGTGCCATCGGGCGAGATACGAAGCCCGACGTAACGGTCGGGCGTGGCAACGGTGCTCTGCGGATTGCCGTGCGTGTCGAACCACGTCATCTGATACCGATTGCTCCGCGACGCGTAGAGGATCGTACCGTCGTTCGCCACGGAGAGATTCGACCGGTTCGCGCCTGTGAAGGTCAGTGCGCTTCCCGCGCCGGGAATCGTGGCCGCCGGGCCCGTGATTCGCATCGAGCCGACATCGAATGGGTGTACGACCAGCGAGTCTCCCTGGACCATCACCACGTACCCAGGACCGTTACCACGCGGCGGCACATACGCGGCGTCGGCGGACGCGTCCGCGATTCGCTGCGTCTCGCCGCCACGGTCGAGGGCCGCCAGGTACACGCCAGGCCGGTCTCCCTGGACGAAGAAGAAGAGAGTGCGCCCATCGGGAAGAAATCGAGGCCACCGATGACTCACTTCGGGAGCCACGAGAGTCGTCAGCGGGGAGGGCGTCCCGCCAGACGCGCTGATCCTCTGCAACGGTCCCACGCCGTCGGCGAAGACAATCGTGCCGTCCGCACCCCAACTGCCCCCACGCGGTTCCAGAACCGAGGCCAGGGTGGTTGATGCGCCTCCCGACGCGTCCACGCGCCGCAGCGAGCCGCGCGCGAAATAGGCCAGCGAGCGACCGTCTGGAGACCAGAAGGGAAACTGTGCGTCGTCGGTGTCGGGCAGTTCCTGAGAGGTGATCGAGTCGAGCGGGCGAAGCCAGAGCCTCGACACGCCCTCCACCCGTGCCACGAAGGCCACTGCTCTTCCGTCCGGGGAAATGGCACTGCCGCCGCCCAGGATCGACAGCGCGATCGTGCCACCAGCGGGTGGACCGATCTCCAGGCTGAACGCTCGAGACAATGCGACCGGCGCTCGGCCCGAGGCCAGGAACCAGCCCAGGGCGCCACCGACCGCGAGCAGAGCGATAGCCATCGCCATCCATCGCGCCGGTGACGACGCCCGGGCACTCACAGGCGGTGTTGCCTCGCCCGCCCAGCCGAGCGCTGTTCCTATGTCACGGACCGATTGCCACCGATCGTCCGGATCCTTAGCCCAGGCACCGCGTCACGATCCGGTCCAGCAGAGGCGGCGCGAGCGGCTGGACGCGTGACAGAGGCGGTGGCTCGTCCTTCAGGATTGCGCCAATCACGCTGGCCGGCGTATCGCCTTGGAACGGGCGCGTGCCGGTGACCGTCTCGTAGATCACCGCGCCGAGCGCCCAGATGTCGCTGCGCGCGTCGGCCTCCCTGCCTTCCACCTGCTCGGGCGCCATGTATGGCAGGGTCCCGAGCAGCGTCCCCTGCGCGGTGCCTGACATCGCCGTCGCCGACGTGCCCATGGCCGACATCGAGATCGGCCCCGTCGGGGCGGTGAGCTTCGCGAGCCCGAAGTCGAGGAGCTTCGCGCCCGTCTTCGTCAGCATGATGTTCGCTGGCTTGAGGTCGCGATGCGTGATGCCCTGCCGGTGCGCCTTGTCGAGCGCATCGGCGATCTCGATCGCCATCTTCACGGCCTGGTCCAGCGGCAGCGGCCCCTTCTCGAGGCGTGCCGCCAGCGTCTGGCCGTCGAGATGCGGCATGACGAGGTAGTGGGTGCCATCGACGCTGCCGACGTCGTAGATGCCGCAGATATGGGGATGGTCCAGGGCGGCAACGGCGTGCGCCTCGCGCTCGAAGCGGGCTCGCAACTCGGGATCGCCCGCGACGTCGCTCGGCAGGACCTTGATCGCGACCGTCCGATCGAGGCGCGTGTCGCGTGCCTGGTAGACCTCACCCATCCCGCCCGCGCCGATCAGGGCGGTCACTTCATACGGGCCGAGGCGGGTGCCGGGACTGAGCGTCACAGGCTTGGACGGGAACGCCGCGATTATACGTCCGCCCATCGCGACTTTCGGGCGACGCGCCGTGATTGGCTTCGAGGGTAGAATCCGCTTGATCCATGCGTTCAACGCTGTTTCTTGTCGGTCTCTGTGTTCTGGGAACGTCCCTCCTGGCAGTGCGCCCTGGCGCGCAGTCCGGCGGAGCCGGGCGCGATCCCTCGCCGCATCAGGTGCGATGGGTGACGGTCGGTTCCTCAGTCAAACTGGAGGTGCTGGACTGGGGCGGATCGGGCCCGCCCCTCGTGCTGCTCGCGTGTTACCTCAGCACGCACGTCTACGACGAGTTCGCTCCGAAGCTGACGGATCAGTTCCATGTGTACGGCATGACACGACGCGGGATCGGTGCGTCCGACAAGCCCGCCACCGGGTATAGCGTGCAGCAGTCGGCACACGATCTGTTCGAGGTCTTCAACTCCCTGAAACTTCAGCACGCTCTCCTGGTCGGCCATTCATGCGCCGGCCAGGTCCTGACGATGTTCGCCGCGCAGCATGCCGATCGTCTCCGCGGGCTCGTGTATCTCGACGGAGCGGCCGACCCCACGCTGACCCCCGCCGATGTTGGTTCGCCGATGCCGGATCCCGCAACGCTGCCGCGCCCGGCATCCGAACGACGCCAGAGGGACTGGGACTTTCCCGAAGCGGTGGGCCAGGACCAGTTGGATCCCGTGATTCGCAGGGCGATCACGGTCGATGCGAGGATGAAGCCCGATTATGCACGGGTGCGCGTGCCGGTGCTGGCGATCTACCAGGCCCAGCGCCCGTTCGAGGAAGTGGCCGCCGGCTATATGATTCGCAACGACCAGGAGCGCGCGGCCTTACGCCAGGAGTACGCGGCCACGCGCGCCCTCTACACCCGATGGCAACAGGATCTCCGCGCGGGTGTCCCGACGGCTCGAATCGTGGAGCTGACAGGCGCGAATCTGTTCATGTTCCTGTCGAACGAGGCTGACGTGCTTCGGGAGATACGAGCCTTCGCGTCCACATTGACCGGCCGGTAGAGAGCCACGCACAGCTCGCGTGCGAAGGCTGGGGGGAACGCTAAGGCTGGGTGAGCACCATGCCGCAATTCATCCTTGCCAGCTACATGCTCCTTGGACTGGTCGCACTCCTCTGGATCGTCGTGCGACGGATGAGGGACTGGTGGCGGGCCAGGTCGGACACGATTGCCGACAGTGCCGCCCCTTCCCCCGGCGATCCACGCCTTGTCGTGACGCTCGTGCACGGGACCTGGGGGCGGAAGGCCGAGTGGACGCGACACTCGTCGCCGTTGTGCCGGTCACTCCTGTCGCAGGCTCCCGGGCAGGTGTACCTGGCACCGTTTCCCTGG
>Ga0209705_10000253_pt1 | contig 27816 bp, 18 predicted proteins | sample PPLLaktember2015_5_FD_187262 | JGI IMG/M metagenome (GOLD analysis project Ga0209705, IMG submission 187262) | Freshwater sediment microbial communities from Prairie Pothole Lake near Jamestown, North Dakota, USA - PPLs Lake P8 Core (1) Depth... | ecosystem: Environmental > Aquatic > Freshwater... | reverse complement strand
GGGCTTTTCGCCTTCGCGAATACGGCGAATGGCCATCTTGCGGATAATTTCCAACGTCTTATGATCGTGTTTGCGTCCATCTATCTTCATGGACGATATTATAATAGAACAGAATCGAAATGTGTAGCATAATCTATTGACTGATTAGTATATTGATACGATCAACCCCTGGCCTATAGTGCAAACCTGACAAGTATGCCATGACTACTTGGCCGTCTCGCTATCTTTCTTGATGACCTTGGCCGCCCTGGGCCCAATCTCACCGGGCACTACTTCATATTCGACCATATCACCTTCTGACAATCTTTGGCCCGCTTCCCCCTGAATTTGGGTATAGTGAACAAAAACATCCTGCCCACTATCGCCAGTTATAAACCCAAATCCTTTCCTGCGATTGAACCACTTTACCGTTCCCTCTGGCATTCGCTTCTCCTTTTACAGGCGAGACATCAATATCGCCTCATCCAGAATCAGCCAAACTCACCCACCGTCTGAAATGACCTTATACTACGATCCTACCCAGAACTCACACCTGGCAAAAATCATACAGCAAAGTCTGGTTTCTTAATTCCAGCAATCGCTATTATCCAGCTCATATAGACTTAACACTTTTACATTTGCTGTGACTATCTTCTCTGCATACATGAGCCGACAGATCATATTATTCAGGACTCGCCCCTATTGAGCAGCATCTTTCATGTCCTGATCATCCAGTCTCATTTTCATCAATCGGCCAATCTTGAACTTAACAGTTCGTTTAGGTGGTACCTGTACTCTTTCGAGCGTTTTAGGATTTTGTGCTATCCGGGCGGCTCGGCGCTTGGTTTCAAAAACACCGAAGTCTCTGAATTCCAAGCGGTTATCGCGGCCCAATTCTTCGATAACATTGTCCAAAAACGTCTGAACAATTTTTTTGACCACAACTCGCTTGTTGTTGGTTTTTTCCGAAATTTGATCGATCAATTCTTTTTTTGTAATAGTCGCCATTTAGCATGTTCTCCAATTCGTCCGGACAGTTGTCAGCCGTCCAAATCAAAAGCCCCTTACCACAGACTGTTCCGTCGTTACTACAAACATCCAAACGTCCTGTCCTAAATCCAAAATTGACCTAACTTGAGCGATCCAGACTCAGCCACTGATTGTAATCCAGTATATAACAAAGACTTCCTGACAGCAAGCACTTTTTTTGAAAAATACTTATAAACTTTTTTCGAGCGGATTTTGTGGGTGCATTTGTACTTGCGATTCCTTTGTGAACTACACCTGCACACCCTATATCGGAGCAAAACGATCCAAAATGTGCATACTACAGCACTTATCGCCTATTTGCAACTATTCGCTTAAGTAATTGTGCACTAATCAGATATGAACTTTAGCGAACCATACGTCCGACCCGTTGGGTTCGCAAACGGTTGCGGAGCCGATTATGAGGTTTGCCGGAGCCGAGGTCGTATTGTTCGTTGAGGATGTCTTCACGGTAAGTTGTTATTTCGACGTCAGTTACGTAACATTTGGCCATGGAGGAAGCAGGCCAGGGGGCACGGATGAACTGTTCGGAACTTATGAAATGGTCCCTGCAGGAAGTGGCCGGCATGTCAAAGATGAACTTCGGATTGCAGCCGATTGGGGGAGGCTGAAGTGTGCCATCCCAGTCCATAGTTGCGTTGTAACTATTGCAACCAGAGGCTGTTACGAAGATCAGCAGGCAAATCGCAAGCATTTGCAAGTGTTGAGGAGAGCCAATTTTGGTATTGAAAATCGCTATTGCGGCCATTAGTTTTACTCCTTTGGTAAGATATAAATCTTTGGTTGTATGGGCCGCAAAGGAGATGCCGGGATCGGGAAGTGCCAGAGGCGGCGTACAACATGTATTTGTAACTTATTTATATGAAGGCAGTTATGAATGTTTGGCTGGGCTGGGCGCTGGTGGTGTCGAATTTGACGATTTTGTCACGGCGTGGATTTCAGGTAAGATGGCTAGCCAAAAGACGGAGGTCAGCGGGCGTGAGGTGGGAGAAAATGTGCGTTTGTAAGTCGTTATTTTTCGATGTGCGAATTTGACGTAAGTGCTTATTTTTCGTCATGGGGAATTGCTGTAAGTGCTTATTTTACGTTGTTGGGATTGATGTAAGTGCTTATTTTTGCGTAACGATTATAACGATTAGGTAAGATGGGTAAGAAAAAACCGAGAAATTCGGTGAAATTTGGATGAATTCTGATGAAAAGAGATGTGGTTTGGACTATGTTTGCACTATGTTTGTACTATGTTTGCACCATGTTTGTAGTATGTTTTGATGAGTTTTGATGGCAAGATAGGAAGATTAACCACAGAGGCGCGGAGACACAGAGAAGAAGTCAGATTTGAGACTTGAGATTTCAGAAGACAGAGGGAAAGAGGGCGGACTAGTTGGGGGGGGCGGAGGTTAGAAAAGAGGGAAAGGTGTGAAAGGTGTGAAAGGTGCGAAAGGTGGGTGAGTCGGTGGGGGGGTCGAGATTTTGTTGACAGTGGGGGTGGATTGGTTAGGATTGGGGGAACTGAGGTCGAATGGCCTTGGGGTATGAAGTTCGAAGGATTAAGCCGGTGAGAGAATGGTGATGTGGCGCAGATCAAACGGCCGAAAAGGTGTTTAAGTCGTTATATTTAAGGAAGTTAGGTTAATAAAAACCGCTAAAAATGGCAAAAAGTGGCATAGGCATAGGGGCTTGCCGCAATCGAGAGCGAAACCTCACTGATAGACCAGCCTGGCGGGCTGCAACTGGAATACCGAGTAAAAGCCGTCAATGTCGGTGTCGAAAGTATTGCGTCTAATACTGTCGCTGTTGTGCTATAAAAAACTATTGACTATTAACTAGAATTTGTTAAGAATAATCGGCGAAGGCGAACTGATTAATACCGAAATGGTAGTGTTGTAAATAGGATTGTATATGCCAAAATCTGACCGCGAAAATCCCCGTTGCTTTTTGGCAGTGCCCTTTACTGGTTCGAAAAGACAACTGTATTTAAGAAAGGTTATTCGCAAAGGTGCCGAGGAAGCGGGATATAAGCTAGTGACACTTGACCAGAGTTCTGTCTTGCCGGGAAGCACGATTCAGGAAGCGATTATTGGAGAACTCGCTCGCGCTGATTGTATCATTGCCGACGTAAGCGATAGCAATCCCAATATCTTTTTCGAGTTGGGATTAGCGCAAGCCATGGGAAAAGGGATTCTCCTCATATCTCATGAGCAAAGCCTTCGTGAAGTTCCGTTCGATATACGAGAATTCCGTGTTATCACATACACAGATGGGATCAAGAGCTTCGAAGACCTTTCCCGACAGGTTTACCGTTCACTTCGCGATTTTCGTCGGTTTCCACAACGTTCGCTCGCGGCCCCGAATTTGCAAACATCGCTGCCCTTTTTCATTGATTGGGAAAGTTTGCCAGGCAGAGACGCAGAGAATCTCTGTCAAGAACTTCTGTCGCAGATGGGATTTCGCCGCCTCGACTGGGGGAAAGGGCCTCGCGAGGTTGATCTGATTGCGGAGTATCCACGAAAAGATCCCGATGGTTTCGAGTTTCGTGAACTATGGCTTGTTTCCATGGGGATGCGTGTGCCAATCGAAATGATTCTCAAAATAGCATCAAAGGATCCCGACTATTTCCTGCATAGATTGTTTCTATATTCAGAACGACTTGAGGAGGCTATCAAAAAAAGCCTTGAGGCATCCGTTACTATTCTGCTTGTTGTTTTCCGAAAAGGTTCCGATTCTGAAGAACTCAGAATGCTACGCGAACGATTCGAGAGACGAAGCCTCAAACAAAAATCTTTCGGGATAAGTATTCGCCTAAGGATATGGGACCAACATTACCTGACATCGCTTGTCCAAAGATATCCTCACATCGGTTATAAATACTTCTCCGAAGAGGGACGCATCCGCTCGAAAACTCGGAAATCGTATGAGGAGTTGTATATAGAGCGCTCTAACTTGTTAGCTCAACAAACAAAACTAATCAGCACATTAGAGGAAGAAAAAAACAGACGTGTGCGGGCGGAACGAGATTCCGTATGGAAGGATATTTCTTTCTCCGCCGCCCACAAGATCGGCAATCCGATTTTCGCAATTGAAACAGACTTGGACCCGCTAACCAAGAGAATAAGAGAGAACAGGAAGCAGGAATCAGAAGAAGTTGTCGCGAATATCCGGTCTTCAGTGGAAAAAGCTAAGGCTTTTGTAGAACAGTTTAAATCGCTCGCCAAGGCGCAGGAGATTACCAAAACTTCTTGTTTGCTCAAGCCCATTCTTGAAGACGCCTGCAAGGCTATTTCGAATCAGGAAATCAAATGCAGCATCAAGTGTCCGGATAATGTCGTAGTCCAGGGAGATCCAGAAAGACTGTCAGAATGCTTTGATGAATTAGTGATGAATGCTACGCATTGGCTTGACAAATCCGATAAGAAAATCGAGGTTGTTGTTGAATCTCCCGCCCCCGAACCATTGCCAGATTTCCTGGATTCCAGCCAAAGTTATGTACTGATTCATGTGAAGGACAACGGCTGTGGAATTCCCGTTTCTGACAAGGGTAAGATTTTTGATGCTTTCTTTACCACATACGACCACGGGACAGGCCTTGGCCTAGCACTGGTTCGTCGTGTTATAGATGGTCATGGCGGTGGAATTATAGAATCCGGAGCACCAAAGAAGGGCGCGGATTTTGAAATTTACCTTCCTCTATACGTACCTAGGAAAAAAGTAAAGGAGGTTGCCAAAAAGAAGGTTATCAAGAAAAAGGTTGCCAAGAAGAAGGTTATCAAGAAGAAGGTTATCCAGAAGAAGGCCACCAAGAAGAAGGTTGCCAAGAAGAAGGTTATGAAGAAGATTGCTAAAAAGAAAAAGGAGTAATGAGAGATGTCTCGTATTCTTATTATAGATGACGAAATCGAAAACCTGAATTCACTCAAGCGTTCTTTGGGAGATGAGAATCCCGACTGGGAGATTCTGACTGCAAAAGATGAGTCAGAGGGTGAAAATGTTTTAAGGGAACACTTGGAGGAAAAGAAGCCAGTAGATGTTGTTTTGACTGATCTCGTTATGGATAGCGAAAAAAGTGGAATGAATATTCTTCAGAAAGCCAGAGAACTTGATCCTTTGGTCATGGCAATTTTATTCACCGCAAAAGAAAAAAGCCTAGATCGTTACACCGCCTTTGACTACGGGGCTTTCGATGTTGTGGAGAAGAATATTCGCGGTACAGCGGCTTCTCGGGAAATCAACATAAAAACTCGTGCGGCATTGCGTTACCGGGAATGGTCTCAGAGAATCAATTTCCTGCGAAGATACTTCGATCCAAAAGTGTTTGATGTTATAGAGCGAGACCCTTCACTTCTTTCTGTTTCGCAACGAACGATAACTATAGCATTCTGGGACATAAGGGGTTTTTCAAGACTTTGTGAATCCTTGAAGGCACATCCAACGCTCATTTCTGGATTCCTCAAAGACTACTTTGAACTTGGTGCCAAGACGATATTTGAGCATAATGGCGTCCTGGATAAGTTTATTGGTGATGGGATCATGGCGCTCTTTGGGGTAATTAACCACAAAGACGATGAAGGGAGAACCGATGCGGTTTCCGCAGTAAAAGCAGGAATAGATTTAAGGTCCAAGTTTAGCGATGTCGTTGACAAGTGGATGGAAGAATGGAAGCTGTATGTCCCAGATAAGATTGAAATTGGTCTTGGGTGTGGAATTCATACAGGAGAGGTGCTTGTAGGCAACGTTGGAACCGATTTCAGAGACCAATTTACTGCTCTCGGGCCTCACGTGAACTTCGCTTCGCGAGTTGAATCGCTATCCGAAGCAGGACAAATTTTAGTGTCGCAATCAACAGAGACTCGGATAAAAAAGGATATCGCCACCGCGTCTGCGGGTGAAGTATCAGACATTAAAAACATATCGGGCACATTTCGGTTATACATGATTTCTTTGTAGAAATTGCTCCACTATCACCGAGTCCTTGTGGCGGAGATCGGTTTTGCACCAATCAGGAATATTATAAGTGGGAAAGGTGGTGGGGTGAGAGTGAAAATTATTCTCCCGAATTTTACGTCGGGGGTTTGTTATTGGTGAAGGATTCGATCTTGGCTTTGCAGATTTTGTTGGTTAGGCGTTGGAGTATTTTTACTCGCTGGCCTAGATATTCGAGTTGCTTTTTTGTGATTCGGTACGAAGGTTTGTATCTTGCGTCGATATACGCACGCTTTAGGAGTTTGAAGGCTTTGTCCTGTTCTTTTGTTTCACGCGGGAAGACCCTGGCGAATTGGGGATCGTGGCTTGTACCCCTCCCCATTGTCTGGACAAAAATATTTACTTTTTAAGATAGACTTGCCACCACTGGGGAGGCTGTCGCCACGGAGGGAGCCCGCAGGGCGACCGGAGGGGCGACAGCCCCACCGAACACTTCGGCCGGGGTGCGGTAGCCCAGGGTCTCGTGTAGCCTCTCATGATTATAAAACTCAAAATATCGGCCTAAGCCTAACACTGCTTCGGCCACGGTTTGGTAATCCCGCAAGTAAACTTCCTCCACTTTTACCGTACGCCATAAACGTTCCACAAATATATTATCAAATACTCGACCTCGGCCATCCATGCTGATTTGAATACCAGCATCTTTTAACGGGCGAATAAAATCTTCCGATGTAAATTGGCTACCCTGATCGGTGTTAAAAATCTCAGGTGTACCCTGACGTAGGGCTTGTCGTAGTGCTGAAATACAAAAATCCGCCTCCAGGGTTATGGAAACTTCCCAACTCAATACATAACGGCTGAACCAATCCATTACCGCCGTCAAATACACCCAACCATGATACATCCGAATATAGGTAATATCCATTGACCATACCTGATTGGGCCGTGTAATGACTACGCCCCGAAGAAGATACGGATAGATATTATGCTCTTTATCAGGAAGGCTTAAATTGCGTCTAGGACGTGGATAGATGGCTTCCAAGCCCATTTGCCGCAACAAACGACGAATGCGTTTAGGATTGACTTGGTGTCCGTTGCGACGAAGCCATTGGGTCATCTTGTCAACACCATAACAAGGCGTCTTGAGATATTGTTCATCAAGTATTCGCATGAGTTGTTCATTATACCTCGTGTCCCGGCAGGGACTATAATACAAACTACTTTTGGCCAATCCCAATAATTCACATTGTCGTACAATGGGAATCTGCTTATGGTCAGGCTCTATAGCTAAACGCTTTTGTTCAAGCGTCAAAACCCGATTTTTTTTTTAGCCAGTCCAGCTCGACTTTTAATTGACCGATCTGCTGATATAATTGGTCGGTCAGGGCTTGTTGCTCCTGAAGATCCTGATTGCGACGGAGAGAAAATATCTCCGGCAACGAATCAGTCAGTTGTTTTTTCCATTTGGTGATCTGGGTGGGATGCACCTGGAACTGCTTGGATAATTCCGCCGTTGTTTTATCTCCTTTAGCCGCTGCCAAGGCCACTTTGGCCTTGAACTGCCCACTGTGATTTCGACGCTTGCTTTTCATAACTGTTGTCTCCTGAATCAGTTAAACTCATTATCGGTCCAGGTGACAAATACATCTTAAAATCGCTCATTTCGCGCCCAGTTTTTGGGGAGTATTATAGCCCAGGCAGTTAGCGGCAGGTACGCCAGCAAGGACGCCAAGGGCGATAAGTTCAATAAGTTGGCTGTTAACAACGGCTGTGGGTACATAAGTCACGTAGTAAAGAGCCAATAGTAAAGCCCCGGCAATGCACGCCAGGCGTGTGAATAATCCGAGCATAAGACATAATCCAATTATGATTTGTCCCCAGATATTAAGTACATCAACGACTGACATCAATCCGGGCAGATTTGACATCCAGTGATATACATCCGCTAAAAACCAGTTCGAGCTGGCCAGGTAGGCACGGGAGGTCCAACCCTGGCTCAAGAGTTTGTCAAGGCCCCCATAGAGAAAATGCCAACCGATCGCGGCGCGCATCAGAAACAGGACCCACGTTTGCAGAGTGTTTGCCGGTTTTGCTCTGTTTTGTTTTTCCATATTTGCTCTCCAGCAGAGCACTATCGCCTGCGACAACGGAGCCTATTATAGCCGTAGCGATAATATCGAAAAGAGAAAAATACTGGACACCCGCAGAGGTGGCTTAATGCTAATACTACAGCGCGACTTAGCTGATATTTGACATTTTAAACCGCATTATCAGTATCAAAAACGCAGTTAATCGCATAAAATCGCGCTGTAGTACTAAGCTTCGAGTGTCCGTCATCCGTTTAGCACCTCAGAAGTCAGAAGAGGGCGGAGTTGGAAGTGGGCGGTCCAGGGGTAGAAAAGGAAAGAGGAGGTGAAAAGTCGGGATTTTGTTTGACATTTTGGAGGGGCCGTGGTAGGTTTGGTTTATAGTCGAGATAGACTGTGTTGGGATAGGAAGGAATCCCGCAAAGACGCTAAGAAGAGAAATAGGAACAGAGAAAGGAAAAAAGGTTCCTGACGCCTTAAATTTTCCCATGAACAGGAAAACAGTTTTAAACCAATATTTTGTCTTGTCGTATCTGGTACTTTTGCTTAACGCCTCGGCTTATCTGGGACAAATCCAATATGTTAACTCAGCCACTTTCTTCTTCGCCGGGGCTGTCTATCTCACTTACTGCTTCATCTATCTAGTACCGTTTTCTCTGCTGGTCATGTTGTTGCATTACTTTCTCGCCTGGAAACGCTTAGCTTTCTTTTGCCTAAGACTGCGATTAAAACCCGACTGGATCGTTTACGGTTGGGCGGTCTTTGTCCTTGGTCTGCTCCAAATATTGGTATTTGCCGACAGCATGATCTTCGGCATTTTCGACTTCCACCTGAATGGCTTCGTCTGGAACATTGTCACCACCAATGGCGGAATAGCCTCGATGGGCGGCAGTACCTCCAGCATCCTTTCCTTCATCGGTGTTATCGGTGGTTTTTTTCTGGTGCAAGGACTGATGATGATTTTATTGTTGAAGGTGAATCGATTTAAAATATCCTGTCAAATCTTTTTTACTAAACGCCGTTTTAACATCGCCCTCGTGCTGTTGTTAATACTGGGAACGTTTCAAGGTATCGCCTACGGTCTGAGCAGTTTCCACGCTTACGCCCCTATTCTCACTGTCCCAAGCGCCTTTCCCATTTATCTACCTATCACCTTCAATCGTTTAGCCCGATCTTTCGGATTTACCCCCAAGAAAGACCCATCCTTCAAAATGAAGGTTCATGATATCAATCTTCAATATCCCTTGAAGGTTATTCAGCGGCGTTCCGATCATAAAACTTACAACATTGTTTGGCTTATGATCGAATCCTTTCGTGCTGATGCCATAGATCCCCAGATCACGCCCGCTACTTACGCTTTCGCCCAAAGAGGCGTTTACTTTCTGCAGCACTACAGTGGCGGGAATGCCTCTCGGATGGGTGTATTCGCCATGTTTTACGGCCTATATGGCAATTACTGGTTTCCTTTTCTGGAGGAAAACCGCAGTCCTCTGCTCATTGATTTGCTCATCAAGGACAACTACCAGATGAGAATGTTCAACAGTGCCACCTTTTCTTCTCCCGAATTTGACAAAACTATCTTCGCCCGTCTGCCACGCAGTTGCTTGATTGACACATCTCTGATCGACTCTGGTCCCGGATGGGAACGTGATCGCGAGTGTATCAATCGCATGCTCGATTTTATCGAGCGTCGAGATCCCGACCAGCCCTTTATGACTTTTATGTTCTTCGACGCCACTCATTCCCGCTACAGCTTCCCCCCGGAAAACGCCATCCGCACTCCTTATCTGGAAAACTTCAATTACGCCACCGTTGACCTGAAAAACGATATTGCTCTTATCAAAAACCGCTACATCAACGCTTGTAACTTTGTTGATACTCAGATCAACCGTGTCATCACCTATCTCCAAGATCACGATCTACTTTCCTCCACTATCGTATTGATCGCCGGTGATCATGGCGAAGCCTTCATGGAGAAGGGCCGCTGGGGACACAACTCCGACTTTAGCGAAGAACAGACCCGTTCTCCGCTGATCCTGTGGATTCCAGGCATCGAACGCCGCCAAATCACACATATAACCAGTCATCTTGATGTTCCCGCTACCTTGCTGCCCCTGCTTGGTGTAACCAACCCTCCGGAGGATTATTCTCTGGGCTTCGATTTGCTCGGAGCGGCACGACGAGAGTTTACCATCCTGGCCAGTTGGAACACCTTAGCTTATGTCGATAACGAATACAAAGCCACCTTCCCTATCAAAGCATTCGCCCGCCAAAAAGTCACCACCAAATACGACACCGAAGTCCTTGACACTACTGCGTTCTACCAGTCTCGCCAACAGCACCTCATTCAGATTATGAAGGATCTCGCCCGCTTCAGCAAATGAGGGCGGAAAAGGGGACAGGGTACTTTTTTCCTGCAATTGATTCATTCATGTTCTAAAATTCCGCTATTAGGTAAATTAAAGGGGACAGTGTGGACAGTCGGTAAACCACCTTTCGCATTTCAGATCGGGGTTGGTTCATTAGGGAATAGGTTTTGGGTCGTCGTTTTTTAGCACGCGGTTCGAGGCGGTCGGTGCGGTCGGTCTGCTTCATCTTCATCGCCGCCAGGTACACGTCATGGAGCACATCATCACCGTCCGGGCCGCCAAGGCCCATTCCCGCAACAATCCGCCTGAGCCGGGGCACCTGGCGGCCAAACTCCTGCTCAAGGTCCAATTTCGCTGCCGACCGATGGGCCGACGGTGGCGGTTTCACAATCTGGCTTACCTCCGTGGTTGTCACAAAACCGTATTCCTTTTTATGGCTCCTTACAAGAATCTGTGCAGGATTTTAAGCTGAAAACTGCTGTATTCTATCGGCCTGCGAGGAGATATGTTATTCATTTCAATATCCGAAAGCGACTCCGTGGATTTATCGCATTGGTATCAATCCCGGAGTATATATGCCGGTGGCTCTTGAGATTGGGTTTGCCGGCAAAGCCCCCATGAAAAATCGTAACCGTTCAGGCCCTTGGGGCCTGATTTTCAAGTTCGGCCGGTTAACACAACCAGCCACAAAACAACAACTTAGGGTCAGTATATCCATTCTTGGACTGTCGTCAAGGTTTTTTAAGTGGAGGGCCACAAATGCCTGATAACATCGTTGGTGGAAACCCGCCGAATAAAATTTGGGGGGTCAATATGGGTGATGGCAGGGCCATGAATATAACTGGTCCAAAATTAAAGGATTAGGTGAGTATTGACAAGGAATGGGGGCTTGTTATACTGTTGGGAGACAGAGGTCAGAAGGAAAAGTAAATACGTGACAAGAAAATTGGAAAAGTAGAATTGCCTTAATTGAGGAGTATCGACCATGAAAAAACAAATACTGTTTATGGCATTGATGGTATCGATCGGCGTGTCGGTGGCGGCGGCGGCTTTGGGAGCTGAGAAGCCGGCGAAGGTGTTTATTCTTGCGGGTCAGTCGAACATGGAAGGCAAGGCGAACGTGTCTCTGCTGGATTATCAGATTAAGGCGCCCGAGACGAAAGAGTTATTCAAACACCTACACAAGGATGGCAAATACATTGTGCGAGATGATGTCTGGATTAAGTTTCTCGAACGGCATGGCGGGCTGACGGTTGGTTTTGGGTCGCCCGGCAAATGCGGTGTGGAACTTGAGTTTGGTAATGTTATGGGCGATCATTTTGCTGAGCCGATAGTGCTCATCAAAGCGGCATGGGGCGGACATTCGCTGTTCAAGCTGTTCCGTCCGCCGTCAGCGGGGATGCCCAGCGATGAGGTGCTGCAGCAAGAACTGGAGGATGCGCAAACGAAGATCAAGAACAACAATGAGAAGAACAACCGCAATGATCCGCTGCCGACAATGGCGGAGATCAAGGCGGTGTACGGTTCGTCCTATCGCAACATAATGAGCGAGGTCAAAGAAACGTTCGAGAACTACGAAACGATGTTTCCGGCACTTAAAGGCAAAAAGCTCGAACTGGCTGGTTTTGTGTGGTTCCAGGGTTTTAACGATATGTGGGGCAGTGCGCCTGGCGAGTACGCGTCCAATATGGCCCACTTTATCCGTGACGTGCGCAAGGATATGAAAGTGCCGAATCTGCCGTTCGTGATCGGAGTAATGGGGCAAAATGGATCGCAGCGGGCTAAGGGCGGGATGCTGGAAGTGCAGAATGCACAACTAGCGATGGAAAAAATCGCCGAGTTTAAGGGAAATGTCAAGGCGGTCAGGACGGACGTTTTGGTGGATAAGAACGCCGAACGACTTATCGATAGTTGGCAGGATCATGTCGAAGAGTGGAATAAGGTGGGTTCGGATCGGCCTTATCATTATCTGGGCAGCATAATCTGGTTCAGTCGCATGGGTAAGGCGTTTGGCGATGCTATGCTCGAGTTAATGGGCGGTTCGCCTGATGGCAAGGATTATCACGTTTCGGTCAATGGAAACGATACCAACAACGGCTCTGCGTCCCAGCCGCTACGGACTATCTCCGCGGCGGCGCAACTCGCCCAGGGCGGTGACGTGGTCATAGTCCATAAAGGGACCTATCGCGAACGTATCAATCCGCCACGTGGGGGCACATCCGATTCCAAACGTATCACCTATAAGGCGGCTGAAGGTGAGAAGGTTATCATCAAGGGTTCCGAGATCGTCACCGGCTGGAAGCAGACAGAAAAAGGTGTGTGGATGGTCACGCTGCCCAATACGTTTTTCGGTGATTACAATCCCTATAAGGATCACATTCAGGGGGATTGGTTTGACCCCCGTGGAAGAATTCATCATACAGGTGAGGTCTATCTCAACGGCAGGGCGATTTCTGAAGATGTTTCGCTCGATAAGGTTGCCCAAACCGCGATGAGATGGTACTGCGAGAACGACGATAAGAATACGACCTTGTGGGCGAACTTCGGCGATGCGGACCCCAAAGGGGGACTAGTCGAAATTAATGCGCGGCCCGCGTGCTTCTACCCTGATAAGCCCGGTCGAAACTATATCACCGTCAGTGGCTTCATCATGCAACAGGCCGCGACGCAATGGGCCGCCCCGACGGCTGAGCAGATCGCCCTGATCGGTACGCACTGGAGCAAAGGCTGGATTATCGAGAATTGCATGATCAGCGATTCGAAGTGCGTCGGGATTACGCTCGGTAAAGACCGCGCGTCAGGGCACAACAACGCTGAAAGCGCCGATGGATATAATGAGGTCGTTCGGCGTGCGCTGGAAAACGGCTGGTCGAAGCAGAATATCGGATCCCACATCGTCCGCAATAACACGATCTACAACTGCGGTGCAGCCGGGATATGCGGTAGTATGGGCGGCGCGTTCAGCCAAATTACGGATAACCACATTTACAATATTTGTATGAACAAGCCATTCGGCGGCGCTGAAATGGCTGGGATCAAGTTGCACGCGGCTATCGATACCCTGATCCGTAACAACCGTATCCGCCACTGCATCCGTGGCATCTGGCTGGATTGGATGGCGCAAGGCGCTCGCGTAAGTGCCAACATCTGCTACGACAACGTTCAAGATGATCTTTTCCTCGAAGTCAACCACGGCCCTTACATTGTGGATAACAACCTGCTGCTATCCCAAACGGCGGTGCTGGATTGCTCCCAGGGAGGGGCGTTTGTGCATAACCTGATTGTCGGCAATATCTCCGTTCATCCGCAAGGTCGCCATACTCCGTATCACAAGCCACATTCAACCGAGATTGCGGGTCTGACCAACATCAGCGGAGGCGACAACCGGTTCTACAACAACATTTTCGTCGGTGGCACGGGTACGAAAATCTACGACGATGCCAAACTACTACCCATGCAGGTTGAGGGCAATATTTACCTGAATGGTTCATCGCCGTACCCGGGAGAAAAAAACTCTATTCATCAGCCGCAGTTCGACTCCGATATTAAAATCATAGACAAAGGAGATGCCGTTAACCTGCAAGTGACCTTACCGAAAACCACTGCGGATCAACAAAATCATCTTGTCACGACCGAACTGCTCGGTAAGGCTAAGATACCGGCTTTACCGTTTGAAAACCCCGATGGCACCACGTTGCAAATTGACCGCGATTATCTCGGCAATGCCAGGAACAGTCAGAACCCGACCGCCGGGCCGTTTGAGAACATTGGTGTGGGCAGGCTCGATCTGCAAGTGTGGCAGGGCCAATAAGAAAACGGGACAACTCAATGGGTGTGTGAGATTATTATCCGGCAAATTCAAGTGGCCGGCCTATGAGATATACAAAATCCCGGTTTTTAGCTTAAAAACCGGGTTATGTTCTTTTTCTTTGCCTGTATCACACATCGTAGCCAATGCCAGAAATAAATCTCGCATACCGGTCAGATTTGAGGTGGGAAAATTATTGTAATTGGATCTGTAATCTGATAAAATGAGCTTATATATCTGGTCTGCGGTGGCAGTATGTTGATCCGCAAAGTTGTAGAGAAATGGAGAAAGCAAGAGAGGAAAAATGCCTGTCTGGAAAGTGTCCCAATGTTTAGGAATATGACTATTATGTGTAAAAGAAATGTTTCGACAATTGCAGTTGTGGGGGTGTTAGCCATGATGGCTACGGCCAATGCGGTGCTGATCAATGTGAACATCGATACCACGGCAAGGACACAGAGTACGCTCGATGGTCCCATTTTTGGCAATGGCGGCAGTGACCTCGGTGCAAGATGGAATCAGTCTTTGGGCACACCTGTATCAGGAACCAGCTTGCTGGACTCCACTGGCGCTGCCACCACCGTGAGCTTCACGTCCAATGCCAGCTACGTGGGCATTTGGGGCGCCCCAGCCCTTAAGATACTGACAGGTGGCGCATTTCAGTGGGTTCCAACCGCTGAATATACCCTGACTATCAGTGGTCTCGACTCCGGCGAGGAGTACGACGTGTATCTGGCCAGCTTTCATCCTAATGAGAATGGAAACCGGGTTTTGATTTCGACCAGCAACACGACAAGTACCGTGGGAACACAGATTGCTGATAGTGGCGGCGGCGGTGGAAACGATTCAACGTGGGTTCGGGGCGAAAACTTTGTGGTCTTCGAGGACGTCGAGCCGGACGGCAGCAACAGAATTATCTTCACATTAGACAGTGACTGGACCACCGATTTTACCAAAAGAGCCTATCTAAGTGGCTTCCAGATCGCGACCGCTGGTACCGCACCGGTTCTTCCCGGCCCGGCAATTAACCCGAACCCGGTCGATGGTACGGTAGGTCTGGGGCCCAATACAGACTTGAGCTGGGCCGCTGGGCCTGGTGCGAGTTCCAGTAACGTTTACTTCGGTACCAACCCGAGTCCTGGCGCCGGCGAATTCCAGGATAATCGGGTCGAGACCACTTTCGATCCGGGTACGTTGGCTCAAAACACCTACTACTGGCGTATCGACTCGGTCAACAGCGACGGTACCACTACCGGTGAGGTCTGGAGCTTCATCGTTGGCCCGCCTGGTAAGGCCCTTTGCCCGATGCCTTACGATGGTATGACAGCAGTCGCGGTCAATGCGGACTTCCTGGCCTGGGCCGAGGGTGAGAACGCGGTTTCCAGTGACGTTTACTTCGGTACAGACCCGACTCCCGATAGCAGCGAGTTCAAGGGCAATCAAACCGCAACCACTTACGATCTGCCCGCCCTCACTGCCGATACGACCTACTACTGGCGTATCGATCAGGTCAACGCTCAGGGCACTACCACCAGCGATGTATGGAGCTTTACCACCCCCAAGAACAGTGCTAACACCGTAAAGGTTTTCATTTTGGCCGGCCAGTCCAACATGGAGGGACAGGGCGAAATAAACCCGATCGGGACTCAGGGGACACTTGAGTACATATATAACAATGATCCAGTCACATACGGACATCTCAAAGACGGCGGCAATTGGGCCGTGCTCAACGATGTGTGGATTTGGTATAAACGTGGAGGCACGACCCTTGTGAAGGGGGGACTCACGGCCGGTTATGGCGTCTCCAGTACCACCATAGGCCCTGAACTGCAGTTTGGTCATTTGATGGGTGATTTTTATGGCGAACAGGTTCTTCTCATCAAGACGGCATGGGGTGGCAAGAGCCTGGGTGTTGACTTTCGTCCGCCGACCTCTGGTTGGGGCATCATCCCACCTGTCACCGCCGGCAATGATGGGTTTTACTACCAGGAAATGCTCGACTTTGTAGTCGATGCCATGGCCAACATAGGAACCTACTTCCCAGCTTACAGTGGTCAGGGCTACGAAATAGCCGGATTCGGTTGGCACCAGGGCTGGAATGACCGTGTCACCTCAAATCTCGCTGCCGAATACGAAGAGAACATGGCAAACTTCATCACCGATGTCCGTGCATCCCTAGGTGTACCCGATATGCCATTTGTCATTGCAACAACAGGAATGGACGGAAACCCTGATTACAGTGAGGTAGAACTGGCGCAACTGGCAATGGGCGATTATGTCAAGTATCCGGAATTCGAAGGCAATGTAGCCGTCGTTGACACTCAGGACTTCTGGCGCAGCGTGGCCGAGTCCCCGGCCGACCAGGGTTATCACTGGAACCGCAATGCCGAGACCTATTACCTGATAGGCGAGGCCATGGGTGAGGCGATGAGCGATCTGATTGGAGAAAGCAGTGGCGACGTTAACCTGGATGGTCAGGTTGATTTGGCGGATTTCGCGTGGTTGGCTGCGTACTGGCTGGAGATCGACTGTAATGCGGGTAACAATTTCTGTAGCGGGGCGGACATCAATCAGGTGGGTGGTGTCGGTTTGGATGATCTGCTTATACTGGGCGGGGATTGGCTGGAAGGAGCTCCACGCCTGATGGCACACTGGAAGCTGGATGAGTCGAGTGGTATGGTTGCCAGTGATAGTGTGGGTGGTAATGACGGGACGCTTAACGGCGATCCGACGTGGTGGCCGGGTGATGGGAAGATTGGCGGGGCGCTGGAATTTGACGGGGCCGGCGATTATGTGGAAGTCGAAGGCTACAAAGGTATCAGCGGGTCGAATCCTCGAACCGTAACCGCATGGGTGAAGACCGAATCAGGTCTGTCGATTGTGCGTTGGGGTACGCTGGAAATCAACGGCGGGCTATGGTCTAATGTGATCAACACAGCCGGCAACCTGCGAGCCGCCGTGATTGGCGGGAGCGTTGTAGGTGATACAGTTATAAACGATGATACATGGCATCACGTAGCGATTGTGCTGCCGGATAAGGCGAATGTAAAAGTCGAAGATATACTGCTGTATGTAGATGGCGGGCAGGAAGATACCACCATCAGCCTTGGCAGCCAGACAATCAATACCGCTGTGGGCATGGATGTCCTGATTTCTTTAGATGGGTCCGTTGGTTTGCTGGATGATGTTCGGATTTATAATTATGCGCTTAGCGAGGAGGAGATTGGGGAGTTGGCTGGTGTGCTGTGACAGTGAGTGAATGATGGAAGGTGGCGGGGCGAAAGGTGGGCCCCCACATTCGCGGGGGTGACAATTGTGGGCGGGGGGAATTGTAGGCATGGTGGCTTATCTTGTTGTTATTTAGGCGGTTACGTCGAATATCAATTAAAAACAACAGGCATGTATGTCTCGGACGTCAAAGGATTTCAGGTGGATCGTCGATTTTGGCGAAAAAATGGCGTTTTTGTGGGCGTTGGTATCGATTTGGAGGCTCCGTGGTGACGTCAGCGTCAAAAGGGTTGTGAAACGTTGATTTTGGCGTTAAAACGGCGTTTTGCGCCGTGGATATCGACTTTTGGGGCCAATATCTGTGAAAATAATTTTTTTGTTTGCAAAAAAGAATAAAATGCTCTAAACTGATTGGTTAGTTATAAGCTAGTTAGTTATAAGCCTTGAAGCTTTAGAAGACCGCTAATTGAAATTTTGACATGCGTTTAGGCCAACCATAATAGTCTTCACAGATAGGTAAAAGTGGGCGATTGCCCGGCATTCGCAGCAAAACTGACGTTTGTCCAGGTGTAAGAAAGGGGAGCCCTGATTACCATGAAGGAGATTCACCTTGTATCAGATCAAGATCCAATCTAATCCGCGAAGTTCTCTGTGCGGTGCTTTTCACCGGAATTGCCGAAGCCTGTCGTTGATATTGCTGGCAACCTTCTTCGTTATGGCATATTGCAGCAATTACTGCCGAGCGGATGAAAATAACGGCGCAAGTGCTATCGCAACGAAAAGCAAAGAGGAGTTGGCAGCCGGTCAGAAGAAGGCTGGGGAATATCTCGACATCACCGCCGCACAACTCAAGAAGTACAGGTATCAGGAAGCAAAGGAGTCCCTGGAGAGTTGCAATGAATTCCGATGGAGCCTCTCGTCGGCCCAAGAAAAGCGATTGGAAAAATACTCGCAGGAAGTGAGCGATGGAATCAAAGCGCTCGATCGCGTCCGCAATATGATCGATATTGGGGAAAAACATCTTGAAGCAGGAAACCCGGTCGAGGCAGAAAAGGGATTTGAGGAAGCTCTTGCCCTTCGAAAATATCTGCCGAAACCAACGGTTGCGAAGCTCGAGAACAGATTGATCGCGGTCAGGGTGAAGAAGGGCGAGCTTAAGGAAGAGATGAAACGTCTGTTCCGTGAGAGCCGCGACTACTGGCGTAATGATAAGCCGGCTGAGGCGGAGGCTGGTTTTAAGAAGATAAAGGATAGCGGAATAGAATTGAGCTTTTTTGACCGAGGCGCGGATCTGACCAGTGTTGGCGGGTATCTGGAGAAGATAGTATCCAGAAAGGCACAGGATGTGCGCACTGCTGAAGAGCAAAAGGCGTTGGCTGAGGCGGAAAGTGCCCGTCAAGAGGCGTTGGCTGAGGCGGAAAGTGCTCGGCAAGAGGCGTTGGCTGAGGCGGAAAGTGCTCGGCAAGAGGCGCTAGCTGAGGCGGAAAGTGCCAAGCAAGAGGTGTTGGTGGAGGTGGAAAGGGTTCTGGCGGAACAAGAGCGGGATGCGTCCGAAGCCGAGGTCGTCGAAATAAGCAAGGAGGATTTGACGGAGTTAGTTACCCCGGCAACTACGCCAGGAGCAGTTAAAAAGGATCTAAATCCGTCGAAGGAAACGTCAACAGCGGAGATGGAACCGCAGGAGTTATTGGAGAAGGCTAAAGAGGATGAGGGCGAATCTCCATTGCCAAAGGAAAAGGAGTTGGTTTCGGAGGATGAAAGGGAAATCGGCGAGCAAGAGACGGATGTAATGGCAGAGACGGCGGAATCGGCGGAGCCATCCAAGAAGGAGAGTAAGTTTTCAGTATGGCCATTCGGCAAGAAAGAAAAAAAGGAGGAAGATGTCGCGAAAGTAGTGCCAATAGAGCCGGAGCCGCAGCAGGTGGAGTCGCCAAAGGCCAAGGAGAAGGTGACCGTTTCGTTGTGGCCGTTCGGGAAGAAAAAAGACGAGAAATCTGTCGAGACGTCCAAGAAGATCGAAGAGTTGTTGGCTCATGGCGAGTTGTCCATGCAAAATCAGCGCTACGAGCAGGCCAAGCTGTATTATGAGGAGGCGTTGATGCTGGATCCGAGCCTGGAGCAGGCTCAAGTGGGTCTTGGTGCGGCGAAATACCATCTGAGAAGTCCGGGGACAGAGGCTAAGCCTGGCAAGCCAAGCATTTTAGAAATGGTCAAACAGCAGGAGTTGTTGCAAATACAAGCGATCGAAGCGAGGTGGAATTCCACTCAAACTGAAGTTGCACAACTGCTAAGTCAAGCGTTGTTTGACGAGGCGAATGCGTTAGTGAGCCAAGTTATGGCGGGTATCAAGAGCGAGAAACAGGTTCTGGGCGCAAGTCGTTATGAGCGTTTGCAGGCCAATGCCCAGGCCCTGCTGGACCAAATAGAGCAAAGGCAAAAGCGTGCAGTGCAAGAATCGCTCAAGCAAAAGGCTACTGAGGCTGACAGGGTGGAGGAAGAACGGAATCGCAGAGAAAACACCGAACGTCAGCAAAAGATCGATGATTTGTTCGAGATAGCGAATAAATTCAAAGAATCACGTGATTATGCCCAAGCGGTGGCAACACTGACGAGGCTGCTGGAGCTTGACCCGGAGAACAAGTACGCACAGTGGGTTAAAGAGGATATGGAAGACATGCTTTTTTATGAGAAGCAGGTAAAAACCGCGAACTTCGCGATGGACGAAGAGAAACGAGTTCTAATAGAGGCTCGTGAGTCAGCTACTCCATATTCTGAGATACAGAGATTTTCGGAGGACTGGGTCGAAAAAACGGAACGACGTCGCGAGGAAGAGGATCCGGCCAATGTGAAGAAGGTAGATGCCTTAGCCAAGCTGAGTAAGATAATAGATGAGTTGAACTACGATGGTGCTGCGCTTTCGGAGGTAATAGATGAGTTTCGCGATCTTACGGAGTTGAACGTTGTCCCGCAGTGGAACAGTCTGGAAGTGGCAGGAATCACTCCGGAAGATACAGTGGATATACGGCTCAGTCAGGTGGAGGCAGGTAAGGCATTGGACCGTATTCTGGCGTATGTTTCCGGCGGCGCCGACAAGCTTGGCCGAGCAGGTTATGAGGTGGATGAGGAAGGCGTACTAACCATCAAGCTGGTAAGTGACTCTTATGGTTACGAGACACGGCCATATTATGTTGCGGATCTGATTGAGCCAGAATCGGGCGGTGGCATGATGGGCGGTATGGGCATGATGGGTGGCATGGGTGGCATGGGTGGCATGATGGGTGGCATGGGTGGCATGGGCGGCGGTATGATGGGTGGCATGGGTGGCGGTATGATGGGTGGCATGGGTGGTGGTTATGGCGGCGGCGGTATGATGGGTGGCATGGGTGGTTATGGCGGAGGAAGAGGCTACGGCCGCCGAGAGATGGATGGCAGAGATTACTACCAAAACGATATAAGCGGTAGGCCGGAGGGTGTTTCTTATGGAGGGGGTGCGTCTAATAACAACCAGTCAAGTGGTTTTGATGGCGGCTCACTGGGCAATGGGGATCAATTGCGTCCCAAGCTAAGTAATACCCAGTACGGTATGATGGGTGGCATGGGTGGCGGTATGGGTATGATGGGTGGTATGGGCGGCGGCATGGGTGGCATGATGGGTGGTATGGGCGGCGGCATGGGTGGCATGATGGGTGGTATGGGCGGCGGCATGGGTGGCATGATGGGTGGCATGGGTGGCATGGGCGGTATGGGTATGATGGGCGGCATGGGTGGCGGTATGAACTTTTATCAACAGGCGCAACTGCAGAATCTTATTCAGCGGACAATTGAGCCGGATAGTTGGCTATATGTTTCAGGAGGAGGAGCAGGAGGAATAGGAGGAGTAGGAGGAGCAGGGGGAATAGGAGGAGTGGGAGGGGCGCAGGGTATGGCAGGCACGGAAATTACGGATGCCGAGGGCAGAGGCGAGATGCATTTTTTTCGCAGCACGCAGATGGTAGTATTTCAGACGCCAAAAGTACACCAACAGATAGAGGAACTTCTTAAGCTGCTCCGCGGGACGCATGGCACACAAGTGTCTATTGAGATTCGATTTTTGTCGATCAGCAACAATTTTCTGGAAGATATCGGGCTGGATATTGACATTCTTCTTGGCGCCGGTAACGCCGGGTTTAGTCATTTTTCGGAGATTCCCATTGATATGTCAAGCCATGAGTTTACAAGTCCGCCACCGGCGACAGGCATAAGCGGTTCGCTGGGTGGCGGTGCGGTTCCGGACGCATTTTCGATTTCGGGGCAGTTTCTGGACAACATACAGGTTGATTTTTTGATGCGGGCGACTCAGGCTCATCAGCGAAGTCGCAACCTGGTGGCTCCGCATGTAACAGTTATGAACGGTGAAACGTCTATGATCAATTTTTCGAAGGAGACCGCCTATGTGGCTTCCGCCACGTCGAATGTGGGTTACGGTGTCGGTTTGTATGACATCCAACCGGCGATAGACGTTTCCGGCATTCAGATCATGGTTACACCGGTGATAACGGCTGATAAGCGATATGTTTTGTTGAATGCGAACTTCCAGCAGCAGATTACGGAAAGTATCGAGAAATTCAATACGGGAACGGGGGCGTCTGGAGTCGATCTTGATACGAGCGATCCCATCGAGCCCGGGGATGTGCAGTCTGTGGTAATTCAACAGCCGGTCAAGAGTATAAACAGTATTACCACTCATGTGATGGTACCAGACGGCGGAACGTTGCTGCTGGGCGGTCAGAAGATTGTCGGCGAAAGAGAAAGAGAAAGCGGCGTACCGACCCTTAGCAAGCTTCCTTTGATCAACAGGCTCTTTAACAATCGTGCGGTTACCAAGGATGAAAATGTGCTGCTTATTCTGTTGAAGCCGCAGATTATTCTGCAGTCAGAAAGAGAGGAAGATGAGTTCGGCAGTATCCTGACGAAACAAGAATGAAAGAAATGGATGAGTGAGGCATAAAGGGTTTTTCGCTACGTTGGTATAAACATGCCCACGCAAGCGTGGGCATGGCACCCGGCGGGGGAACAAGAATAAGAAGAAGGCTGGGGAGCGAGTAAAAATCGGCGGGTAACCATGCTTAAGGGTGCCGCCGGCCGGGGTGGGTTTGTCGGCGAGGGTTAAGTGTCGGTTTCGAGTTTTTTCATAATTTCTTCTGGGATATCGAAATTGGCAAAGACGTTTTGTACGTCATCCTGGTCTTCCAGGGTTTCCATCATGGCAAGGATTTTGCGTGCTCCCTGTTCGTCGTCAATGGCGACGGTATTGGAGGGTATCTGAGAGAATTCGGCGAGCCGGATGGGGATTTCCTTTTCGCGGAGCGTTTTTTTGATTGTCTCGAAATTTTCGACCGAACAGGTTATTTCGTAGGTGTCGTCAATACGTTCAAAATCATCGGCGCCCGCCTCTAGGGCGATTTCCATTAAACTTTCCTCGTCAGTCTTGGCGGCATCAACGACAAGCAGGCCTTTTTTGGTAAAAATCCATGCGACACAACCGCCGGATCCGAGCGAGCCGCCCCTGCTGTCGAAGATTTTTCTCAGCTCACTGGCTGTTCGGTTTCGGTTGTCGGTAAGCGCCTCACACATAATGGCTACGCCATTGTTTCCGTAACCTTCGTAAAGGACTTCTTCATAAGAGACGCCTTCGAGGTCTCCGGTGCCCTTTTTGATGGCCTTATCGATGGTGTCCTTTGGCATATTGGCGTCCTTGGCCTTGTCGATAGCATAACGTAGAGCTATATTGTGGTCGGGATCGCCCCCGCCTGTTTTGGTGGCTACGATGATACCGCGTGCAAGCTTGCTCCATAGTTTGCCTCGTTTGGCATCGACAGCAGCTTTTTTGTGTTTAATACCCGCCCAATGTGAATGTCCAGACATAAAACTTGAACTCCCAATAAAATCTATTCTTTGCCATCCGGCGTTTCGTCAAAAAGCGAAGCAACCGTAACTTTTTTTCCCTGGTTTAATTGCTGTAACTTAGTTTTTATCGCAGAGGCGCTCTCTTCGAGATAACGTTCGGTTTTTACGCGGCGGTGCAACTGGTCCATCGCCTGGAGCCAATACCATTGAGCCGACTGGTGACGGCCCAACCGATATGCGGTATCGCCCAAATGATCCATGATTTCGGGGTCCGGCGTCATGGTCAGGGCCGCCGCCTGACAAATATACTCCCAAGCGGTGTCAAACTCGCCTTTTTTATAATAAAACCAGCCCAAACTATCAAGAGTCGGTATCGATTCCGGGTCGTCAAGCAGGGCCTCCCACAGGAGCTGCCCTGCCCGGTCAACCTGGCGATGCGACTGTACCAACAGAAAGCCGAGGTTATTTTTGATTCCGGCGTTGTCAGGCGTTTTGACCAGCAATAGCTCCAGTTGGTCGGCAGCCTGAGGCTTCTGTCCCATTCTATCCAAAAATATACTGTATTGCAACCTTGATTGAGAATTATCCGGGTTCTGCTCGACTATGTTTTTCTGTAGTTCCAGGGCCTGCGTTCTTTGGCCACAGGCATCCAAGATGTTCGCTTTTAACATTCGAATAGCGACGGTATTTCCATCCGGGCCGACAAACTCATCCACCCGGGCCAAGGCCCGCTGAGGTTTGCAGGCCGCTATGTCAAATTTTATCCAGGCGTTGAGCCATAAGGCGGATTTGTCATGTTGCGAGAGAATATCCTGGGCCTGACTATAAGCGTCGGCATCAATGAGGATATCGACCAACTGCAATTGGATAGCATCGTTTTGGCCGACGGTCGAAAGGTGTTTGCGCAGCTCCGCGGCGGCACTTTCATAATTTCCGCTGCGTTTCAACAATAATGTCAATACTTCCACTCTTTTGGGGTCGTCCGGTTTTTCGGCCAGCCAACTGCTCGCTCTTGTGATCGCTTCATCCTTACGGCCCTGTTCAAAGATAGTCAGGTACAATAACGTTCGTAACAACAACTCGTCGGGACGCAATTGTATAAGTTCCTCCAACAACGTCTGAGACTGTGCGAAATGGCATCGCACATTGAGCGTCTGTACCAACCATATCGCTGTGGGCAGTTGCATTGTCGGATATCGCTGGTAAGAGTTTTTGATATGTTGCACCGCCCTATCATAAAAGCCGGCCTGTGTGAGGGCCCAGACGAGATTTTCGGTAGCGGTTTGAACTACCTCTAAAACCGGGGCGGCATCATCGTCGCGATTATTTTCGGAGACAATTTTGAACCATTTGTCAAATAAATCGACCGCCTGAGTGTATTGGCGAGTTATTATGAATAACAACAAAGCTTCGTTCTGAAGTATCCGCACCGGTGCGGGGTCCATCTGCCATTGGTCCTGGGAGGCGCCATCGATTAAAAGGGATAAGGCTTCCCGGGCTTTTCCGTTGAGGCGCATGTTTTCCAAACACCTCAGCAATGACTGTGGATCGCGCGGCTGCATACGCCATAACTGGAGCCATTGCCGCGTTTTGGTGTACAGGCTGATAAGGTCACGGCGGACCAGTTCGATGTCTGGGTCATGTGGCAGAATATTTCTGAGTACTTGTTCGGCACGGCTGTTTTCGCCGGCCAGTGCCAGTCCGTAAGCATATAACCGATCGGTAATCTGTTTTCCGTCATGTCCTTTATGCCAATCGTCGAGCTGCTGTAAATACGAATTGTATTCGGCCATGTGAGTGCAGGCTTCGTAAAAAGTTGTCAATACCGTTTCCGGTTGCGGATCGGTTGCCAATAAATAGCGACATAACGCCGATACCTGATGATATCGCAGTTGCAGCGGCGCCTTCTTCTTTGCCGTCGAGATAACAAATACTTCGATAAGGTCTTGATCGTTCGGCAAGGCCGACTGTGCCTGGCGCAAAAGTTCGACCGCTGAATCTATATGTCCCATTGTCAATTGCAAATCTGCCAGGGCTAACAAAGGGATGTGCATTCGGCCAACCAATTGTGCTACGATTATGTTCGCCTGCGCGTAAATTCTCTGCTGCAACAGTAACCGCCAAGTTTCATGATATGCCTGTGTTGCCGCGGTAAGATAACCCATTTCCGTCAATGCGGCGGCCAATTGCAGATGCAATACGGCAGTGGTCGGGTTGCTTTCGGTGGCCTGTGGGCAGGCTAAAGCTCTTTTGAGCAGGGAAGCCGCCTGCGGATATTGGCGCTGATCTAATTTTATGTTCGCCAGCATATAATAGCCTGTCAGGCTGTTACTGTTTAGCTCAATGGCTTTGGCGGAGGCGGCGATGGCGGTGGTGTCCGAGCCTAGTGCGAAACAAGCTTCGCTCAACAGTTCATACAAAACTGAACTGTTTGGGTCGCCGGCTAAGCCGATGTGCAGCTCATCGACGGCCTGCTCGCGGAGGTTCTGACGAAAAGTGCCCTGGGCTTTGTTTAAGAGGTATCGTGCCCGCAAAGCGGCCTTGCGGCCAGTAGCAATGTGGGTGTCGTTGGGGTCGGCTATGTCCGGCGGGGCAGGGTGGGCAGGCAGGCGGAGCGGTTCTTCCGGAAGGACAATCTCCTCAAAAGGTACATTTTCCAGAGGCACGAACATTTTATCCAGTTGCTCTGGAGTAAGGTTTTTGTCAAGGGCCAGCGGCGATATGCGAGCATAGCGGCCGGCAGACTGACGAGGCATGGCTGATAAATTTATGGTTTTGCAGCCAGATGCGGTGAGCAGCAGGATTATGAGAAGACTGATCTTTTGGTTTCTAACGTTATGGTTTTTCAAGATCCACACTCATCAATAATTTCCCAGGTCGATTACTATTCCTTCAGGGGTAAAGTAATCAACGTTAAATATTTTGTCGGTGACCAACGTCACCACCACTACGGGGCAGCCGTGCAGACGTCCGTAACACAGGTCGTCGATGCCAGGCCCGGCCAGTTCCGGTCCTCGCCACTTATCGACGTGACAGTGCCAGCGGGTCAGGGACAACGCGGCGTCGTGGATCATCCGCGGCGATTCGATGTACTGGTTGTCACCGGAACGCTCGCCGGGCTGGTACGTTTTGAATACGGCTGTGCCGTCATCCAACATACTCAGCCCTCCCACCTCACTGGTATTATCGGTAATGTCCTGTTCTAAAAAGCTTCTTAATTGCCGAGTGGTTTGGGCCTGGGCTAAGGTCTCGAGCAAAAGCTTAATTCGCAGTAAGTCAGTATAGCTCAAACGATTACATTGGTCAATAAAACCTTCGGCGTAATCGTCCGGTGCGTTCGGATAGCTTCGAGGACGTTTGGTGTGGTCGAGTTTGGCCAGGCGAAGGGCGATATCGCTAACTAACTGTGAACGTGACAATTGCAGATGTGGATCGTCTATTATGCTGAGCAGTAAATAGCTGTCGTGGATGTCGAAGGTGTAATCTTCGCATTTTTTCAACGATGTAGCGAGGTGACGCATCATTTCCAACTGTGCCGGTGTCAGTATGGTTTGCTGTATTTGGCAGGCGAGAAAACGTATAAAATTGGCTGGAACATAACCGAAACTTCCGGCCCAGAATTGTAATTGCCCTGTCATATCATCGTTGGGTGGCAAGGCCATTATAGTCTCGATAATACGGTCGCGGTCGGTAAGTTTGCGCAGACCTGTCAGGGCGGCGATTCTAAGTCGCAGCGATTTGGCGTGTTTGAGTTGGCCTGTTAAGATTTCTTCCATGGTTTTATTTTGGCCGGCAATGTGCTCGATGGCGAGTGCGAGTTCACTGTCGATCGGGCGAGTCGAAGGCTCGTCTTCGGCCAAGGCCATAAGCAGGTAGGGAAGTGTTTCTTTGTCGTTCAAATCAATTATATGATCGATAATCTGACGGCGGAGGCATGGCTCTTTGGAGTTTGTCAGGGCTGTGCCCAGCCATTTGGGGGCGTCGTCGCGATAATCAGCAACGATCAGCTCCAACACCCGCTGACGAATAGTTGACGAATGCAAAGGAGAGGCAGCCACGCCGGCGAACACCCGGCCTAATCTTTCGTGTTGGTTATGATCCAGCTTTCGTTGGGTCAGCTCATCGATAACCGCTAATCGCTTGCGGTCGGCCAGGTCCGGCTGCCCGACCGATCTGATAATCGCATCAGTTGACCATTGTCCGGGGGCCAGGGACCGACAGCCGACAGTCGCCGGCAACAGCGCCATCGCCAGAATCAATCGTAAATGGTTTGTCTTTGCCAATTTACACATATACATCCAATAGCTATAATACTTCGCGGCAAGGCCAATTGTAAAGGATTTTAGGACAAATGGGATTGTTGTACCTACTGTTGAGCATATCCAGCTCTGTTATTATTGCGCTGCTGCTGAAATATAATGAGACACAGGAAAGGTCCCGACTGGTTCCCCTGGCAAGTAATTATATTACTGCGACGGGGATTACTTGTTATCTG
>Ga0209705_10000251_pt1 | contig 27841 bp, 18 predicted proteins | sample PPLLaktember2015_5_FD_187262 | JGI IMG/M metagenome (GOLD analysis project Ga0209705, IMG submission 187262) | Freshwater sediment microbial communities from Prairie Pothole Lake near Jamestown, North Dakota, USA - PPLs Lake P8 Core (1) Depth... | ecosystem: Environmental > Aquatic > Freshwater... | reverse complement strand
GCGCCGCTGATCTTCAGCGAGAAGCTCTGCGGCTGGTCGCCAACGATGGTGATGTCGAGTTCGTCGCCGGGCCCCACTTCGTAGTCCGGGGACAGCCCCGGCATGCGGTTGAACGGCAGCTGCCGCGGGTTCTTCGTGTTCCGCCCGCTCATGTCCACGAAGTTCCGCGGGAAGGCGATGAAGTCGGAATCCACCTGCGCAGCCGCAGGCGCCGGAGCGAGTGCCATCCAGCCTGCGACGGCGAGCAGCACCATCAGGCTACGGAGGGATCGATGGTTCATGGGTGTGCCCTCACTGGCCGGCAACGCCCGCAGGCGGCTGGCGATCTTCGGGACGAATCTTCACGGCCACGTCCGTGGCCAGCGGCGCGACGACGATGCGCAGGGTGCCAGCGGCGTCGGCAACCACCCGCTCCTGGACGATGAGGCGGCCCGCCGGCGCGTAGGTATCCCACCAATCGACGAGGTAGGCCGCGCCCGGCTCGAAGCCCGGAACACTGATGATACCGGACACCGGGTCCGGCGTTCCACGATTCGAGGGCCGGCGCCACTGGTGTTGCCGGTTCTGGATCCACAGGTGCATGCGACCATCACCGATGTGCTTCTGCCCCACCACGCGCAACGTGTCGGGCGTGACCGTGCCACCCCAGTCCTGGTAACCGCCCCTGTTGAGCGGCACGTCTCGCAGAAACGTCGAGAGCGCCGCGTAGGCCGCGCGATGGTCGTAGGTGTCGCTCCAGATGTGGCGGCGCCACCAGTACAGCTCGTAGAGCCCGCCGGAATCGAGCGTGGCCCAGAGGAAGTTGTGCAGCCAGATGCCGCGCGTGTCCGAGCCCAGCGGCAGCGCCTGCTCGCGATGATCCTCCGGAAGGTCCAGCCCGGCCTCGCCGCGAACGACGGGCTTGCCCACCTTCGCGCGCGCGACGGTCTCGCTGTGCCACAGGTGGAAGTACGCCGTGTCCATCGTCATGGCCTGCCGTTCGTCGCGCGGCGCGGTGCTGGTCGCGATGTAGGCATGCAGGTCGGCGTAGTCAAGGTTCGGATAGGCGGCGTTGCTCCAGAACTCGGCCGCCGGGAACGTCCGCCAGAACGAAGTGGTCACCAGGTGGTCGTTCGGGTGATCGAGCGTGCAGCGCGCGCCGGGACCGACGCCGGGCTCGACGCCGAATACGCGGCAGTGCATGAACTTGCCGAACTCGTCGGCCATCTCGTAGTGCTTGACCGCCGCCGGGTCGCCCTCGTTGACGAGCTCCCACGAATGCACGCTTGGTGAGTAGCCCCACCTGGCCTGCACGTAGCGCCACCACGCCTGCTGCAGCCAACGCGTCTTGTTCACGCGGCGGCCGAGGCCGTAGAAGCCGTCCACGTTGTCCTCGCCGAACACCCACTCACCGTCGTCGTCGATCTTGAAGTACAGCTTGTCGTTGAGCTCTCCCAGGACGATTTTCAGGTAGACACCCGTGCGCTCGGCGTTGGCGATCACCTTGTCGAAGGCGTGGGCCTGCTCTTCGGCCACGTAGGTGTGCACCTCGGTCGAGGGGCGGATGACGATTTCGGGGCCTTCCTCCACGCCGCCGAGCACCTCGCGCATCGAGACGGACCGCACATGGGCCGCGCCCGAGCGCACGTTCTCGAGCGCCAGGTGCAGGCGGGGCAGGAACCGCTCGTCGCCAGACCACCACTCGCCCATCAACTCGGTCCAGCCGTCGGTGTCGCGGCCGTAGAGCGTGATGGGGGTCCCGGTCTCGGGCTCGTAGCAGTCCGGATGCGAGCCGCCGATCTTGGCCACCACCCCGAACTTCGGGTACCCCGGATCTCGTGGCCCGGCGATGCCGTTCGCGCGGTACTGGACCCGAAGCCGGTACAGCGTGCGCGGCTTCACCGACTCGGGGTTGTCGATCGTCTGCAACCGGCAGGCATCGAACCACCCGCTGTCGCCCTCGGGCTCATAGTCGAGCCGCATGGCCAGCGTGGTTTCTCCAGTGGCTGTGTCGCGATACGGCACCAGCCCCGTCACCGGCAGATAGCCCCGGTACTGATTGCGCCCGCCAATCCACGGGTTCCAGGCCGACCCGAAGAGCGACGCGATGGTGAGGCGCCCGAAATTCACGCCGAACCCGGCGATCCGCTGATACTCGGCGGCGCCGCGCGTGCCCGGCTCGTCCAGGAACTCCGGCACCTCGAATCCCAGGCCGGTGAACAGCACGCCGTTGTCGAACTCGAAGTACCGGTGATCGGCGGCACTGACTCGGATGAAGCCGCGGGCCGGTGACGCCGTGACCATGAAGGTACGTCCCGGCGACACCACCTCGCCGCTTCGATCGCGGGCCGTGACCGTGTAGTGCCACGAGCCCGGCCGGTTCGGCGTGAAGCGGACGTGCCACGCGGTGCGGTCGGTCGGCAGGTGCCAGTCGCGACCCTCCTCGACCCCATCGACGAACTCGCGGGCGTGAAAAGCCGGCTGGCTGTAGCGTCGCCCATCGGGATCGGTGAACACGGCGTCCACCGAGATGCCCTCGCCATGAGGCACGCCGGCGGGTGGACTGGCGTCGAAGGGCCATTGCAGGTTCGATGCCTGCGACCCAATCACCTGGAACTGCACCTCCAGCAACCCGAACTGCGGCAGCGTGGCCGGCGGCATCTGCTGCACGTCCACGATCGCCAGCGTCGCCGGAGCCTGCGCGCCGGGCTGCACCGCGCGTGAAGGCAGGCCCAGGCCGCACGCAATGGCCAGCGTCACGCTCACGCGACGGCCCGTCGTCAATAAGCGCCCTTGCCTTTCACGACGGCGGGCAGCGTTTCGATGAAGAGGATCTGCAGGTCCAGCCACAGGCTGTAGTTGCGCACGTAGTACATGTCGATGCGCACGCGCTCTTCGTAGCTCAGGTCCGAGCGCCCCGAGACCTGCCACAGCCCCGTCATGCCGGGGCGCACGCTCAGCAGGTTCATCCGCTGCCGCCCGTACTTGGCCGCTTCCTCGGGCGTGATCATCCGGGGCCCCACGAGCGCCATCTGACCCAGCAGCACATTGATGAGCTGAGGCAGCTCGTCGAGGCTGTAGCGGCGGAGGAACTGCCCGGCGTTCGTGATGCGCGGGTCCTCCTTCAGCTTGTGATTCGACTGGAGCTCGGCCACCGAGTCCGGGTGGTCCGCCAGCCGCTCGTGACCATCGACGTGCATCGTGCGGAACTTGAAGGCGTCGAAGGTTCGCCCGCCCACACCCAGCACGCGCCGCCGGTGGAACACCGGGCCCGGCGAGTCGAGCCGAATCCACAGGGCGAGGGCCGCGAGGAAGGGGGACAGCACCAGGAGCCCCAGGAACGCGGACGTGCGCTCGAAGACCCCCTTCAGCAGCGCCTCGGTGGGATCGAGCCGCATCTTCAGCAGGCTGAGCAGGGGCATCGGGCCCAACTGCCGGATTTCCACTCGCGTGGTCAGCAGCTCGTACAACCCGGACGACAGCCGCAACTGGACCGGGTGGGCGTCGAGCTCCTCGCACAGCCACAGCAGTTCCTCACGCGGCAACGCCGTGATGGCGACGATGACGTCCTCTACACCATGGCTGGTGACCAGTGTGGCCAGTTCCGCGGTGCGCCCGAGGATGGGCACCGGCATGGAAGAGGAGGACTGGTGCGCGCGGGTGGCCACGAACCCGAGTGTGCGCACGCCAGACGCCTGCGGGTCGGCGAGGAAGCCGGCCAGGCTCTTCGCCTCCTCGTTGGTGCCCACGATGAGCGCCGGGCGAAGCAGGTAGCCGCGCCGGCGCGCCGCGTACAGCACCCGCCGCTGCACGAACCGGTTGGCCGACACCAGCAGGAACGACAGCAGCCACACCGCGATAAGCCACAGGCGCGACACCACGAAGGTCGGCATCAGGAAGGTGGCCACCACCACCAGCATCGTGGCGACGGTGCAGGCCGTGAAGCACCGCGAGGTCTCGCGGATGCCGCCCAGCTTGGCCTGTGGATCGTACAGGCTCGAGAAGGCGAACAGCAGCAGCCAGACCGGGATCAGCGTGACGGCGAGCTGGAAGTAGGTGGAGGGTGACTCGATGACCTCTGGTGCCACCGTGATTTGGAGGTCGAACCGAATCCAGTAGGCCAGGCGGAACGCCGCCGCCAGGGCCAGCGCATCGGTCAGGACGAGCCAGCCCGCCATCAGCACACGCTGCACCTGCAGCGAGGGTCCCGACACCTCAGGGTGGCTCAGGGGGACGCGCGAGCTCGTGAACGGCAGGGGTTTAGAGGTCATCGCCACGCCAGGGCCTCCTGGTAGATCCGGGTCAGTCGAGTGGCCATCGCGGGCCAGCCGTGATGCTGCTCCACGAACGCGCGCCCCGCGCGCGAGAGCGCGGCGCGCCGGTCGCCGTCGGCCAGCAGCGACACGATGGCCCGGGCGAAGTCTTCGGGGGCATCGGCCACGACGAGGTCGCTGCCGTGCCGAACCGCCAGGTCGCCCACGGCCCTTGGCGTCGCCACGAGCGGCGTGCCGCACGCCAGCGCCTCGAGTACCTTGTTCTGCACGCCCACGCCGTACTGGATGGGGGCCACGGCCACCGATGCGCGCGACAGGTATTCACGCACGTCGATCACCTCTCCGGTCACCTGCACGCGCGGGCCCGCCAGGGCCGCCACCTCGCGCGGCGGGCGGCTGCCCACGATCCAGAGCCGCACGTCCGGCGCCACGGCCCATACGTGGGGCATCACCGTCCGCGCCAGCCACAGCACGGCCGTGGCGTTGGCGTGGTAGCTCATCTTGCCCGTGACCACCACTGTGTTCGCCTCGCGCGCGCCGGTCGCCGACATCGTGCCGTCGAGGTCCACGCCGTTGGACAGCACGCCCACGCGGTCGGCTGACAGCTGGTCGCCGCCCGGCAGGGCGCGCAGCTCGCGCTGGTCATCGGCCGATGTCACCACCACCCGGTCGAACCGGCCGGCCGCCACGGCCTCGTACCGCTCGGTGCGCGGCAGCTCGAGGCGCGCGGCCCACCGGGCCTTCCATGCCTGACTCTGATCGGCCGTGCGGCGGAAGAGGCTGGTGATGCAGTCGACGGCGTCCCACACGAGCGCGGGCCTGGCGCCGCCCTGCTCGCGCCGATCGGCCAGCGCAAGCCCGTAGCGCACCCCTCGCAGGTGCTCGACGTGGACGACATCGATGCCTCCCGCGCTCACCCGGTCGATCAATCGCCCGGCCAGCCGGCTGCTCCAGCTGAAGTGCGCCTGCAGCGGATCGCGTCCCGGTGCGGCCCGCAGGCAGTTCCACAGCGACGCGGCCTTCGACACGCGCTCGGCCATCACCTCACGCACGCCGTCCACACGCGCCAGCGCGTCCACCGTGGCACGCTCGTGCTCGTCGCCCCAGACCGTCGCCACGGTGACGCCCACGCCACACCCCGCCAGTGCCCGGATGAGGTGGTACGACCGTGTGCGAATGCGTGTCGGCGCATACGGCACGACGAAGAGCACGCTCAGTGGTACACCTGGCTCCACGCCTCGTACACCTTCCGCCAGTCGTAACGGGCTTCCACCGTGGCGCGGCCGCCCGCCGCGATGCGGCACGCCAGCGCCTGATCCGTCAGCATGCCGACCAGCGCGTCCGCGAATGCGGCCGGCTGGTCGGCGACGAGCATGTCCTCGCCCGGCGTGACGTCGATGCCTTCAGCGCCCATGGTGGTCGAGACCACCGGCAGCCCCCAGCACCACGCGTCGAGAATCTTCACGCGCATCCCGGCGCCGGTGCGCAGCGGCACGACGAACGCCGCCGTTTCGCCCAGCAGGGTCCGCAGATCCTGCACGTAGCCCAACACGTCGATGCGCGCCGACGGATCCGAGTCGAGCACGCGGCTGGCACCCTTGCCGATCACCGTGAAGGTGGCGCCCGGCGCCGCCCGCGTCACGGCCGGCCACACGTGCTGGGCAAACCAGCGGACCCCGTCGGCGTTCGGCGGCCAGTGCAGCCCGCCGAGGAACGTGACGCGGAACGGCCGGGGCCGCGGCACGGGCGCGCTGGCCTGCGGATCCACCGCAATGGGAATGACGTGCTGGCGCCGGGTGCCGGCAGGACCGGACACTGCCTCGCGGTCCTCGCGGCTCACCCACACCACGTCGTCGAACCGATCGACCGTGGCGCGCTCGAATCGCGCCAGCTTGGACGCTTCCGCCCGCAGCAGCACGCGCGCGGCCGGGTTCGGGTGGTGCGTGGCCATTCGCTCGGGCACCTTGAACACCGCGTTGTGCTGGTCCAGGACCTTCAGTCCCACGGTGCCGCAGAGATCCGCCAGGGGCGCCATCCACAACTGATCGGCGTGAAAGGCATCGAAGGCACCCGTCGCGAACAGCCGGGCGACACGCGTGTTCATCTCCGGGCGCCGGTCGCGACGAATCAGGAACGGGGGCTGGGACACGAGGCTGAGGGCCCCGTCGCGGAGGTCCCGCAGGCGCGAGCGCGACATCGGCACCGGCTCCACGGCCCGGCACCAGCGGGCCATCTCTTCGAGGTCCTGCGGCCGGTCGTCGGGCCGCACGAAGCAGAGGAGCGTCACGTCGTGGCCGGCGGCGGCGAGGTGCCGCAGCACGTAGTACGCGCGCACCTTCGGTCCCGCATCGAGCGGGAACGGCAGCAACTGCGAGGCGAACAGGATGCGCACGAAACAGCTACGGCTGCCGCGACGAGAGATCGAGCTCGCGTATTTCCTCGTAGGTGCCGAGGTCGCTGAAGCTGCCGTCCGAAATGGCCACGCCGCGCACGCGCAACCCGTCACGAATGGCGCCGTTCAGGGTCTTCGCGAAGTCCAGCTCCTTCCGCTGGACACTCTCGTGCAACCGCTCGGTGAAACGGGGACGCCAGACGATGGCGCCCCACATCTCGGTGAGCGTCGTCTTCTCGCGGGGCTTGTCCACGATCGCGATGACCTGCCCGCGCTCGCCCAGGCGCACCATGCCGAACTTCTCGGGGCGCGTGGTCGGAAAGAGCGTCAGCATCACGTCGTCTTCGGGCGTCATGGCCGCCGCCGTGCGCGCGAAGACGTCGGGAGGTGTCATGATCGTGTCGGCCATGCCGAAGAACACGGTGCGCCCGCGGGTGAGATGGTAGGCCGCGTCGAGTGCGTCGGCCAGGCCCGGCGACGTGGAGCTGCCCTCCGCCGCGCGCGGCTCCTGCACGGTGTAGGCGATATTGCAGCCGAACCGCCGGCCGTCACCGAAGTACCCGAGCAGCTGCGCTTTCGTCTCGTTGATCACGATGACGATGTCGCGGACGCCGGCCGTGACGAGGTTGTCCACCACGAACTGCGCCACCGGCTTGTAGCGGTTCTCGCGGATGATCGGGTAGAGCTCTTTCGGATAGGGCAGGCCGAGCCGCACGCCCTTTCCGGCGGCGGGAATCAGGCCAATCGCGTCATGCATGGTGGAGTATCCGTGGCACCGAGTGCGGGCTCGGTGCCCGCGAGCATCATGCGTCGAAGGGCAACGGCGCCGCCGAGGAAGAACCAGAAGAGCAGGCTGGACCTGAAGCCGGGGATGCCGATGTTGTAGACGAACGGCACCACCCAGTCAGCGAGCGCGCAGGCCGCCAGCGAACCCGCGAGCCCGCCGAGCACGCCCACCGAATAGGCCCGCGCGAAGCGGGACGACCTTCGCGCGCGGAGCTGCCAGGCGAGCCGAGCCGCTTCCCCGACCACCCAGAAGAACGCCAGCAGACCCACGACGCCCACCTGCGCGACGATGTCCAGGTACTGGTTGTGCGAGTTGAAGCGGACATACCAGCCCAGGATCGGGAACTGCAGCGTGTAGTGGTAGTAGTTGGCGGGCCCCAGGCCCAGCCAGGGGTTGCGCTCCACCACCTGCCACAGCACGCGCACCGCCTCGAGGCGCGTCATCAGGCTGTAGCTCTCCTCCTCGGCAACCGGGGCCACCGCGGCGCTCGACAACAGCAGCAGCGGCGCGAGCGACAGCAGCCCCACTCCCACCGACAGGCGCGGGAAGCGAAGGAAGACAACGACGCCGAGCGCGACGAGCGGCGGCAGCCAGCCAGACGCCCACGAAAAGGCCATCAGCAGCCCGCGCGCCAGCGTCAGCAGCGTCAGAGCCGCGAGCGCCACTCGCCAGGGGAGTGCGAGCTCGCGATTGAAGAGCGCCTGGCTGGCGCTGATCGCCACGACCCACGTCCAGAACATGCTGCCCACGGTGGTGGCGTCGACCACGTTGAAGAGCGCCACGTCGGGGAGAAGCGGCTGCACCATGATCGCGATCACCGCGACGGTGCTCGCGGCGAGGAACAGCCACGTGAGGCGTTCGAGCTGAACGAGCGAACGCATCTCACGCCCGACGGACAGCAGCAACCCGCCCGAGAGCAGGAACAGCCCGAGCCCGCCGAGCTGGGCGGACATCGGCGCCGGAGGCGCCGGGAACCACGGGTACTGGCCCACACCGAAGGCGAGTATCGCGACGCCGAGGAAGGCCGCCACCGCGCGCTCGGCTCGCGTCAGAGGCACGGTGGAGGGCGGTCTCATCCAGCGCTGCAGCAGTGCCGTCGCGCACACCGCTGCGGCCACGAGCAGGCACAGGCTGATCGGCGTGCCGCCGCGGCGCAGGTTGAGCGGCATCAGGACCGCCGCCACGAGCAGGGCACCGAGCCCGAACGACGGCAATCGCACGGCCGGTGTGATCAGGGCCGGGACGGCGACCAGCGCCACGACGCCGGCGGCCAGCAGCAGCAGGGTCTCTGGCGGCAGCAGGTATCCCAGCGCGATGGCCGCACCAAATGCCGCCAGCCACAACCCCACGCCACGCCGGCTCGCCCAGCCGGACGGGCGTGAAGCGGGCATGACCGGCGACGCCGTGATCACGCGTGTCCCCCCGGCGCGAAGTGCACCTGCGGCCCCGATGCCGACGCCACCTCGCCGACACGCCGCAACACGCGCGCAGGCACGCCGCCCACCACCGTGTAGGGGTCGACGTCCTTGGTCACCACGGCCCCGGCCGCGATCACTGCGCCCTTGCCCACGCGGATGCCGTCGGTGATGACCGCGCCCGACCCAATCCACACGTCGTCTTCGATGGTGATGCCCTCGGCGGTGATGCCCTGGTCGATGAAGGGACGCGAGGGATCGTCGAACACGTGATTGACGGCGATGATCTGCACCATGGGCGAGGTGTACACGCGATGGCCGATCCGGACCCCTCCCTGCCCGCGAATGACGTTGTACTCACCAATCAGCGAGTCGTCGCCGACCCAGATGCCGGCGTGCGGCAGGTTCCGGAAGTTGTAGACGTGCAGCACCGAGCCGTGCATGACCAGCGACCGGGCGCCGATGTGGATGCCCGCGGGACAGGCGTGCAGGTAGACGCCCTGGTCGAGGTAAGCGCCGTGCTCGAGCACCACGTGGCTGGCGAAGCGCAGCCTGACGCCGCGCTCGATTCCTGCCATGCCGCGCATCGTCAGCACCAGTCGGTAGGCGACAGCCCTCAGCGCCATGCCCACCGGTGTGGGCACCCAGCCGGCCAGTCCCACGACCGTCTGCTCGAGCACGTAGCGCCACGGGCTGGCGGCCTGGCGTTCGACATAGAGCCGGAGCCCCGCCAGCGCTCCGAGCCTTTCACTGCTCACGTTTCGCTCTTCCCTTCAGGCGGGTGGGCAGCCACCAACCTGTCAGGCTGTCTGGTTGTCGCGCCCGTAGTAGCGATACGACGCCAGGTCGTAGCCATCGGTACCGTTCAGCACGGTCCCGAGGATGGTCGACCCCGTGCGCTCGAGCGCCACCTGCACCCGGCGCAACGCGTGCGCCGGCGTCTGGCCGGCGCGCACGACGATCAGCACCCCGTCGGCCTTGGCGCCCACCACGCGCGCATCGGCCATCGGGACGGCGGGAGGCGTGTCGACGATGACGAACTTGAAGGCGTCGGCCATGGCCTCCAGGAACTTCGACATCCGGTCGGAGTTGAGCAGCGCCACCGGGTTGGGCGCCGTCGGGCCGGCGCCAATCACGAACAGCGCGCGGTTCGACGTCGGGTGCACGGTGGGCCGGATCACATGGCCGGCCAGGAACAGGCTGAGGCCGCCGTCGGCATCGATGCCGAACTCCTCGCCAAAGGCCGGCCGGCGCATGTCGCACTCGATGAGCAGCGTGCGCGCGCCCGTGTCAGCCAGCGCCCGTGCCAGCTGCACGGCCACGGTCGTCTTGCCCTCGCCGGGCGCGGCCGAGGTCACCGCCAGGATCCGCGGCGGACGAGTCGACTGCGACAGCAGCAGCGCCGCGCAGAGCGTGCGAATGGCCTCGGAGCCCTCGGGGGTCTGGCTGATGTCGGCGCGGGTGGACGAGGGCCGGCCCGTAGCCTCGTCGGTCGCGCCCGAGCGCCACACCACCAGGCCGCTGACGTTCGCCAGTTTCAACCGCGCGGGCCGCACCTCGGGCACCGTGGCGAGGACGGGCAGCGGGCTGACCTGTTCGAGATCTTCGATGGTGGTAATCGAGCCGCGCCAGAAGTCGTGGACCATGGCGACCGAGAGGCCCAGCGCCAGGCCGAGGACCGCCGCCAGCAGCAGGTTCCAGAATACGTTCGGGCGCGCGACCGCCGGGTTGGGCATCGCCCGTTCGAGCACGTGGACGTCGCCGAGCTCCATGCCGGGCGCGATGCCGGCCTCGCGCAGGCGCGACATGATGCCCTCGAAGAGCTTCTGGTTGGTCTCGACCTCGCGACGGATGATGTTGTACTGCACCGACGCCTTCTGCAGGTCGACGACGAGCTTTTCCTGCTCGGCCTTCGCCGCGGCGAGCCGGCTGCGCTTGTTCTCGGCGGTGCGCAGATCCTGCGCGCCCTGCTCGCGGGCCTGGGCCAGCACCGCCTCCCGCTCGCGGTTCAGCTGCTCGGTGACGTTGGCAATCTCTTCGCGCTTCTGCCGCACCGCCGGCCAGTTCTCGCCGAAGCTCGCCCGCAGCGAGGTGAGATCGTGTTCGAGCTGCAACAGCGCCGACCGACGGCTGGACAGCAGCTCGGTCTCGAGGCTCTTGGGAAAATCCGCGAGCGAGGCCTGCCGCACCGTCTCCAGCCGTGACTGTGCGGCGACTTCCTCCGACTCGGCCTCGATGAGCTGCCGGGCGAGCATGGCGAGCTTGTCCTGCGCGAGGTCACCCTGGCCCGACTCGTTGCGATACATGTTGTGGGCCTCGGCGTAGGCCACCAGCTCTTTCTCCGATTCCTGCACGCGGGTCTCGAGCGTGGCCAGTTCGCGCTCGAGCAGCCGGCGGGCCTGCAGCCGCGTCTCCTGGCTGCTCTCGAACCGCATCTTGATGTATTCCTCGGTGTAGATGTTCGCCACCATGGCGGCCACCTCGGCCTGGGGCGCGAGGTAGCTGATGCGGAACACCTGGCTGTTGGGCACCTGCGCGATCTCACGGCGGCGGCCCACGCGCTCGGCCTCGGCCGCCAGCGCGGGCACGGCCTCCTGGCGCAAGCGGGTCGCCACGCGCGCCTCGAGCCCGGGACCGGTGAGCACCTGCTCCTGCGTGGTCATCATGAACAGGTAGTTCGCCGGCACGGTCGGCGTGGACACGTCCTGGTACGGCAGCACGCGCACCGCATCCACGTTGACCTGCAGCAGCGCCGTGCCTCGATACAGCCGCTCGGCCATCAGCGTGCCCAGGGTGGCCGGCACGAACACCAGCATCATCACGCCGAGAATCTGCCAGCGGCGGCGCCACAGCGCCCACACGAGGCGCCGGACGTTGAACGACTCGTCGCCGGGGGTGCCGAAATCGGGCGGCGCCGGCACGTAGCGGGCCATCGGCGCTTCGCGCGCCGGGACCAGCGCGTCGTGCGGGTCGACGGGCAGGCGGCCCTGGCTCATGCGGGAGCGCTCCCCGCGCGCTTGGCCTGCGCGATCGCCACCTCGCGCGGCGCCGCACGGCGCGTCCATCCCAGGTGCTGCAGGCCCACCTCCATCGCCGAACGGAAGGTGCGCCGATCCGACAGCAGCATCTTGGCGTAGGTCATCATCGGCCCCGGCCGGAGCGCCCACTCGCGGAACGCGCGCTTCTGCCAGTACTCCAGCTCTTCGGCGCGAAGATCCGGGTAGTCGAGCACCGTGGACTCGTCCATGTCCACCTCCTCCCAGCGCACGCCCGGCCGGAACCAGCCGTTCTTCACCACCTCGTGGAAGAAGGGCGTGCCCGGGTAGGGCGCCGCGATGTGGAAGAGCGCGATGTCGAGCGGCAGCGCCTTCGCGAAGTCGATGGTCTGCCGGATGGTGGCCTTCGTCTCACCGGGCAGCCCGATGATGAAATAGCCCCAGTTCTTGATGCCGGCCTCGCGCGCCCACTTCAGCGACTGCCTGGCGCGATCGGGATCCACGCCCTTGCGCGCGTGCGACAGGATCTCCTTGTTCCCCGATTCCAGGCCCCAGGCGATGTAGAAGCAGCCCGCCCTCGCCATCAACTGGAGCATCTCCTGGTCCACGAAGTCGACGCGGCTGTTGCACGTCCACGTGAGCCCGAGCTTCGCATCGATGAGCGCCTGGCACAGGCCCACCACCTGGTCGCGGTTCACCGTGAACAGGTCGGCGTACATGTGGATGTGTTTCACGCCCAGCGAGTGGAGCAGCGTGATCTCCTCCATCAGCCGCGCCGGCGACCGCAGGCGCATCGTCGGGCCATAGCTGACGTGCTTGATGCAGTAGGTGCAGCCGGCCGGGCATCCGCGGCTGGTGACGATGAAGCAGAAGGGGCCCTTGATGAGGGGCATCAGGTACTTTTTCAGCGGCAGCAGGTCGTAGCGCGGGACCGGCAGGTCGTCGAGGTCGGCGATGAACGGCCGGTCGGGATTCACGACAATCTCCTGGCCGCGCCGCCATACCAGGCCCTTGATGTTCGACACGTCGGGACGACCGTCCGGCCCGTCCCCAAGCGGCGCCGGGCGATAGGTGGCGTCGTGCTTCTCGAAGAGCGCGCGGATGTTGTCGGGCCTGTCGAACTGGCGGCCCTCGAGCCGGTCCACGAGATCCCGCAGCGTGAGGTCGGGCTCGCCGCGCAGGCCGTAATCCAGCGAAGGATAAGGCCTCAGCGTCTCGCGCGGCATGGGCGTGATGTGGGTGCCGAACGCCATGGTCACGGCGCCCACGCCCTTGGCCAGGAAGGTCCCGTACAAATCGTTTTGCAGCGTCGGCGCCGTGAGCTGCGTCACGTAATAGCGCGGGCGCTCGGCCCGCACGATCTGCTCGAAGGTGGGCCAATCCATCCGCTCGGCCACCGCGTCTACGACCCGCACGGTGTAGGTGGGGCTCAAGAGTGCCGCCATCTGTGCCAGCGACACCTGCGGCCAGATCATGTTCTCGCGCGAGCGACGACCCACGCGATGCTGCGAGCGAATCCAGATGGCGCCGTCGGGCGTCGGCGGGTTCACCAGCAGGACGTCCAGTCGCGAGGGCTCTGCCTGCCGCCGGGCGTACTGCTGCGCGATGGCGTCGGTATCGGGATGCTTCGCCGGCACGACGATGGTGCGCGTCTTCGTTCCCACGTTCCGGAGCGGGACGAAGGTCGTCGTTGTGGGGCGCTCGGGGTGATCAGACACGGGAGTCCTTCCGCGCGGCAGGGTCGGCCAACATCCGCGCGCTCAGCTCGCGCAGGACCGAGGCCATCAGCCACCATAGCACCAGTTGGATGCCGGTCAGCATGGCCATCGCGCTGGCCATGAGGTAGAGCCACAGACGCTCGATGGGCCATCCCCGAAGCGACAGCCAGAGGCTGGTCCCGGCCATCGTCAGACCGGCGATCCCGGCCACGAGACCGACCGGCAGGAAGAGCGTTTCCACCGGACGCGTCAGGATCGGCTGCCGGAACAACCCCTGGCGAATGGGTCGATTGTAAAAAAGGGAAACCAGGTAGTTGAAGCTGGCGCCCAGGGCGAACACGGTGACGCCCGCAACTCCGCAGACCAGGGCCGCGAACACCGCGAAGGTGCCGAGCGGGCCCAGCGTCGTGGTGCCCTGGAAGCGCATCCAGGCCAGGCCGGCCAGCGTGAGGCCCGCGATGGCCATGCCCCCAAGGCCCAGCGCGCCGAAGATGCGCACCGGGTTGTAGGCCAGCGCCGTGGTGACCATGGTGGTCAGGAAGCGCATGCCGTCCCGCGCCACGCTCAACTTCGAATCGCCCACGCGCTCGCGGTAGGGAATGGGCAACTCGACCAGGGTAATGCCTTCGTGGACCGCCCGCGTGCTCATCACGGGAGTCAGGTTCAGCCCGTCGGGCAGCGGCGACAGCAGGTCGAGCACCCCGCGCCTGAACACCCGCATGCCGCTGGCGCTGTCGGTGACGGTCGTCCGGCCGATGAGCGTGAGCAGGCTGGCGAAGAACGTGTTGCCCAGCCGCCTGACGGCCGGCATCTCGGTCTCGGCACCCGCCATGCGCGAGCCGATGACCAGGTCGGCGCCGCCGTCCAGGATGCCGGCGCACAGGCGGGGGAACTCCTCTGGGGGATAGGTGGCATCTGCGTCGAGGAAGCCGATGAGGTCGTAGCGCGCTTCCTCGAACCCGGCCTTCAGCGCCGCGCCGTAGCCACGGTTCTTCTGGCGGAACAGCCGCACGTCGGGGAAGCGGCCCACGATTTCCGCCGTGCGGTCGCTCGACCCGTCGTCCACGACGATGACCTCGAACGCTTCGACTCCCGAGCGCTGGAGGGCGTCACCGATCGACAGGCATCGCTGCAGGGTCTCGGCAATGGCACCCTCTTCGTTGTACGCGGGTATGCAGATGGACAGGCCGCGCCCGTTGGAGACCTCGTATGGGGCGGACAATCGGGCGGCGTAGGTGGCTGACGACATCTTCATGATCCGTGATGAACCGGAACGTCGCGAACGGGCCCTGGACAGGCTTCCGCCCCGTCAGTCACATCCATCCACGAGACGACACGACGGGCGCCGGTTGCGGGATGAAAGGCTGACACGGCGGGGAGGTTCGCGTATGGTTGCATAGTGCAAGCCAAGGGCCAGCGGGCCCTTCGGGGTCCCGAATGTACGTAGGGGCACCCATCTGGCAGAGACGGACGCAGCCCGCCACGGGCCTCAGATACGGTGAGCCACACCGGAAGTCAGACATGGACGTGACTAAAGTCCACAGGGCCCGGCTTGTCGCCGCCTGACCGCATGCGCGTGCTGGTCGTTTCGTCGTGGTACCCCTGGCCGACGGACAACGGCAGCCGCCTGCGCATCGCCCACCTGCTGGAGGCCCTGGCCAGGAATCACTCGATTACATTGCTGTCGTTTGGCCGGGAGGACGGCCCTGAGCAGTTGGCGCCACTCCGACGGTTTTGCGCGACCGTACATGTGGTGCCCAATACGCCCCCGGGTCCCTTGGACTCGACGGGGTGGCTCTCTGCCGTACCCCGGTACTACGCGCAGACGAGGAGCCCCGAGATGCTGGCGCTCATCTCGGTTCAGGCACCCCTGCACGACGTGGCCCTGGGCATGCAGATCCGCGCCGCGTACCACCTGGTCGAAGCCCGCCCGCGCATCCCTGTCCTGTTCGAGGAGGTGGAGGTGGGCGCGGCCAGGCAGCCAGTGGCGGCGGGGCCCTCGACGCCCTGGCGGCGCGCGCGTCACGGGCTGACGTGGTGGAAGCACCGGCGCTTCCTGCGGCGGTTGATCGATCGGGTCGATCGAGTGACCGTGGTCTCGGTACCGGAACGGGACCACCTGATCGCCCTGGGGTGCGCTCCAGACCGTGTGGCCGTCGTGCCAAACGGGGTGGTCGTGCCCGATGGCCCCGTCGCCGCCCGCGCGCGGCTGCCGCAATTCATCTATCCCGGGGCGGTGACGTTCAGTGCGAACCTCGACGCCGTGTCGTACTTCGTCCGCGATGTCTGGCCACGCATCCGGCGCGCGCGCCCGGACCTCGAATTCATCGTCACGGGTGAAACGACGGGCGTGGATGTGAGCGCCCTGGCCGCGGTCGAGGGCGTGCGATTCACGGGACGTCTGCCCGAAGTGGACTCGCACATTTCCGTCAGCCTGGCCTGCGTGGTGCCGCTGCGCGTCGGCGGCGGCACGCGATTGAAGGTGCTGCACGCCATGGCGCTGGGCACGCCGGTGGTGTCGACCTCGAAGGGGATCGAGGGCCTGGACCTGGAGCCTGAACGGGACGTGCTGCTGGCCGACACCGCGGAGGCCCTGGCCGCGCAGGCGCTGCGCGTCGCGAGCGACGAGGCCTTGGGCCAGCGACTGGCGGTGGCGGCGCGCGAGCGCGTGCGCGAGGCCTACACGTGGGAGCGAAGCGCCGCCGTACTGGCGGACCAGGTCCAGAAGCTGCGCGCACCCGCCGGCGCATGACCCTGCCGCTCACCACCCCGGCAGCAGGTTGAACGCGAACATCCACCCCTGCCGCGGCCGCTGGAACGGCCGCACGATATCGAACTCGCCGATCATGAAGCCGAGGATGTTCACGCGCAGCGCCACGCCCGCAGACGCCACGCCTTCACGCGAGCCACCGAGGAGTCTTGGTGTCTGGTCGCGGGTCCAGGCCACGCCCGTGTCGGCAAAGAGCGCCACCTCCACGGGCACGGGCCCGTACATGCTCCGCGACAGGCCAAAGGGCCGCAGCAGGGGAAAGCGCAGCTCCACGTTGCCGACCAGCATCTTGCTGCCGAGCAGCTGGTCGATGGCGGGGCAATCGCTCCAGGCGACGGGCTGGCACTCGCTCCCCTCGACGGTCCCGACGTCGTAGCCCCGCACGAGGCTCGGGTACCCGATGTACATCGGATAGAGGCGCGGGTCCTCGCCACCCGTGCCATAGCGGCCGTAGTGCATGACGCGAAACGCCAGGGTGTAGAAGGGCACCGGCATCACGTACTGCCGGTAGTCGGCCAGCAGGCTGGTGAAGTTGATGCTGCCAAAGGTGGGGCTCGCCTCCAGCCGGTATCGTCGTCCGTTGATCGGGCTGGTGGCGCCGAAGCTGGCCGTGTCGAAGACCAGGGCGGCGGACGAGGTGCCGAGGGTGACCGATTCGGCCAGCTGGGTCGTCTCGGTGGTGTCCTGGTAGATCTCGCCGGTGAGGAGCGAGTACGACGTCGTCCGGACGATCTGCTCGAACGAGATATGGCCGATGCCGCCCTGGAACTCCAGGCGACGCGCGCGGTTGAACGGATAGGCCACGACGCCCGACGCACTGCGCTCGGTCTGGCGGTAGATCAGCAGTCGGTCGGTCTCGACGAGATCGCCGTTCGGCACCTGCTCTACCGCGTACTGGAACGCGCCGCTCAAGTACGGAAACTGGCCAGCGGTGGCGCCCCAGGTCCAGCGGTGTTCGCGGTCCAGGTAGGCCACCTCCGCCCCGATGTCGTTCGGGCTGAAGCCTCCGCCGATGCCGGAGTTCACCTGCACGGCCGTCCCGAGCAGGTGATTCTCGAGCATGTCGCCGAAGTAGAGGCTGAGGCCGCCGCCGAACGAGGTGCCGAACTGGCTCACGCCCACGCCGGCCGTTGGTTGAGCCACGCCCTCGAGCGCGAGGCTGGCCTTGTACGGCTCCGTCGTGAACGTCGAGGGATCGACGGCGCCCAGCATTGGATCGGCCAGCGCCGTCGCCACGTCGCTCGGCACGCGGTCCATGGGCGGCAGGTGCGCCGCCCCGGCGGGGAACGGCTTCACCGCAATCGCCCTGATGCCCGACGGCTCGCGGTGGTAGATGTGGTATCGGCCGTCGTCGTACACCGTCGCCGCGATGGCGCCCGTGCGTGACGCCACCGACACAGCGGGGCTCGAGGCCGTGATCCCGCTGACGCCGGTGCCAACCGCGGTGAGTTGCTCCACGGCGCCGGAGTCGAGGTTCTTCCGATAGAGATTTGGCACGCCGTGCGGCTCCGCGATGAAGTACAGCGTGCGGGAGTCGGGAGACCACTGCGGGTTGATGTGCTTTCCCGAATCGAACGCGGCCACGGGCTCGACGGCGCCGCTGGCAGGATCGAGCAATGCCAGGCGGTAGTCACCGATGGACAGCGTGTCGAGATTGGCCGAGAAGCGATCCGTGGCGAACGCGATACGCCGCCCGTCGGGGGACCACGCCGGCTGAAGGTCCGAGTAGGCGTCGCTCGTCAGGCGGCGCAGCGTGCCGGCCCTCAGGTCGTACACGAACAGGTCGGTTAACCCCTGTTTCATTCCCGTGAAGGCGATGGCCTGCCCATCGGGCGACCAGGTCGCGTTGAAAATCTCGTCCACCTCCTCGATGCTGACCTCACGATCCTTCCTCCCGGTGCTCGCCTCGAAAATGGCCAGGGCCGGATGGCCATTCACCACCGTGGCCGCGGCGATTCTCCGGCTCTCGCGGTCCCACCCGCCGGCCGAGTAGATGAACTGCAGGCTCGAGAAGTGCGGGTTGGTGGCCGTCCGCGTCAATCGGCGAACGATCTCCCCAGTCGCTGCCTCGGCGAGATAGAGATCGATCGACAGGAAGTCGCGATCGGACAGGAACGTCATCCACCGGCCATCCGGGCTGAGCGATGGCCCCACGTTGAGTGCGCCGCCCAGTTCCTGCCCCGTGATGGTCAACTGCCCGGTTCGGTCCGGCGGAGTGGCGGCCGCCAGAATGGGCTCGTACTGGGTGCGCAGCGCGGTGTGCCACTGGGTGGACAGCTCCTTGGTGGTGATCCCCAGAACCTGCTCGATGGCGGCCTCGGCGCCGCCGGCCGCGAGGGCGGTGAGGAGCATCGATGACACCATCTCGTCGCCCCAGCGCCCGCACACATAGGCCCAGAAGGCGTGACCCCAGCGGTACGGGAAGTAGTCCGGGTCTTCCAGGTCACCGACCGCAGGGAGCTCTTCCTGCTGGACCGCGTCGCGCATCCACATGGCGGTGTTCGGGTCCACGGGCCCCAGGGTCAGGTACTCGGCCATGCCCTCGACGAACCAGAGCGGCAGGCGGGACAGGCCGTACTCGTCCGGCCGGCGATCGGCCGGGGCGGCCATGTCGAACTGAAAGGCGTGCACCAGCTCGTGGCCGACGACGTGATCCGTGTCGGTCAGCGCGCCGGCCAGCGGCAGGATGATCCGGCGGCGCAGCGGCTCGGTGACCCCGCCGGTGCCCTCGCCGAGCTCGCCACTGATGATGTTGGTCTGCTCGAAGTCCACGTGGGACGCGTAGAGGATGAGCGGCTGGCGTCCGTGGAGCTGGTGGTCGAAGACGCGCTCGAGCCGGGCGTTCCAGCGTTCGGCCATGCGGGCCGCCAGGTCCACCCCCTCGCGTTCGGACGGGTAGTAGAAGATGTCGAAGGTCTCGGTCTTCAGCACCTGGAAGTCGAACCTGTGGTACTGGACCTTGTTGCGGCCGAAGTACTGGGCTGCGGCTGGCGTGCCCTGAAGCACGACCGCGAGGAACGCGAGACCCAGGAGCAAGTGACGGCCGGGCCTGGCTGCCGACATGGTGAAATCTCCCTGTGGACGAGGGAGCAAGAAGCGTGCCCCGGCATGAGGGCGAAATGACGCCCGCGGCCGGGTATGGCCGTTCGTGTCGCCCGAGGGAGCACGGCGCGTGACGGGATCTCGTCGGGGGTGATGCAGTCCTTCGGACCTGGCTGTTCCGTTGATATTCTGGGGGCCGCGACCCATGCTCCCACGCCTTCGTTTCGCTCCCTCCCCCACCGGATACCTCCACGTCGGCGGCGCCCGCACGGCGCTCTTCAACTGGCTCTACGCCCGGCGTCACGGCGGCACGTTCATCCTCCGCATCGAGGACACCGACGTGCAGCGCTCGTCCTGGGAAATGGTGAGCGGCATCCTCGACGGATTGAAGTGGCTGGGCCTCGACTGGGACGAGGGCCCCGAGGTGGGCGGGCCGCACGCGCCCTACTTCCAGTCCGAGCGGCTCGAGAGATACCGTGCTGCCGCCCGCGCCCTGGTGGCGAAGGGCCTGGCCGTCGAAGACGAGGGCGCCATCCGCTTCAAGGTGCCGCCCGGCAGGACGACCTTCACCGACAGCGTGCACGGGCTCATCGCGTTCGAGAACGAGCACATCGAGAACTACGTCATCCTTCGCTCGGATGGGCACCCCACCTACCACCTCTCGGTGGTCGTGGACGACATCGACATGCAGGTGACGCACGTCATCCGCGGCGACGATCACATCTCGAACACGCCCAAGCACGTGCTGCTGTTCCAGGCCTTCGGCGCCACGCCGCCGGTCTTCGCACACGTGCCGCTCATCATGGGCACCGACAAGAAACGCCTCAGCAAGCGGCACGGCGCCACGTCGGTGATGGAGTACGAGGCACAGGGCTACCTGCCTGAGGCGCTCGTCAACTTCCTGGCGCTCCTCGGCTGGGGCACGGGCAGCGACGACGAGCTGTTGTCGCGCGACGAGCTGGTCTCGCGCTTCACGCTCGAGGGCATCTCGGGCGGCAACGCCGTCTTCAACACCGAGAAGCTGGACTGGTTCAACCACCAGTACCTGCTGCGCCTCGGCGACGATGAGCTGATCGCGCGCCTGCGCTCGAGGCTCGAGGCCGCGGGCTACTGGCGCGACGCCCTCTTCGGCGACGAGCGCGACTGGTTCGTGAGCGTGCTCGGCCTGCTCAAGCCGCGCGCGAAGAGACTGAACGAGTTCATCGACCAGCTCTCGCCCTTCTTCGCCGACCCGGAGGGCTACGATGATGAGGGTGTCAGGAAGCACCTCTCCACGCCCGGAATGGCCGATCACGTGCAGGCGCTGCGCGACACCTGGGCGAAGGTGGAACGGTTCGCCGCGCCCATCCTCGAGCGAGACCTGCGCGCGCTGGCCGAGCGCCGCGGCCTGAAAGCGGGCGCGCTCATTCACGCCACGCGCCTGGCGCTGACGGGTCGGATGGTGAGCCCCGGCCTCTTCGAGATGCTGGAGCTGGTCGGCCGCGAGCGGGCGCTGGCGCGCATGGACCGGCTCGTCGCGCACCTGGCAGGGGCGGCATGACGGCCCCGTATCAGGGCCTCGTCGCGCAGCTCAGGACGGCGTTCCCCGCGCCGGTCTCCGACCGGATGCACGACGCCTATTTCGTCTTCTCGTTCCTCCGCGCGCTCGATCAGGTGGATGCGTTGAAGTCGGCCGCGCCCATGCTGGGCAGCCCGGTGGAGCTGGACTACGGCGCCGCCCGGCGAAAGCGCGTGCCCGACGACCCGAGCACGCTCGAGGCGGTCACTGTCGACCTGGTGCACTACCTCTCGGGCATGTTCATCTGGGGCCACCCGCGCGCGCAGATCAACGTGGTGCCCTCGCCCACCATCCCCAGCATCATCGGCGGGCTGCTGCCCTCCATCTACAACCCGAACCTCGTCAGCGAAGAGTCGTCGAGACAGGTCCTGCTGGCCGAAGTCGAGGCGCTCGCGATGACGGCGGCGCTGATGGGCTACGACGCCGAGCTCTCGGACGGCGTCTTCACCTTCGGCGGCACGGGGACGATGCTCTACGCCGCCAAGATCGGGCTGGAGAAGGCCGTGCCTGGCGTGCGTCGCAAGGGCCTCCGGACGCCGGCGGTGATCGTGTGCTCGGAGCGCGCGCACTACGCCTGCCTGACCGTGGCCAACTGGCTCGGCATCGGCGAAGAGAACGTCGTCTTGATCCCGGCGACGGACGACAACCAGATGCAGGTGGAGCTGCTGGCGCCCTGCCTGCGCGACATCGTGGCGGGCGGCCGCCGCATCGCGTGCATCGTCGCCACCATGGGCACCACCGACGCGTTCGGCCTGGACGACCTGGCCGCCATCGTCCGCGTCCGCGACGGGATCGTGCGCGAGCAGGGGCTCGACTACGTGCCGCACGTGCACGCCGACGCGGTGATCGGGTGGGCGTGGAGCGTCTTCAACGACTACGACTGGGACGTGAACGCGCTCGGGTTCCGGCACCGCACGGTCCGCGCGCTGGCAGGCACGTCGCGCCGGATCCGCCACCTGGGCCTCGCGGATTCCATCGGCGTGGACTTCCACAAGACAGGGTTCACGCCCTACATCTCGAGCGCGGTGCTGCTGAAGGACAAGCGCGACTTCGCGCACCTGACACGCGCGGACGTGGACACGCCCTACATCTTCCAGTCGGGCGAGCGGCATCCGGGCAAGTACACGCTCGAGACATCGCGCTCGGGCAGCGGGCCGCTGGCCGCGCTGGCCAACCTGCGGCTGTTCGGCACGCGCGGGTTCCAGGCCCTGCTGGGCCACGTCGTCACCATGGCAGAGGAGCTGCGCGAGCAACTGGAGGGGCACTCGGCCACCACGGTGATGAACGGGGACAACTTCGGACCGGTGACGCTGTTCCGCGTCTACCCGGACGGGGTGGATACCTTCAGCATTCCCGAACAGGAGCGGCACGACCCGGCGATGCGCGAGACCCTGCGGCGCCACAACGACTACAACCGCCGCATCTTCGAGCTGATCCAGGCCGACGCGCTGCAAGGCAAGGGCGTGGTCATCTCGCTCACCGACTGCTACCGCACGAGCGACGATGGCGAGCCCATCAACGCGCTGAAGTCCTATATCCTCAGCCCGTTCTCGGAGACGCGGCACGTGCAGGCCGTGCTCGAGTCGATCTGGAAGGCCCGCAGGGAGGTGGAGTGGCCGTGAAGACGAGACGCCGGGACTTCCTGAAGGCGGCAGCAGCACTCACCGCGCTGCCGCTGTCTCCGAACCTCCGTGCTGTGAACGACCGTGCTGTGAACGACCGTGCGTTGAACGGCCGTGCGTCGAACCAGCGTGCCGAGCCTGACTATGTGGTGATCGGCGCGGGCTCGGCGGGCTGCGTCCTGGCGCATCGCCTGTCCGCCAACCCCTCGGTGCGTGTCACGCTCATCGAGGCCGGCACGTCCGGGGAATCCGATGCCGCCATCACGACGCCCGGCCGCTGGGTGTCGCTGATGGGGTCGCAGTACGACTGGGGCGACCGCACCGAGGCCGTGGCGGGCATGGACAACCGTCCGCTCGCCTTCCCCCGCGGCAAGGTCCACGGCGGGTCGAGCGCGATCAACGCGATGACGTTCATCCGGGGAGATCGCCGCTGCTTCGACCGCTGGCGCGACCTGGGCAACCCCGGCTGGGGATATGACGATGTGCTGCCGCTGTTCAAGCGGCTGGAGAAGAACGAGACGGGAGGGAATGAGTATCGCGGCGGTGACGGCCCTCTCGCGGTGTCGGGCTGCTACGACCCGCACGCGGCGCATCGCGCCTTTCTGACAGCCGCCATCCATACCGGGTATCAATCCGACGCACGCTTCGACTTCAACCGGCCTATTCCCCAGGGTGCCGCCGGCTACGTCCAGAAGAACATCCTGGACGGGCAGCGCCACAGCGCCGCGGCGGCCTTCCTCGTGCCGGCGATGGCACGGCCGAACCTGGTCGTGCACTCGCGCAGCGTGGCCACGAAGCTCCTCATCGAGGGCGGCCGCGTGGTGGGCGTCGAGTGCCTGCGCGAGGGGCAGCGCGAGATCGTGCGGGCCTCGCGCGAGGTGATCCTGTGCGGTGGGGTGATCGCGTCGCCGCAGCTCCTGCTGCTGTCGGGCATCGGGCCCGCCGATCACCTGCGGACGCACGGCATCGCCGTCGTGGCGGACGTGGCCGGCGTCGGCGCGAACCTCCAGGATCACCTGAAGCTCTCGATCCGCTGGCAGGGCAAGACGGAGCTCCCGGGCTCGACCGTCACCGCGGGGCTGTTCACGCACTCGAACCCGATCGAGGCCAGCACGCTCCCGGCCGACCTGCAGTTCTACGTCGGCCGGGGCACCGATCAGCCGGACCGCTCCGTGACCATCACGGTGTCGCTCACCCAGCCGAAGTCGCGCGGCGAGGTGCGGCTCCGCTCCGCGGACCCCCAGGCCGCGCCACTCATCCGCGCGAACTACCTGCAGGAGCAGGCGGACGTGCAGGCGCTGGTGCGTGGCGTGCACCTGGCGCGGTGGTTCGCCAGCGTGTCGGTGTACGATCCCATCCGCGGCGACGAGCTGGAGCCGGGCGCCGCCGCGAAGGCCGACGCGGATCTCGAGCGCTTCGTGCGGCGCGCGGCCGACACCATCTACCATGCGGCCGGCACGTGCCGCATGGGGCCCGCGTCCGATCCGATGGCCGTCGTCGATCCGCAGCTGCGCGTGCGCGGCGTGGAGGGGCTGCGCGTGGCGGACGCGTCGATCATGCCGGAGATCGTCAACGCCACCACGCACGCGGCGTGCGTGATGATCGGCGAGAAGTGCGCGGAGCTGGTGAAGGGGTAGAGAGTGCTGAGTGCAGGGTGCACAGTGCTGGGTGCGAGTGCTGGGTACCGGGTGCAGAGTGCGGATGCAGAGTGCCAGGGCGAGGGTGGGCCACGTCACGGCGCGGTGGTAGAACCGCCGGCGTCGCCGCGTCGTCCTGATCGGTATGTCGTCGTCGTTTCAATTCTTCGGTTCGTGCGCCCTGGTGCTCTCGTTCGCTCTTTTCACGGCCTGTGACGAGTCGTTCACCGGTCCCACCTATCCCCTGGACAGCCGGTTCACGCTGGCGCCCGGCGAGACGGCGGGCATCGAACGGGCAGGCATCCGCGTGCAGTTTTATGCAGTGGAGGGCGACTCGCGGTGCCCGGCGGATGTGCTGTGCATCCAGGGCGGCGATGCGCTGGTGAGAATCTCGGTGCTCACGAGCGACGGCCAGAGCGACTACGAACTCCACACCGGCGACATGCAGCCGGTGCGGCACGACGCGCTGACGATTGCGCTCGAGGAGCTCGCGCCCTACCCGTTCAGTTCCCGGACCATCGAACCGGACGACTACCGCGCCACGCTGCGCGTGACGCGATAGAGGACGCGAGGAGCGATTCGCGCGAGCCCCCTGCCTCGTGGATGGCGGTGCGGGGAGCTCGAGGGCGCGTCTCGGTGTCACGGTCTGCGCAACAGGCGTTCGAGCTTCTCGACCCGCTCTCGCAGCTCGGCGTTCTCGCGTTCGAGCCGCTGGCTGCGCTCGTCGAGTGCGCGCGTCCGCGCCTCGAGCGCCTGGGCCGCCGCCAGCGCCACGCCGTCGGCATCGATCATGTTGATGCGCAGCGGGTTCTCGCCCAGCCCGAACGCGGCGTGGAAGTCCTGCGCCATGGGCCCGATGTGGCGCACCGAGCCCGGTTGATCCTTGTAGCTCCACTCCGGAATGGACATCCGGGCGATCTTCGCCAGCAGGTCCTCGCTATCGAGGTCGCGGAACTGTTCCTTCGCGTTGCGGTCCGACAGCACGGTCCACCCGCCGCCACCGATCGGCAGCTCCACGCCGATGGTGTTCGCGACGTTCGTATAGAACCCCACGCCCCCCGTGGCGCGGACCACGAACTGGTTGGGTGCGAAGTCGAGCTGTCGTGTCGACGTTGCGGTGTCGCCCCACACGAACGACCCGACGAACCTGGCGTGTGCGTTACCGAAGGCGAAGGTCGAGGTGTTTGCGGCGGCGGCGTTGGATCCGCCGGCGAGGGAGTACGCGCCGGAGGCCAGCGTGCCCGAGCCCATCGCCACGGCGTTCACGCCGCTCGCCACCGTGGTGTAGCCCATCGCCATGCTGTTCGGCCCGCTCGCCGTGGTGGACTCCCCCGTCGCCACGCTGTTGGTGCCATTGGCGACCGTATTGACGCCCATCGACGTGCTTCTCGCGCCCTGAGCGCGGGTACCGGCGCCCATCGCGGTGCTGGTGGTTCCGCTGGCAATGGTGCCAAACCCCATCGACGTGCTGAACGCGCCCGTGGCCTGCGTTTCCTGTCCCATGGCGGTGCTGCTGGGTGCGGTCGCGGACGTGATCGCGCCAAGCGCGGTGCTGTAGGCGCCGGTGGCGATGGCATCGAAGCCGAGCGCCGTGCTGTACACCCCGATGTTCGCATCGTCCCAGTAGGGCCCCGTGACGGTGCCGGCGCGGAACGCCGACTTGCCGGGGTACCACATCATCCGGGTGCCGATGTTGCCTGCCGGCGCGGTGCCCGTCCCGAAGGTGCCGCGCGCCACGAACCCTCCGTCCGTCAGGAACCCGAAGTTGCTCGGGATCACCGACGGAGACGACGTCGGGCGCGGGCTTCCACCGGTACCCGCGCCTGGAGTCAGCACGAAGCTACCGGAGTTCCCTCCACCATCACGCCAGGTTCCACTGAGCGTGCTGAGGGCGATGGCCGCATCCACGGGGACAGGGAAGCCGCCAGGCGTGGAGACGATGTTCAAGCCGAAGCCGATCGTCCCGTCAGGGTTCGGGAAGGCGGTGCCGATGACCGAGCTCTGGTCGGCTCCCGCCCCACAGCGGTCGTCAGTGCCTTCCAGGCGGTACACCGATCCCACCTGGGTGACCACGACGGTCACGATGTTGCAATAGGGCTGGAGTTGCCAGCGGAACGCGCCGAGCGGCTGCGCATCGGCGAGGGTCGCCATCGCCAATATCGAGGTAACGACGGTGAACGCAGGCAGTAGACGGTTCATGGTGTCCTCCGGCAGCCGTGAGATGGCTCTATTGGATAGATCGGAACCGGGCCGCCGATCCGGACACCCACTTGCGCTACCCTAACGGTCGAAGCCCCCGGCATGGACAGGCCCACGGACACGTCGATCGCCTTGTTGTTCGCCTCGGCGGAGCGTGGCGACCCCGCCTCCGGTTCCGCGCTGTTCGCAGCGCTCTACACGGAACTGCACCGGATCGCCCAGCGGGAGCTGGGGCGCCAGGGCTGGGGCGTCTCCATCGGCGCGACCAGCCTGCTGCACGAGGCCTATCTCGACCTGTCCCGCAAGGACGCCGACGCGTTTCCAGACCGCAACCGGTTCATGGGCTACGCTGCGCGCGTGATGCGCGGCCTCATCGTGGACTACGCCAGGAACCGCCAGGCTCTGAAGCGCGGCGGGCAGTTCGAGCTCACGGCGCTCTCCACCGACGCCCTCGACGTGCGCGTGGACGACCGGGAGCTGACGCGCGTCAGCGAGGCGATGGACGAGCTCGCCGACCTCGAGCCGGATCTCGCGGAGGTCGTGGACCTCAAGTACTTCTGCGGCTTCTCGTTCGAGGAAATCGCGGCGATGAAGAACCTGTCCGAGCGCACGGTGCGACGGCACTGGACGAAGGCCCGCGCCTACCTGCACACGGCCATTCGCGATACCGCGCTTCCCATGTAGGGCGACAGCATGGGCCAGAATCGTCGCGCGAGCTGGCAGTCGGCCAGTCCCTATCTCGACACGGCGCTCGACCTCCCGCCGGAGGAGCGCGCCCGGTGGCTGGCCTCGCTCCGGAGCGAGTCGCCGGAGCTGGCCGCGCAGGTGGAGCGCTGGCTGCGCGAGTGCCAGGCGGTCGAAGGGGACGAGTTCCTCGAGGGCGCGGCCGAGGTCGAGCCGGCCCGGTCTGCCCTGGCGGGCCTGCAGGTGGGCGCTTACCGCCTGGTCGAGCCCATCGGCCATGGCGGCATGGGCAGCGTCTGGATGGCGGAGCGCACCGACGGCCGCTTCGAGGGGAAGGTGGCCGTCAAGCTGCTGAACGCCGCATTGGTGGGCCGCGCCGGCGAGGAGCGCTTCGCTCGCGAGGGCCGCATCCTGGCCCGGCTCGCGCACCCGCAGATTGCGCACCTCCTCGACGCCGGGGTGTCGTCGATCGGCCAGCCGTATTTGGTGCTCGAGCACGTCGAGGGCGAGGAGATCGATCGCTACTGCGATCGCCGGGGCCTGGGCGTGCACGATCGGGTACGCCTGTTCCTCGATGTGCTCGCCCCGGTCGCGCACGCGCACGCCAACCTCGTCGTCCACCGCGACCTGAAACCGTCCAACGTGCTGGTCACCGGGAGCGGGCAGGTGAAGCTGCTGGACTTCGGCATCGCGCGCCTGCTCGATGCCGACGACAGCGCTGGTCGCGCGCCGCGCCTCACGCGCGAGGACGATGCGGTGCTGACGCCC
>Ga0209705_10000244_pt1 | contig 28053 bp, 23 predicted proteins | sample PPLLaktember2015_5_FD_187262 | JGI IMG/M metagenome (GOLD analysis project Ga0209705, IMG submission 187262) | Freshwater sediment microbial communities from Prairie Pothole Lake near Jamestown, North Dakota, USA - PPLs Lake P8 Core (1) Depth... | ecosystem: Environmental > Aquatic > Freshwater... | reverse complement strand
CACGATATAGCCGGTGGTGTTCTGCAGGTACAGGATCGGCAGCCCCGCCTGGCAGCAGGCCTGGATGAAGTGCGTCGCCTTGTTGGCGCCGGCCGGATCCAGCGGCCCGTTGTTGGTGACGATGCCCACGCGAAAGCCCTGCACCGCCGCGTGGCCGCACACGGTGGCGGGACCATAGTCGGCCTTGAAGTCGAGGAAGTCGGAGTCGTCGACGACGCGCGCGAGGATCTCGCGCATGTCGACGCTCTTGCGGTAGTCCTCGGGGATCACGCCGAGCAGCTCCTCGGCGTCGTAGCGCGGCGGCTTGCCGCCCGGGAGGAAGGCGTTCTTCCAGTCCAGCCGCGCGAGGATCTCGCGCGCATAGCGGATACCGTCGGCATCGTCCTCGGCGAGGTATTCGCCCAGTCCGGAGACATGCGTGTGCATCACCGCGCCGCCGAGCTCCTCGTCGGTCGCGATCTCGCCGGTGGCGGCCTTCAGCAGCGGCGGTCCGGCGAGGAACGCCTTGGCGCGGCCGCGCACCATGATCACGTAGTCCGAGAGCCCCGGCATGTACGCGCCGCCGGCGGTGGAAGAACCGTGCACCACTGTCACCACCGGCAACCCCGCCGCGGAGAGTTGCGCCAGGTTGTAGAAGATCGCGCCGCCGTGGATGAAACCCTCGACGCGGTACTTGAGCAGGTTCGCGCCCGCGGATTCCACCAGGTGCACGAACGGGAGGCGATTTTCCAGCGCCAGTTCCTGCGCGCGCAGCAGCTTCTCGCGCCCCATGTGCTGGATGGCGCCGGCGTCGATGCCCGAATCGCTCGCCACCACCATCGCGCGCACGCCCGAGACGTAGCCGATGCCGCACACCATGCCGCCGCCGGGGATGGTCTTCTCCGGATCGGGATCGTCGAGGCAGTACCCGGCCATCGAAGACAGTTCGAGCCACGGCGCGCCGGGATCGAGCAGGCGCGCAATGCGCTCGCGCGGCAGGAGCTGGCCGCGCTTGTCGAACAGCGGCTTCGCCCGGGTGGAGGCGTCGCGCGTGCGCGCTTCGAGCGCGCGCAGGCGTTCGATGAGCGCGAGCATGCGGGCGCGGTTGCGCTGGAACGCGTCGCCGCAAGCGTCGATCTTCGAGTGGAGGGCGGGCATCAGCGGACCAGTCAGAAAAGCATCTGCTTGGTCAGTGTCCACCAATGGAATATCATCCGTCAATGATCCCGCGGACCCTGTTCTCCCCAGAGCACGAGACCTTCCGCGACAGCGTGCGCCGCTTCATGCAGGCCGAGGTGGTGCCGCACGACGAGCGCTGGCAGGAGCAGGGCTACGTCGACAAGGAACTGTGGAAGAAGGCCGGCGCCAACGGCTTCCTGTGCTGCTCGATGCCCGAGGAATACGGCGGCGCGGGCGCGGACCGCCTGTACAGCGTCGTGCTGATGGAAGAGCAGGCGCGCGCGAACAATTCGTCGCTCGGCTGGGGCCTGCATTCCGAGATCGTCGCGCCTTACCTGCTGCGCTATGGCAACGAGGCGCTGAAGAAGAACTACCTGCCGCAGATGGCCTCGGGCGAGATGATCGGCGCCATCGCCATGAGCGAGCCGGGCGCGGGCTCGGACCTGCAGGCGGTGAAGACCACCGCGGCTAAAAAGGGCGACAAGTACGTCGTCAACGGCTCGAAGACCTTCATCACCAACGGCTGGAATTGCGACCTGGTGATCGTCGTCGCGAAGACCGATCCGGCCAAGGGCGCCAAGGGCACCAGCCTCGTCATCGTGGACACGGCGATGAAGGGCTTCACCAAGGGCAAGCGCCTGAAGAAGCTGGGCCTGAAGGGCCAGGACACGGCGGAGCTCTTCTTCGACAACGTCGAGGTGCCGGCGGAGAACCTGCTCGGGCAGGAGAACAACGGCTTCATCTACCTGATGCAGGAGCTTCCCTGGGAGCGCATGCAGATCGCCATCGGTGCGGCGGCCAAGTGCGAAGCCGCGCTCGGTTGGACTATCGCCTACGTGAACGAGCGCAAGGCCTTCGGCCGCACCGTCTCGAGTTTCCAGAACACGCGCTTCAAGCTCGCCGAGGTGGCGACCGAAGTGCAGGTGATGCGCGTGTTCGTGGACCGCTGCATGGAGCTGCTGCTGGAGGGCAAGCTCGACACCGCCACCGCCTCGATGGCCAAGTACTGGGCCACGGACATGGAAGGCAAGGTGCTGGACGAGTGCCTGCAGCTGCACGGCGGCTACGGCTTCATGTGGGAGTTCCCCATCTCGCAGGCCTACGCGGACGCGCGCGTGACGCGCATCTACGGTGGCACCAACGAAATCATGAAAGAAGTAATTTCCCGCTCGCTCGGCCTGGGCGGTGATAAATAGGGACTGTCCCCATTTACGCTTCTGCTTCATGTAAATGGGGACTGTCCCCTTTAGGAGGCTTGTATGGCAAAGAGTGCAAACGAAGCAATGATCTTCGACGCGATTCGCACGCCGCGCGGCAAAGGCAAGCGCGACGGCTCCCTGCACGAAGTAAAGCCCGTGACGCTGCTGGCAGGCGTGCTGCGGGAACTCCAGAGCCGCCACGACCTCGACACTGCCGAGGTGGAGGACGTGGTGATGGGCTGCGTCACGCCCTCGGGCGAGCAGGGCTCCTGCATCGCCAAAACCGCGGCGCTGGTGGCCGGCTGGGACTGGAAAGTGCCCGGCGTGCAGCTGAACCGTTTCTGCGCCTCGGGCCTTGAGGCGGTAAACCTCGCCGCGCAGAAAGTGCGCTCGGGCTGGGAAGACCTGGTGGTGGCGGGCGGCGTGGAATCGATGTCGCGCGTGCCGATGGGCTCGGACCGCGGCGCCTGGGCGATGGATCCGCAGACGAGCCTGGACACCGCGTTCATCCCGCAGGGCATCAGCGCGGACCTCATCGCCACGCTGGAGGAGTTCTCGCGCGAGGAGATCGACGCGTTCGCGCTCAGATCGCAGAAGAAGGCCGCTGCCGCGAGCGAAGCCGGCCGCTTCAAGCGCTCCCTCGCCCCCGTGAAGGACGCGGTCGGCGACGTGATCCTCGACCACGACGAATTCATCAAGCCGCACACCACGCTGGAGGGCCTCGCGTCGCTCAAGCTTTCCTTCGACAAGATGGGCGAGATGGGCTACGACGCGGTGGCCATCCGCCGCTACCCGATGGTCGAGCGCATCCGCCACGTGCATACCGCGGGCAACTCCTCGGGCATCGTCGACGGCTCCGCCGCGGTCCTCATCGGCACCGAGAAGAAGGGCAAGAGCCTGGGCCTGAAGCCGCGCGCGCGCATCGTCGCCGCGGCGCTCTCCGGCGCGGATCCCACCATCATGCTGACCGGCCCGATGCCCGCGGCGAGGAAGGCCCTCGCCAAGGCGAAGATGAACATCGACCAGATCGACCTGTTCGAGATCAACGAGGCCTTCGCCGTGGTGCCGATGAAGTTCATGCAGGAAATGGGCGTGCCCGAGGAGAAGGTGAACGTGAACGGCGGCTCCATCGCCATGGGCCACCCGCTCGGCGCCACCGGCGCCATGATCCTGGGCACGCTGATCGACGAGCTGGAGCGCAGGAAGCTGCGCTATGGCCTCGCGACGCTGTGCGTCGGCGGCGGCATGGGCATCGCCACCATCGTCGAGCGCCTGTAGATGCCGGTGCGCTACGAACAGGGCGACGACCGCGTCGTCACCCTGACCTTCGACGCGCCGGGCGCGCCGGTCAACACCATGACCGAGGCGTGGAAGAAGGCGTTCGGCGCGGCCGTCGAGCGGCTGCAGAAGGAAAAGGACGCCATCGCCGGCGTGATCCTGTGCTCGGCGAAGAAGACTTTCTTCGCCGGCGCCGAGCTGAAGGAGGTGCTCAAGTTCACCGCAGCCGACGGCCCGCGCTTCTTCGAGGAGATCGAGGAGGTCAAGCGCCATTTCCGCGCCCTCGACAAGCTCGGCAAGCCGGTGGTCGCGGCGTTGGAAGGCGCGGCGCTCGGCGGCGGCTGGGAACTTGCGCTCGCCGCGCACTGCCGCATCTGCCTCAACGACGAGAAGATCGAGTTGGGCCTGCCGGAGGCGACGCTTGGCCTGCTGCCGGGCGCGAGCGGCATCACCAAGACCGTGCGCCTCCTGGGCCTGCAGGCGGCGCTGCCCCTGCTGATGGAAGGCAAGACCCTGCGGCCGCAGGAGGCGGCAAAGCTCGGCTTGTTGCAGGGCCTCGCGGCAAGCAGGGAGGACCTTTATCGCATGGCGCGCGAGTGGATCGCGAAGAATCCCGCGCCCAAGCAGCCCTGGGACGAGGAGAACTACCGCATCCCCGGCGGCACGCCCTCGAGCCCGGCGATCTCGCAGATGCTCACCATCGCGCCGGCGATGCTGATCGAGAAGACCCGCGGCCTGTACCCCGCGCCCGAGGCGATCATGGCAGCGGCAGTGGAAGGCGCGAGCGTCGATTTCGACACCGCGCTCAGGATCGAGTCGCGCTACCTCGCCAAGCTCGCCGTCGGGCAAGTGGCGAAGAACCTGATCACGCTGTTCTTCAATCGCACGGCGATCCGCAGCGGCGCCTCGCGGCCCAAGGACGTGCCGAAGTGGAAAGCGACGAAGGTCGGCATCCTCGGCGCGGGCATGATGGGCGGCGGCATTGCCTGGGCGAATGCCAATCGCGGCGTGCCCTGCGTGCTGAAGGACACCACGCTCGAGCGCGCGCAGAAGGGCAAGGCCTACGGCGAGGCGCTCGCGGCGAAGCGCAACCGCCCGCAAGTGCCCGCGCTTATCACGCCAACCGCGAGCGCGGAGGACCTGAAAGGCTGCGACCTCATCATCGAGGCGGTGTTCGAAAAGCGCGATGTCAAAAGCCAGGCCACGAAGGAAGCAGAACCCATGCTCGCGCCCGGCGGCTTGTTCGCGTCCAACACGTCGACGCTCCCCATCACCGGCCTCGCGCAGGCGTTCTCACAGCCGTCAAATTTCATCGGCCTGCATTTCTTCTCTCCCGTGGACAAGATGCAGCTCGTCGAGATCATCAAGGGCAAGAAAACCTCGCTCGAGACGCTGGCGCGCGCCTACGACTACGTGCTGCAGATCGGCAAGATCCCGATCGTGGTGAACGATTCGCGCGGCTTCTACACCAGCCGCACCTTCGGCACTTTCGTCGCCGAGGGCTGCGCGATGCTCGCCGAGGGCATTCCCGCGGCGGTGATCGAGAACGCCGGAAGGCTCGCCGGCATGCCGGTGGGGCCGCTCGCGGTGATCGACGAGACCTCGATGTCGCTTTCGGTCGCCGTGATGGAGCAGACCCAGGCGGACCTCGAGGCCGAGGGCAAGAAGTACGTCCCGCAGCCCGGCCAGGAAGTGCTCGTGCGCATGGTGCAGGAGTTCAAGCGCCCGGGGCGCGCAGGCGGCGGCGGCTTCTACGAGTACCCGAAGGAGGGCAGGAAGTTCCTCTGGCCGGAGCTCGCCAAGCTTTTCGGCAAGAAGAACGCCAAGTGGGACTTCGAGGAGCTGAAGGAGCGGTTGCTGTACCGCCAGGCGATCGAGACCGCGCGCTGCCTGGAAGAAGGCGTGCTCGAGCACGTGCACGACGCCAACATCGGCTCCATCTTCGGCATCGGCTTTCCCGCCTGGGCGGGCGGCGCGCTGCAGTACGTGAACCACGTCGGCACGAAGAAGTTCGTGAAGCGCGCCGAGGAGCTGGCGAAGACGGTCGGCCCGCGCTTTGCGCCGCCGAAGCTCCTGCGCGACCTGGCGGCGAAGAACAAGCCGCTCGCGTAGTGGCGCTCCCCGCTGTCCTGCAGCGCCTGAAGCTCCCGGTGATCGCCGCGCCGATGTTCATCGCCGGCAACCCGAAGCTGGTCATCGAGCAGTGCAAGGCGGGCATCGTCGGCTCGTTTCCGGCGCTCAACGCCCGGCCCAAGGAAGCGCTGGATGCGTGGCTCACCGAGATCGAGACGGCGCTCGCGGGCGATGCGGACGCCGCGCCCTACGCGGTCAACCAGATCGTGCACAAGTCGAACGACCGCCTCGCACACGACGTGGAGGTGTGCATCCGGCACAAGGTGCCGATCACCATCACGAGCCTCAGGGCGCCCACCGAGGTGGTGGCGGGCGTGCATTCCTACGGCGGCATCGTGCTGCACGACGTGATCAACGTGCGCCACGCGCAAAAGGCGCTGGAGGCGGGCGTGGACGGGCTGATCCTGGTGTGCGCGGGCGCGGGCGGCCACGCCGGGACACTCTCGCCCTTCGCGCTGATCGGCGAGGTGCGACGCTTCTGGCAAGGGCCGATCGTGCTCGCGGGCGCCATCGCCACGGGCGACGCGATCCTCGCCGCGCTGGCTGCGGGCGCGGACCTCGCCTACATCGGCACGCGCTTCCTCGCCACGCCCGAAGCGAGCGTGCCGGAGCGCTACAAGGAAGAGATTCTCAAGGCGGCGGCCGCAGACATCGTGTATACGGATCTCTTTTCCGGCGTCCACGGCAACTACCTGAAGCACAGCGTCGTCGCCGCAGGCTTCGATCCCCTGAACCTGCCCAAGTCGGATCCCAGCAAGATGAACTTCGGCTCGGCGAGCGGCGCCGAGAAGAAGGTCTGGCGCGACATCTGGAGCGCCGGGCAGGGCGTGGGCCAGATCGACCAGGTGATGCCGGTGCGCGACGTAGTGGCGAAGCTCGCCGCCGAGTACACGGCTGCGCGCCGCCGGCTTGCGCTCGCGTGATCCTCGACATCCAGCGGCGCGGACCCGCCGCCTGGCTTTGGATGAACCGGCCGGAAGTGCGCAACGCGCTGTCCGACGAGTTGCTCGCGGCATTGGAAACGGCGTTCGATGTGCTGGAGGAGGACGCCGATGCGCGCGTGCTGGTGCTCGCCGGGCGCGGCCCCGCGTTCTGCTCGGGGGGCGACCTCGCGAAGATGGAGAAGGCCGCGAAAATGACCAAGTCGCGCTCGCGGCGCGAGGCGTCGCGCTTCGCCAAGCTCCTGTACCGGATGCACAGCTACCCGAAGCCCATCGTGGCGCGCGTGCACGGCCCCGCGTTCGCCGGCGGCATGGGGTTGGTGGCGGCCTGCGATCTGGTAGCAGCGGCGGACGAAGCGGAGTTCGCGCTGCCGGAATCCCGCATCGGCCTGGTACCGGCGATGATCAGTCCGTACCTCGTGCGCGCGATGGGCGCGCAGCAGGCGCGGCGCTATATCCTGACGGGTGAGCGGCTCGCGGCGCGCGAGGCCCACCGTCTCGGTTTCGTGCACGAGTGCGTGCCGGCGGCTGAGCTCGATGCCGCGGTCGGAAAGTTCTGCGAGCGGCTCGTGCTGGCGGGACCGGAGGCGCTCGCGCGCGCCAAGAAGCTGCTGCTGCGGGTGGAGGGCGCCGCGATCACGCCGCAGCTCGCCAACGAGACGGCGGCCGCGCTGGCCGAGGCGCGCGCCGGGGCGGAGGCGCGCGAAGGCATCCGTTCGTTCCTCGAGAAGCGCAAACCTTCCTGGCAATAAAACGCGCTTAAGCGCTCTGGCGTACGGAGCGTCCGGGCCGGGGACGATACGATCCTCGTCCTACGCCAAAGGAAATCCCATGAACAGCATCGTCTATATCGTCGGCGCAATCGTCATCATCGTCGCCATCCTGTCCTTCCTCGGGCTGCGCTGACGCGCCTGAAATCGAAAACCCGCGACGCGGCGCCGGCCTCGCCGGGGCTGTGGTTCGCCCTCCGCAAGTCGGCCAGCCGGCTGCAGGATTGGTTCGTGATTCAGCGGGTGGCCGTCAAGCTGAGCCTGCTGGCCATGGCCATTCTGATCCCGGCCACCGGCCTGTATTCGCTCGCACTCCTGCAGAAGCAAGCGGCAACCGCCGAGCAGGTCAAGGGCATGAGCGTTGCCGGGCACGCCGGCGAAGGGGTGTGGACGCTCGGCGACTCACCGCCCGTGGTGTTCGGCACCGGCTCGGTGCTGAGCTTCCTGGAGACCCAGCCGGTCGAGCGCATCACGGTGATCTACAAGCCGCTGACGTGGAACGTGTCGGAGCGCATCATCCTGGTCGAATCCCGTGGCCGGCAGCACGCCTACTACCCCAGCGACATGGAGTCCAAGATTTTCGCCGACAAGGCGGTCACCGCGCCCTGGGGCGGGAAACTTTCCTTCGTCGCGCGCGGCGAGCTCGGCGCCGGGGGCCTCGAATTGCTCGAGCGCCTGGACCAGCGCTTTGCCAGCGCCCGCCCGCAATCGGAGAAGCATCGCTGGATCGCCCTCGCGAGCGGCGGCCTGTCGGCCGCGCTGATGGCCGGCCTGCTCGGCTTCCTGGTCCTGCAGTTCAAGGGCCAGTTCAAGTCGCTCAAGTTCATCGAGCCGGCGCAGGTGCAAGGCTCCATCGACGACCTGGTGGGCATGGACGACATCAAGTCCGAGGTGGCGCAGATCAAGGACCAGTACCAGCGTCGTGCGGCGTATGCCGAGTACGGCATCCACAAGCCCTTCAACGTGATGTTCAGCGGCCCGGCGGGCACCGGCAAGACCAAGTTGGCCAGCTACCTGGCGAAGGAACTGGGGCTTCCGATCCTGTTCCACTCCGCCGCCAACCTGGAAACGGGTTTCGTGTCGGGAGGCTCCACGACGCTTGGCCGCATCATCGCCATGGCCAGGCGCCGCAAGCGTTGCATCGTCTTTCTGGACGAGGCGCAGGACCTTTTCATGAAGCGCGGCGGCCGCCGCAAGTTCGACGACGACACCGCGAATACGCTCCTGTCCTTGCTGGACGGCGTGCGCAGCCGGAACGAAGCCGAGATCATCTGGATCGTGGCCAGCAACTTCAACAGCGAAACCATGAAGATGGACGAGGCCATGCTGCGCCGCTTCCAGATGAAAGTGGACTTCCGCATGCCCAACCGGGAAGAGCGGCTGGCCATTTTCGGCCACTACCTGGGTAGCCGCGCCGGCAAAGTGCGGCCCGGCCTGGACCTGAGCCACCTGGTGGCAGTGACCGAGGGCCGCAGCCCGGCCGACCTCGAGACCATCGTCAACCAGGCCGGCATCACCGCGGTGCAGGCCGGCGAGATGATCGGCGCCGATACCCTGATGCAGGCCGCCGAGCGCGTGCTGGTGGGAAACGTCAACATCCACACCACCAAGGAGCGCGAGCGCGACCGGCGCATCATTGCCGTGCACGAATGGGGCCACTTCCTGGTGGACCTCGAGCACGAACGCAAGATCGCCAACGGCGACTGGGAGCGGATCCTGGCCGAGATGAAGACCATCAAGATATCGCTCAAGGCCAACCCGCGCACCAACGCACTGGGCTTCGTGTTCCACAAACAGGGGGTCAACCTGCTCAAGACCAAGGGCGACATCGAACACGACGTGCGCGTGCTGCTGGGCGGCATGGCCAACGAGGAGCTGTTCTTCGGCGAGGAGGGCACGACCAATGGGGCGCACAACGACATCACCCGCGTGACGCAGCTGCTGCACCACGCCGTCGGCGAGATGGGCATGTACCGCAAGACCCGCCTGAATTTCGGCGCCCTCGCCCGCGACAGCGAACGCGGCGGCCGCGAAGTGGACGAGGAAACGCGCGGCATCATGGAAGCGCAGAGCGAGCGCCTGTACGGCGAGACCAAGGCCGTGCTGACCCGGCTCAAGCCGCTGACCGAGCACCTGGTCGGCAAGCTCCTGGCGGCCGGCGAAATGAGCCTGCACGAGGCGCTCTTCGAGATTCGCAGCTTCGAGGATTCAATCCTGGGCGCCGACCGGCAATAGCTGCGCTACCACCGGGTTCCTTTGCATCGTCCTCGCGCAATCGAAGGCGATGGGCAGCGCCGCGACGTGGCGCAGCGACCGGGTCCCCGGCGGGATGCCCCCAGGTGTCGTTCACCCGCTTCCAGCACTAGACTCTTGTGTTCAATTACACTAAACTCTTGTAATCATAAACACCTGACTCTTGTGCCTACTCCGCAGGAACGACTCGCCTCCGCACTAGGGGCCCTGAAGGGCCTCCAGGAGCGCGGAATCCAGGCGATCCCCGGCCCAGCGCTTTCGCGAGCCGACCGCGAGGCTCTGCTTCGGGCCGGATTCCTCAGGGAAGTCATACGCGGCTGGTACATCCCGGCCCGCCCGGACGAGGCCAAGGGCGATACGAGCGCCTGGTACGCCAGCATGCGGGAGTTCATCGCCAGCTACGCCCGGAAACGGTTCGGCAAAGGCTGGCACGTCAATCCGGAACAGTCGCTCTTGCTGCGCTCCGGCGAACGGACCTTGCCGACGCAGGTCCAGATCTGGGCGGCGGAAGGCACGAACCAGACCGTGCCGCTCCTCCATGGCTGCTCGCTCTTCATTTACCAGGCCGCAAAGCTGCTGCCCGCCTCGCCCGTGGAGGATTGCGGCGGACTTCGTTTGGTCGAGCTGCCCGCGGCTCTGGTGGCGGCAAGCCCGACGCTGTTCGTGCAACACCCGATGGCCACTCAGATTGCCTTGGGATCGCTGTCCGACGCCTCGGGCGTGCTGCGGATACTTCTGAACGGCCCCCACCCGGCCGTCGCGGGGCGCCTCGCAGGCGGATTGCGCACCATCGGACGCGAGCCGATCGCCGAGGAGATCCTCGGCGCCATGCGCGGCGCCGGTCATGTCGTCACGGAAACCAATCCTTTCGAAAAGCCGCTCCCCGCCGTGCTGCCGGGCGGACGGCCCGAATCGCCGTACGTACAGCGCCTGTGCCTGATGTGGGCCGGCATGAGGGAACAGGTTGCCGCGGCATTTCCGCCGGCGCCAGGCGCGCCGAAGGATATCGGCGCGCTTCTGACGGACGTGGAGGCGCGCTACGTCACGGACGCGTACCACTCGCTCTCGATAGAGGGTTATCGCGTCACCGCAGCGCTTATCGAAGAAATTCGCGACGGGGGCTGGAACCCGGAGGGCGATGAAAAAGATCGCGCTACGCGGGATGCCATGGCGGCGCGCGGGTACTTCGAGACTCACCATCTGGTGAAGGAGGATCTGGTTCGGGTCGTGAAGGGTGAGAATCCCGGCACGGCGTTCAGGCGGGCGTTGCCCCGGTGGTATCAGGCGCTCTTCAGTCCGAGCGTACAGACCGGCATCCTCAAAGCGTCCGACCTCGCGGGCTACCGCAACGACCAGGTTTTCATTCGCGGCGCCCTGCACGTTCCGCTTTCCAGGGAGGCGGTGCGGGAGTGCATGCCGGTTCTTTTCGAGCTCCTCGAAGCCGAAGCTCAAGCCCAGGTGCGCGCGGTGCTAGGACATTTCGTTCTTGTCTACATCCATCCCTATATGGATGGGAATGGCCGCCTGGCGAGATTCCTGATGAACCTGATGCTCGTGCCCGCAGGCTACGTCTGGACCGTGATCCCGGTCGAGCGGCGCAAGCAGTACATGGACGCGCTCGAGCAGGCGAGCTCGTTTGCGAACATCGCGCCGTTGGCGGCTTTCATCGCCGAGCTTGCGAAGGCGCAGGCCAGGAAACCTCTCCCTCGGCCGCGCGCGTGAGGAAATTAGGAGCGCGCGAACCGGCGCCTCAGGGTTGTACCTGGCTTTTCGGTCGCGGCGTCCGCTATGGGTCGCAATCGACTATTGGTGGAAAGTCGGTTTCCGGCCGATTCTGTTGAAAAACTCAATTGCCTTGCCCGGTCGAACACCTCATCGAAAAGTCGACCGCTCAGAATGCGCAACAAGCGACGCCAGCAAACCGGGTAAGGGTTCGACCACCCCCAGAACTCGTTCAGAAAGTCGTACGGAGGAGTTTTTCAACGGAATAGGTCGAAGGCAGCCACTCAAACCGAGACACCCCCCGCCAACACCTGCGCTACCATCGGGTTCCGTTTTCCAGGGAATCCCCGCATGAACAAGCGCATCGTCCTCGCGAGTTACCCCGAAGGCTGGGTGACGGACGCCAATTTCCGCCTCGAGACCGCACCGATCTCCAAACCCGCAGAGGGCGAGGTGCTGGTGAAGAACCTGTGGCTGTCGCTCGACCCGTACATGCGCGGCCGCATGAGCCAGCAGAAGAGCTACGTGAAGGGCGTCGAGCCAGGCGAGGTGATGACCGGCGAGACGGCGGGCGAAGTGGTCGAATCGAAGCACCCGAAGTTCAAGCCCGGCGACAAGGTGACCGCGCCCGCGGGCTGGCAGCTGTACTGGGCCGGCAAGGGGGAGATGCTGACGAAGGTGGACGCCTCGAAAGTGTCGCTGTCGTACTTTCTCGGCTGCCTCGGCATGCCGGGGCGCACGGCCTATTTCGGCATGAAGGACATCTGCCAACCCAAGCCCGGCGAGACGGTGCTGGTGTCCGCCGCCTCCGGCGCGGTGGGCAGCGTCGTCGGCCAGCTCGCCAAGGCCTGGGGCTGCCGCGCGGTGGGCATCGCGGGCGGCAAGGCGAAGTGCGACTACACGGTGAAGGAATTGGGGTTCGACGCCTGCGTCGACTACAAGGCGGGCGATCTCTACGGTCAGTTGAAGGCTGCCTGCCCGAAGGGCGTGGACGCGCTGTTCGAGAACGTCGGCGGCGAAATCCTCGACACGGCGCTGCGCCTGATGAACGTGCGCGGGCGCATCGCCATCTGCGGCCTGATCTCCGACTACAACGCCAAGGAGCCCTACGGGGTGAAGATGTTCCGCTCGATCCTGGTCAACCGCCTCACGGTGCGGGGCATGATCGTGTTCGACTGGCTCGAGCGCTACCCGGAAGCGAACCAGGCCTTGATCGAGATGGTGCTTGGCGGCAAGCTGAAGTATCGGGAATCCATCCTCGAAGGCATCGAGAACGCGCCCAAGGGCCTGATCGGGCTCCTGAAGGGCGAGAACTTCGGAAAACAGTTGGTAAAACTCGGGTGAAACTCACATGATCGACCTGTATACCTGGCCCACCCCCAACGGGCACAAGATCCACATCATGCTGGAGGAGACGGGACTGCCCTACAAGGTGATCCCGATCGACATCGGCGCGGGCGACCAGTTCAAGCCCGAGTTCCTCAAGATTTCCCCGAACAACAAGATGCCGGCGATGGTGGACAGCGACGGCCCGGACGGCAAGCCGATGGCGCTCGCGGAATCCGGCGCCATGCTGTTTTATCTCGCCTCGAAGACCGGCAAGTTCCTGCCGGGCCACATCCGCAAGCGCTGGCAGGTGATGCAGTGGGTGATGTTCCAGATGGGGCACATCGGCCCGATGCTCGGCCAGGCGCACCACTTCCTCGGCTACGCGCCCGAGAAGATCGAGTACGCGATGAACCGCTACAAGAACGAGGCCAACCGCCTGTACGGCGTGGTCGAGCGGCGCTTGAAGGAATCGAAGTTCCTCGCCTGCGACGAATACACCATCGCCGACATGGCGACCATGCCCTGGATGCGCTTTCCCGAGCGCCAGGGCGTGGACATCGCGGAGTACCCGCACGTGCAGCGCTGGCGCGACGGCATCGCCGCGCGGCCCGCGGTGGAGCGCGCGCTCAAGGTGCTCGCCGACCGGCGTCGTCCGGAGATGTCGAAGGAACAGAAAGAGGTCCTGTTCGGGGCGACGCAATATGCCAAGCGCTGAACTGAAGGGAAAGGTTGCCTGGATCACCGGCGGCGGCTCGGGCATCGGCTTGGCGGGCGCGCTCGAGCTGGCGCGCGCCGGCGCGCATGTCGTCATCTCGGGGCGCACCGCGCGCACCAACGACAGCGGCTTGGCCGAGCTGAAGAAGGCGGGCAGCGCGGAAGCCAACCTGCTCGACGTCGGCGATCGCGCGGCGGTGGAGAAGACGGCGGCGGACATCGAAAAACGTCATGGCCGCATCGACATCCTGGTGACGAGCGCCGGCACCAACATCGGCGGCGGCAAGCGGAACCTAAAGACCATGACGCTCGAGGGCTGGGACGACGTGGTGAAGATCAACCTCAACGGCCTGTTCTACTGCTGCTACGCCGTGCTGCCCGGCATGCGCGCGCGCAAGGACGGCGTGATCATCAACATCTCCTCGTGGGCCGGGCGCTACGCGAGCCTGCTCACCGGGCCGGCCTACAACGCCACCAAGCGCGCCGTCATCGCGGTGAGCGAATCGATCAACATCGAGGAATGCGCCAATGGCATCCGCGCCACCTCCATCCTGCCGGGCGAAGTGGCCACGCCGATCATGGAAAAGCGCCCGGTGCCGCCCTCGGCCGAGGAGCGCGCGCGCATGGCGCAGGCCGAGGACTTCGGCAAGGCCATCCTGTTCGTCGCCACCATGCCGGCACGCACCTGCGTGAACGAGCTGATCATGGCGCCGACGTGGAACCGCTTCTATCTGGGCGGGATCGAGGCGAAGAAGTAGTAAATAGGGACAGTCCCTATTTCTGAAAAACAAGAAATAGGGACAGTCCCTATTTTCCTCCGCGTCACCCTTCCGTTCCTGGCGGGGTACTTTGTTTCGTACGTCTATCGCTCGGTCAACGCCATCATCGGGCCGGAGATCGCGCGCGAGCTGGGGTTGTCGGCGGCGGGCCTGGGGTTGCTCACCGGAATCTACTTCTTCGCTTTCGCCGTATTCCAGCTGCCGCTCGGGGTGCTGCTCGATCGCTACGGCCCGCGGCGCGTCAATGCCACGCTGCTCCTCGTCGCCGCGGCCGGCGGCATCTGGTTCGCGCTCGGCCAGACCGCGTTCCAGCTGACCGCCGCCCGCGCGCTCATCGGCCTGGGCGTGTCGGGCTGTCTGATGGCCTCGTTCTCGGCGTTTGCGCTGTGGTATCCGCCCGAGCGCCTCGCGACCATGAACGGCATCGCCTTCGCGAGCGGCATGCTGGGCGCGGTGTTCGCCACGGTGCCGCTGGAAATGGCGCTGCGCGTGCTGCACTGGCGCGAAGTGTTCGGCGGCATCGTCGCGCTCACCGTCCTGGTGAGCCTGGTGCTGTTCTTCGTGGTGCCCGAGCGCGCCGCGGGCCGCAAGGGCGACAGCCTCGTGTCGCAATGGCGCGGCCTCGCGCAGATCGCGCGCGACGGCGCTTTCTGGCGCGCGGCGCTGTGCATCGGCGCGAGCCAGCTCGCGGCGGTATCGCTGTCCACGTTGTGGGTGGCGACCTGGCTGCGCGACGTCGCCGGCTATTCGCAGGCTGAGGTGGCGCGCGCGCTGCTGCTGTTCAGCGTCGCCATGATGTTCGGCTATGTCGGCTTCGGCCGGGCGGCAGACGCGATGGCGCGCCGCGGCCGCAGCACGCTGCCGCTGCTCACGGGCGGCGTGGCGGTGGCCTCGGTGTGCCTCGCGCTGATCACGGCCGGGGTGCGCACCGGCATGGTCGCGCTGTGGACGGTCTTCTTCGTCGCCGCCACGGCGGTCGTGCTGTCGTATTCGCTGTTCTCGCGCCGCTATCCGAAGGAGATGGCCGGGCGGGTCAACACGGCGCTCAACGTCTTCGTGTTTGCGGGCATGTTCAGCGGGCAATGGGCGGTCGGGCTGCTGCTCAACCAATGGCCGCCGACGGCCACGGGCTACGCGCCCGAGGCCTACACCTGGGCGCTCGGCATGCTGTGGCTGGTGCAGTTGGCCGGCCTTGCCTGGCTGTGGTCGGGCCGGCGCCTGTTTGCTACGCCGCGGTAAAGATGTCCTTGTAGGACGTGTACGCCGACGCCGCGAGCACCGGGCCGAGCACCAGCCAGCCCAGGCCGAAGGGAATCGAGGCGAGCACGCCGAATACCAGCAGCACCACGCCGTAGATCAGGAACGGCACGATGTTCTTCAGGCACCCGAAAAAGCTCTCCTTCATTGCGGCGACGGCATCCCTGCCTTGGAACATCACCAGCGCGGGCGCGAACCAGACGGCCATCATCACCGGCACCATCAGCCCCGCCATGATGAGCATGGCGATGATCAGGGTGAAGATTGTGCCGGTCGGCAACGACGCGGGAGCGGTGCCGTCAAACATCCTGTAAAGGCCCACGCCGGAGGAAAGCCCGACCACCAACGCGATCGCCACCGAGGCGACCAGATAGAGGATGCCCACCACGAGCAGCGGCCCGAGCTTCTCGCGAAAGCCGGCGAACAGGTGGCTGACCTGCAACGCGCCGCCTTCGTCCTGCGCGCGCGCGCCGGCGACGAGGCCCGCGCCGAACGCCGGTCCCAAAATGAGCGAGGCGAGCGAGCCGAGCAGCGGAACCAGCGTCAGCACGATGTAGATCAGCAGCATCACCACGATGAGCGCGATCCACACCCCGGGGTTCTTCTTGAACAGCGCCCAGCCGGCCGCGATCCAGTCCCAGCCGCGCTCCGCCGCCACCATCCGCCCGCCTGCCACGTAGGCTCCGGCCATCTCAGCCTCCCTTCGCGTCCCTGCGCCTGACCTTCACCGTGCCGATGGCTTTGGCCACCAGCGAGCCGTCCGCGTTCCTCGCCTCGCCCTCGACGAAGGTCATGCTGCGGCCGTCCCGCAGCACGCGCGCCTCCGCCACCAACCGGTCGCCGCTGCCGCCGCCGATGAAGGAAGTGCTCATGTCGATGGTGACCACGCCGATCGAGTCGGGATGCAGCGTCCTCGCCGCCGTGCACAGCGCCACGTCGAGCAGCGACATGATCACGCCGCCGTGCGCGGTGCCCAGGCTGTTGGTGAAGTGCTCCGGCAGCGCCATCGACAGGCGCGCCGTGCCCTCGCCGAGGGCCTCGGTCACGAGGCCGAGGTGCGAGACGAACGGGATCTTCTTCTGGTAGTCCCGCGTGAACTTGACGTCGGTGCTCACAGGACGGAGAAGCCCCCGTCCACGGCGATCGCCTGGCCGGTGATGTGGCGCGAGGCTTCGGACGCGAGCAGCACCACCAGCCCCTTCAGGTCCTCGTCGTTGCCGAGGCGCTTGGTGGGCGTGAGCTCCAGCACCAGCTTGGCCTGCGCTTCGAGCGTCGCCTGCGTCATCTTCGACGGAAAGAAACCCGGGCAGATGGCGTTGACGGTGATGCCGTGCTCGCCCCATTCCGCGGCGAGCTGGCGCGTGATGCCGACCACGCCGTGCTTGGTGGCGTTGTAGGCCACCGTCTTCACCACGCGCGGGTCGCTCGCGGTGAGCCCGGCGATGGAAGCGATGTTGATGATGCGTCCCCATTTCGACGGGATCATCGACTTCTTGCCGATCAGCTGCGAGGCGAGGAAGGTGCCCGTGAGGTTGAGGTTGACCAGCTTGTCCCAGCCCTCGAGCGGGTGATCCTCGGCGGGCGCCCCCCAGGTGGCGCCGGCGTTGTTGACGAGGATGTCGACCTTGCCGAGCTTGGCGAGGATCTGCTCGAGCACCGGCGCGATCTGCTCGCGCTTGCCGAGGTCGCACACCCACGCGCTCGCCTCGATGCCTTGCGCCTTCAGGTGGGCGACGGCTTGGTCCAGCTCGCCCTGCTTCCTCGCGGTGAGGGCGAGGCGGGCGCCGGCTTCGCCGAGCGCCTCGGCCATCTGCAGCCCGAGCCCGCGCGAGCCGCCGGTGACCAGTGCGATGCGCCCCTTCAGATCGAAAAGCTGCTTGACGTTCATGGGAGTGAATGTTGATATGCGCGCGGCTATGCTAACACCGCCGCACCGCGCCGCGTACACGCGCGCCGAGCTCGAGCGCCTGATCGCGCCGCGCTCCATCGCCGTGGTCGGCGCCTCGCCGCGCGCGGGCGCGTTCGGCATGCGCACGCTCGAAAATCTATCGGGCTTCCAGGGTGAAGTGTTCCCGGTGAACGCGAAGTACGAGGCGATCGGCGCGCAACGCTGCTACCCGTCGCTCGCCGCGCTGCCGCGCTCGCCCGACTGCGTGGTGCTGGTGGTGCCGCGCGACGGCGTGGAAGGCGCGCTCGAGGAGGCGGCCGCCGTGCGCGCCGGCGGCGTCATCGTCTACGCCTCGGGCTATGGCGAGATGGCGCACGAGGACACGGGGCGCGCGCAGCGGCGCCTCGCCGACATCGCGCGCGCGGCGAACATGCCGATGCTCGGGCCCAATTGCATGGGCCTGGTGAACCACGCGTCGCGCGCCGGCATGACCTTCCTCTCCGAGTACGCACGGTCGCCTCGCAATCCCGGGTCGATCGCCGTGGTAAGCCAGTCCGGCGCGCTCGGCTATTCGCTCGCCCAGGCCTGGGACCGGGGCTTGGGCATCCGCTACTTCTTTTCGGCGGGCAACTCGGCGGACGTCGACATCGCCGACCTCGTCGCGGCGATGGCCGAGGATCCGCAAGTGCGCGCGATCGCGTGCCTGTTCGAAGGCGCGCCCAGTGCCGCGCGCATGCTGGAGGCGGGCGAGCGGGCGCGGCGCGCGGGCAAGCCGGTGATCGTGTTCAAGCTCGGCACCAGCGAAGATGGCGCGGCGGCGGCGCGCTCGCATACGGGGTCGCTGGCGGGCTCGGCGGTGGCCTGGCGCGCCCTGTTCGAGCGCGCGGGGTTCATCCCGGTCGAGGACTTCGAGGCGCTGCTCGAGTACGCGTCTTTCTTCGCCGCCGCGGGTGCGCCGGGCGCGCGCGGCGTGGCGGCCATCTCCGGCTCGGGCGGCGCGGGCGTGATGGCCGCCGACAAGGCTGCCGTGCACGGCCTGCCGATGCCGCAGCCGCAGCCGGCGACGGTGGAAAAGCTGCGCGGCATCGTTCCGGAGTTCGGCGCGGCGCGCAATCCCTGCGACCCGACCGGGCAGGTGATCAACAACCCCGAATCGTTCCGCGGCTGCTGCCGCGCGCTGCTCTCCGATCCGCAGTACGGGGTGCTGGTGGTGCCCTCTACCGTCGCCGTGATGGAGACGGCCAAGGACCGCGTGCCGCAAATGGCCGAGGTGGCGGGCGAGCAGGCGAAGCCCGTGGTGCTGGTGTGGCTCTCGGAGTGGCTGCAGGGGCCCGGCGCGGAAGCCTACGAAAAGGACGAGAAGATCCCCGTGTTCCGCTCGATGGAGCGCTGCTTCGCCGCGATCGCGGCGTGGCATGCGCGTGCGGACCGGAAGTTCGAAGCGGCTGCGCGGCTTGCGCCGTCCGGCGCGGCGAGGCAAGCGCGCAAGCGCATCGCCGAGGCAAGAGGCAATCTCACGGAGAGCGAAGCCAAGCGCGTGCTTGCTGCCTACGGCGTGCCGGTGGTGGAGGAGCGTCTCGCCAAGACCGTCGACGAGGCGCGCGCCGCGGCGCGCGCTTTCGGCTATCCAGTGGTCATGAAGGCCGAGTCGCCCACCATCCTGCACAAGACCGAGCTCGGCGTGGTGAAGCTCGGCATCGCCGACGATGCGGCGCTGGCGCACGCCTATGCAGAGATCGAGGCCGCCGCCAAGGGCCACGAACTGCGCGGCGTGCTGGTGCAGCCGATGATCCCGGGAGTGGAAGTGATCGTCGGAGCGCGCGTCGACCCGGTGGTCGGGCCGGTGGTGCTGGTCGGCTCGGGCGGCGTGCTAGTCGAGCTGGTGCAGGACAGCGTCGCCGCGCTGGCGCCGGTGTCGGTAGCGCAGGCGAAGTCGATGCTCGCGCGCCTGAAAGGCTACAAGCTGCTCACGGGCTTTCGCGGCAGCGCGCCGGTCGATATCGACAAGCTGGCTGATGCCGTCGCGCGCATCTCCGAATTCGCGGCGGACTGCGCCGGCGAGATCGAGGAGCTCGACGTGAATCCGATTACCTGCGGCGCGCGCGGCATCTTCGCGGTGGACGCGCTGATCGCCCGCGAGAAGGTGCTATGACCGTGGCGAACCCCGTGCAGTACTTCGGCAAGGACCTCGAGGCGATGTCCTTCGCGGTCAACTACCACAAATGGATCCTGGATTGGCCCGGCCTCGCCGCGCTCGCCGGACGGGCGGGATTCCGCACGGTGCACGCGCACTACTTCGGCATCGCGGGCATACTTCCCTGGTATGTCAATTTCGTCCTGCTCGGCAACTACATCGGCAGCGGCAGCGTGTCGGCCTACGACAGGCTGGTGGTTCCGCTGATGCGGCGCGTCGAGCGCCGCATGCCGCCGATCGTGGGCAAGAACATCGTCCTCGTCGCCCGCAAGGACTGAGCGCGATGGCCGAATCCTGCCGGGCGCCGCGCTGGCCGCAGGACCTGCGGGTCGCGGTGCTGCTGCCGTGCTACAACGAAGGCGCCGCGATCGGCGCCGTGGTGGCGGAGTTCCGCGCCGCGCTGCCCGGGGCGCAAGTCTACGTGTTCGACAACCTGTCCACCGACGACACGGCGGCGAAGGCGCTCGCCGCGGGCGCCCGCGTGCGCCCGGTGGGGCTGCGCGGCAAGGGCAACGTGGTGCGGCGCATGTTCGCCGACGTCGAGGCCGACGTGTACGTGATGGCCGACGGCGACGGCACCTACGATGCGCAGGCTGCGCCGCGGATGGTCGAGCAGCTGGTGACGGACCGCCTGGACGTGGTCCTGCCCGCGCACGCGCTGGTGCCGGGCCTGGCGGTCACGGCCGGCGCGGCGCTCGGGCTGCTGGTCAATTTCGCGATGGCGCGTCGGCTCGTCTTCCGGCCGCGGGCCGAGGAACGCCGGGATTGAACTGGAACGCTCCCGGCCTCGCGCGCTGGCTCGCGGTGCTCGTGCCCGTCGCCTTCGGCGCCCTGTCGGTCCTGCACGGGCAGGACGCGAACTGGGACCTGTACAACTACCACCTGTACAACCCCTATGCATGGCTCCACGGGAAGCTGGACATCGACCTCGCGCCGGCGGGGGCGCAGTCCTACTTCAATCCCGCGCTGGACATCCTGCACTACCTGCTGCTGACGAGCGCCTGGCCGCCGTCCTCCGCCCTGCTGCCGGGCATGGTGCACGGGTTGCATTTCGCGCTGTTGTACGGGATCGCGCGCGCGGTGCTGGCGGAGCTTCCCGCCGCGGATCGCGTGCGCGTCCCGCTGCTGCTGGCGCTGGCGGGCACGCTGAGCGCAAACCTGCTCGCGGGGCTGGGCAACAGCATGGGCGACGCGACGACCTCGGTGTTCCAGCTAGGCGCGCTGCTGGTGTTGGTGTCGCGGGCGCACGCGCTGCGCGACTGGTCGCCCGCGCTCGCCGGCGCGCTGCTCGCCGCCGGCTTCGCGTCGGGACTCGGTGTGGGACTGAAGCTCACCAACGCGGCCTATGCGACTGCCCTGTGCCTCACCCTACTCGCATGCGGGGGAGATCTTCGGGCACGCGTCCGGAACGCACTGTTGTTCGCGATCGGCGCAGCCTCCGGATTCGCGCTGACCGGGGGATTCTGGTTGGTGGAGATGTGGACGCGATTCGGCAATCCACTCTTTCCCCAGTTTGGCGCTCTGTTTCCAAGTCCGCTAGCGCAGTCCATCGGTTCCCTCGACCGCCGATGGCTCCCGGGCGGCGTTCTCGAGGTGTTGGCATGGCCATTCATCCTTTCGTTCGATCCCGGCCGCGTAAGCGAGCTGCGGGTCTATCAGCTGGGTTGGGCCCTGTGCTACGTATCGCTAGTGTGGTGGGCAGCGATGCGGCTGCGACCGGTGTGGCGCGACAGGCTGCAGGGTGTGTTGTCGCCACAAGCTTTGTTCCTGCTGCTGTTTGCCGTCATTAGCTTCGCGATCTGGACGGGACTGTTCAGCATATATAGGTATCTTGTCCCGCTCGAGACGTTGCTGCCCTTGATCCTCTGGGTACTGTTGCATCAGATCGTTCCTTACGAGTGCGCGCGTACATACGCCAAGCGGCTGATCGTTCTCTGCATGGCGACATCGCTGGTTCTCGTGTTCCGCACTTGGGGACACGTGGAGTGGACGGATCCTCCCTTCCGCATTGACGTGCCCGCAGATCTTGACGCGGCGCGGGATACGATCGTGGTGGCTGAGCAGCCTATGGCTTGGCTCGGTGTCGGGTTCCCGCCGCAAACGACGTTCGGCTCGGTGCTTTCAAGCTTTCCGGAGTCACCGCGCTATGCGCAGCAACTTCGGAAGACAATCCTGGAGCGCGGCGGAACCGCGTATGTCATGGTGAACGAGGTGCGTAATACCCGGCTCGACACAGTGGAACGCGTCAATCGCAAGCTCAAGGGATGGGGCGTGCTCGACAGCGCTGCGGGTTGCGCGGCCCTGAGTGGGCTGCTGGAACACACGCGCCTTCGCGCCTCCCTGCGAGACGTCACGGCCACCGGGAATACGGGTGTACGCTGCGAATTGGTCCTGCCGCAGGAGCTGCAGGTCGATCTCGCCGTCCGCAACGACGAGAAGTTCCAGAGCATAGCGCGCCAGGTGGCGCGCTATGCGTTACGGCCGGATGCCGCCAGTTGCCGCACTTACGCGGCGTACTATGGAGACCGGCACCGCCCGTACCGCCTCTGCAGGCTTCGCCCGAGCGCGGCACCCTAGGGCGTCACCAGCTTGAGGCCGGTGATCCCGGCGACGATCAGACCGACGAAGAAAAGCCGCAAGAACGTCGCCGGCTCGGCGAACAGCACGATGCCGAGGAGCACGGTGCCCGCGGCGCCGATGCCGGTCCACACCGCGTAGGCGGTGCCGATCGGCAGCGTGCGCACCGCGAGCGCGAGGAGCACCACGCTCACCACCATCGCCAGCCCGGTCCACACGCTGGGCCACAGGCGCGTGAAGCCGTCGGTGTACTTCAGGCCGATGGCCCAGCCGATCTCGAACAGGCCGGCGACGGCAAGCAGCAGCCAGGCCATGGCGTCAGCCCTTCAGCTGCAGCGATTTCAGCTCGAGGAACTCCTCCAGCCCGTACACGCCCGCCTCGCGGCCGTGCCCGGACTGCTTGAAGCCGCCGAAAGGCGCGTTCATGTTGAAGGCGCCGCCATTCACGTCGATCTGCCCCGCGCGAATGCGCCGCGCCACGGACTGCGCGCGCGCGTCGTCCTTCGACCACACCGCGCCCGCGAGCCCGTAGGGTGAGTCGTTGGCGATCCGCACCGCTTCATCCTCGTCCTGGTAGGGGATGATCGAGAGCACCGGCCCGAAGATCTCTTCCTGGGCGATGGTCATCGAGTTCTTCACCTTGCCAAACACGGTCGGTTTCACGAAGTAGCCGCCGGGCAGGCCTTCGGGTGCGTCCGCGCCGCCCGCGAGGAGCTCGGCGCCTTCCGCGACGCCTTTCTTGATGTAGCTGCGAACGCGCTCGAGCTGCATCTTCGAAGACAGCGGACCGAGCCGCGTGGACTCCGAGAGCGGGTCGCCGAGCGTGAAGCCCTTGGCGGCTTCCGCCGCGAGCTTCGCGGCTTCTTCGTACTTCGAGGCGGGCACCAGCATCCTCGTGAGCGCGGTGCAGGTCTGGCCCGAATTGAGGAAGCAGCCGTTCACCGTGCCCTTCACCGCGGCGGCGAGGTCGGCGTCCTCCAGGATCACCGAGGCGCTCTTGCCGCCCAGTTCCAGCGCGACGCGCTTGACCTGCTGCGCGGCGACCTCGGAGATGCGTTTTCCTGCGCGCGTCGAGCCGGTGAAGGAGATCATGTCGACCTTCGGGTGCTTCACCAGCGCTTCGCCCACCACCGGCCCGTAGCCGGTGACGAGGTTGAACACGCCCTTGGGCAGGCCCGCGGCCTCCACCACTTCGGCGAGGATGAACGCGTTGAAGGGCGCGATCTCCGAGGGCTTGAGCACCACCGTGCAGCCGGCGGCGAGCGCCGGCGCGACTTTCAGCGCGATCTGGTGCAGCGGGTAGTTCCACGGCGTGATCGCGCCGACCACGCCCACCGGATCCTTCACCACCACCGAGTTGCCGACGCGCTCCTCGAACTTGAACTCCCCGGCGATCCTCGCGTAGTTGGCGAAGTTGGCGATCGGCAGGCCGGCCTGGATGCGCCCGGCGAGCTTGATCGGCATGCCGACTTCCTGCGCGATGGTCTTCGCCAGCTCGTCGGCGCGCGCCTTCAGGCCGTCGGAGATCTTCTGCAGGTATTCGGCGCGCTTCCCGGGCGGTGTCCGGCTCCAGTCCTCCAGCGCGGCGCATGCCGCCGCGACGGCGGCGTCGATGTCGCGCTCGCCGCCGGCGGGGACGGTGCCCATCACCTCGCCGGTGCCGGCGTTGTGCACCTCGATCGTTTCCTTCGTGGACGGGGCGGCCCACTGGCCGCCGATGAACAGCTTGTCGCGCATGAGCATGGGATAATCCTTTGCCAAGAAGGGCGGTACTTTAACGCCCCGCCGCGCGCCGCGGCAACGAGGGGAGACCGTGCAGGGATCGAGCCAGTACCGGCTACTGACCGAGCGCCGCTTCGGCCCGTTCTTCGGCGTGCAGTTCCTCGGCGCGTTCAACGACAACGTCTTCAAGCAGGCGCTGGTGATCCTGCTCGCCTACCAGACGGCGAGCTTCACCACGATGTCCTCGGACACCCTGCAGAACCTCGCGCAGGCGCTGTTCATCCTGCCGTTCTTCCTGTTCTCCGCCACTGCCGGCCAGATCGCGGACAAGTACGAGAAATCGACGCTCATCACGATCACCGTGACGATCGAGCTCGCGGTGATGACGCTCGGCGCGGTGGGCCTTTTCACGCAGAACCTGACGCTGCTGCTGGGCGCGCTGTTCCTCGGCGGGGTGCAGTCCGCGCTCTTCGGCCCGGTGAAGTACGCCATCCTGCCGCAGCACCTGAACGACACCGAGATCGTCGGCGGCAACGGCATGGTGGAGATGGGCACCTCGATCGCCATCCTGCTCGGCATGGTCTACGGCGGCTGGATGATCACGCAGCCGGGCTGGGGCGTCGCCGGCGTCGCGGTTTCGGCGATGGCGTTCGCGGCAGCCGGCATCCTGCTTTCGCGTTTCATTCCGAAGTCGCCCGCGCCGTCGCCCGAGCTGAGGATCAACTGGAACCCGCTGACCGAGACCTGGCGCAACCTGCGCTTCACCGCGCAGAACCGCACGGTGTGGAACTCGATCCTCGGCATCTCGTGGTTCTGGTTCTACGGCGCGATGTTCATCACGCAGTTTCCGAACCTCTCCAAGAACGTGCTCGGCGCAGCCGAACACGTGGTGACGCTGCTGCTCATCGTCTTTTCCGTGGGCATCGGCGTGGGCTCGCTGCTGTGCGAGCGGCTCTCCGGCAGGAAGATCGAGATCGGCCTGGTGCCCTTCGGCTCCATTGGCCTCACGCTGTTCGGCATCGACCTGTGGCTCGCCGCCGAAGGGCATGCGCCGCACGGCGCGCAGACGCTCGCCGAGTTCGCGGGCGACCCCACGCACTGGCGCATGCTCGCCGATCTGTTCCTGCTGGGCCTGTTCGGCGGCTTCTACATCGTGCCGCTCTACGCGCTGGTGCAGACGAGGAGCGACCCCGCCCACCGCTCGCGCATCATCGCCGGCAACAACATCCTCAACGCCGCCTTCATTGTCGCGGCGGCGGTGCTGGCGATCGGCCTGTTTGCCGCGGGGCTCAGCATCCCGCAGCTGATCCTCGTCACCGCGCTGCTCAATGCGGTGGTGGCGATCTACATCTACTCGCTGGTGCCCGAGTTTCTGATGCGCTTCCTCGTCTGGATGCTGGTGCACTCGGTGTACCGGCTGGAGAAGAGCGGCCTCGAGCGCATCCCCGACGAAGGGGCGGCGCTCATCGTCGCCAACCACGTGAGCTTTGTCGACGCGCTGGTGATCGCCGCCGCGGTGCGCCGCCCGGTGCGCTTCGTCATGGATCACCGCATCTTCGGGATTCCGGTGCTGAACTTCGTCTTCCGCACCGGCAAGGCGATCCCCATCGCCTCGTCGAAGGAAGACCCGGAGATGATGGAGCGCGCCTTCGCCGAAGTTGCGGCGGCGCTGCGCGCGGGCGACCTCGTGTGCATCTTCCCGGAGGGACGCATCACGGACAGCGGCGAGCTGTTTCCGTTCCGCCCGGGCCTGACGCGCGTCCTTGAAGAGACGCCGGTGCCCGTAGTGCCGATCGCGCTGCGCGGCCTGTGGGGATCGTTCTTCTCCCGCATGGGCGGCTCGGCGATGACGCGGCCCTGGCGCATGCGGCCGTTCGCGAAGATCGGCGTGGCGGTGGGCGAGGCGGTGCCGGCGGCGCAGGCGACGCCGGAAGGGATGCAGGCCACGGTGCAGCAACTGCGCGGGGATTGGCGCTGAATGTGGAGGAGCCGAATATGAGCCATCTGCGGCAGGACATCCTCGAATGGGCGCAGGCGGGGCGCATCGCCCCGGAGCGCCTGCGCCGCGCGCTCGACGTCGGCGGCGTGCTGCCGGACCGAGCGCAATGGCGCCGGTTTCTCGACCGGCTGCTTCTGTGGCTCGGCGCCGTGATGCTCGGCGCGGCCGCGGTCTTTTTCCTCGCCTACAACTGGGACGACCTTGGCCGCTTCGCCAAGTTCGGGCTCGCCCAGGGGCTGATCGTCGGGGCGCTCGCCGTTCTCTGGTGGCAGGGCCTGGAGCGGGCGGCGGGCAAGGCGGCGCTGCTCGCCGCGGCGATCTTCACCGGCGCGCTGCTCGCGCTCATCGGCCAGACCTACCAGACCGGCGCCGACCCGTTCGAGCTGTTCGCCGCCTGGGCAGCGGCAATCCTGCCCTGGGCGCTGCTCGGACGCTTCGCCGCGCTCTGGGTGCTGTGGCTCGCGCTCGTCAATCTGGCGGTGGTGCTCTACTTCCAGGCGTTCCACGGCCTCTTCGGCGTGTTGTTCGGCCCTGAGCGGCAGCTGTGGCTGCTCTTCGGCCTGAATACGATCGCGCTCGCCGTGTGGGAGGGCCTCGCGACGGCGAGCGTCGCGTGGCTGCGCGAGCGCTGGGCGCCGCGCCTCATCGCGACGGCGAGCGGCGGGCTCGCCACCGCACTCGTGTTGATGGAGATCTTCGACCGGCATGTCGCCGGCTGGGGCTGGGCGGCCTGGCTCGGGTGGATGGCGGCAGGCTACGCTGTCTACCGGCGGCGGCTGAAGGATCTGTACGTGCTCGCAGGCGGCGTGCTGTCCGCCGTGATCGTGGTCGCCTCGCTGCTCGTGCGTGGGCTCTCGGAGGTGCGCTTCGAGGCGGGCGCGTTCCTGCTCATCGGCCTGGTGGTGATCGGGATGTCCGCGGCGGGCGGCTTCTGGCTGAAGAATGTCGCGAACGAGGAGGACGCATGAGCGCGATCGATCGGGAAGCCCTGTGGGCGCGCCTGCGTGACGCAGGGCTGGTGGAAGGGGCGTCGCCGGACGTTTCCGCCTCGCGCTCCCCGTGGTTCGTGCGCGTGATGCTGGGCATCGCCGGGTGGATCGGCGCGATGTTCCTGCTCGGATTCGCCGGCCTGGGCTTTGCCTTCCTGATGGAGAGCGCGGCGGCGTCGTTCCTGGCGGGCGCGGTCGTCTGCACGGGCGCGGCCTTCCTCTACCGCTCGTCTCCGCACAGCGACTTCCTGAACCAGTTCGGCCTGGCGGTGAGCCTCGCCGGGCAGGCGCTGATGGGATTCGCCGTGGTGCGCTGGTTCGAACATTCCTTCGGCGCAGCCGCCCTCGCGCTCGCGCTGCAGCAGGCGGTGCTCTTCGTGCTCGTGCCGAATTTCATCCACCGGGTCTGGACCTCGTGGACCGGTGCGTACGCCGCCGTGTACGCCCTCGGTCACCTGGGGCTGCACGCCTTTTCGCCGGCGGTGGTCACGTTCGGCTTCCTCTGGCCCTGGCTTGCGGAGTTCGATCATCCGCGCCGTGGAGAGCTGTTGCGCGCCGGGGGCTACGGGCTCGCGCTCGCGGCGGTACAGACCGCTGTGATGCACGGCGGGCTGCTCGGACTCCTCCTGTGGCAGACCGGAGACGCAGCCCCGGCGGTCCTGTGGGCCGGAAACCTCGCCTCGGGCCTGGTGCTCGTCTGGGCGGTGCTGCGGCTGCTGAAGCGAGAGGGGGTGGGCCTCGGCGAGCCGCATGGGCGCATCGCGCTCGCGGGCGCGGTGCTTCTCGCTCTCATCTCCCTCAAGGCGCCGGGCGTGGGGCCGGCGGCCTCGATCCTCATCGTCGGATATGCCAACGGCAATCGCGTGCTCGCGGGGCTCGGCGTGGTTGCGCTGCTCGGCTACCTGTCCCACTACTACTACGCGCTGCACGCCACGCTGCTCGAGAAGTCGGCGCTGCTCGCCGCCGCCGGCCTCGTGCTGCTCGCGGCGCGCTGGGGACTGCGGCGCTGGTGGCCCGCGGAGGAGACGCGTCATGCGTAAGGCGCTGGCGATACTGGCAGGCCTGGCCGTCCTCGCGGCGGCCAACTGGACGATCCATTCGCGCGAGCGGCAGCTCGCCGACGGCACAGTGGTGCTCCTCGAGCTCGCGCC
>Ga0209705_10000242_pt1 | contig 28187 bp, 17 predicted proteins | sample PPLLaktember2015_5_FD_187262 | JGI IMG/M metagenome (GOLD analysis project Ga0209705, IMG submission 187262) | Freshwater sediment microbial communities from Prairie Pothole Lake near Jamestown, North Dakota, USA - PPLs Lake P8 Core (1) Depth... | ecosystem: Environmental > Aquatic > Freshwater... | reverse complement strand
AGACTGTTCTTCCTCTGGAATTCGAGGGCGGACTTCAACTGGTCGGCGGAGAGGATCTTTTCCCGCAGGAGCAGCTCGCCCAGGTTTGATGCCATTTTTTATCCCGTAATCTTATCTTTATGGACAAATCCTGTCAATTGAAGCAAGCCTTGGGTGGCCTTATCTCTTAGGGACGTTTGGGCGGCCGTATCTTTTCTCATTCGTATCGTTTTCACGGTTCCCGAGACTGCTCTCCGATAGGCCCCATTCTCCTCCAGTGCCAAAATGCGTCAATCACCCGGGGTGAGCATTGCCTGGGTGAAAATACCAAAAATTGTCTCACCCCGGGGGGTGAGTGGGCCCCTCCCTCCGGGGAACGGCCCGACATCTAAATGGCCCCCCTGGAGATTCAGGCACAAACCCTTCGCCCCCGGAAATCCTCGTTTAAGGGGATTCCGTCGCGCCTGAGGTAGGCGATACTCGGAGGTGCGGAGACGCCCATGAACTCGTTCGTTTTTTGGCTCGACAGGCCGTTCAATCCACGCCGCATCGCCAAGCCGATACGGCGCCGAACCCGCCTTGTGACCATTCGTTACAGAGGATCGTTCGCCCGGTCGGCGATCAAAGCCCTGATCGTGCTCATGCTTCTGGCGATCATGTCGAATGTCATCGGCGAACGGACGAGCCCGACCTTGGATGCGAACGAAGTCGCCGCGAAGTCCGGGGCGGCCCGGATCCCCCGCTAGACCTTACCCGGAAGCGTCCCGATCGAGGATGGCCTTCATGGCCTCTTCCGATGTCCGGGCGGACCGCAGGGCCTGCATGAGCGGCCTGTTCTGGGAGGCCCGGCTGGCCAGGCCGAGGAGTTCGACTTGCGCCTCGGGCCTTTGCGCCGGTGACAAGATGAGAAAGACGACCTCGATAGGCTTGTCCGTGGCCACGTCGGCGACGCCTTCTCTGGTCAAACCCAGGGCGATGACCGGAGCGGCCAATCCCTCCGCGCGGACATGAGGGAAGGCCACTCCCTCGTTGAAGAACGTGGAGCCCTGGGCTTCCCGTTCCATGATGGCCTCGAAGAGGCTTTCGGCGGGTCCGATCCTCGCTTCCCTTCCGACCGTCGAAGCCAGGGTCCTCAGCACGGTTTCCTTGTCGACGGCAGTCTCCCAGATCACGATGCGCCGGGGAGACGATACGTCACCGAGGCGGGGGCGGCCGATCGGCCGGGCACCCGATGCCTCGGCCGGCGCGGCGGTCGGGGCTTCTTCCGGCAGCTCAGGCCGAACCGGGGCGGAGGCCGGCCGCGGCTCGCGTGTATCGACGACGATGATCGTGGCCTGGCGGGCGTTCTTGACGAGATCTTCGACGACGGTCTTGTTCCGTCCCATCCGCTTCCAGGGCGGCCGGGGACTGGCCTTGCCCACGACGATGTGGCCGACCCTGTATTCCTCGGCGAACCTGAGGATGGTGTCGGCGATGTCTTCGCCCTTATACGTGAAGACCATGGCCCCCAGCTTCTTGGCCAGAGTCAGCGTGTCGGCGAGAGAGCGTTGGACTTGAGCGTCAATGACCGTGGCCTCCTCGGACGGCGTCTGGACATAGACGGCATACCAGTTCCGGTTGAATCGTCCCGCCAGGCGCGAGCCGTAGCGCAGCAGCCTTTCGCTGTTCGGGCCGTGCGAGCTCAGGCAGACCATGACCTGGTCCGAAGATGAGCCTCCCTCCGCGCCTTGAGCCTCGCGCCGGCGCAGGTCGATCTGGGCCGCGAGCTCGCGGAGCGTCAGCTCGCGGAGCCTCTCCAGATTGGACTCCCTGAAAAAGTTGGCCATCGCCGTTTCGATGCGCTCGGACGGGTAGATCTTTCCGTCTTCGAGGCGCTTCCGGAGGTCCGCGGTCGCCAGGTCGACGTCGACGATCTCGTCGGCTTCGGCCAGGATGGAATCCGGAAGGCGCTCGCGGACCTTGACCCCGATGGCCGTCTCCACGATGTTGTAGAGGCTTTCGAGGTGCTGGACGTTGAGCGTGCTGATGACGTGGATCCCCGCCGCGAGGATATCCTGGACATCCTCGTATCGCTTGGCGTTCCCGCTGCCCGGAACGTTCGTGTGAGCGAGCTCGTCGATGAGCGCCAGCTGCGGCTTGCGGTCGATGATGGCCTTCGCGTTCATCTCCTCGATGGCGATGCCGTGGTACTCCCGGACGCGGCGGGGAACGACTTCCAGGCCCTCGGCCAGACTGGCGATGTCCGCCCGGCCATGCGTTTCGAGGAGGCCGATGACGACGTCGATGCCCTCGCCCTTGAGCCGGTGGCCTTCCTGGAGCATCTGATAGGTTTTGCCGACGCCGGCCGAGTATCCGAGGTAGATCTTCAGCCGTCCCCGCTGGGACCGGCGGATCATCCTGAGAAACGCGTCGGCCCTATCTTCCGGCATGGCGGACTCCGTCAAGAGCCAGGTTCAGACGCAGGACGTTCACCCGGGGCTCGCCCAGGATGCCCAGGGTGCGGCCTTCGGTGCAGGCCTCGATCTGGGCCAGGACCTCGGCCTGGGCGAGGCCCCGGGCCTTGGATACCCGGGGGGCCTGACGCCTCGCATTCTCCGGAGAGATATGGGGGTCAAGCCCGCTTCCCGAGGCTGTCACAGCGTCGACGGGCACCGGGGTCTCGGGGGCCAGTCCGTTCTCCTCCCGGTATTCGGCGATCCGCCCGAGGACGGTCTCCACGAGGTCCTTCGACAAAGGTCCGAGATTCGTCCCCCCCGACCGTTCGCCGTCGTATCCCTGACCCGCCGCCGAGGGGCGGGGGTGAAAATATGCCGGGGACGAGAACGGTTGGCCGATCAGGCTCGACCCGATGACGGTTTCGTCCCGAACGACGAGCGAACCGTTGGCCCGGCCGGGAAAAAGGCCTTGCGCGAGGACCCAGGCGGCGAGGGGGTAGAGGCCGCACAGGATGACGGCCAGTATGGCCACGGCCAGGAACGACCTCCGGAGATCGTCCAGCCAACCCTTCGTTTTCACGTGTTCTTCCTCATGTTAGATAAGATTCATGGCATTGACAATGATATCGATGAGCTTGATCCCCGGGAAAGGGGCGATGAGCCCGCCCAAGCCATAGATCAGGAGATTGCGCCGGAGGAGGGCCGCTGATCCCAGCGGCCGGAAACGCACCCCGCGGAGCGCCAGGGGGACGAGCGCGATGATGATCAAGGCGTTAAATATGACCGCGCTCAGGATGGCGCTCGCCGGCGACCGGAGCCCCATGATGTTGAGGGGCGCGATAACGGGGAAGACGCCGACCAGCAGGGCCGGGATGATGGCGAAATACTTGGCCACGTCGTTGGCCACGCTGAAGGTCGTCAGCGCGCCCCGCGTGATGAGCATTTGCTTGCCGATCTCGATGACCTCGATCAGCTTCGTCGGGTTGGAATCGAGGTCGACCATGTTGCCGGCCTCCTTGGCGGCCTGGGTCCCCGTGTTCATCGCCACGCCGACGTCCGCCTGGGCCAAAGCGGGGGCATCGTTCGTGCCGTCGCCGGTCATGGCCACGAGGCGGCCGGCCGCCTGCTCCCTTCGTATGAGCGCCAGCTTGTCTTCCGGCTTGGCCTCGGCGACGAAATCGTCGACCCCCGCTTCCCGGGCGATCGCCGCCGCGGTGAGGGGGTTGTCACCGGTGATCATGACCGTCTTGATGCCCATGGCCCGGAACCGCTCGAAGCGGTCCTTCAGGCCGCCTTTGACGATGTCCTTGAGATGGACGACGCCCAGGACCCTGTTTTCGTCGGCCACAAGGAGAGGCGTCCCTCCCTGGAGGGCGATATGACTGACCGAGTCCCCGACCTCGAGGGGGATGCTTGCGCCGGTGAATTCGCGGATCGCGTCCGGGGCCCCTTTCCTGATGCGGTGCCCCTCGAAGTCCACGCCGCTCATGCGGGTCTGGGCGGAGAACGGGACAAACGCGGCACCGGCCATGTCGGCGATGGAGCGTTCTCGCAGGCCGTATGTCTTTGCCAGGACGACGATGCTCCGCCCTTCGGGTGTTTCGTCGGCCAGGGACGCGAGCTGGGCCGCGTTGGCCATCTCCTCGACCGTGACGCCCGGCGCCGGGAGAAACGCCGCGGCCTGGCGGTCGCCCAAGGTGATCGTCCCGGTCTTATCGAGGAGGAGTACGTCGACGTCGCCCGCGGCTTCGACGGCGCGCCCGCTCATGGCCAGGACGTTCTTCTGGACCATGCGGTCGATGCCGGCGATCCCGATCGCGTTCAGCAGGCCGCCGATCGTCGTCGGGATCAGGCAAACGAGCAGGGCGACGAGCACGGTCGTCGTCAGGACGACCCCGGAATACCCGCCGAACGATCGCAGGGACATGATGACGACCAGGAAGATGATCGTCAGGGCCGAGAGCAGGATGGTCAGGGCGATCTCGTTCGGCGTCTTTTGGCGCCGGGCCCCTTCGACGAGGCCGATCATCCGGTCGAGGAAGCTCGTCCCGGGATCGGCCGTGACGCGGACCTTGATGCGGTCGGACAGGACGCGCGTCCCGCCGGTGACCGCGCTCCGGTCGCCGCCCGCCTCGCGGATGACCGGGGCGGACTCGCCGGTGATGGCGGATTCGTCCACCATCGCCGCGCCCTCGACGATCTCCCCGTCGGCCGGGATGATCTCGCGGGCGGAGACGATGACCAGGTCCCCCTTGCGCAGGCGCTCGGCGGGGACGGGCTCGAGCGTGCCGTCAGCCCGCAGGAGGCGGGCCGTGAGGCGGGCCCGGGTCTTGCGCAGCTCGTCGGCCTGGGCTTTGCCCCGGCCTTCGGCCATCGCTTCGGCGAAATTCGCGAATAGGACCGTGAACCAGAGCCAGAGGGATATCTGGATGGCGAAGCCCGCCGGCTCGCCCTTCGATCTCATCAACAGGCCGGCCGTCGTCAGCAGCGCCCCGATCTCGGTAACGAAGATGACGGGGTTCTTGAGCAGGTGGAACGGATCGAGCTTCCTGGCCGCGGCGAGCGCCGCCCGGCCCACGATGGCCTTGCCGAACAGAGAGCGGTTCTGGGCACGCATGGTCATCCTCGCCTAATACAGGATCCCCGATCCGGTCATGAGGAATTGCTCGACGATGGGGCCGAGGGCCAGCGCGGGCAGGAAGGTCAGGGCGCCGACGACGAGGACGGTGCCGATAAGGATGATGACGAAGGTCGGGCCGCTCGCGGGAAAGCTCGCCTCGCTCGGCGGCAGGACCTTCTTTCCGGCCAGGCTTCCGGCCAGCGCCAGGACCGGCACGATCACCCCGAACCGGCCGAAGAGCATGGCCAGGGCCAGAGTGATGTTGTAGGGGACCGAATTGCCGTTCAGTCCGGCGAAGGCGCTGCCGTTGTTGCCCGCGCCCGAAGAGAAGGCGTAGAGGATCTCGCTCAGCCCGTGCGGTCCGGCATTGGTCGTCCCCGCCAAGCCCCACCTCGCGGCCGCGGCCCAGGCGGAGAAGCCGAGGATGCAGAAGACCAGGATGAGAACCGCCAGGACGGACACCTTCACGTCATGGGCTTCGATCTTCTTGCCCATATACTCCGGGGTCCGCCCGACCATCAGGCCGGTCAGGAAGACGGCCAGGATGACGAAGATCAGCATCCCATAAAGCCCCGAGCCCACGCCGCCGAAGACCACTTCGCCGAGCTGGATGTTGAACAGCGGGACGAGACCGCCGAGCGGGGTGAACGAATCGTGCATGGAATTGACCGCCCCGCAAGAGGCCGCTGTCGTGACGGATGCGAATAGGCTCGATGCGGCGATGCCGAAGCGGGTCTCTTTGCCCTCCATATTGCCGCCCGCGGAGCTGGCCCCCGGCGCCTGCAGGCGGGAATTGCCGGCCGCCTCGGCCCTCCAGCAGACCAGAACGGCGGCCAGGAAAAGAATGGCCATGGCGCTCCAAACCGCCCAGCCGTGCTTCTGGTCCTTGACCTTCCGGCCGAGGTAGTACGTCAAGCCGCTCGGGATGAGCAGAATGGCCAGCATCTGGACGAAGTTCGAAAGAGGCGTCGGATTCTCATAAGGGTGGGCGGCGTTGGCGTTGAAGAAGCCGCCGCCGTTCGTCCCCAGGATCTTGATGGCCGCCTGCGAAGCCACAGGCCCCTGGGCGATGGCCTGAAGGGCCGCGCTTTCGACCGTCGCGGCCCGGACGGAAGGCTTGAAGTTCTGGATCGTCCCTTGCGAGGTCAGGACGAGCGAGAAGACGATCGAAAGGGGCAGCAGGAGATAGAGGTTGATGCGGACGAGATCGACCCAGAAGTTCCCGACGGTCTTGGACGACTTCCGGGCGATGCCCCGGACGAGGGCCGCGGCCGCGGCGATGCCGGCGGCCGCCGAAACGAAATGATGAAAGACGAGCCCGACCATCTGGGAAAAAAATGACAAGGTCGCTTCTCCCGCATAGTTCTGCCAGTTCGTATTGGTCGCGAAGCTGGCCGCGGTGTTGAAGGCCAGGTCCGACCGGACGGGCCCGAATCCTTGAGGATTGAGCGGGAGAAGATGTTGAAGGCGAAGCACGGCGTACGTGAACAGCAGCCCGGCCAGGCTGAAAACGATCAGGGACCGCGCATAGCGGCGCCAATCCTGTTCCGTTTTCGCATCGACGCCGAGGATCCGATAGATCAGGCGCTCGACCGGCTTGACCGGACGGTCCAGCCAGGTCCTTCCCTCAGGCTCGAGGACCCGGGCGAGATAGAGTCCCAGCGGCTTCGTGACCGCTGCCAGAAGGCCGACGAAGAGGCCGAGTTGAAGCCAGCCGGAAAGGTCCATAGCCCATCACCTCTCAGAACTTCTCGGGCCGCAGGACGCTCAAAAGGAGATAGCCGATGAGCAGGAGCCCGATGATGAAACCCAGGATGACGGACATCGTCAGAGCCTGTCGGCCCTTTCTTTCGGGAACCGATCGGACCTTCTCAGGGTGAAGGTGAAGTCGGAGCCTTTGCCTTCGCCGCTCTCCACCCCCACCGTTCCGCCGTGGGCCTCGACGATCTCCTTGACGATGGCCAGGCCGAGCCCCGCGCCCGTCTCGTCCCGGCGGCCGGGAACCCGGAAGAAGGGCTCGAAGACCCTGGACAGGAACACCGCCGGGATGCCCTCGCCCGTATCGGATACGTGAAAGCGGACCCAGGCCTCGTCGGCCTCGGCGGTCAACGCGATCCGGCCGCCGGGCGAGGTGTGTTTGAGCGAGTTCGAAAGAAGGTTGCCGAAGACGTGGCCGATCCGCGTCGTGTCCACCCAGACGTCGGGAAGATCGCCCGGGACGTCGGATTGAAGCGCCACCCCGCTGTCTTGGGCCGTCCGGCTGAAGGATCCGGCGGCATCCCCGACGATCGACCTCGGGGAGAGGGACTGGAATTCCATCTGGGCCTTGCCCGATTCGAAGCGGCTGAGATCCAGAAGGCTATCGAGGATCTCGTGAAGGCGGTCGCTGTCATCGCGGGCCGTCATCAGGAGATCCGCTTGCTTTTCGTTCAGGGACCCGATCTTCTCGCCGAGGAGGAGATGGATGGCCATGCGCACCGAGGTCAGAGGGGTGTTCAGCTGGTGGGACACGGTCCGGACGACGCCCCTTTTGATCTCGTCCTGCTGCCTGAGCTGGGTCACGTCCTTGAGGACGAGGATCACTCCGGTCGTCAGGCGCTCGTTGTCCAGGATCGGCACGGCCTCGGGGCGATAGTAGCGCTCTTCGCCGTTCACGAATTGCTGGATGGATCTCCGGCCTTCGAGCGAAGCAGGGCGTCCTTCCTGGCGCACGTTAAGGCAGAGATCGGCCATCCACCCGAACGGCAGGTCCCCCACGGATACGCCGGGCTTCAGGCCAAAGATGCTCCGGGCGGATTCCGTGGCCACCTCGACCCTCCCCTCCGTGTCCACGACCGCGACGGCATCGGGCAGGCTGTCAAAAGCCTGCTGCGTGGCCTTCTGGATGCGGAGGAGCTTGGCCTGGTCCGTCCTGCGGAACTCCCGGAGGCTCGCGGCCATGGCGTTGAACGCTGCCGAGAGGTGCCCGATCTCGTCCCGGGAATCGCCGGCCACGACGAGGTCCAGGTTGCCGCGCCGGATCTCGTCCGCCGACCTGATGAGCCTGTGGATGGGCCGGAGGACCCATCTCCTGGTGAAAAAGACAAAAACGACGGCCAGGGCTGTCCCGACCGAAAGGAGAATGTACATCTGCCTTCGTGCGGACGCGGCGCCCCGGCGGGCGCGGTCATTGGCCTCGCTCATGTTCTGCTGGTTCAGCTGCAGGATCTCTTCGGCCTGGTTCTTGATCTGTCCGAAAAGCGGAAGGAGCCCCGCGAAATAGGCCTGACTCCTGGCCTCCGCGGGTTGGGCCGGATCCGTGACGCCTTTCAGGAGGGTTTCGTACTGTCTGAAAAGGTCCCGGAGCCGGGCGGCCTTCTCTCCCTCGGCCGGCAGGGTGATATTGTTCAGCGCGGCTTCGAGGGACTCTTCAAAAGCGGCCTGATTGTCTCGGATCAGGTCGTTCCCCTCCCGCGCATGGCCGAGAAGAACGAAGAGGATCCCGCTGTCGATGCGCTCGAGGGCTTCCTTCATCTGCTGGCAGGCGATGACGCTCCGGTAATTTTCGCGCAGGATGACGTCGATCGAAGCGCCCAGCCTCGAGAGATGGAGAACGCTCTGGGTCCCGATGACGACGATGATGACGAGAAGCGCGCCGAATCCGAGAGAGATCTTTTGGCGTAGACCAAGCATGGTGTCTTTCCTTCAGCCCTTATTAAAAGCAAGGTTCATGCCACCGATTTCATGATCTAATTTATTGATAATGAACAAGAAAGATAGTCCGGGCGAACGCAGAGCTTGCGTCATTCAACAGATCGCGGTATTTCCCATTGAAAAGTGCAATGCGTCCTGGCTCACAAAACACACGACGCTGGAAGCCCGCCGGGTGTCAAATGCCGTACTGTTTTCTCCGCCGCCAGAGGGTGGCCTGGTCGATGCCGAGGACGGCCGCCGCTTCCTGGAGAGACTTGGAGCTTGCGAGAATTCGCCGGATGTGGGCTTCCTCGAGCTTGTCGAGGCTGACGGGGTCGCCGATCTTGATATCAGCCCCTCGCGGGGAGAGATGCGCGGGGAGGCACTCGAGGCCGATGCGGTCGGCCGGGCAGAGGATCACGGCCCGCTCGATGGCGTTGCTCAATTCCCTGAGGTTCCCCGGCCATTGATAAGCGGCCAGTACCCGGAGGGCTTCATCGCTGAATCCCAGGAATGAGCGGTGATTGTTCCGGGCATGGAAGGCCAGCAGACGCTCCGCCAGGACCGGCACGTCGTCCGGCCTCTCCCGGAGAGGGGGGATCTCGATCGGGATGACGCTGAGGCGGAAATAGAGGTCCTCGCGGAACCGGCCTGCCTTGACGGCGTCCCCGAGGTCCGTGTTCGTGGCGGCGATCAACCGCACATCGGCCTTTCGCGTGATGGTGTCGCCGAGGCGCTCGTATTCCCGGTCCTGGACAAAACGCAGGAGTTTGGGCTGAAGGGCGAGCGGCAGGTCGCCGATCTCGTCCAAGAGAAGCGTCCCGCCATCGGTTGCGGCGATCCGGCCCGGGTTATCGCGGACGGCCCCCGTGAAGGCCCCCTTCACGTGCCCGAAGAGCTCGCTTTCCAGGAGCTCGGGAGAGAACGAAGGGCAGGAGATAAGGCTGAACGGCTTGGCCGCCCGGCTGCTCCAGGAGTGGATGGCCCGGGCCAGGACGGTCTTGCCTGTCCCGCTCTCCCCGGTGAGGAGAATGGTGGCTTCGGAGGCCGCAGCCTGACGCGCCACGTTCACGGCCCGCTGCATCCGGGGGCTCGAGCTCGAGAAATCGGTCTCCGGACGCTGGCGCCCGAGGTCCTCTTGGAGCGCCTCGACCTTCCGCTCCAGGGACCGGACTTCAAACACCTTCCGGACCGCCAAGTTGATCTGGGCCGGCGTGAATGGCTTGGGGATGTAATCGGTGGCTCCGCGCCGGATCGCCTCGACAGCCGTGTCGATTGACGCGTAGGCCGTGATGACGATGATCTTGAGCCAGGGCGTGGCCGCCAGGAGGGCAGGGATGAGGTCGAGACCGTCGTCCGTGCCCAGCCGGAGATCCACGAAAGCGAGCTCGAAGGACCTGCGCGAGGCCTCGGACAGGGCATCTTGAAAGTTGCTGACGGCGGTGACCTTGTGGCCTTCGGTTTCGAGACAGATCGTCAGCGTCTTCCGGATGCTGAGCTCGTCGTCCACGACGAGGATGTGGAGGGGGAAATCGGCGACCGGGCTGCTCTCTTCGGGCCCCATTGTGCTATCCCTCAAGTGCGTCAAGCATAATGAACAACGGAGCTAAAAGCAATCCGGCTCATTCGCGCCGGCTGATCCCGGCCGGCCCGGGAGGCATTGATCCGCTCACGCGAGGGGCAGGAGGACCGAGAAGGCCGTCCCCTCGCCGACTCGGCTCCTGACGGACACCGAGCCCTTATGGGCCAGGGCGATGTGCTTGACGATGGACAGGCCGAGGCCCGTGCCGCCCAGCTTCTTGGACCGCGACTTGTCGACGACATAAAACCGTTCGAAGACGTGAGGGAGGTGTTCGGCGCCGATGCCGGGGCCCGTGTCCTCGACCTCGATGGCCAGTTTCGCCTCGCGGACCGACAAGCGGACCTTCACGGATCCCTTCTCCGTGTACTTGACGGCGTTGTCGATGAGGTTGAGAAGCAGGCCTTCCAGCTGTCCCGGATCGGCCCGGATCAGGGGAAGCTCGCCTGGGGTTTCCAGAGAAAGCGTGAGTCCTTTGTCATTCGCCCGCTTCTCGAACATTCTGAGGATCGACTCCGCCAGAGGCCTCAAGTCGACTTCGATCCTGTCGATCTTCGGGCCCCGCTCTTCGAGTTCGGACAGGGCGAGGAGATCTTCGACAATGGAGATCAGGCGCTCCGTGTTCCTGCGGATGATCTCGAGGTAGGGCCGGCTCTCCTCTTCGGCCCTCGTTTCGATCGTATCCAGGAATCCCTTGATCGCCGTCAGGGGGGTCCTGAGCTCGTGGGAGACGTTGACGACGAAGTCCTTCTTGGTCTTCTCGAGGGCCCGGATATCCGTGATGTCATGGAGGGTGACGACCAGCCGGTCCCCGGTCGCGAGATGGGCGACGCTGCAAAAATAGATGTGATCCCCGATCGCTCCTTCTTCCGACGTTTCCCCCTTCGAGGCCCGGGCCTTCCGGACGGCCTCGGAGAGAGCCGAGCTCCGCACGATCTCCCAGAAATGACGGCCTTCCGGATCCTCGTTCTGAACAATGCGGCGGAAGCTCGGGTTACAGAGCTCGATCCGGTCGTCCCTCCCGAGCACGCACAAACCCTCCCGCATCGAGCCCAGGATGCCCTGGATCTCCTCGTTCTTCATCCGGATCTCGTCGAAGAGGGTCCTGAGCTTCCCCGTCATGGCGTTAAAGCTCTGGGCGAATCTCTTGAATTCCCCGCTCCGCCGCGCCGAGACCGTTACGTCAAAATCCCCCGCGGCTACCCGGGACGAGGCGTCGATGACCTCCCGGACCGGCCCTGATACGGACTTGCTGAGGAAATAAACCATAAGCAGGGCGATCGGGATCATCAGTCCGACGGCTTTGAGGAGCTCCCAGCGGAAGACGCCCAGGAGCGCTTCGAGATCCTTCATGAACAGGCTCAGCCTGAGGGCTCCCACGACCCGTCCCGAAGATTCGAGCGGGACGCTCATATACATCATCTCCTGCTTTAGGGTCGAGCTCCGGCGGATGGACATCCGCTTTTCGCCGTTGAGAGCGGCTTGGATCTCCGGACGATAGAAGTGATTCTCCATGTCGCGGGCTTCCTTCTCCGAATCGGCGAGAACCTGGCCCGTCAGGTCGATGACGGTGATCCGCGTCCCCGTCTGCTGGCTGAAAGCGTTGACGAGCCCTCGCAGTTCGCCCGCCCCGGAGCCGGTCATAAAGGGAACGATCTGGGGCTCGAGCAGGACCGCCATGTGCTCCAGAGCCGATGTTTTCTCCTCGATGTGATGCTTCCGCATCAACGGCGGAGCGAAGAGCATGACGGCTATGGCCAGCAGGATGATGACGGCCGCGTACCCTGAGAAGATCCTGAGGGAAAGCGTCCTCTTCATTCTTCCAGCTTGTAGCCCACGCTGCGGATGTTCTTGATGAGCGAACCGGCGCCGCCCAGCTTCTCCCTGAGGTTCCTGATGTGGACGTCGACCGTCCGGTCGATGACGGCCTTCTCCTGGCCCCAGAGGAAATCAAGGATCTGGTCCCGGGTGAAGACCCGGCCCTTGCGCGAGGCCAGGAGCTGGAGGATCTTGAACTCGGTCGCCGTCAGATCCACTTTGGCGCCTTCGGCTATGACCTCGAACCTGTCGAGGTCGATGACCAGGGGGCCGATGACGATCCGCCGGGCGGCATCCCCTCCCCCGGGCCGCCTGAGAACGGCATGAATCCGGGCGATGAGCTCCTTGATCGAGAAGGGCTTGGTGACATAGTCGTCCGCGCCGAGCTCGAGCCCCACGACCTTGTCGGATTCGTCGCCCCGGGCGGTCAGCATGATGATCGGAATGTCGGCGAAGCCCTCGGCTTTCCGGATGTGACGGCAGACCTCGAGGCCGTCGGCGCCGGGCAGCATCAGGTCGAGGAGGACGAGGTCCGGCTTTTCTCGTCCCAGATAATCGTAGAGGTCCTCCGCCTCCTGGAATCCCTCAAAGCGGTAACCGGCCTTCCGGAGGTTGACTCTCAGCAGCTCGAGAATGTCGGGCTCGTCGTCGAGGGCGGCGATCACCTGCGGCATGGTCTCACCTCACACCCTTTTATGATGCGTCATTATAGACAATCTATCCCTCTTAACACAGCTTTTATCAAATCTTAACAATCCGTTGCTGTAATGACCCTGAAAGCATGCCCCTGTGACCCAGATCGCAGCCGTTGTCACACTGCTCGTTTCGATCGTGTGTTCCGTTTGGTGTTTCCGCGGGATCGTGCGCCGTTATCAGACCCTCCGGGGTTTCCCCTGGCTTCTCTCGGCAGCCTTCGCGGCCGCCGCGGTCGTCGCGGTTTTCGCGCTCCATGTCCTCCTCGATTCCTAGCCCGAGATCCGCCTTGGCGCCGCCATCGGGCTGAAGAGCGATCAGGCTCAGCCGGCGCAGCCCTTGAGGCCGGTCGCCCGGCCTTCCTCGACATGGTGCTTGATCGTCTTGCCCCTGACCATGTAGAAGACCTCCTCGCCGATGTTCGTGGCGTGGTCGGCGATCCGTTCGAGATGCCGGCCGACGAGGATCAAGTCGACGGCCCGGGGGATCGTTCCGGGGTCCTGCATCATGTACGTCAGCAGCTCCCGGAAGACCTGGTCGTTGAGCTGGTCGACCTTGTCGTCGCGCTCGCAGACATTCCGGGCCAGCTCGTCGTCGCCATGGATGAAAGCGCTGATGGCGTCGCGAACCATTTCCTGGGCGATCAGGGCCATGTGAGGGATGTCGATGAGAGGCTTGAGCCGGGGGCTCTTCATAAGATCGATGGTCCTCTCGGCGATGTTGACGGCCAGGTCGCCGATGCGTTCGACGTCGCTGCTGATCTTCATGGCCGAGGTGATGAAGCGCAGGTCGGCGGCCATGGGCTGGCGAAGAGCGAGCAGGCGCAGGCCCATCTCATCGAGCTCGATGTCCAGGAGGTTGATGGCCTCCTCCCCGTCGAAGACCTGGCAGGCGAGCTTCTCCTCGCGGTCCTTGAGGCCTCGGATGGCCAGGGCGATCTGCTCTTCGGCCCGGGCGGCCATCTCCAGGAGCTTCTCTTTAAGCGTCTTCAGCTCTTCGTCGAACGGGCGTTCCATTTTGGACATCACTCCTCCTCGGGGCTCCCCAGAGGCCGCGCTCATCCGAACCGTCCCGTGATGTAGTCCTCGGTCAGCTTGTTGGCCGGGTTGGTGAAGATTTTCTCGGTCGCGTCGAACTCGACGAGCTCGCCGAGCATCATGAAGGCCGTGTAGTCCGAGACCCGGGCCGCCTGCTGCATGTTGTGGGTGACGATGACGACCGTGTAGCTTGTCTTGAGGTGTTCGATCAGGTCCTCGACCTTGGCCGTGGCGATGGGATCGATGGCCGAACAGGGCTCATCGAAGAGGATGACCTCCGGCTCCACGGCCAGTGCCCGGGCGATGCAGAGGCGCTGTTGCTGGCCCCCGGACAGGGCAAAGGCGTTTTCGTCGAGACGGTCCATGACTTCATCCCAGAGCGCCGCCCCTCGGAGGCTCTTTTCGACGGTCGCCTCGACCGCCTTCTTGTCCCTCATCCCGTTGATCCGGAGCCCGTAGGCGATGTTGTCATAGATCGACTTCGGGAACGGGTTGGGCTTCTGGAAGACCATGCCCACGCGCCGCCGGAGCTCGACGACGTCGACGTCCGGGGCATAAACGTCCTGGCCGTCGAGGAGGATGCGGCCCTCGACCCGCGTCCCGGCGATGACATCGTTCATGCGATTGAGAGTCCGGATGAACGTCGATTTGCCGCACCCCGAAGGGCCGATGATCGCCGTCACTTTCTTGTCGTAACAATCGATGGTGACGTTCTTGAGGGCCCGAGTCGGACCGTAGTAGAAATCGAGATCCTCGGTCCTGAACTTGATCGGAGGTCTCTCACTGCTCATCGGTACTTCCTTCTCAGCCGGTAGCGGAGGATGACGGCCGTCATGTTCAGCCCCAGGACGAAGGCGATCAGGACGAGCGCCGTCCCGTAAGCGATGGGCCGGACCTGAAGGATGGCATGGTGCTGGGTGGACATGATGTAGAGGTGGTAGGGCAGGGCCATGAACTGGTCGCTCAGCGATTTCGGCAGGTACGGCAGGAAGAACGCGGCGCCCGTGAACATGATCGGGGCCGTCTCGCCCGCCGCGCGGGCCAGCCCGAGGACCGTGCCCGTCAGCATCCCGGGGACCGCGTAGGGCAACACATTGGTCCGGATCATCTGCCACTTGGTCGCCCCGAGCGCCAGCGCGCCCTCGCGGTAGGAGTTGGGGATGGCCTTGAGCGCCTCCTCGCTGGCCGTGATGGTCCAAGGGAGCGTCATCAGGCCGAGGGTCAGCCCCGCCGAGAGGATCGACGTCCCGAATTTGAGGGCGTTGACGAAGAGGATGACCCCGAAGAGCCCGTAGACGATGGAGGGCACGCCGGAGAGGTTGCGGATGGACAGCCGGATGAGCCGGGTCAGGACGTTCTGCCAGGCGTACTCGTTGAGATAGATCGCGGCGCACATGCCCAGCGGGATGGCCAGCACGGCCGTGATCAGGGTGACGAAGAACGTTCCGACGATGGCCGGGAAGATGCCGCCCTGGGTCATCCCCTTGCGAGGGGCGGTCGTGAGGAACTCCCAGCTGATGACCCCTCCCCCCTTCTTGATGATGTCGTAGAGGAACAGGACGAGGATGGCCAGGACGAGGACCACGGCCAGCCGGAGGGACAGGAACCCGGCGAACTGGACGATCTTCTTCTGGTTCGCCCGCGTCATTGCTCGCGCTCCTGGTATTTCCTGAGGATGACGTCGGCGACGAGGTTGACGAGGAAGGTCATGACGAAGAGGACGAGGCCGATGGCGAACAGGGCGTAGTAATGGGTCGTGAAGAAGGGCACCTCGCCAAGCTCGATGGCGATGTTGGCTGTCATAGTCCGGACGGACTTGAGGAACCCCTGAGGGAAGTTGGGGAAGGTGCGGGCGTTGCCCGTGGCCATGAGGACCGTCATGGTCTCGCCGATGGCCCGGCCCATGCCGAGCATGCTGGCGGCGATGATCCCGGACAGGGCCGCGGGGACTTTGACCCGGAAAAGGGTCTGCCAGCGCGAGGCTCCCAGGGCCAGGGAGGCCTCGGTGTAGGCCCGGGGGACCGCGTTCAGCGAGTCCTCGGAAATGCTGATGATCGTCGGCAGGGCCATGATGGCCAGGAGGACGCTGCCGTTGACGGCGGTCAGGCCGTGGCCGATATGGAACAGCTTGGCGATCGCCGGGGCGAACAGCACGATCCCCAGGAAGCCGACGACGACCGAGGGGATGCCGGCGAGGATCTCGACGATGGGTTTGACGATCTCCCGGACCCGCCAGTGGGCGACGTCCGAGAGATAGGCGGCGACACCGATGCCGATCGGTACGGCGATAACCAGGGCCCCGAAGGTCACCAGCAGGCTGCTGACGATCATGGACAGGATCCCGTACTTGACTTCCTCGGGGGAGGTCGGGTCCCAGACCTTGCCCGTGAGGAACTTGCCGATATGGATCTCACGGAAGGCGGGGATGGCGGTCGTGAGGAGGGTGAGGAATATCCCGATCAGGACGAGGATGGCGAGGACGCCGCAGGTGAAGAAGAAGGCTCTGATCGCGGCTTCCTTGGCGTTGGCCCACCTTTTCTTGCGCATCGCCCGATCAGAGCCTTCTTCACCTGCGTAATCTATATTATTGAACGAAAGGGTTCAACTCAGCGGAGGTTCTTCTCGTTGGCGGCCCTGTGGGCGGCGCTAATGGGGAAGAAGCCTTCCCGCTCGACGATCTTCTGGCCTTCGTCGCTGATCTCGAACTGGATGAACTCGGCCGCGGCGGCGCTGGGTTTGCCTTTGGTCGCCTGGTAGAGGGGGCGGGAGACGGGATAGTCGCCGGAATCGACGGCGGCCTTGTCGAGGGGCGAGAAGGCGGCTCCGCCGTTGGAGATCTTGAGGACCCTGATCCCCTTGCGGACGTTGCCGCTCTCGTCAAAGAGGTAGCCGACGCCGACGTAGCCGATGCCGCCCGCGTCCTGGATGACGCCCTCGATGATCTGGGCGTTGCCGTTCATCTCCTTCATGTCGGTCGAGTAGTTCTTCATGCCGAGGACGTGCTCCTGCATGAAGACGTACGTGCCGGAGTTGGACTGGCGCCCGTAAAGGGAAACCGCCTGGCTCGGGCCGCCGACGGCCTTCCAGTTCTTGATGTCGCCGCGATAGAGGGCGCCGACGTCGGACATCTTCAGCTCGTCGAGGGGGTTCTTCTCGTTGACGATGATGCTGACGCCGTCGACGGCGACGACGAAAAAGCGGGGCTTGACGCCCTTTTCCCAGGCCAGGTCGATCTCCTTCTGCTTCCACTCGCGGGAGTGGTTGGCGATCTCGCATGTCCCGTTGGTCAGGCCGGCGATCCCGGTGCTCGAGCCGCCGCCGAGCACGGCCAGGGCCGCGCCGGGGTTCTTCTCCATGTAGGTCTCGGCCAGGATCTGGACGAGGTTGACCAGGGTGTCCGAGCCCTTGATCTGGATCATCTTGGCCCGCTGGGCGGCGGCGATGCCGGCCAGCCCGAGGAGGGCCAAGACCAGGGCGGTGAAGATCTTCGCTCTTTTCATCTCATGTCTCCTTTGGTCTGTTCGCATTTCGGGCTCGAAGGGCATCCCGGCCGGGTCAGAAGGACAGGAAGAACGTCAGGTTGAACATGACGTCGCTGTCCCTCGTGGCGGAGGCGTTATAGCGGGTGCCGTCCTTGTAGCTGTAGAACCAGATGTTCGGCTGGAGCCTCCAGCTCTTGTTGTAGGGGGCCCAGTCGATGCCGGCGATGGCCAGGCCCATGTCGAGGCCCCGGTCGAGGCTGTTCGGCGTGTAATCGTCGTAGCGGGCGAAAAGCGCCAGCTTGTCCGGCTCGATCGTGTAGCGGCCGAAGGCGGACCAGCCGCCGACATCGTACTTTTCTCCGGCCGTCTGGTAGAGGTCGTTCTTGAAGGAGAACCACTCGACGCCGAGGACCAGGTCCTTGATCCTCTCGAAGAAGGCATCGATCTTGTAGATCGACTGGGCGGGCCCGGTCTCGTCGGGGAGGGAGGCCACGGGGAGCTTCCTCTCGTGGTCCATGTAGCCGACGATCGAGAATCCGGCGACGGGCGTGATCTGGGCCTGGAGCTCGATCTCTTTGAACTGGTCGGTCTCCTCCTTGCTGTAGTGGGAGCCGTTATAGAGGCCCGCGGCCACGCGGAAGAACTTGGTGAAGGAATATTTCAGCGTGACGCCGATGTCGGCGCTCGTCGCCAGGATGTCCTTCTTGGTGACGTCCCTATAGCCGTCGACAAGGGTCTTGGCCACGCTGCGATAGCCCCATCGGTCTTCGGCCGGCTTGAAGGTCAGGGTCTCGATCATGCCGACGTTCAGGACCATCTTCGGGACGAGGAAGTTCGCATATTCGAGAAAGAGGTGCTTCATGAAGGGGCGCAGCTTGCCGTCCGTGCTCGTCGTGACGCCGGTGATGGGATCGCCGGTCAGGGTGACGCCCGTGACATTGGCCGTGTTGTCGGCGTCCAGGCGGAAGCGGAACTTGAGATCGTCGTTGATCTTGTTCTCGTAGGTGAAGTAGGCCCTCCGGAACAGGAAGGCGCTATTCTTGTAGGCCGAGGTCGCGGCGGCCGGCTTGAGGGTGACGGGCCCGTCGCTGGCCAGAAAATGCCTGTAGTCGAAATAAACGGTGGCCGAGAAGGTCTGGGGCGGAGGGGTCGTTGTCTGGGCCGTCAAGCTCATCAGGCTGACCATCAGCAGCATCAGCAGGCCAATAACCTTGCGCATCCGTGTATCTCCTTTTCCGACTTTCATCAGCCACATCATAAGGAGATCGAGTTAAGGCCCGATTAAGAAACGCTCAAATATTGGTTAAGAAAGGGATCTCCATCACCCGGATCAGCCTGATCCCGCCTTCCGCGGGACTTGGCGTCAAGCGCCGAGGAGGACCTCCACGTGATGATCGGCCCTATCGTCGGCCAGGGAGATGAATGGCCCCCCGGAATCGCGGCCGTCTTCAGACACGCGGACGACACGGTCCCCGCCCCCACCGACGCGCCGGAAGGCGAGGTGATAAAACGTCTCTCTAAAGCGATAATGAACCCTGCAACTCTCCCATTCGTCGGGGAGCAAGGGTTCGAGCCATAGCTTGTCCGCCTCGAGCCGGAGGCCGAGAAGGGTCTCCACGGCCAGGCGGTACATCCATCCGGCGCTGCCCGTGTACCAGGTCCAGCCACCGCGTCCCCTGTGGGGCGGCGCGGCAAGGATATCGCCGGGCATGACGTAGGGTTCAACCCTGAAGATCTCCATCTTCTCGGGGGTATCGGCGTGACGTATGGGATTGAGCGCCCCGAACAACTCCCAAGCCCGCTTCTTATCGCCGAGCCTGGCAAAAGCGAGGGCGACCCAGACCGCCGCGTGACTGTAATGGCCGCCGTTCTCTCGAACCCCGGGGGGATAGGCCTTGATGTAACCTGGCTCCAGGGCTGAGGAATCGAAGGGCGGGTCGAGCAGCCTGATGAGCCCATCCTGAGGGAGGTAGAGGCGCTCGACGACGGATTCCATGGCCAGCCGGGCTCTGGCTTGAGCGGCGGCCCCCGAGATCACGGCCCAGCTCTGGGGGAGGGAATCGATCTGGCATTCCGCGTTGGCGGCGGAGCCGAGCGCCCGGCCGTCGTCGAAATAGGCCCGCCGATACCAGCGCCCGTCCCATGCGTTCGACTCAGCGCTCTGTCGGACCGTCTCGGCCTGCCCGCGGCAGACGCGGCCGAATTCCCCGTCACCCTTCGCATCCGCCAGATCGGCGAACCGATTGAGGACGTCGAAAAGGAACCAGGCCAGCCAGACGCTTTCCCCGCGGCCGGCGCGACCGACCAGGTTCATCCCGTCGTTCCAGTCGCCGCTGCCGATGAGCGGCAGGCCATGCACGCCGAAGGTCACCCGTTTAATGGCCCTCATGCAGTGCTCGTAGATCGACCCCATTTCGCTCGAGCGCTGCCAGAGGTCAAAACGGGCGTCCTCCCCCGGATCGACGGGCCTGCCCTCGAGGAAAGGCCGCTGTTCGTCCAGGAGGCCGCTGTCCCCGGTCGCCTTGACGTACCGGCAAACGGCGTAGGGCAGCCAGAGAGAATCATCGCTGATGTGCGTGCGGACGCCGCGTCCCGACGGCGGGTGCCACCAATGCTGGACGTCCCCCTCGCGGAATTGATGTTCCGCGCTGAGAAGGATCTGTTCCCGGGCCAGCCAGGGAGCCCCGTCCAGGAGCGCCATCGAATCCTGAAGCTGGTCGCGGAAACCGTAGGCTCCCGAGGACTGATAATAGCCGCTGCGACCCCAAAACCGGGAGCTGATCACCTGATAGGCCAGCCAGCCGTTAGCAAGGACGTTAAAGGCCTGGTCGGGCGATTCCACATAAACCGCGCCGAGAAGTCGATTCCAGCGATCCCAGACCGCCTGCAGGGATTGCCGCGCCGATGCCGCGCCGCCGTACGTCCTGACCAGCCGCTGTGCGTCTTCCTCGCCGCGGCTGGCGCCAAGGAGAAAAACAACCTCTTTCTCCTCCCCTTCCGAAAGCTCGATGACGACCTGGAGAGCCGCGCAGGGGTCCAGCCCCGCGCCCGTTTTCCCCGAGAGTCCGGACCGCCTCATCGCCGCGGGCGAGCGAAGGGAGCCGTTGCGGCCGATGAACTCGGTCCTGTTCCCCGTCAGCGATCGGTTCGGTTCGCTGGCCGCGGCAAACACGGTCCGTTCCGAGAAAACTTGGGCATAGGGGTTGCGCGCCAGCAGGGCTCCGGTCAGCGGGTCGAAGCTGGTGACGATGTGCATCTGGTTCAGGTGTCGCCACTGGCCCATCGTCAGCTCCCAGAATCCCGTGAGCGAAACGCGCCTCTTCCGTCCCGAATGGTTCCGCAGGCGCATGACCGCGAATTTGACGGGTTCGTCGACGGCCACATAGATCCATAGCTCCGAATAGATCGCGGCCTCATAATGCTCGAAGACGCTGTAGCCGAAGCCGTGCCGGCATACGTAGCCGTTGACGCCAGGCGCGGGGAGGGGCGTCGGCGACCAGAACCGTCCGGTCTCCTCGTCCCGGATGTAGAACGCCTCGCCGGAGGGGTCGCTCACCGGGTCGTTGTGCCAGGTCGTAAGCCTGAACTCATGGGCATTCTCGACCCAGGTGTACGCGCCCCCGCTTTCGCTGACGACGGTGCCGACCAGGGGGCTGGCGATGACGTTGGACCAAGGTGCCCGCGTGGTCTGACCGGGTTCGAGAGTAATGACGTATTCGCGGCCATCCGGCGTGAAGCCGCCCAGCCCGTTGCCGAGGACGCGTTCCCGGGGCGGGAGGGGCATCGGCTCCTCCGCGGCCTCCCGGCGCATCGGAGTGAACGCGGGCGGCAGGCGTTCGCCGCCTGATTGTCTCCCTGCCCGGGCAGAGAGGGATTCATCGGCGTCGGTCAGAACGACCCGGGCCACGGACTGAAAGAGCGCCCGTTCTTCCTCTGAGAGCTCCTCGCCGCGGCGGACGAACACGCCCCCCGCCTTTTGGAAGGAGTGCGCTTCGGGCCCGCCGTGGATCAGGCGCAGGATCTCCTCCTGCAAGGCCTGACGGTATCCGGAAAAGTCGTCGTTCAGAACGACCAGGTCGGAGTCCAGGCCTTTCGACCGCCAGAAGGCGTGGGCCATAAAGGCGCTCCTCACCAGGTTGAGGGCGTGGGCATGGCGGATGCGCACAAGCATGATCGGCAGGTCTCCGGAGATCCCGAACCGCCAGAGGCCCGCTTGACCGAGCCTGTTGCTGGCGATCGTATTCGGAGGAGCCCGGTGGAGCCTGCCGGAGAACAGGATCGAGCCGGCCAGCCGCTCATAGGCTCGCGTGTCGGATTCGCTTGCTCCCAGGTTGTGCAGCAGCACTTGGTTGTGAGACCAGGCCATCTCGAAGGCGCGTTCGATGAACCGTGGATCCCGGTACTTTTCGACCAGGGCGAGAGCGCCCTGGCGCGTACTCGCCACGCCGGAGACGATGTGGGCCACCGCGGTTCCCTCCGGTGGAAGCTTAAAAACCCGGCGCATGGCGACGATGGGATCAAGGACCGCGCCTTCGCTGTCGGAGAGCGGGCTCTCCCGCGGGCCGCCGGCGACCGGGTCCAGCACGATCGGGTCGCCCACCGAGCGGCCCCGGCCGATGAACTTCGCCCGGTCTGTCTCATAGGACGGAGGGCCGGATTCGCCTTCGACCGCCGCCAGAAAATGGAGCATCCACGCGGGCTCGGCGTCGGGCCGCCTTTTTCTCCGATGACAGAGCAGGGCTTGGCGGTCGCGCACGATCTCCGTCTCGACGAACAAGCTGCTGAAAACCCTGTGGGCCAGGTCGGCTTTCAAATCGTCGAGAACGACTTCGGCGTAGCTTGTGACCTCGACCCATCGGGGTTTGTCGGACAGGTTTGAGATCCGGAGCCTGCGGATCTCGACATCGTCCTCCGGCGAAACGGTGACCTCCGTATACGTTTCGAAGCCCGCGTCTCGGCGGCGATATTCCGTCCGGGCGGAAGCAAAAACCGCCTCGTAGGAAGCTGGCGATCGGCCCGTCGGCTGATAAGCCGCCGACCAGCTCGGGCCGCCGGGCTCCCTTAGGTAGATGAACGTCCCCCAGCTGTCGCAGGCCGAATCCTCGCGCCAGCGGGTGACGGCCAGATCGTGCCAGCGGCTATACCCTCCCCCGGCGGCAGTCGTCATGACGTGGTAGGAGCCGTTGGACAGGAGGTGTACCTCCGGGACCGGCGTATTCGGGTCTGAAAAAACCTGCAATCCGCTTTCGGCCCCGGACTCGAGCGCGGCCCGAGCCGGCGCCCTATCCCCCGACTCGCGAGGCTGGAGCGTGGGGCCGACCGTTGGCACGCGTTCGTGAAGCAGCCGCTCCGTCGCTTTCGATGCGGGATCCGACATGAAGCGCTGTTGCATGATGCCGCCGAGGAGGACGTTCTCGAGCGACAGAAGACTCATTCCCTGGTGATGGGTCATGAAGGATTTGACGACCGCGAACGGCTTTCCCCGCGGCAGGCGGGAGGCCGTGTAGTCGATGGCTTCGTAAAAGCCGAACCGGCCGAGAAAGCCGTTATCGGCCATCCGCCTCAGGTTCTTGAAGGCGTCTCCGGGCGACACCATCAGGGCCAGAATGGAGGCGTAGGGCGCGACCACGAGATCTTCGCCCAGGTCTCGTTTGAAACCGAGCCCCGGGACGCCGAACGCGGCGTATTGGTAGGCCTGACTCGAATCGGCGGCGTTATAGCAGGATTCTGAGATGCCCCACGGGATGCCGCACTCTCGCCCGTAGGCGATGTGGCGGTCCACCACGGCCCTGTAGGTCTGGTCGAGGAGGGTGTGGTCGACCATGGGCATCCAGATCAGAGGCATGAGGTACTCGAACATCGAACCGCTCCAGGAGAGCAGAGCCAATCCGCCGTCGACCCGGGTCAGAAGCCGGCTCATCGCAAACCAGTGTTTCTGAGGCAGCAGGCCCCGGGCGATGAGGACGAAGCTCGAAAACCTCGCCTCCGAGGCGAGCAGGTCGTAGAAGGACGGATCGCGGCGATGATCATCGACCCGGTAGCCGATGGCCAGCAGGTCCCGGCTGCGGTCATAGAGAAAATCGAAATTCATGTTCTCCAGCGCGGCCGCCCGCCCGTCGAGCTCATCGATCAGCCTCAATCGGCCTGCGGCCTCGGGCGAGGCCCCCGGCGTCCGGGCGATCTCCAGAAGGCTAGGATTCCCCTTGAGGGACCCCGGGGCGGGGACCAGCCGGAGGAGATCTTCCTTCCAGTCCCTCGCCTGGCGTTCCAAGGCTTCGGCCAGCCGGTTGGCTGCGGAATCCTCGTCGAGGACCGTCGCCACGGCCAGGGCCCCGGCCTTGGACTGGACGCGCTCGAGCAATTCCAGGGCGGACGCAAGAGAACCGTCGGGGCGGGCCAGCATTCCGCGCAAATCCTCGAGAAGCCGCGCCGCGACGGCCGCCGGAAGGGTCATGGCCGAGGCGGCCGCCTCAACGCCGTCGCGCAACCCGGAGAACGCGGTCGCCGGCAGGATGGGACGGGTCTTGAGCTCCTGCAGGCCGGCGCGCAGCATCATCAGGCTTCCCAAGAGGTTGCCGCTGTCCACCGTGGAGATATATCGAGGCCGGAGCGGCCTCAGGCTCACGGTATCATACCAGTTGAAAAAGTGGCCGCGGAAACGCTCCAGCATCTCCATCGCGGTCAAGGACGAATCCGTGCGCCCCAGGAACCGGCCGCAACTGAGATAGCCGAGGTCGGACGCGGCCAGGTTGGCCTGGAGGTTCATGCCCAGGTTCGTAGGGGATGTTCGCGAGGCTACGAGCGGGCCGGGGGACTCCTGGAAATTGTCGGGCGGAAGCCAGTTGTCGTCCGCTCCCACGAACTCTTCGAAATAGGCCCAGATGCGGCGAGCCAGGCCCCCCAGGAAAAGCCGTTGGGAGTCGGTAAGCGGAAGCACGCCCCACGACAGCGGCCGGCTGATCCACCAGCCGATGACGGGTCCGGCGAGCCAGGCTGCCAGGACCGGCGCCACGACCCACAGGCTTGCGGGATGAGCCGAATAGAGAGCGGCGGCCAGCGCCATCCCCGTCAGCGGCCCGGCTCCCATCTCGGTCAAGAACTCGTGCGGATGGCGCCTGGCGTCCCGGCGGATGGAGCTTTGGGAATACCAGAGAAGCAGTTTCCGGCGGCTGAAGCGAAAAAAGGCCAGGCGGAAGCTCGAGCCGACGAGGGCGCTCAGAAGAACCAGGGAATCGTAGGGCAGGAAGGCCAGGGCGAGCGACGTCTGGGCCAGGCGGCGCGACGACGTTTCGAAAATGCTCCTCCAATGGGCGCGCCGATTTCGGTTAGGCGGCAGGGCCAGGCCGTCGAGGAGCGTCGAAACCAGGGGCCCGACGAGCAGGACAGATAAAAGAAAGAGCGTCCACCAAAGCGAGAGGCGGGGAGCGACGAGAAGGCCGCCCGCGAAGACGGTCAACAGGGCCGGAGTCGCGAGGCTCCTCCGGAGGTTGTCGAAGATCTTCCATCGCGAGAGAGGGGTCAGCGGGTTGCGCGTCCGGCGGCCCGAGGCATTCCGGGGCCAGGGGAAGATCCAGCCCATGATCTGCCAATCCCCCCTCGTCCAGCGGTGCCGCCGGCCGGCGTCGGCGACATAGGAGGACGGGAGGTTCTCGACGATCTCGATATCGGTGACCAAGGCCGAGCGGGCGAAGCAGCCCTCGATGAGGTCATGGCTGAGAATGAGATTTTCGGGGAAGCGCCCCCTTGTGGCGCTCATGAACGCATCCACGTCATAGATGCCCTTGCCGCAATAGCTGCCTTCCCCGAAGAGGTCCTGATAGACGTCGCTCACTTCGCGCGTGTAGGGGTCGATGCCTGCGTCACCGGCGGTCAACCGCGAATAGATCGAGCGGTTGGCTGAGGTCATCCTCACCGCAAGCCTTGGCTGGAGGATCGCGTGGCCCTGGACCACCCGGCCCTTCACGGGGTCATAGACGGGCCGGTTCAAGGGATGGGCCATCGTCCCGACGAGCCTGGCCCCGGCTTCCCGGGGAAGGTGCGTGTCCCGGTCGAGCGAGATCACGTACTTGATGTGAGGCAAGATCGCGAGATTCCCGACGATCTCCTGAAAAGGCTCGAGGGGGCCACCCCGCAACAGGGCGTTGAACTGTTCCAGCTTGCCGCGCTTGCGTTCATACCCCATCCAGAGCCGCTCGTGAGGGTTCCAGACCCGCTTCCGGTGGAAGAAGTAGAAAGCGTCGGGACGGCCGTCGGTTGCCGCATATTTCTCGTTGAGCACCCGGATCCCTGCCCGGCCCAGGTCGAGCAGCTCTTCGTCTCCCGGCATCTCCTGCTGAGCCGCGTCCGGAAAATCCGTCAGAAGCCCAAAAGTGAGGTTCGGATCCCGGTTCCCCAGATAGCGGATCTCGATGTCCTCGAGGAGGCGGGCGACTTCGGAAGGATCGGTCAGGATGCTGGGGACGACGACCATGGTGCGATGCGCGGCGGGGATGCCATGAGAGAAATCCAGGCGCGGCAGCATCTTCGGCCGGACCATCCTGAGGGCAAAGAGGTTCGTCAGCGAAACGCCGGCCGAAGAGGCGGCGACGAGGGCGACCGCCGCGAGCACCCAGAGAAGAGGGCCGTCCAAGCCTGAATGCTTCGCGAGCGCGGCAAGCCCCCCAGCCGCCAGGCCCGAAACGACTCCGATAGGACCCAGATAGAAGACCAGGGGAACGCGTTTCCCGGGCCTCGATAGCAGCCGCTTCAGGCTCCGGCGCATGCCGACCTTTTTTTCCAGGATGCGGCGGCCCTCGTCGATGAGGTAGTAGCCCACGTGGGCCTGCCGCGCGATGTCGGGGGCGGCCTGCTGGGCCTCGGCTGCCAGAAGGACTGCCGCGCCGGCAACATCTTCTTCCGAGGCCGGACCGTGGGCCGCGATGTCCTCGACGGCGTGCCGGCAGCGGTCGCGGGTCTCGAATTCCTGGCGGGCATAGGCGCCGATGGGGTCCCGCCGGAGAGCCTGCTCGGTCAAGCTCAAAGTCTCGACGAACTCGCGCCAGTCCATCGCGCCGAGGAAGCGCAGGCTGCCGATATTGTTGGCCACGGACACTTGGCTGGAGGCCTGCTCATGGCTGTCGGTCTTGATGATCTGATCGGTCGTCAGGCCTTGGTCCGCCAGCTCGTGCTCGATCCAGCCGAGGACGATCTCCAGCGCCGGACCGCGCCCCTGAAGCTTGCTGTAGAATTCCTGGACAAACGCGGCGCTCATCGGCGGCTGCGTCCGGTCGAGGTCGGCGAGGATCTGGACGAGCTTCCGGGGTTCTTTCTCGGCTGTCAGGATGATGCGCTCGGCCCAGGAGAGGGCCAGGTCCCGGTGACGTCGCTGCAGGGCGATGAGGCCGGCGATCCGTCTCAGGTTTTCGATCAGCCCAAGCCGCAACATGATCGGAAAGGCCCAGAGCTCGCCAAGCTTCAGCGGCGCCACGCTCTGGTAGGCGCCGACGAAGCTTGCGGCACTCTCGGCATCGACATGGCCGTCGACATGGGAGATGAGCTCCAGGGCCATATCGTAGACGCGCGGGATGCCTTCGGATCCCCGGTTCGTGAGCCGGGGCAGCTGACGGCCGTAGGCGCGCGGCAAGTGCAGCCGCGCGATGCGGATCTGCTGTTCGATGAGGTAGAAATTGTCTATAAGCCATTCGGCGGCAGGCGCGATGTGCCGGCCCTCGGCCGCGGCCCTGGCCACAAGGTCGTGGGTCTCGCGGAGCTCGAGCTTGTTCTCGTCAAGACGCTCGAGCAGAGTGTTCCGCCCGCCTCGCGGGTCGACCTTCTGCCATTGCGCCAATTCGCGGGCATGATCACGCAGCTGCTCGAGGTTCAGCAGCTCGTAACGGAAAGGGGTGTCGTGCATTCCCGGGCCGAACTTACCGCTCCGGGGAGCGCTGTCGGCTTTCAGAGGGCGGAATCTCAATAGTCAGGCCTTTCGTAATTTCCCTCGGATGCCGGCAGAATGGCGTATGGGCCGGCTTCCCCCTCCTCTTTTGTGCAATATCCGTGCCACAAGGGGCCGGCCCCGCGGCGCGGATGCGAGCCCGCAGGGCGGGCAGGCCGCCCCGAGAAGCCGCGAGCCCGCTGGGTGCCGGGGCGGCCAAAGCCCCAGACGTCCCGCGGTCGAGCCCCCCCAATGATGTTGCCTGCCGGGATTTGTTCCGCGGGACAGGATAGCCTTCGCTGATGAGCCAATTGTCCAATATCGCTCGCACGTGGCCTTGACATCCGGCGAAAGAAGCCTTTATCATCGGGCTCGAAGGTGGAGAGAAGACGGCTCCCCGCATAGGGCAGGATGGACGAAGGGCAATTGATCGAGTCCTGGAAGGAGATCGCCTCCTTCATGGGACGGGATGTCCGGACGTGCATGCGCTGGGAGCGGGAGCTAGGCCTTCCCGTCCATCGCCTCGACGGCTCGCCGTCGGCCCGAGTCTTTGCCTATAAGGACGAGCTCCGGTCGTGGCTCGAGCAGAAGCTCCACGCGCACGACGGCGAGCGCGGGCCGAATGGAGCGCGGGCCCCCGCAACCGCGCGCCGCCTTCTGATCCGTCGCGCCCGCGTCATCGCCATCGTCGCGGTCCTCATCATTGCCGCCGCCGCCCTCGTATATCGCGCCATCGTCCCCCCGCCTCCGCCTCCTCTCCCCCCCGGCTACGTGCAGCCCGTACTGGCCGTCCTGAACTTCGAGAACAAGTCCGGCGACCCCGCCCTCGATTATTGGCGCGACTCCCTGGCCGCGCTCCTGGCCGCCGATCTCTCGCAATCGCGCTACATCCGCGTCGTCACGACCGACCAGATGCTGACCGCTCTCCGCCGCCTCGGCCTGGCCGACGCCCCCGCCTA